>OOAG01000412.1_pt1 | contig 40627 bp, 29 predicted proteins | sample 1671461 | NCBI WGS metagenome assembly OOAG01 (sample SAMN06348159, study PRJEB24527) | human gut metagenome | biome: human gut; feature: ankylosing spondylitis patient; material: feces | host: Homo sapiens | place: China | collected 2015-10 | reverse complement strand
CCGCCTCGGTGCTGGCGGCCTCGGCGGCGGGCACGGGGGCGCCGACGGCGCGGCGCGTGGCCTCCCGGCGGTGCTCGGCTGTGCGTCGATCGGGAACGGCCTCGGCGGCGCGGGCGGCCTCCTCGGCGGCAGCTGCCTGCTCCTCGGCCTGCTTGGCGGCCTCGACTTCCTGAGCGCGGGCCTCGATCACCGAGGCGAGCTGCTTGCGGACCATGGCAACGTAGGCATCCTCCAAGGTGGAGGAAGCGGACTTAGCGGGAATCTTCATATCGGCGAGATGACCCATCAGTTCCTTAGAGGTCATGCCGAACTCTTTGGCCAGGGTGGACACACGGACTTTTGCCATATGACTTCACCTACCCTTTCTGGCACCTTGGGTGCCTAGAGACTGAACGAGCGTGGGAGATGCGCCGGGACCTGCCCGGCGCGACCGCGCGCTAGATCAGGTCCTCCGCATCATCGAAGGCGTCGGTGTCGTGGACACCGCAGAAACGGGAGCCGGGACGGGCCTGGTTGCGGCACTGGATGCCGTCCTCGGACACGTACTCGCAGCGACGGACGTCCTCGTCCTCCTCGTCACCGATCAGGTCGGCGGCGGGCTCCTCGTGAACGGGAACGTTCTTGAGGATGTCGGCGGCAAGCGTCTCGGACTTGATGTCGATGTGCCAGCCGGTCAGGCGCGCAGCGAGGCGGGCGTTCTGGCCCTCCTTGCCGATGGCGAGGGACAGCTGGTCATCGGGCACGATGACGCCGGCGTAGGCCTTCTCCTCGTCGATGAGGACGCGGGTGACCTTGGCAGGCGACAGGGCGTTGGCAACGTAGACGGCAGGATCGGCATCCCACAGGATGACGTCGACGCGCTCGCCACGGAGCTCGCCCACGACAGCGCGAACACGGCTGCCCTTGGGGCCGACGCAGGCGCCCACGGGATCCAGACGGTCGTCGAGCGAGTGGACGGCGACCTTGGAACGCTGGCCGGGCTCGCGGGCGATCGACTTGATCTGGACGGTGCCCTCATAGATCTCGGGCACCTCCTGCTCAAACAGACGACGCATGAGCTCGGGGTGGGTACGGGAGATGACAATCGGTGGACGGCTGTGCTCGCCACGAACCGGCTGCAGGTTGGAGTTGGGGTCGCGAACGTCGATGATCACGGCCTTGATGTGCTGGTTGTGCAGGTAACGCTCGCCCATCGGGCGCTCGTTGCGCTCGTTCTCGTAACGGCGCTGATCGAAGTGCGGCAGCTCGGCCTCGACGCCCTCGCGAATCTTGACGATCGTGAAGTCGGGCGTGGATTGCAGCACGGTACCGCTGATGAGGTCACCGATGCGGCCGGAGAACTCCTCGTAGATCTGCTCGCGGGCGGAGTTGCGCACGATGGCGTTGATCTCGGCCTTGGCGTGCTGGGCAGCGATGCGGCTCGTGTTCTTGGGGGTGACGTCGATCTCCTCGAACTCGGTGAAGTTGCCCTCCTCGTCCATGGAATCGTCGATCGGCTCCAGGCGGTAGACGTAGATCTTGCCGGTGGTGCGGTCGATGGTCACCTTGGCGCCCCACTCAAGATGCAGGATCTCGGCATAGCTCTTGGCGAGCGACTGCTCCAGGCGGTCGATCAGGTAGAGCTGGTCGATGTGCTTCTCCTGGCAAAGCTCCATCAGGGCGGACATCATGTCGGATGCTGCCATCTTACTTTCCTTCCTTCGCGGGCTTGAAGTCATAGGTGGGCTTCAACTTGCACTTTTTAACATCAGAGAAATCGAGGGTGACGGACTCGCCGTCCTCGAGCTCGAGGGTCACGTCGGTCTCGGTCGCAGCGGCAATCTTGCCGGCGTACTTGCGACGGCCCTCGGTGGCGGTGGAGGTGAGCTCACAATTCTCGCCCACAAAGCGGGCAAAGTCGCGCGGACGGCGCAGCGGGCGCGCCATGCCCGGGCTCGACACCTCGAGTGTATAGCTCGAAGAGATGGGGTCGAGCTCCTCGATTACATCGCCGACCCATTTGGTGTTGGCCGTGACGTCGTTGAGCGACAGGCTCTGACCCTCAGCACCCTCGATACGCACGCGCACGCAGGGGGCCTTGGTGGCGCCCACGAGCTCGACGTCGACGATGTCGACATCGTGCTGGGGAGCGACGGCCTCGAGCGCGTCGATGATCGCCTGCTCGGTCTTGGTCTTGACCATTGCGGCACCTCCATCCATACAAAAAAGAAGCGGGGCCGAAACCCCACTTCTTTCAATTACAACTTCATTTGCAAGCAAACTATACCAATAGCTGCGGAAACGTGCAAGCACCGTACGAATCTGCAGGTCAGCGTGCGCACAGGTTCTCCACAAGAATAGGACAATTGGCCGAGGAGCCCCATGCGGCGCACCCTCAACAGTCCCAAAACGGGCCATGCGTCCCAATCCACAGGTCTGTTCGGACCCCAAGGGCATTCCTCCCCGAGCCCTTATCGATCAGACTTACGCTAAGGGACATTCCGCAACAAGCCGGCCAGCAAGTCGCGCAACGACGAACCTTTCCAAATCCTCTACGGCAAGGAGGCACCTATGAAACGCCTAGGCACCCTCTGCATGACTGCGCTCGCCATCGCAACGTGCTCGTTGGCCCTCTTAGGCTGCGGCAAAACGAACAGCAAAACCGGAACATGCGAACCGGATCCTGGCAGCACCAAAGCCATCGAAAAAACCGAACCCCCGGTGAGCTTCGACAAAATAGACGAGGACATCGTCGATCCCCAGGGTTTGGGCCCCGACCCCCAAGAACAATTCCCCATCGACCTAGAGGCGGACGAGAACATCCATGTTACCTGCGTGGGCAAGGACGCCGACGGCTATGGCGACGCTGCGCTCATCTTTACGGTGAACAACAACACCGGTGTCGACATGATGTTTGGCGATGTGGACTCCTATGCCTACGTCAACGGCGTGGTCCGCGATGTGCGCATGCGCCAGCAGGTCGCAGCAGGCGAGGAAACGCGCGCCACGCTCACCTTTGTTGGCACCTTCGACGACCCGGACTTTGATGTGAACAACGACCTCAACGACATCTACCTCAACATTTGGATGTTCGAAGAGGCAACGGGCAACGTTTACTTTAGGGACCTAGTACACATCCCATAGAAGACGGTGCGACGCACCGACTAAGCAGGACACACAACAAAGACGAGGGGCGATCCCAACGGAATCGCCCCTCGTCTTTTACGAGTCAGCTATGCGCGCAGCGCTTACTTGACCACCAGGTTGACCAGCTTGCCGGGCACGCAGATGGCCTTGACGACCGTCTTGCCCTCGAGCCACTTGGCGACGGCGGCCTCGGCGGCAGCCTGCATCTCCTCATTGGAGGCATTGCGGGGCACCTCGACGCGGCCGCGGACCTTACCAAGCACCTGGACCACGATCTGCACCGTGTCCTCAACGGACTCGGCCAGGTCGAACTCGGGCCAGGCGGCGGTGTAGACGTTGCCCTCGCAGCCGAGCGCCTCGTGCCACAGCTCGTCGGCCCAGAACGGGCAGATGGGGGCAAGGACGCTCACGATATCCTTAGCCACGCCGTAGCACATCGCCTTGTCACGGGAAGCGCCCTCAGTAGCATTGAGGTAGGCACTCGCGGCATTGACGAGTTCCATGACGGCCGAGATGGCGGTGTTGAACTGGCCGCGATCGAAGTCCTCGGTGCACTTGGCGATGGTGCGGTGACGCTCGCGATAGAGCTTCATCGCAACCTCGTCGAGCGCGGACTTGTCGAAGGCAACGTTGGCGTCGCCGGACTGGACGAGCTGCCAAACGATACGCCAGGCGCGCTTGATGAAGCGGTTGGCGCCCTCAACGGCCTTGGGATCCCAGTCGAAATCCTTCTCGGGCGGGGCGATAAACAGGATCGCCAAACGCATGGTGTCGGCGCCGTAGGGCTCGATGACCGAGCTCGGGGGCACGACATTACCCTTGGACTTGGACATGGTGTCGCCGTTCTCGTCCTTGACCATGCCCTGGCACAGCAGGTTGGTGAAGGGCTCGTCCACACTCAGCAGGCCCAGGTCGCGCAGCGCCTTGGTAAAGAAGCGGCTGTAGAGCAGGTGCAGAATGGCGTGCTCGATGCCACCGATGTAGTTATCGACGGGCATCCAACGGTCGGCGGCCTCGCGGGAGAAAGGCAGCTCGGTGTTGTGCGGGTCGGTATAGCGCAGGTAATACCAGCTGGAGCAAGTGAAGGTGTCCATGGTATCGGTCTCGCGCTTGGCCGGGCGGCCGCAGACCGGGCAGGTGGTCTCGTAGAACTCCTTGCACTCGGCGAGGGTCTCGCCGGCGCCCAGGTCCAGGTTCTCGGGCAGCGTCACCGGCAGCTGGTCCTCGGGTACGGGGACGATGCCGCAGTGCTCGCAGTGGATGGCTGGGATGGGGTTGCCCCAATAGCGCTGACGGGAAATGAGCCAATCGCGCAGACGGAACTCGACCTTGCGACGACCGCAGCCCATGGCCTCGAGGTCGGCCACGATCGCAGCCTCGCCCTCGGAGTGCTTGCCGCCGCGCATGCCGGTGTACTTGCCGGACTGGACGAGCGTGCCCTCGGCAGCGTGGGCGCAATCCCAGTCGACGGTCTCGGCATGGAAGGTATCGATGGTCTCGCCGCTGGCCTCGACGGCTGCGCGGTCGTCATCGTCCAGGATGATCGGCACGATCGGCAAATCATACTTGCGTGCGAACTCAAAGTCGCGCTGGTCGCCGCAGGGAACGGCCATGACGGCGCCGGTGCCGTAGTCGGCAACAACGTAGTCGGCAACCCACACGGGGACCTTCTCGCCGTTGACCGGGTTCACCACGTAGCGGCCGGTAAAGGCACCGTGCTTCTCGAGGGTGCCCTGGGCACGCTCGACGGCGGAGATATGCTTGGAGTCCTCGACGATCTTGGTCACGGCCTCCTCGTACTCCGTGCCCTCGACGAGCTCGTGCAGACGCGCGTACTCGGGAGCCAGGACAAAGAAGGAGACACCGAAGAGCGTGTCGGCTCGCGTGGTGAAGACGGTGATCTTACCCTCGTCGCCCTCGATGGGCTCGCCATCCTGGTCGCACAGGGTAAAGTCGACCTCGGCGCCCTCGGAACGACCGATCCAGTTGGCCTGCATCTGCTTGACGCGCTCGGGCCAGCCGGGGAGCTTCTCCAGGTCATCGAGCAGCTCCTGAGAGTACTCGGTAATCTTGAAGTACCACTGCTCCAGGTCGCGCTTCTCGGGCTCGGTGCCGCAGCGCCAGCACTTGCCCTCGGTGACCTGTTCGTTGGCCAGAACGGTCTTGCAGGTGGGGCACCAGTTGACCGGGTTCTTCTTGCGGTAAACCAGGCCCTTTTCCCACAACTTCTCAAAGATCCACTGACCCCAACGGTAATAATCGGGGCTGCAGGTCTTGACCATGCGATCCAGATCGTAGGAGAAGCCCATGCGCTTCATCGTGGCGAGCGCCTGGTCCATGTTCTTATACGTCCAGGCGGCAGCCTGCGTGTTGTGCTTGATGGCGGCGTTCTCGGCAGGCAGGCCAAAGGCGTCAAAGCCGATGGGGTGCAGCACATCGTAGCCGCGCATGCGGGCCTGACGGGCCATGGCATCGCCGATGGTATAGTTGCGCGCGTGGCCCATGTGCAGGTCGCCCGACGGATACGGGAACATCTCGAGCACGTACTTCTTGGGCTTGCTGGCGTCGGTGTCGACGGCAAAGAGGTTGGAGTCCTCCCAGGCCTTCATCCACTTGGACTCAATGGCCTGCGCGTCGTAGGCAGGGATCTCATCCTTATGATCTGTGCAATCGCACATATCAGCTCCTTTAATCTTTAATGGGGTCGGTCGGCTTAGCTTTATTCGCTACTGCGGACAGTCCTGCGCAAGATGAAGAGCACATTAAGTGCTCTTCTTTGCGTGCGGAACTTGTAGCGAACAAAGCTAAACCGCCCGACCCTAAGGTTAACTTGACTGATGATAGCAAATACAACAAGCGAGATGTCTGCGACTTGCAGGCATCTCGCTTTATCTAAATAACGTGGTTGAGGCTCAACCTTTATGTGCAGGTCTTATCTTATCGATACGTTACGCTCTGTTGGGAGTCCTTGACTACGACGTCGTGGGCGCCGCCTTCGACGATCGAGGTCGAGCTTACCAGTGTCAGGCGTGCCTTTTCCTGGAGCTCGGGGATCGAGAGGGCACCGCAGTTGCACATCGTGGACTTGACCTTGTAGAGCGTGCCGCCCACGCCGTCCTTGAGGGAACCGGCGTAGGGAACGTAGGAGTCAACGCCCTCGACGAAGCTGAGCTTCGCGGCGCCGCCCAGGTCGTAGCGCTGCCAGTTGCGGGCACGCGCAGAGCCCTCGCCCCAGTACTCCTTCATGTACTGGCCGTTGACGTTGACGCGCTCGGTCGGGCTCTCGTCAAAGCGGGCGAAGTAGCGACCCAGCATCATAAAGTCGGCACCCATGGCAAGGGCGAGCGTCATGTGGTAGTCGTAGACGATACCGCCGTCGGAGCACACGGGCACGTAGACGCCGGTCTCCTCGTAATACTCGTCGCGAGCGCGGCAGACGTCGATCAGCGCGGTGGCCTGGCCACGGCCAATGCCCTTAGTCTCGCGGGTAATGCAGATGGAACCGCCGCCGATACCGACCTTGATGAAGTCGGCACCGCAGTCGGCCAGGAAGCGGAAGCCCTCGGCGTCGACGACGTTACCGGCACCGACCTTGACGTCCTCGCCGTAGTTGGCGCGGATCCACTCGATGGTGCGCTTCTGCCACTCGCTGAAGCCCTCGGAAGAGTCGATGCACAAGACATCGGCGCCGGCCTCGATGAGCAGCGGCACGCGCTCGGCATAGTCGCGGGTGTTGATACCGGCGCCGACCATGTAGCGCTTATCGCCGTCGAGCAGCTCGTTGGGGTTGGTCTTGTGGCTGTCGTAATCCTTGCGGAAGACGATGCCCATGAGGTGATCGTTGTCGTCAACGATAGGCAGAGCGTTGAGCTTGTTGTCCCAGATGACGTCGTTGGCAACCTTGAGGCTGATGTTCTTATCGCCCACGATGAGCTGCTCACGCGGGGTCATGAACTCGGAGACCTTCTTCTGGTGGTCATCGCGGCTGGGGCGATAGTCACGGCTGGTGACGATACCCAGGAGCTTGCCCTTGGGAGTGCCGTCGTCGGTGACCGGCATGGTGGAGTGACCGGTCTTCTCCTTGAGCTCGATGACCTGCTCCATGGTCATGTCGGGGGTCAGCGTGGAATCGGACTGAACGAAGCCGGCCTTGTGATCCTTGACGGCCTTGACCATAGCGGCCTCGGACTCGGGAGCCTGGGAACCGTAAATGAAGGACAGGCCACCCTCGGTAGCGAGCGCGACACCCATGTCGACGCCCGAGACGGACTGCATGATGGCGGAAACCATGGGGATGTTCAGGGTGATTGCCGGCTTCTCACCGCGTTTAAAGCGGGTTAGCGGCGTCTTAAGAGAGACGTTGTTGGGGATGCACTGCGAGGACGAGTAACCAGGGACCAGCAGATACTCCGAAAACGTGTGGGACTCACCGGGAAAGAACGTAGCCATGTTTCTCCTTTTTCCATGCGACCGGTCGGCTGCAGGCCTCGTAGGACCCAGCCCAACCTTGGGCGCCCAATACTGGGGAAGTATCTTAACGCACTTTGACTGCTACAATGCATGATTTAAGAAGAGCACACGAGGGTTTGACGCAGGCTTTGCGTTTGCCCAGCAAACACTTTAGCAGGGAGACGTGGAGCACATGGAGTACAAGACGACGGCAAAGTTGGTCATTCAAGCGTGCGACAAAGACCTGCCGGGCGTGTTTGGCCACGGCTGTGTCTTGCTGCTGCAGGGTATTGACCGAGAGCATTCGCTCAACCGCGCCGCCAAAAGCATGGGCATGGCGTATTCCAAGGCCTGGCGCATCGTGAACGAGGCCGAAGGACAGCTGGGCTGCAAGCTCATCGAGCGCGACGGCGCCCGCGGATCCACCCTCACCCCCGCCGGCGAGCGAGCCATAGCGGTGTACGAGGAGCTGCAGGCTGACATCAACCAGGCCATAGCCGCCAAAGCCGACGTCCTCATCGCCAGCATCAACGCGGAGTAGTCCTTTTAGGCGGTTTTTAGCCCACAGCGCCCTCGGGTTGAGGCTCGCGCCACAAAACGGGCCCATCTACTACGTTTAGTTGAATACCCACGACCATACCGGACATTATGAAATTAAAACCGCTGGTAAACAGCTTGGTAATTTTCAAAATAGGCGGGTGTGGTCGACCCCTATTGCTTAAACGTAGTAAATAGACCGTTTTCGTGACATAGACCCCGATTAGCTACTTGCGAAGGGCGTTATCGAGAGTGGCAGCCACCTGCAGAGGGTCGTCTGTGCCGGCGAAGAGGCGGATGGCGCTCCCCTGCTTACCGCGCGGGGCCGAAAGGCGCGTTGTTGAGCCGCCGGCGGGTGATGTGCGGAATTCGTCCGGCAAAGCGTCGAACAGCTCGCCCGCGCTACGCTCGATTAGGTCAAATTCTACTGCTGGGCCAAAGCCGTGCTCCAGGATTCCCGTTGCAGCCACATGGTCAGGATGCGAGCTCAGCCCGGGATAGCGTACGTTGCGCACCATCTCGTTGGCGGCCAGATACTCGGCGAGCGCACGGGCGCGATCGAAGTGGGCCTGCATGCGAGCGTCGAGCGAAGACAGCCCCCGCTCCAGCATGCAAGCCTCATTAGCAGAAAGGTCGAGTGCAGACGCACCGCAATCCGCAAGAAGCGCATGCGCACACTCGGCGGCGGCATCCACGCGATGGCGCTTAAGCTGCGAGCGCGCCACCGAAGCGGCGACGAGTTTGCGCGGCGCAACGCCGGCACACACACGGTCGAGTGCCTCGAGCGAAAGCACGGCGCCCAGACGCAGCGGGTTGCACCCAAAGACGCCTGACGCAGTGTTATCAACCACGAGCAGCGCATGCGGCTCACGAGCGGCGCGGCCCAGAGCGCGAAGGTCGGGCACACGCAGACCAAACCCGCCGATGGAGTTGACGAACCACCACAGGTGCGGCCCCTCGGCATCAAACGAAGCATCAAAGCCTTCGGACGCAGCAGCAAACGCCGCAGCCGCAGGCTCCCCCACCAGCGCAACATCGCAGCCATCAAAGCCGCAGGCAAATGCATCGGCAAAGTCGTCCGCAAAGGCCACCAAGCGATCGCCGGGCTGCACAATCCCCAGCATCGACAGCGCCGCCGGCACATGCGAGGCCGCAACAAGACGCGCCTCACGCGCACCAGCCCTGACAGCCCAGTCCTCTTCTAACTGTTGCACGTCCACGCAACACCGTCCCCAAAAACCGAACCGAATAAACCATCCATGAAGATCGTACGCCAGCGAGCGGGCAGCTGCCGTGGCGAGGTGCCGCGAAAGAGGAGCGACGCGTTCTTTATGTACGCGAGCGACGGTTTGAGCGGCAGATCGCCCGGCAGATGTCCGCGCAGCGTCGAGCGGTCCGGCGTTTGTTAAAACGCCGGAACAAAATTAGCCGTGATATTCGCCGTTGTATTGGATCAACGTTAGATCTTCCACGCCATCGAGCGCGCGGATGGCGTCGGCGTAGGGCATGTCCACACCGTCCGAGAAGACCTCGACGGCCATCTCGACCTTGTCACCGCGCATCGTCTTGGATTTGACGGTGAACTTGGTGCGTCCAAACGCGCGAACGATATCATCGCCGGTGGTCTGCCCCGTGTAGTGGATGACCATCATGTACACGCGCGCCTTGTCCTGGTGGCTCGCAAAGCCGGCGATCATCACCACGATCACCACTGCCGTGAGTCCTACGAGCGCATACATACCGGCGCCTGCAGTAATGCCTGTGGTAATGGCCCAAAACAGATACAACAGGTCGAGCGGATCCTTGACCGCCGTGCGGTAGCGGACAATAGACAGAGCACCGACCATACCGAGCGAGATGACCACATTCGTCGAGATCGCGAGCGTGACCATGCAGGTGAGCACGCACATGCCAACGAGCGTTACGGCAAAACTGCGCGAATACACCACGCCGGTAAAAAAGCGCTTGTACACGTAATAGATCAGGATGCCCATGGCGAGCGCCACGAGCAGTGACAGGCCAATCTTGGCAGGGTCGACCTGACCAAACGCCTCCAAGACGGAGTTCTTAAAAAAGTCCCTGGTGCTCATGGTCTAAATATCCCCTCGGTTCTCAAAATCCGATTCCCAGTAATTAAATCCGCGCAGGTAGGCGGTCTTTTCGTAACACAGGCAGTACTTGGAGACCGCCGTAAACTCGGCCGCACCTGGCGGCACCATATCGCGCACCAGCTGCGGGCAAAACTCGGTAAACTTGACCTCCATCACCAGCTTGCCGGGCTCCAGCACGGGCAACGCGGGCAACGTCGCGTCAAAGATGTCAAAGCTCCCCACCGCCGCACGCACGTTGCTATCAAAGGTAATGCGCACGGTTCCCTCGTCCATCACCCACGGCTCGCGCTCGTAGTCCACGATGGTCCGCGGGCGCATCATATTGCAGATGCACTCGATGTAGAACTCACGGCAGAGTTGGTGCGGACTCCTCAGCAAAAAGTCGTAGTCGCCGGCCAGAATCTGCTCAAACTCGCCACGCGTGAGCGGCGCGTCCTCCTTGTAGATCCAGCTGCCGTACTTCTTTTTACGCTCGAGCTTAATCACCTTGTCGCTGCCGTTATAGATGCGCACGCGATACTTTTTGCGCATAAGGATACCGGCGTCTTTTTCCTCGTAGGCCGAGTTGCAGTAGTCGTCAAAGTACAGGCTGCGGATGGTGTAGCCGCCCGCCCGCGCATGCTTATCCAGCTTAAACACCGGCGCCATGCGACAGGCAAGCGAGGCGTGCTCGCCCTCGTTAATTAGATATTTGAGCTCGTGGCGGTAACGCTCCTGCGTGGTACGCGCGGGAGGTGCCGCCAGGCGCTCAAGCAGCGCGCTAGCCCTCCTCATACGTGTCCTCCACGACCTTACCGCCGTCTTGCACGTAAAAACACTTCATGCCGTAGTGCTTGCCGTCGTCGGTCACATAGTAGTCAAACGCATCTTGCGTATAGCCATCTGAGTTGGTGGCGCGCACGCGCACAAAATACTGGCCGGCATCGGGAGCATCGCAGGTCACCTCGGGAAGCAGCACGTCCTCGGCCTTAAAAAGCACGTCGCTTATGGCATAGTCGCGCGCCAGCTCCACGGTATAGCGGATGTCACGCGCCTTAAAGTCGTAGGATGCATCCCAGTTCATGCGCAGCTTACCGTTATCGATCTGCGGCACGCCAATGTAGAACGGCATGGGCTTGTTATAGCTCTCGCAAAAGCTCTTGTAGTTCTCCTCAATCTCGGAGGGAATCGCCGCGGCGATTTGCTCGTATTGGTCCTTGGTGACAGGCAGATTGTCGATATCGGGCGAAGCAAAGACCAGCGATTCGGTCACCTCGCGATAATGTTTAATCATCTTGGCCAGGCGTGCCTCGGTCATATACGAGCGCAGGTCCTTGACGGCGCGGTCGAGCTCACTGCGGAACGATTTGCTGCGCAGCGCACGATTGAATAGCACGTTGCCCCAATAGTTACTTACGCCGCGCTCCCAGCTCGCATAGTCCGAGAACCCGGCAAGAGAAAGCTCCAGCTTACGCAGCATTCCGTCGTTATCCCAATCTAAAAAGTACCAGGTATTTGAGTTGAGCGGGCTGTACAGATAACAGTTACGGTTCTGAGTATCGCAGTTGCCCGTCAGGATCTGAAACGCCAGCCAATAGACCAGGTTCTCGGTATCAAAGTAGGTATCGAGCACGTCGTCGATCTTTTGCGATTCATCGTTGAGCGCGTCGAGCATCTCGATGAGCTTGGTGTGGTCCGAGTCGCCTTTGATCTCGAGCATGCCCTCAAAATTAGCCTGGTTGTAGTCGGGGTCGTCGGCAAGTTTTATGGTGTCCTCGTAGCGGTGGAAATCGAAGCTGTTCACCTTGTACAGATGCCCGTTCTTATCCAGGCCATGTGCCTTGAGCGCCGTTTTGTTGAGTTGCTCCACCTGCGTAAACAGGCCATAGTCCTCAAAGGTGTCGTTGGATTTCTCGGTCTGGTCGCACACCCATAGATGCACAAACTGCGTGCGCAGGCCCATCATCTGGGGAATCCCGCGAATAAGGTCATAGGCCATCTTGTTGCGAAAGCGCATGCCCTCGCCCATGTGCTTGTTGAGCGCAATCGCACGTTGCTGGCGCCAGGCACCCTTGCCCTTTTTGAGCTCCACCTTGTAATTCTTTTGCGTGTTGGAACTCGACGTCTGACCGCGCACCTGCACGGTGGCATTGGGCGCTTCCTCGCCATAGCCCACTTCGCCGGCCACGGGACCCTTTTCGTCGCCCGCCTGCAGCAGGCCCATAACCTGATAACGCGTCACGCCCATGTCGGCGTAGTCGTAGACCGAGTACGTGTTGATCTCGGCCCAGCTGTGGTCGGTGTTCTCGGAGCTGTTGCCGCGCGAGACCGTCAGGTACATGGTCACAATGCCCGAGTCGTCGTAAACCTCGTACAGCTCGTCCTTATCGCGGAGGTGCTTGGCTTCGCCCGAGGCCTCGGCCTTTTTGATCTTGCCCTGCTTTTTGGGCTTTTTGGTCGAGGATTCGTCCTGAGACGAGCAGCCCGAAAGTAGCAGCGCACCGGCAGCCGCTTCAAGCAGACGGCGACGAGACATCATCCTATCGGTCATCAGAACCTCCCCAATGGTTGCGATACACGCGGACCACCGTGCGCTCAAACGTGCCATGCGGCTCGCCGTTATGGCGAAGCTCCTCATAGCGCTGCTCGGCACGGTCGAGCAAGCGACCCAGCTGCGTAAAGCGACCCGTTTTGTCGGTCGCCACGATGGGCTGCTGGCTCAGGATACGATACGGCAAGTTGGCGGTATAGGTATCGAGCCGCAGCAGCGCCACAACAAAAAACACCGCCGCGCCCAACAAAAAGCCAAAGCCGTAAAACTGCTGCGGCAACAACAGCGACACGAGGGTCGCCAGCCCGGCCACGCCGGAAAACAGGCCCGAGGCCAGCACGGCCCCCTTGTAGTCGGTAAAGTACAGCAAGATGAGCATCACCGTATTGCCCACGGCATACAGTCCGTAGCCCACGCATAACGTGCGAAAATACCCGTGCATAAGGTTATTAAAGCCCAGCGGCAGGGCCGAGAGCACCGTGGTCTCGAGCGAAATGACCGCCGCGGTCACAAACAGCTGCTTGAGCGCACAAAAACGCAGTTCGCGGTTGAGCGTGGAGAGCATCTCCTCCTCGGCCACCACAATGTCGCCCACCACGCCGCCGTCGTTAAACAGGCTGTAGTAGTCGCGGTAGCGCGGATAGAAGTTGACCTCGACCGAGACCACAAAGTTGACGGTCGTGACTAGAATGGTCAAAAACGCGATAAGCGCCGGCACGTCGTGATAGGGCGCACCGTAAAACAAGCCCTTGACCTGCACGCCGATGGGCCCGGCCCAAATGATCACCAGATGTGCGAAGAGCCCCAGGTTGGTAAACAGGCCCGTGAGCGCCAACGGCAGAAACTGATCGAGCCACTGCAAAAAGAGCCAGGGGCTGCGATCGCTCTGCGGAAAATATCGGTACAGCAGCACCACGTCCCAGGCAAGCATCACGCCGTAGCCCAGAGCGATGGACGCCAGCAGGCCCTCGACCGGCGGCAGACCCAGCGCAAGAGCGGCCAGGGCGCACAGGCACGCCATGCCAATGGCAGCCGCAAAGCTGCACAGGATCCCTCGATAGTCCTTGATGGCCGTGAGATAGCTCATGCCGTTCCAGTTGACGATCATAATGTTGAACAGCCACAGGCACAGCAGCCCCTGCAGCAGTGTGGCGCCCGAGAACAGCAAAAAGATGCCGTAGAGCACCGTGCCCGCAACGAGCATGATGGCGTTGGAGCCCCAAAACGAGGGCAAGATCTCTTCCTCGCGCTCGGCAAAAAGCATGTCGGCCAAAAAGCGCGTGACGGGCATGGAAAAGAAGCTCGTAAGCGTGAGTGAGGCCAGCAGCGTATAGGTCACCATGCATACCAGCAGATCCTGGTTGGCGCGCCCGACGCCCCACAGGCCGCACAGCACCAAGATGCCCACTTGGAGTAGCACGCCCAGCAGCATGGGGCCCGTGCACACAATGCCGGCGTAGCCATAGGCGCGCATCGTGGCAAACAGGCCCTTGCGCCTAAACAGGCGCTTGAGCTCAAAACCGATTCCGGCCACCGGCTACTCCCCCTCTCTGGGCAGGTCGAACGCACGCGCCGTCTCGTCGTACAGTGCGCGATAGTTGGCGAGCATCTGCTCGTGCAAAAAGTACGTGGCAACACGGCGCTGGCCGCGCTCCCCCATCTCGATACGGCGGGCGCGACTCGCGCACATGCGCTCCATGGCGTCGGCCAAGCCCTTGCGATACATGGGCGGGCTCACAAAGCCCGCCACGCCAAAATCGTCGCCCGGGGCGCCTTCCAGCAGCTCACGGCAGCAGCCCACCTCGGTCGTCACGCAGGGACGACGCGCGGCGAGCGACTCCAGCACACTGAGCGGCTGGCCCTCGGAGATACTCGTCAAAATGGTAAAGTCGAGCTTTTCCATGTACTCGACCACGTTGACGCGCCCGGTAAAGATCAGATCGCGCACGCCCAGGGTATCGACCAGCGCGTGGCACTCGGCACCGTACTCCTCGTCGTCCACGCCGCCCATGATGTGCAGACGCACCTTGGGAAGGCGCTCGTGCAGCTCAAAGAAGGCATAGATCATGGTCTTGACGTCCTTGATGGGCGCCAGGCGCACCACCGCGCCAATGTCCACCCAGCCGTCATCGGGCTTTAAGGGAATGTCCTTAAAGCGGTCGAACTGGATGCCGTTGGGGATGACCAGGCATTTACCTGCATCGCAGCCCATATCGATCTGCGTCTTGCGGGCGTTATGAAACAAGCTCGTCACGCGAAAGGAGCGGCGGTAGATCTCCTCCGAAAGCAGGTAGAAAAAGCGAATCCAGCGGTCCTTAAACGACGGCACCACCCAGTCGGCGCGAATGATCTCTTCCTCGCGCTCGCGAGTATAAATGCCATGCTCGGTCAGCAGCACCGGCGCATGGTGAACGATTGAGCCCAGGCAGGCGAGCAGGCCACCGTAGCCGGTCGAGATGGCGTGGTACACATCGGCCACCGGCACCTCGCTGCCCAGAAGGTAGAGCACGGGCAGCAGCATGGAGCGCATGGTGTGGAATGCATCGGCAAAGGGCGTGTATGGGTACTCGGCCAGGCACACGTCGCGAAAGATATCCATAAAGGCGCGACTCTGCAAAAACGAGAGCGGATGCACGCGACGGCGCTGGAAGATATCGAACAACACGTCCCAGTCCGGATTGGAGAGCGATACCAGGCGGCGCAGCGCCTCGCGCTCGTGAGCGTTAAAGTCGGCCTCTTCTTGCTCGCCCGAAAGCCGCAGGGCGTCGTCCAGAAACACCTCGTGTACCTCGACCACGTTGCCGGGCAGCTCGTAGACAAACTTGCCGCGGTCGGCAGCATGCGCGCCGATCACCCACAGCACAAACTCGTGCTCGGGCATGGCCTGTATGTAGCCGTGCATCCAGGTGGACACGCCGCCGTGCACATAGGGGTAGCAACCCTCGAGTACCAAGCAGATTCTCATTTGTCGCCACCCTCCTTGCGTGCAATGGTCACCGTCTTGTCCGTGGCTTTGACCAGGTACAGGTCGCCCGTCAGATGCGTAATCTCGCCACCCGTGACTGCACCCGGGTCGCCGTTGTTGGCGCGAAACATGAGCCACGCCTCGTCGTGGAAATTGCCCAGGCTGAGCGTCCAGGCATCCGCACTTGTATCCACGCTCACCGTCACGGACGAAAAGCGCTGGATGGCGCCCGAGCATTCCGAACCGGTCTGGCGCCGCAGGTCGGGCGCAGACTTGGTAAGCCACTCCAGGTAGTTGATCAGACCGCCCTTGTAGACATCCCAGCCCTCCTTGGCTCCGCGACCGGGATCCAGTAGGTCGTCCGGGTGCATAAAGTGCGTGCTCACGTAGTGCATGTTGAGCTCGGACACGGCTGCCAGGCGCATATAGGAATCGTCGACCATGCCGCCCGAGACAATACGAGGCTGCTCCACAATGCCATCGCTCGCCACGCCAAACTCCTGTACGTACGGCAGGTCGGTGCCATCCTCAAAATACGTACTGGCGATGGTCTTAATGCGCGGAACGTCGGTGCCGATAAGCTTGCGCGCACGGGCCGAAAGGATATTCGACGGTGGCACATAGACCGAGCCGTGCGCGTTGGGCAGTACCTCGTCCTGGAAGGCTATAAGCTCGTTGAGCGATGCGACGAGCGCCTCCTTGTTCTTCCACGTCTTGTAGTCGTACAGTGTGCCATAGTCGGTATCCCAGAGCGCCAGCGGCTGATGGTTGTAGCCGTGGAAACCCAGCTCTCCGCCCATCTGCAGCAGCATGCCGCCAAAGTAGCGGAACTGCGTGGTATCGGCCTGGCGCGCGGGCTCGGTCTGGTTGACCGCGTCCTCGTAGTTTTCGATCATCACGCCGGTAAAGCGAACGCCATATTTTTGCGCGAGCTTTTGAAGATCGGGCCACCAGACCTTGGCATAAAAGTCGGCGATAGAAAGCCCGTAGTCGCGCTTGATATAGGTGCCGTCGCCCGAGGGCACGGGGCTGGGAAAGTCGTCCAGATAGAAGACGGCGCTGTTGATGACGGGGTAGGCCGTGGCATCGCCCAGCAGGCTGATCGCCGCGGCGTAAAAACCGCGCATGACCTTGTCATAGATACCGATATTGCACACCACGGTGCGACCGCTACCGCAGTCATTCGACCAAATGAGCGGGGCGCCCGCATCGCCGGTCTTAGCCCACACACGAGCCGTCTCGCGCAGCGAAACCGAAAGCGACGAATCAAAGGGGTCCGAGAGCTCGTAGCGCTCTCCCCCGCCCAGCATAAAGTCCTCGCTCGGCACAATGCTCTCGGCTTTTACATAGTCATATCCGGCAGATTCAATGCCAAGCTTAGGAGCAATCACTTGCAGATAGCCCGAGTTATCCGGCGGCATGGCGAGCATAAGCGAACCGCCGGCACTCACCCAACTTATAATGTCGCTCAGGTGCGTACCGAGCCCATCGAGCGACGGCATGAGCAAAATCACGCGATCGTAGGAGGTCAGCGAGGGAATGGCATCCGCGCCGTCCAGGGCAAGGTCCACGTCGCGGTGCGCGATCTTCATGTCGAGCAGAATCTGGTCGAACTGCTCCTTTACGTCCTCGACGCCAGCTTGATCGGAATCGGTAATGACCAGGCACGTGGGCTTTTGGCCAAATATTGCCGAGGAAGCCGGCACCGCATCGTTGGCGGCCAGCATCCCCAGCTTATGCTGGCCCGCACTGTACTGTACGCCGGCGCGCTCCACCAGCAGCACGGCCGCCATGGCAATAAAGACCGCCCACACCACAAGCAGCCCCATCCAGCGAAAATGGCCCGCACGGTCGCGGATATGCTGTACCACGCTCATCGGGCCTCCTCTCCGTTGCGCCAAAACGCCAGTTCCTCGCGGTTGGCGGCGCTCAAGTATACATGCTGTTTGTCAATCGCATCGATCACGCGGTGGACCTCGTCACCGTCGCGGCGCATCACCGCGAGGCGCAGACAAAGCATCCAAACCTCCTGCTCCTCGGGCACATCGAGCACCAGCTGGTCGGTCACGGCCTGCGCCTCGTCGATCTGTCCGACATCGGCCAGCGCCGTCGCGTATCGAATGCGAAGCTCAAGGGTGTCCTCGCGCTCGCAGCGACGCGCAAGCAAACGCGCGTACTGTTGGCGCTGAATCTGAGCCACGCGCCCCTCGGCCAAGCCCGAGTCCAAGTATTCACCAAGAAAATCGCAATATTCGTTGAGGTTTTGCGCGCTCGGGTCTGTCTTAAAGGCACGCTCCAGCTGCTGCAGTTTAAGGTCGGACTCCTTGGAGATCTGCGCCACCGCCGTCGCGGCATAGTGCGCCACCTCAACGTCGTCGTTAAGCTTAGCCGCCTGCAGCTGCGCCAGGTACGCGTCGGGCTCCTCGGTGAGCATGGAGAGCATGAGGCGGCGCCGGTATGCCGGGTCGTTGACGATGAGCGCCTCCTCGAGCGGCACTACGCCTGCATCATCCTCACCACTCGGTACCGGCATACTGCGATGCAGGTCGTCGTTGAAGCGCAGCGACTCCAGCGCAGACTCTTTCAGTCCCTCGCCAAACACCGCGCTGCGGACCGATAGCAGAGCCACCAGCAATGGGCCCCACAGCGGCACCAGCACTATCACAGGCAGCATGTGCCCGCGCACCGGCAGCAGGCCCAGCTTCATGAGCGTCCACAGCACCAGGCAAACCAGCGCATGAATCAGCAGCAAGACGGCAGCAACGACAAGCGAGATCAAGCGGCACCCCCTCACCGTCACCGGTGTAAGAGATGTGCTGCAACAGCGCCACGATGTCCTCGCCGTCGACGGGCTCCACCGCAATCTGCTTTGCGCTCAGGCGCTCGCGGATAATGGGCAGATCGCACGCCTTTGCCTGACGCATAAGCAGGTAGAGCACGTCGCCGTCGACCAAGCCCGCCGCATCGTTCTCGCGGATAGCCGAACCAATCGCGCCCACCAGCTCGCCGACAGGCTCCATGCCCGGCACCACGCGCAGGAGCAAAAAGCTCCCCATCTTGCTATCTGCCAACGCCTGCTCCGCCGCGAGCTCTTGGCCAAAGGCCGCCTGCTTGAGCACGCAAGTGCCGTCAACGCAGCGCTTATCCTGCGCCACCGCCTCATAGTCAAAGGCGCGCCCCAGCGCGCTTTCGACCAAGCCGCACAAGATGCGGAACAGGTTTTGGTAATAGAGCGTCATTTGATTCTGAGCCGCACGACGCACAGAGATCAACACGGCGGGTGCCCCGTCGCGCTCGATCGAGTATCCAAACATGGGCAGCCCCGGCGTCAATTCGCGATTCACCCACAGGTTCGAACGACCCCCGCCGCCCAAAAGGGGCGCAAGCTGCTCAAGCGAAAACGAGCGCGTGGCGTCTTCGGCAATCACGGGACTCGCCGCCACCAGACGTGCAAACGCCCCGCCCGAAACGTGGTAGATCGCCACCGAATCGTTTTCCAGAATCTCACCCATGAGCTCGCAGCACTTGCGATAGATGTCGCGCGGATTGAGCACGTCGAGCTCTTGCGTCACGGCAAAGATCTTGCCAAAGCTATCCTGACGCCCCACAATCTGGCGCTTGTATGTGCGCTTGTCCTCGATGGCATCGTGGTAGAGCTGCGTAAGAAACGTATTGCGGTTGCGCACGAGCTCGTTTTGATCACGCTCCGCCCTAATGGCCTCGCTGTTACGCAGCTGCACATAGCCGCACACGGCACCCACCACAAAGTACGCGATAAACGGCAGCCAGTTGGACGGCTCATAGAACAGGCCCTGGAAGGTATAGCCGTACTGAGTAAAGTAGCTCGCGGCCAAACCCACCGACGCCAGCAGCGCCGCAACCAGGCCAAAGTCCAAGCCATACAATGTGCCGATCAGCACAACGTAGAGCAGGCGATAATCGAGCACGTTGAGCTGGGCAGATTGGGAGAACAGATGCTCCAGTACCTCGAAGAAAACCCAAGCAACGCCCGTCTCCAGGCATTTGATGGGCAGCGAGCGCATCTGGATACGGTCGATGGCGGCACGCAGCGGATTGACCTTTTTGATGCGTCCAGCGCCCCAGCGAGCTTGAATGGTCGAAAGATCGCGCAGCAAGTCGTAACGCTGAAACCAGCCATAGCGCACGCGAACGACGTCGCTGGCGGGCAGAGCATAGCCGGCAGAATCGCCATAGGCAACGTCAAGCCCTGGGAACAGCGCCTTGAGGGCCTCGCCCACCTCACCTGACGTGTGATGGAAGGCATCGGCAACGTCGAGCGTCTCAAAGTTACCATCCCAGCTGTCGAAGATACGGCGTACCAGCACCGCAAGCTCCTCGGCACACAGCAGGGGAAACGCCGCAGCTTGCGCGCCCTGCAGAGCGACCGATCCGGTTGAGCACGCGTCGAACAGCGGCACCAAAAACGGGTCCTCCAGCGCGGCAGACGCGGTATACAGGAACGGCACGCGCAGGATCTTGGTTTGAACGCCCTCGCGAGCAGCGTAGTAGCGGCACAGGTCGTTGGCTGCGTGCGCGATAATGCCTTTGCCCGTTTGTTCTGCGGCATCGGTGGCATCCTCAGCGCCCGCGGGCCCGGCTACAAACAGCAGCTGAACCCGGCGCCCCATGCACGCACGAAAGACCGAACGCAGAAGCTCGATATCGCCCACGGTATCGGTATGCGGGGTAAGGTAATTAGACAGGTAGACCACGCGGTCGAACTCGTAGGCCTGATCCAGGTGCTGGAGGAGCTCTTTCCACGAGGCATGGGGCGACGACTCATCGCGGCGCGCTTCCTGCGCGGCTACGACATTAACGTGGTCCTCGGGGAATGCCTTGGCGCAAAAGTCATCGTCAACATATGCGGTGTTGCCAACAACCAGCACCTCCATGGCGTTCCCCCTTTCATCAGATTTCAATCATGCAAAACATGCGTATTGTACGCTGCCAACGCGAGCTGGAACGCCTTTAAGGCTGTCTTAAGAACTTTTTTAGAGGATGTGGGAACTTCGAGAGTGTTAAATGAGCGCCCAATCCGGAAGTGCGGCGAAAATCCGAGATCGGCAGACCAAGCCCGGTTTTAGACAGCAGCGACCTGCGGTTTTGTTGGCAAAAATCGGTTTGTGCTCAGAGGTTTCCGATTTTCCCCGCACTTCTCCTACGCACTGGACTTGCAATAGCACAGTACAATCCGTCAATCGCCCTAACCGGAAAGCCAATCCACAGACTCGACTAGCCAACCAGATACGGCCCGATTACATCGAAAATTTCGCCCACCTTAGTTGCAGGGTTTTGCGCAGATGGCATAACGTTGCCCAGCCCCCTATGGTATGTAACGAGGCGCCCAACACGCTGCAATGCCTCGCCTCGTTTGCCGTCCACCACCTCGAACAGCCCGTCCAAGTTCTTGCGGTACTCGATGCCCAGGTCTCTCGACATCTCCTGCGCGAGGGCATGCTGGCAGTCGGACGCGGACATATGCGCGGTCGTGTAGCGAAAGTGCAGAAGAGGCCACAGCTCGAAGCAGGGGTTCGACCACAACGCATGGAAGGTCCTCGAACCATCGGAGAGCTCGTCGCATTTGCGCTCCATCGCGTCAAAGTCGGACGCAGGAAAGTCATCCTTGTCATACACGAGCCACACATGGTCGAATGTCTCGGGCGCATAGCGGCAGTGTTCGACGGCAAAGTCAAGTAGGTCAAGTGTGTGTTTGCCGGTCCCCTTAACGACAATGGCAACCTTACGCTCGTTCGCCGCACCCAACGCCGCACGCACACCCTCAAAGTAGCGAGGCTCGGTCTCCTTGCCCTCGCTCACTACAAGATGACGCGTCATCTGAACCATGCGCGAGCGGCCCTCTCGTTTGCCGCTACGCCAGCCCTTCGACTTCTTCGCCACCATGCTAATCCCACTCCTCGATGCGGGTGAGATACGGATCGGCGCCGTAGCGACCGGACAGGTATTGCTTGTCGAAAGCCGCGTTCTTGCTTACCAGATTACCGTTTGCCTCGTGGATGTCGGCGAGAGACCACAGTTGGCTCGCCTCCCCCTCGCCGCGCGCAGCGAACCATATCTCGTCACGGCGGAACACATCGTTTCGCATGGTTGACACATCCTGGGACGAGAAGATGAGCTGCGCGCCACTCTTGTTGACCCCAGGATCCTTAAACAGCAGAATCACATAGCGAAGAAGCTTCGGGTGCAGTTTGGCGTCGAGCTCGTCTACCACAACGGTGCCACCACGCTCAAGCGCTGTCATCAGATACGCAGCCAACCCCATGAGCTTCTGGGTTCCGGCAGATTCCTCGGATAAACGCAGCTCGTACGCCTTGCCGCCCACCTCGTGCCTCACGAAGACGCGCTGGCCGCGCCACTCCGGCGCCCTCTCCACTCTGAAGCCATCAATACGTACATCAACGGCGCGCAAAAAACGCGTGACCTCGGGTGAGTCATCCTCATCGAGCAATTGTTCGAGCATCTGCTCCAGATAGGAGCTGTTATAGTTCAGGAACACCCCGTCAAGAAACCAGCTGGCAGCCTCCTTGACCACCGGCGCGTCAAAGTTGATGCAGAGAAACGACAGGTACGGCAGCCTCGGGTTGAATCTCGCAGCCGTCACGAGCTTACGCAGCGTGGGACCGAGCTCAACCTCTGCGCCCTCACGCTCGAACAGCATCGCCGTGCGTGACGCTCCCAATTTTCGCCGCCATAGGCCTTCGGACACGATCTCGTCCGCATGCACGGACAGGGCATAGCGGTACTCGTGCTCACCCGCGCGATAGTAGAGCTCGAATTCGGTGGGCTCAGCAGCCGACACTTCATCGAACTCAAACGCAGAGCAACGTGGTATCGAAGGACGGTTACCCTCTGGCGCATCAGTGCTGGCAGACAGCAATCTGATCGGCCTGGCCACCGCCGAGCGAACGTAATCAAGCGCCTCGAGCAGATTAGACTTGCCGCCAGCGTTAGGCCCGTACACCGCAGCCACCGGAAGAAAACTCTGCCCGTCAGGGAACTCTATGAGGGAGCACTCGAACTCCCTCATCGATGTTGCCTGCATAGAAAGCTCGGTCTCGTCGCGATAGGATCTATAGTTCCTGAAGGTGAACTGACAAAGCATCGTCCTCAAAATTCCTTTCATTGTTTTGAAAAGATATTTCAGAGTTTTTATTTGATTATAGACTTTAAGAAACATCAATCAAGTGTTTACCACTCCCAAGACAACAGGTATAGGGCGCCGAACACGGAAGTGCGGTAAAAATGAGTCCATCGTCGAAGCGGACACGGCCGGCGTGCCAGACTTTAAACGCATAAAAAAGGGCAACACCCTCTAACTGAAAGCGTCGCCCTTAAAGCCCCAAAGAGCTTTTGTACTATGACTACGTACTATACACCTCAATAAGGTGAAGCATCATACCCAGTTCGCCCGCCACGAAAGCATCAATGCCCACAAGCTAGAGGATGATCGAATCAACCGCATACCAGGTTCTTCAACGTCGAGACGCATTGCTTTAGATCGGACGCTACGCCAACTTTCACGACATTACCCAATCCGGCACGCGGGTTTGAGGAGACGCTCTTATATTTGCACTAAGAACCTGAGCACATGACGAGGCTCGGGATACATCAACCAACGAGAGGACTCGCCATGCCAATAGACGGAATCATCTACCTACTGAAGTTCGCTCCCCAAGAGGCGTACATCGACGACCTGATGAACGGGCGCCTCTATATGAACGCCGCCGGCTACTATCACGGTCTGCCCGGAGAGCAGGGCGATCCGCTAGAAGCGTCTCTGGCATGCGGCATGGGCATCTACGCCCATTGGCTCTTGCCGATCTACTGCATGTACACGGTGTGGGAGAGCGACATCGTTGACAACGCTGTCGTAATTACCAAGCGAATGGTCGAGGAGTTCAGGTGTTCCGACGGCTGGATCGGCATCGTGCGGTATGACCGCTTTGAGCGGCTGCTAAATAGGAAGTTTGATTCGGGAGATGGCGTATCCCTGCACGGCCCCGTCTTTTACGGCGCCCCTAGTCCAAGCGTAACTGCCGAGGCATTCCAAGGCATCCCGGACAACCTTGTTATCAAAACACCCAAATTTGCATACCAACGGGAGTATCGAATCGTCGGATCGCAACCGGTCAAGTGGCGCCTTAAGCCCGACAAGAACAACCCTGACTACAAAATCGAAGAGTATGGACATGCGGAACTGGACTTAGGCGGCAGCCTTATGGACTTTTCCTGGAAGGTGCCGGTATCGAGCCTCACGGAGGTTAAAGGCGGCCTCATGCTTAAACTGCCGTTAGCTAAATAACAAGTCGACGAGCAAGCAATCGACCACTCGAAAAGCCACAATGGAACCCTACTCAATACCGCAAGGAACTAATGGAACTGGGGCACGGCGCAATCTCCGCCGCCCTCCGCAGACGACTCAAGCTCAAGCGAGAAAATACTCACGTTACATCGCCACGCGAACTCACAACTCTTGAGTCACTGCTTAATCGAACTTGACGGGAATGGAGCGGGTTCGCCTAATTGCTAGTCGGCAACTACACTCAATCATTCACTTGAATCGAACTCACGCCCCGTTCGCAATCATCACGAGAATCTCTCTCGCCTGATGAAGGCAGCTGCAGTGGCTTGTCAACATGAAAGCCCGGAGAAGAGCAGAGCGCGGTATCGATAACATATAACGGATCGCTCGAGCCGATTTCGATCCCCCGACTCGAGAACTTCAATCGCTGCGGGGCGGGCAGATAGCGAGGGGCCTCATCCGCATTGTGTTCATACTCATACCGATATAAACAGGAAAGGAGAACGAACAATCCTGAAAGCGCCTGGAGCACATTGCCAAGATTGGCTTCGGCATAGCTATCTAAGCGATGGTGTTTGACATTGTTATACGAGATCCACCATTCAGGATTCATGGTGGATTCGGTCCCATCATCTGCCCACCAAGATGACCAGGGGTTAATAACGATCTCGCTGGCATCAATAACAACCCAGCTAAAACGAAACTGTTGCGAGAAGCGAGCGTGAACCATCTCACGCGCTCCGGAAATGTTTTTAACCACACCCCAATTGACGCTCTCGTAACGCCCAACAAGGTGGTTAAGATCTTTAAAGGCGACGTCGATCTCGGAACAAATCGAGAGATAGGCTTTGACGAGCTCGGCGCCATAGGTGCCATAGTTCGCTTCGGTTGGCTCGATGTAATGCAATATACGAATGACATCTTCCTCGAGCAAAATGAAGTAATCCCAGTGTATTTGACTCATTGAAAGCGCCATCTAAACCATCCAATCAATCAGCATAACCAGTAAGCCCATTTTACGGTCTAGGCATTGTTAAACATTAAAAGGGTAAAACCTACGGATGGAAGCCAGATAAGAAGAGACCTACCGATCCTATTTACGGAAAGAATAAGACCGAAACACAATCTAAGACCACAGAAAGAAGGCGGCCACCATGAAACGAGTCGATGAGGAGCCCACGCCGAAAGCGATTGACAACGCCCTCAGCCAGGATCCGCTTCACCGCAAGAGAGAAATTGAGGACTTTCTAAAGATGCTCATTACAGTTGAGCCTCCGTATACCTTTGTTATTGACGCGCCTTGGGGATCTGGTAAGACATTCTTTGTAAAACAAGTAGCTAGAGTCCTGCAAATGGCAAATCCGACTCTCAACCACGATTTCGAGACACTTAACGCGACACTAGGAGAAACCGCAACAGAACTCCCCGCGACACCATGCCTCCCCATTTATTTCAACGCATGGGAAGACGACCATTTCGACAATCCGATCTTGCCTATATTGGCCTCTATCGCTAACGCCGTAGACGAACAGAGCGTCAAGGGAGGAAAGGATTTCGGCAAGGGAGTCATTAGCGTCATAGAAACCGCCGCCTCCATTATTGGATACGGCGTTGACATTAATGGCATCATTGAAAATTTCAGCGGCACCGATTTTCTCGAACAGTACAAAGCGGAAAAGAGCTTAGGAGCAAAATTGGCGAGCTCATAAAGAGCCATCTGCCCAAGGTAGCCAAACGAGCCATCATCTTTATCGACGAGCTTGACCGCTGCCGGCCCGAATTCGCTATAAAGGTGCTCGAGCAGACCAAAACCCTGTTTCAACAAGAAAGCATTGTTGTGGTTTATTCGACCAGCATCACGCAGCTTGCACATTCCCTCCAAGGCGTATATGGCCCAAGATTTGAAGGGAGAAAATACCTCGAGCGCTTCTACGACAAGCGCCTAGAGCTAAATCCGATAAAGCCGGCTGACTACCTTCTGTATAAAGGCATCAATACAATGGATGGATATACCTTCATGGATATAACCGTCGATTTGCTCAGCTACAAACATGCCTCACTAAGAGCCTGCAACAGGCTTATCGACTCTATAACAAGTCTGTCCGGATACATTACTAACCACTGGGAGCACTTTGGGGATGGAAGGGTTCAGCATTTCCAAGACCAGGGCCTGCTTCCTGTAATAAATATTCTTGCTTACTATGACCCGCTCGCCTGGCACGAAATGAAAACCAGCACTGACTTCGGGGCTGTCTACGAACTTGCGAAACACAGCAATCGCTTCATCCAATATCTTGATGAAGTGATTGAATCGGTATGGGGAGCCAATAAGGATGAACTTCCCTATAAGCAGGATATTGAAAATAGACGCAAGCGTATTGTAGAAGATCTATGCGCGTTGATATACGGCAACGATGACAGGGACCCACGGGTCAAAGAACTGGGCAATTGTGAACTTACCAGAATGTCTTTCAATCAGCAGCTATATCAGCGCCTGACGCCACCATCGTAGGGCGGCGGCGATCCGTCCAGTGGCCTTATGCACAGCTCCATGACGCCCGCATCCGGGCTCGAGGCAATGGCACTCGACCACTTCATCCGAGAAGAAGCAACCATCACGGACAAAGACGCACACGACACGACCCGCGCCAACATGAGCAAAAACAACACGCGGCAGCACCGCAGAGCCGAACGTTAGCAAGAAGAAGGCGCGGGACTCATGTCGGCCCCGGTGCCTAGGCGCAATGCCACGGTGCTGCTTCGCAATATTCAACAGTGGCTAATTAAACAAACACCGCATCCTACCAAGACGCCAGTGCCCAAGCCGTTCTAGTCAAAGAGCAGCTTGGGCACACTCCATGAGACCATAGTAAGGGCCGCAACCGGACCTCGCGTCAGAAGCAGACACGCTCCATCCCACCGGCAATCACCCCTCCCCGTCCATGACCGTCCAGCTCACAGGCTCAATGCCCGGAAGAGACGTTAGGCAAGAGGGGCAGGCAACCTGATAGTTCCCGTAATTTGTTCTGCGCTGCATCGAAGCGGAGACGTATACCGCTTTGCGGGCGCGAGTGACGCCGACGTACAGCAGGCCTATTTCCTCAATAAGCCCATCTGGCATTTTCTTCGCATCAGCAATCTGGCAACCTCGCGCAGAACGTAAGCATATACCAGCATTTTCGCAACGAGAGCAAATCCCTCCAGGCCAATCGAAACGCGTAACGCCCGGAATGAAAACGGTGTCCCACTCGAGCCCCTTAGCGGAGTGAACGGTCATCATGGAGATGCCCACATCAAGGTAATCGGAGAAACGTCGCAGGGAGCCCTCGGAAAAGATACTAACGATATAGTCGAAGCGCTCCGAAGGTCCCATCGCGACGCAGTCATTTTTAAGGTGTTTCCGCAGCGCTCCTAGAAGCATGGCATAGGACCGCCCATACTCGAACCTCTTGGAGCCAGTCAGCAGTTCATCAGAGATGGAGTCGATTATTTTGTCCGCAGCAGACCGGCTGACGCCCTTTTCTCCAGACACTGCATCGGTAATCCTGGATAAAGCAAACGCATTGAATTCGATGAACCCCCGACTTGTATCCGAGAAGAGTCCGTTGAAGTAAGAGATACCTTCTTTAGCAAGCTCTTCCATAATGAGATCGGCAAGGGCACCACGCTTACGAACAAGAATCGCAATCCTCCCGCCACTGCTTTGAGCGAGCGCCGTAACCTTGGAAACGATGGCAGTCGCTTCGTCTTGCTGAGTAGAGCCAACAAATATGGGAAGTCGGGGCGTACCGCCGGCAATGGTGCCCTTCATGTTGGAGCGAATCGCAGCACCGAGCTCTCCGACGATAGATCTCCCAGAAAACCTATGGTTATACTCGAGTTCCAACGGCGTTAGACGCAGGTCGGTAGTGGCCTTTGCCTTTAAGCCTTCCATTGCACCAATAAAACCATAAACACGCTGAATGGGGTCGCCGAACATGCAGATCCCCGACTCATCAGAAATCAGACCCCTTAGGAAGACATAGCACAACGCGTTCGTGTCCTGCGCCTCGTCGACAAGCACGACAGGATATGCTGCCGACAGATAGGACCTTAACTTGGGAAAATGAGCGAGCAATTCAATTGCAAGGGAAATCATTGCGGAGTATGGCAAGAGACCGTTCGATGCAAACCTTTCCTTGATGATCCTATTAAAGGAAAACATCACACGCCTCAAGTCCATTTCCTGACCGTTTCTCATGAAGCGGAGGAAGTCGTCAACGGCATTCTTTTCATCCCAGGTCAGCCTGCCACCTCGCGAAACCAGCTCGCTAACGGCGCTGTTGTCATCAACCATAGAGAGCTCGCCAACGTTCACTGGGAGCGAGAGCGATTTCCAGTATCTGCGTAGCAGAGCCCAAGCAAAGCCGTGGAAGTTGGTCGCCATGACGCTGTCCTCAAAACGCTTGGCCACGGGACCAGGAAGTGCCGACATAGTGATGCCCAAATCCATACGCATCCTCCGCGCGGCGGCAACGCTAAAGGTCAGGGCCAAAATCCTTTTTGGCGGATGGACTTCGCCAGATGCCAGCAGCCAGCAAGCCCGCCCAGTCATCACCGTGGTCTTCCCGTAGCCTGCCGGCGCCTCCACGAACACCCTCTTTGATGGCGAGAAAATCGCGGAGCACTGCGATGCATCCCCACCACAGCGCGCCTCAATCTCGGCTCTAACACTATCCCGCAGGTCAGTCTGACTCATCAGCATTCGAGCCCCACGGCCTTGCGAATAATACTTTTGTAACATGTGGGAACGCCATTAGCACCAAGAGCCTCCGCGAGGGCGACGCCAGACACGACGCCCTTGTTCGATGAAAGCCATGCATACATAAGCGCACGTGATTTGGGCGTGTCTGCGAATAACCCGTCAAACTCCGATCCCCGGAAATCGTATTCAGGGTCCCGCAAGTTAACGCCGTAGACAGCACAGGCGCTTTTCAAAGCTTTACTATTCCCCTTGATGCAAGTTGCCCTCTGAAAAGGATCAATCGACTCAAGAAGCGCAATAAACGCACCCTGGTTATCGCTAGCGAAGAACGAGTCAACGACCTCACCTTCGAAATCCCGTTCGGTTGTCGTTATATGGTCTTCAGAAGTTTCTTGCAGCTCATCCTCATCTCTGTCGACAATTGAATAATTTGGAATCTCGAACTTGCCCAGAAGTTCACAGAGTGGTTTAACGTTCTTTTTCCCGCCGGCCCTGATAGGCACAACTCCATAATCATCCAGATCCATCCCAAGGTTGCGAGCGAACACCGGAATGGCTCCAGACTCTGTCTGCCCCTCAAAAGCCAAAACCGACCGCGCGAAAAAGGCCTCTCGTATCGACTCAAAGTTCAGCATAAGATGCTTTTCAACCTTGTCGGACAGGTCAATATCCCTACCGCATATGACCTTCGGCGAATTTTCGCCCTGCCCGAATCGCACAATGTTCTTATAGCCGCGAGCCAGAATGTTAGGCGAATGCGTCACCATGATCAGCTGAGCTTTGATTGAATCAATTCCGAAATAGTCCTTTAGAAGAGCATTGAATCTATCATCCTTCCCTTCGCAAATCCTATGCAAGCTCTTCGAGAGACGCCTCTGCATATACGGGTGAAGGTGGGCTTCGGGTTCGTCATAAGCCAGAACGGCATGCAGCACGCGTCTGTCATCATCATCTGAGCAAAGGCTCTCTTGAAGGCGTTTAGGCGAAAGACGCATAATGCTCTCGATTATCGAGAGCGAGGCAATAGCGAGGTACTGCAAGCCTACCCCTGCCTTTTTAAAATGAACGCCCCTCTTGTCAAGCAAGGTAACCAAACTTCCAAGCGTTCCGCCATCCGATGAATCGACGCCAGGCCTCACACCATATGATGACAGGATCGGGACGTCGCCGACGATTTCGCCGAGATCTGCAACCAGACCTTCGAGCTCGCTCCCATCCAGAAAATCGGAGACCTCTTTACCCTCCTTATCTAGATAAAGAGCGATACCTTTGGAGAGAACTTTACCGACACCTCGGGTACCATCAAACGCCAGGTCTCCCCAATTAAAGGATGCAGTCGAGTACCTGAACATGTGAACGGATCGCATCAGAGAGGGTGGAATACTTTCTCCGCTCCCTTCGGCCTTAAATTCAATTCGAGAATCCGGGTCGTCAGCAAAAGCGCAGATGGTAATAGTGTTTCCGGTCGTAGGATCGATGTCGAGCCCCGTTATTCCGATCTCGTCCTCGTCCAACTTTAAAGTTACTAGAGCCCCTGCGCGCTTTTCAATGTCAGCGAAATCCTCTTCGCTAATCGTCGCTTGATTGAAAATTGTATTGAGCAAGTCAAGCACATTCGTTTTGCCGAGGTTGTTCTCGCCGACAATATAGCTCACGTCCTCGTCAAAACTAATCGACACTCCATCGAGATTCCGATAGTTCTCAATCCTCAGTTTAGAGATCCTCATGCGTCCTCCCGACCTTTATGGTTTTATGGCTTCCAACAATCTAACACGCCTCGTGTTGTACTGAACTTGAGGCACAGCCACTTCGAGAGGCTTGTAAATCAAAAGCGTAGTCCTAAGAAGGTTGTTTGCATGCACCAAGCCGTCTCCTAAGGCTCCCCCTCCCCCAACATTCCCCAGAAAGTTCGCTGATGTTGACTGGGGTTCCCGTAAAATAAACCCAACAAAATATGTGCGGAGTGCTGGCCTGGAGCTGCCTTCGGACCCTATTGGCTGCTCACCGAGAGGCTCCGCTATGAAACGACCTATTTACTACCTGCTCTGCGCGATCGCGTGCACGTCCATGGTCAGCTCGACGATGCCCATGGCAGCCGTCGCGGAAGCCATCCAGCCTCAGGCAGCCGCCGAGCAGCAAGCGCAAGCCGACGCCACGAGCAGCGACACAGGCAAGGCCGAAGACGGCACCAACACAAATACGACAGCAGATACCGCAGAGGACAGCACCGCAACATCCACCGGCACCAGCGCCGTCAACACGGAAAGCGCCGACGGCACCGCCGCCGCAACCGGCACCGCCGCCGCAACCGGCACCCCCGCCCCATCCCTTCGTGCCCAAACCAACGGCACGCCCGAGGCAATCTCCACCACGTCACAAGCCGGCTACGCCCACTCCGCCACCGCAACCCAAAACGGCGTCACCTTCACCGTCTCCTGGAACGACGCCCCCGCGGGCACCGCGACGACCTTCCACGTAACCCAGGCCAACGGCTCGTCCCAGGCCAAGGCGCGCATGGACGTGCCCACCTATTGGGACGGCGGCAGCCAGGAAAGCGTCTGCGACCCGTCGCGCCCGGCATGGGCCAGCTACTACAGCCTGGGCACCGCGGGCCACGACTTTACCTTTGACTTCACGGCGTCGGGCACGTACCGCATCTACTTCTACTTTATGGACAACGACAGAAACGACCCCCAAAACGACAAGGGGATCTACTACCTGCGCACCACGGCGGAGGTGACCGTAAACGACGCCGCCCGCCCGAGCGTCACGCAGATCGTCAACGACGCCGTGGACCTGTGCAGGCAACAAACAAACGGCTCGGAATACAACATGGCGCTGTGGTTCCACGACTGGACGCTCGACCAGCTGGAGTACGACCACAGCCTCAACTGGTGCTCGGCCGAAAGCGGCCTCACGCGCCACCAGGGCACCTGCGAGAGCTACCAGCGCATCTACTCCAAGCTCCTTGACGCCGCGGGCATCGCCAACGGCCGCATCACCGGCAACGGCCACACCTGGAACGCCGTAAAGATCGACGGCAAATGGTGCCAGATGGACCTAACCTGGGACGACACCAGCGACAACTGGTACGGAGACCTGGACCAGCGCCATCTGTACTTTGGCCTGACCGACGAGCTCATGGCAATCGCCCACTCCGACCACACGGCAAACTACCAAAAGGATGACTACGCCTACCGCTCGACCGATCTGTCCAACAATTACTTTGTGCGAAACGGCAAGGCCAATGAATGGGCCGAGAAGTATGCCGACCGCATTCAGCAGCACTTGGATGCCAAGGAAGAGAGCTTTTCCATAGATGCTGACAACGGAACCTTCCCGCCGAGCATCTCGGGAATACAAAACGCGCTCGTTGCGTACGATATGAACCAGAGGGAATGGAGCGTGGCCTCCAACGGCGTAACACTCACGGTGACGTCTAATGTCACGACGGCCTCGAGCTACCAGTGGTCAGCGAAGTTCGACTTCGAGGCTGAGTATCCCGAGACAAAACCCATTCCAAAACCAACCGAATTCGACGGCTACTTCACCGTCAAAAGCGCCCTGCCCGGCGATGCCTCGCTCGACGTGGCATCAGGCTCGCTCGACCCCGGCGCAAACGTCCAGCTCTGGTCGACGAACGGGACCTCCGCCCAGGTACTTCGCTTCCGATACGACGCGCATGCCGGTGCTTACGAGATAACCAACGCGAAATCGGGGCTGGCGCTCGACGTCCAGGGCGGCTCGGCCCGGCCCGGGGGCAACGTCCAGCAATTCACGCGCAACGGGACGGGCGCCCAGCGCTGGGCAATCTCCGACAACGCGGACGGCACCGTGACAATCGCCTCGGCGAAGAACCCCTCGTGCGTGCTCGACGCCGCGGGCGGCAAGTCCGCCCCCGGGACCAACGTCCAGCTGTACCGGTCAAACGGCACTACGGCGCAGAAGTGGGTGCTAGAAAGCCGCTAGAAAAGGCTCGACGCGTATGAGCTGCGCCGAGCCTTCAAGGAGAATTGCATCTTTCATCGACGGGCCAAAGGTCTAGGCAAGAACGATCTTCTTGATAAACAAGGATTTAAGGCCGATCGTCAATGCATACTGGACGCCCATGGCCAGCGGAATCGCCATGATGTCGATAGCGCCCAGAAGAAGATAGCAGGCGATGAGGTAGATTACGTTGGCCAGAAGCGTTATCCCCGCAGACTGCTTCGACAGCCCGTAGGCTGTAAAGCATGGGTGTAGCGCCGAGAAGGTGATGCTGACGACAGTCAGCGCCGCAAGGGTGGCGAACAAGTGCCAGTAGCCTCCGTAGACTGGATCCATGAAAAACGAGAGAGCGGGCGGAACCGCAATGATTGCCAAGGCCGCGCAAGGCGCAACGACCTTGAAGACCATGCGCTCGATTTTCTTCACAACGACAAAAGCCTGGTCGTCCTGCCCCTTGGCTATCAGCTCTGCGAGCTGAGGCATGATTGCCTGCTGCACCGGCGTCGAGAGTAGGGTGAAAGCCGAGAGCAGCTGCTTGAAGAACTTGAACACACCAACAACCTCGCTGGAAAGCATGGATAGGAAGAATACGTCGAAGTACTGGATTGGCGCGTCGGCGGTCGCAGCCAGGTTCGACCACATTGTGAAAGAGAAGAAGCCCTCAGGGAGGTCGCGCCTCCTGGCAGCAGCCACGCCCTTCAGGCCGACATGCTTACCGACAACGAAGAGCGCGATAGCGAACAACGACACACTCTTTAGGACGTCCGCCGCGCAGTAGGCAAACGCAATCGCAGCGACATTCGGGCCAACAGCGTAGAACACTGCCGCGGCGAGGACGAGCTTCAGCGCCGCCACTGCGACCGCATGGATGGCGACATATTTGAACTTGTCAAAAAGCCTCAGCACTCCGGTCGGCGTGCCCTCGACATGCACAGCAATCTCGAAGCAGAATATCGTCGCGGCGAGCGTGGAGACGTCATCCCACCCGAGCAAGCTTGAGACGAGCGGAACAATCGCGAAAGCGACCGCGCACCCCATGAGGGCGGAGGCGATGTCGACGAAGAAACCAGCCTTTATGGTCGCGGCGAGTCCGGCGTCGTCCCTTCGCTCCTGGCAAATCGACCCATAGCGAATCACTCCCTGCCAAGACTGGAAGTTGAGGAACGCGTCCACGGCCTGCATGAACGTCTGGCCGATCATCAATGAACCGTAGCCTGCGGCCCCGAGGAACCCGGCGGACAAGAACGTCGTGACCATGTTGAGCGCAGAGGCGCCCCCCTGCCCCACCACAATCGTAGAGACGTTCTTGGCGAGCTTCAGCCAAAACTCGTTGCCTTTGAGCCGGCCCAGCAGCGATTTCACCCTACCGACCATCAACGCCCCTTCTTGCGTAGCGCCTTGGAAAGCTTGGCCGCGAAGCCACCGAGGAAAAACCGCCGAGACGGCGCCTTGTCGTCTTTCGCGCGCAAGGCGAAGCTATCTGCCCCCGCCATGGCGGCAATCGCTGCGCCGACGCCTATCTGCCTGTGGGTAACACCCGAGACCAGTTGTGGCTCGGCGACAATCCTCAACCGCCCACCGAATGGCTCGGGAGGGCGAATCTCCTCCCCCGCCGCGTCGAGGGCCCAAAGAAGCGGCAGTGACATACCGCCGTCGAGACAGGCGAACATGTTCCCGCTCTGCCTGAAGTTGATCTCGTTTAGGACCGCCCCATCCCTGGTGGCGAAGACCTCGATGTCGAACATGCCCCTGAAGCCCTCGCTCGAGAGCTCGCCGATTACTTTTTCGAGGAGCTTTTCCATCTCGGGAGCCGCCTCGGAACACCCGATGGCGACGTTGCCGGCCTTCCTTGGGAACGTGAGCTCTTTTCGCAGCGTTATGTGCGATTCCTTTCCATCCGACAGGAAGATGCAGCCCGAGGCCACGGCCTCGTAGTCGAAGTCCACGACCTCCTGGACCAAGAGTCGCTCGTAGCCGTCCGCGAATAGGCGGGTGACGGCAGCGGCGTAGGAATCCGGGGAGTCCACAATCGCGATGTCGGTCTTCTCGCCGAACGCGCTCACGAGCGGCTTCAATATGAGGGGAAAGCTGAGCCCGGCCGCCGCGTGATCACGACTCGTAACGATGACCGAACGCGCCATGGGCACGCCGTGCGCTTGCGCCCAAACATACTGCTCGTACTTGTCCATCAATCCCGCAACCCTGCCGGGCTCGCCTGAAAACGAATACGTGACGATGCCTTTCGGGGCAAGCTCGCGGTCGGCGACGTAGGCGGAAAGATCCGAGCTGGCGAGAACGATGCACAATCTTGGGTCTTTGTCTGTAAGCCAGGACCGATAACCTTCCGAGATGGCCTCTACGCTGTTATCGACAAGCTCGAAGTTCTTGGGACAATACTTCGAGGACGGTACCATGAGCCCGTCGGCGCTTTTCATACCCGAATGAAGAAGCAAGTCGAACGGGACCCCATCTCTTCCGAGGCTCCTCAGACTCGCCAGGGTGTTGTGGTGATCGCCGCCTACGACCAGAATACGCCACCCCTTGGGGAAGTCGATGTGTCTTTCACAAGTCATCGATCTATAACACCTCCAGAAAGAATCGCCCGTCCCAATTCGTCGGACGTCATGAACTCGCAGTCCGGGTACCGCGTCGCCAACTCCTGCAGAAGCCCGTCGAGGGCCTCGAGCGAGAACGCACGATGCCTCTCATCCACGCGTGAAGTGTAGTTGACGCGATGGGTGCATACCACCGCTGGCTGCCTACGCCTGAAAGCCGTCTCGATTTCGGCGAAAGCAGCGTCGACGCACTCGTCGACGCTCTTGCCTTGAAACATAGAACGCGAGGGCTCGAACTGCACATTGCGGATTAAGCGGCACTGCCCAGGTACGTTGGAGCGTCCGAAAACATTAATCCTCCTCGAATAGGAGTCGTTCCCTTTCGGAACATTCCTCTTCGGCGATGATTGGATCGTCTCGATGCCCAGCTCAGCGGCGATGAGCTCACATTCCTTGTTGGCGACATAGCATGGTGGGATGAAGCTCCTGGGGGCGAAGCCAAAAAGGCGTTTGAAAATCGCGACCGCGTCTTCAAGGTATCCGTGCACGTCAATCAGAGTGTTTCCATTGTTGAGAGCGTCAATCCCATTGTAGAAGGCATCGTCCAGCCCTACCATTCTCAAGCTACAGGCATATTCCACCACAGGGTCGGTGGCCGCATCGGTGAGCCATGCCGTAGCGTTGAGATGCTCTCGTCCGTGGAGCTGCGGATGCAGTGCTGTTTCACCGCAGCCCAGCCGAACGAAATCGAGTACTCCCTCGTCTCCGTCATAGGTTCGGTAGGTTTTATCTATTGGCTCAAATCCAAAGTGCGCCACATCAGCGTTACCAGGAACGCATCGATTGAAATCAGGGTTGGCGGTTGCGAAGTTCAACGTGAACACTGGCGCGGAAGCCCGAAATCGCACCGCATTCTCACGCAGCAAAGAAGAGAGGGCGCTTACGTCAGCCTTCTTCTCCAAGCCGTCAAAAGATTGGTAGTGATCGAGCCTGAAAGAGGGGAAGCGATTCTCAAATGCCGCAAGTGCATCGGAATCCGGGACCCTCACGGCACCCCAATCGTCGGACTCGAAGACGACGATACGCCTATTCGTTTGGAAGCCAAGCTTTGCGACCAGGGCCTTAGCAGCCTCTTTGATTATGTGCATCGTCTGCCCCTAAAGCTCGAATTCACATTTTTCGGGGAAAAGTTCGTCAAGGCAGGCGAGAATTCTCGTCCGCGCAGTCTCGTACTGCTCCGGCGTGAGGTCGCCGTCATTGAGACAGACGACCTTTCCCTTGCGCCCGCGAAGATACGATTCAGCCTCTTCCAGGGTTGAATCGAAGTCAATTCCTAAATTAAAACTCTTTCCAAATGAGATGGGCCGCGGATAAAAGTCGCCTTTTGCGCACTGCCAATCTTTCATAAGCCAGTTCGATATATCGGTAGCCTGCCTGAATCGATGTGAGGAAGTTCTCTCCAGCTCATCCTTCTCTTCAGCCCAAACCTCATCGAAGGTTGATTTCAAGAAAGAATTGCAGAGGTGCGGTTCATAAAATCCCTTAAACGATGGAAATGCAAGCATGAGTACCGTTCTCAGGGCCATCGTCCCATATGCGGGGCTGAGCCATTTCAGCGGATGACTCCTGACGCAATTCAACGGCACAAAATGAGTGCTAAGGACGCTCGCAACGTTAAAAGGAACATAGAACTCGTCCCCTCGGGCGAGACCACCGGCACTTAATACGGCGGTCGCCCTCGGCAATCCCTTATGGAAATAATCGTCCTCGCTTGTACGATTTAGAACGATCAGATCATCGTTGAACAAAACAAACTGCTCCGCCAAACTCTCGATTCGGTTTGCGTTAAGTTCGATGACGTTGGAATTGAAGGTGGGAAGGTACTCATGGGGGATGTAATCTTCATGCTTCACGATATGAAGTTTTGGATTCGAAGTGTCGAGCCACTTAGGAAGATGCCCATAGGTCAAGAAATGAACCTTGCGGACCCAAGGTGCGTTCAAAGCGACACTGCGAAAGAAGTACCGAAGTAGGCCCCAATCCCGATATCGCTTGTCCTGTCCGTGAGCAGAAGCCGAATCCGACGATCCCTCGTACCTATTCCTCTCCGAGAGCCATTCTGAATCCGAGTCATCCACCCATGGAATTACAAAGTCGATTTCCATATTCATCCGTTGTCTTTCATTTCGTAGTTGCGTTTAAATCCCTCTGTCCTACTCTCTGACTTTGAAGGAAAATCTGTCGACACAATCGCCATCACCATAGCGTAAAAAGGCCCATAAAAATTAAAGAAGGAAGCGTCAGCCGTACTCAATATCATGTAATAGAGAGGAATAATCACGTATGCACCGACAGGAACCCGATGAGACCTTGACCTCGATATGAACGAATAGAAGAACGTCCCGATGAGCAGGGTGAAAAGCGCAAGCCCGAAAAAACCAAACTGCCCGATGACCGTAGGCCAGAAGCTGTCGCTAACGAAAGCGTGGTAATCTGGGCTCAAGCCATAGACGCCGGAAAGCCCATATAGATAATAAAGAGGCGAGTAATACTCGCCCGACATATAGCTAGCGTACGTGCCGAAACCCGAGCCAAAGGGAAACAAACTCTGCGCAATCTGCATAGAAGTGGACTGAAGAAGATACCTGGCCGACGTCGTATCCCCAAAATAGAACTGCAGCTGATCAGCGCCCAAGAACAATACACCAACTACGAGAATCAGGTACAAGAATACTGTGGGCTTCTTGTCCCCGCGCGTCACCAACCCCCTAACCAGAAAGAAGCCGATGACGAAGGCGATTCCGACGGCTTTCGCCCTCATAGTCGAAAGCAAGAGCAAAATGTCGAGGATAATCCATACCTTGTTCTTTTTCGCATCGGTCATCAAGAGAGCGGAGATGCCGACACAATACGCTGCGAGCTCTGTGGTATGTCCGAACACGAAGCGATAGCAAGGCACACCCATGAAATGTCGGTCACTCCCCATCGGCACAACCCCCGAAAGATGGAGTGCGTAGCCGAAAAGGGCGGCGGCTATAAGCAGTTTCACAACACCGATCGCAAGCGAAAGAATCCTCTCCTCACCATATACGACCTGCAGCGCTCCATAATATGCCGCGAAAACCTTGAAGCATGTGAACGCATCTACGGCAATAGCAAACTTACTTTGCTGATAGCCTGTAACGAAGTTTGAAGCAAGTCCGAGCGCAAGCAGCAAAGCGACGGCCAAAATGCCGATACGCTCCCCTCCGTTAAGCACAATCTTGTCTTTTCTAAAAAGCCCCCATCCAACGAGAAGAATGGCGGCGAGCTCGTCAGCATACGAAAACGCCTTGATGAAACCATCAAGCATGGGCGAGGCGATAAGGATGACAAGCAAGATGACTTGAAACGCCTCACGCGCAAGAATCTTAGGACGTCCAGCATCCTTCGCTCTGTATCCGACCTTTAAAGCAACGGAAGACAAAACTACCCCCGTCCCATGTATAGCGCAGCAAGCTGCGCGACAGTCCCGTGAATATCAAACCCCTCATCCGCCACGACTCCCGCGTAGCCCTTGCGCATACCGCTCGAGTATCCAAGCGCGCGCTCAATGCAGTCGGCCCAGGCCTCGGCCCCCGCCTCCAGCGGCAGATACTCCACCAAGTCGGTAATGGCCACCTCGTCGGTAATCCTGTCCGAAAGCACGCACGGCAACCCGGAGCACTGCGCCTCCACCGCCGAAAACGGCAGTCCCTCAAACAACGAAGGCATGGCGAAGCAATCAACCCCATCGTAGAACGAGGGCATATCGTCGAGCAGTCCTAAGAAGCACACGCGCTCGGAAAGCCCGAGATCACCTGCCCTCCTCTCGACGTTCTCGCGCAGTGAGCCGTCCCCCGCAAGGACGAGAAACGCATGCTCGTCAATACGGGCGAGGGCGGCAAAAGCATCGATGAGGAAGGCATGATTCTTCATCAGTTCGAAGCGTCCGACATGGCCAACCAGGATGTCTTCCTCCGAAAACCCGTACGAACCCCTGAAAGCGTCCCTTCGTGCGGCGTCGAAGGCGAACCGCGCCACGTCGATGCCGTTGTTCACTACCTCAAAATCTTTGCCTGGATACATGAACTCCCCCGCGGTCCTCGAACAGGCCAGCCGCTTGGTCGCATACTCGCCGAAACCCTTCTGGAAAGCCTGCTTCACGATATTGCGCGGGGTGCGCTCGAAATCGGCGATGTGCGAGTGTGAGAATAGTCGCCCGACGCCGTGCTCGCCCGCCGAGCGCAGGACGTCGCGCCCGAGCGCAGCCATATGGCAGTGCACGGCGGCGTAGTCGTGATGCTCGTCAAAGAAGGCGTCCAACATCCGCTTGCGGCGCAGCAGGTTCGCGCCCTCCATGATGGGCACGTGGTACACATGCCCGCCAAGGCTCTCGACCTCATCCTCGTAGTATTCGCGGGGGGTGTGGAAGACGAGAAAGTCGAACTGCACCTGAGTGCGGCAGATATTGCGGTAGACGTTCATGATGAATGCCTCCGCGCCACCCCTGAACAGTTTCGAGGTAACCTGAAGTACTTTAACCACGGGCACTCCAATCTTCGATTTGATTCAAATAGCAGGAAAGCCCTTCCTCCCAGTCGGGCATGTGGAACCCGACCGACTCGAGCCCGGACAGGTCGAGCGCGGAGTGGACCGGGCGCGGTGCGACGGGGCCCTCGGCGCTCGCGTAGTAGTCGGCGGTCGATACCGGCACGACCTTCTCGCCGTTGCCGTTGGCGGCCTCGAAGACGGCGCGTGCGATGTCCGCCCAGGACTTCACCGCGCCGGATCCGGTGCAGTCGTAGGTGCCGTAGGGGGCGTGCGTCCCCAGCACGTGGAAGATGGCCTCGGCCATGTCGCGCGTGAAGGTCAGGCGGCCCAGCTGGTCGTCGACCACGGTGACCTGCTCGAGCCCGTCCTCCGGGTCGGCGACGCGGTCTGAGAGTGCCTTCATGGTCTTCACGAAGTTGTGCCCCTCGCCGATGACCCAGCTGGAGCGCATGATGTAGTGGCGCGGGCACCCGGCCACGGCGATGTCGCCGGCGGCCTTGGTCTGGCCGTAGACGGACAGCGGGGAGAACGGCTCGTCCTCCGTGTGGACCTCGGCGGTGCCATCGAAGACGTAGTCGGAGGATACGTGGACCAGGGTGATGCCGTACCCGGCGCAGGTGCGTGCGAGAAGGGCGGGCCCCGTCGCGTTGGCCTTCCAGGCGGTCACGCGGCCCTCGGGGGTCTCGGCCCTGTCGACTGCCGTGTAGGCG
>OOAG01000411.1_pt1 | contig 40679 bp, 25 predicted proteins | sample 1671461 | NCBI WGS metagenome assembly OOAG01 (sample SAMN06348159, study PRJEB24527) | human gut metagenome | biome: human gut; feature: ankylosing spondylitis patient; material: feces | host: Homo sapiens | place: China | collected 2015-10 | reverse complement strand
ATTGGAAATTCTCATCTTAATTTACATAAGATACACAAAAGGCCGCTGCGCGGCTGACGGCCACGGACTAACGTCCGGGTGGCCTCAAGAGACATAAGGGCTGACGCCGGTAGCGAGCCGCTAACGCGGAGGACATAAGAACAAAAGATAAGACGTTTGTGTTGCCGCTAACGCGGAGAACATAAGGACAAAAGGACATAAGGACATAAGGACATAAGATATAACGTTTGTGTTGGCCGCTAACGCAGAGGACCTAAGAACAAAAGATATAACATTTGTTCTTAGGTCCTTATGTCCTTATGTTCTTCGCGTTAGCGGCCCGCTACGGCGTCAGCCCTTATGTTTCTTGGGCCACGCGGACGTTAGTCCGTGGCCAGCCGCACGGCGGCCTTTTGTGTATCTTATGTAAACTTTTGTAGCTTATGTTTTCCGCGCTAAGCGGCTAACACGAACGTTATTTCTTTTGTTCTTATGTCCTTATGTCCTCCGCGTTAGCGGCAGATTTCATAACTCACAAACCAATATCCTGACTTCATCATTTTTCGTGCCATTGAATGGCGCATATTGAAAATCAGTGACTCAAGTTTCGGATTTAACTTGAACGGGCTGAATCCGAAAGTTGAACTTATAATAAGGATAACTGTTGGCTTTCAGTGATATCACCCATTCATTGATGCAATGAACTCTACATTGTCTTTTGTGCCTTCCAGTCGTTTCTTGACATCGTTCATAGCTTCAAGAGCATTCATGTCAGCAATGTAGTTGCGCAAGATCCACATACGTTTGCGCGTTAATTCGTCTTGCAACAAATCGTCTCGTCTGGTTGATGAAGCAACAATATTAACTGCAGGGAATATGCGCTTGTTAGCCAGTGCGCGGTCAAGCTGCAATTCCATGTTACCAGTACCCTTGAACTCTTCAAAGATCACTTCGTCCATTTTAGAGCCCGTGTCAATCAGAGCGGTAGCAATAATGGTGAGGGAACCTCCGCCCTCGATATTACGTGCCGCACCAAAGAAACGTTTGGGCTTCTGTAAGGCGTTGGCATCGACACCACCCGAAAGTATCTTGCCCGAGGTAGGTGCAACCGTGTTATAGGCACGCGCCAGGCGTGTGATGGAGTCAAGGAATATGACCACGTCGTGTCCACACTCAACCATACGTTTCGCTTTGTCAAGCACAATGCCGGCTATCTTCACGTGGCGTGCAGCAGGTTCGTCGAAGGTAGAGGCTATAACTTCGGCTTTAACGGTGCGCATCATGTCTGTAACTTCCTCGGGGCGTTCATCAATGAGCAGCATCATCAAGTAGGTGTCCGGGTGATTGTGGGCAATGGCATTGGCAATGTCCTTCATGAGCATTGTCTTACCAGTCTTAGGTTGTGCCACAATCAGAGCACGTTGTCCCTTGCCGATAGGTGTGAAGAGGTCGACAATGCGGCATGATATGCTGTCGTTGGTTCCTGAGCAGAGGTTGAATTTCTCATCAGGAAACAAAGGTACGAGATGTTCGAACGAAATACGGTCGCGCACATCAGATGGTTTAAGTCCGTTTATTCGTTCTATATCCATCAGGGCAAAAAACTTCTCTCCGTCGCGTGGTATCTTTACTTTGCCTTCCACTACATCTCCAGGTTTCAGACCCAATTGTCTGATTTGCGCGGGTGATACGTAAATATCATCGGGCGAAGCAAGGTAGTTGTAATCAGATGACCTTAAGAAACCAAAACCTTCGGGTACGATCTCGAGCACACCGCGGCCGTCAAGCAAGTGGTCGGTTGGCTGTGGTAGTTCTGGTTGGTAGAATGTTTTGTTGTCGGCAACGGCCGGTGCAGGTTTCGAGCCATTGAACTCCTGCATCATGGGGTCGTCCTTGAAACGTCTGAATTTTGGACGATTCTCAAATTCGCTGTTAGGTCGCGTATTTGAATAATCATTGTGCTCAGATGGCACATTCAATTCTGTTCCTTCAAAAAATACGGGGATATCTTTGGTTATAATAAAACCGTCTTCATTATTCGGATTATTAGTATTTGCCTTTTCTGCAACTTCTTGAACGGGCTTTTGCAGAAATTGTGGCATTTTGTTGCCCAATGTACGTTTAACCTCTTCCATGTCTAAAATGTCGGGCGAGGTTGACGTTTCAAGGCTTTTGTTAGCCTGCATTTGTTCAGCCACAAAGTCGGGCACCTCATCGGCTACTTGTGCTTTGCTATCCAAGGCATGGCTAATAGCGCTACTGCTATCATTTGCATTAGCGTCTGTTTCTTCTTCGTATTCCGCCTTCTCTGTTGCGGGTTCTGTGGCCTTAAGTGCAGCTTCGGCAGCTTCGCGTGCTGCAATTTCAGCTTTAGAGGGGCGCCCCCTTTTGCGTTTAGGTGGCGCAATTATAGCCTCGGGTTGGGCATCTTCATCTGCCTTTTCTGGAGTCTGTTTTTTTGCCGACGCAGCCTCCTCAGCATCGCTCTCGGCGCTTTTGGCCGGAGTGAGGTTCGTTGAGAATATGTGGTCGGCCTCGTTCCTTTTAACGATGCGTGTACGCCGTTTAACTGGCGTTTCGTTACCAGCCGTTTGTTCGGCTTGTGCATCAAGTATGTCGTAAATCAAGTTTTCTTTTGATTTGCCTTCAATATCCTTGACGTTCAGTTGTTGTGCAATATCTTGCAAACCCGCTTCGTCTTTTTCAAGAAGTTGTTCTTTTGTCAAGTTTGTCATGTATGTTGTTGGTGTATTTACAAGTTCAATTAGTTTGTTCTCTGCGCTTTTGCATTCTTGCTGCGTGGTACACGTTTGTAACACACAATATGGTATTGAATACCATTGTATTGTTAAGACTCAAAGTCCGTTTGATGAATTATTGCGTAAGGGGGAATTTGTGTGCAGGTTAGTCTTAAAGCTTGCGTCCGAATAATAAAAGACTACTGCCAACAGAATGGGGAATGGTATGTGTGCGAGTTGCAGATAACTACCAATATAATTGTGTTTCCGCTCATTCCAAATGCAAATTTAGCAATCATTTTGTACATATACAATATTTAGTCTGTAAAAAACGGCAGTCGGGGGGGTAAAACTCTTTTTGTGCTTGATTGTGTGCGGCGTGAACTGAATTTAGTATTTTTGTGCCGAATTTTTCCAACATATAACAAACACAATAAATGAAACGATTACTCTTTATCTTGTTTGCGCTGCAAAGTATTGCATCTTACGGACAGATGTTCTCCATAACGGTGAAGGATGCAGCAACCAAAATATCGCTTCAAGGAGCAAGTGTGACCATTCTTGACAAAGATTCAGCTTTTGTCGATTCATGTCAGATGATTACAATCAATATGGGCGATAGAAAGAAGTACTTCTATGCTTCTCAAATAGAGGGAAGCAGTCCCTACTATTACATTCAGTGTGAAAAAAAAGGCTATCTTTCGCAACTGGTAAAAGTGGATGCAGCCGATGACATAAAACCCGAGCCCATCATGCTGAAACGTGCCCCTCGCACGCTGCGCGAAGCCACTGTCACAGCCACAAAGGTGATGATGGTGATGAAGGGCGACACCATAGTGTACAATGCCGATGCTTTTGAGTTGGCAGAAGGCTCTATGCTCGATCAACTCATATCACGTCTGCCTGGCGTAAAGCTGAATGCAGGTGGTGTCATTACGGTCAATGGTAACCGCGTTAGTAACCTGTTGATTGACGGCAAAGACTTCTTCAATGGCGACGCCAATGTTGCCCTTGAAAACTTGCCCGCCTATATGGTGAAGAACGTAAAGTCGTATCAGAAAGCGCCAGACAATGCTTACCTTACGCGCAAAGATAACAAACCACACGCTGACGACCCATGGGTGATTGACGTAACTTTGAAGAAAGAATATCACCAAGGCTGGATAGCCAATGCTGAAGCTGGTGGAGGTACCAAAGATAAATACTTGGGCCGCGTGTTTGGAACGTATTTTTCTGACCGAGCACGTGTTAGCTTTTATGGAAATGCCAACAATACCAATAGCAACCAACGCGCTGGAACTGACGGCAAGTGGGAGAACGAAGATGCCATGATGGGAGAGAACACGCTGCAAAAAGGCGGACTCTTTGCTTCTTTTTATGGAGGAAAGGATAGCGAACGTCCTATTCGGTTTATAACAACCCTTGAAGCTTCGCATAACAAAGACGTGAATGAGAGTCGAGGTAATTCCGTAAACTTTTATGAATCAGGCAATACTTACGGAAAGGTGAACTCGCTCTATAACAGCAAAAATTACAACCTTAATTGGATTGGTGCGTTAAGCATTCCCACTTCGTTTGCTTACATTCATTTGGATCAATATTTTTACTATGCTTCTTCATCAACTAATAGCCAGCAACAATCCGTTTTAAGTCGTTACATTCTCCCAGACGAATGGACGAATATAACCGAAGGATTGGTAAACAGTTACACAGATTTAAGTCAAAGTAAAGCATCTAATCTGAGTTATTCAGCTGAGCTCTACGCCACAGTGAAATTGCCACATGACAAGGAATTTAGTGCGGATTTTTCTGTCAATACCCGTACTGCTACAGATAAGACAAATTCGTTGTATAATCTGATTACACAAGGCGTAGAACCGACTACCGACTTTCGAAATAGATACAACCATAACAAGCAGCAAAACCTTCAATTACTTGGTTTTATTGATTATCCATTGATAGAAATAAAGAAATCACATGGTAAAATTTCTCATAACATAAGTACAACTTACCATATAGAGCATCAAAACCAACAAGGCAATCGAAACTTCTACCGTCTTGATTGCCTAGGCGGTGATTGGGCACTACCCGATAGAAAACCTTTGGGTCAATTACCTTCGACAACAGATTCTCTTGCACTTGCTACAGATTGGGGAAACACCAATCATACAACGACACGACAAACCATGCACAATGTAGGACTTCGTTATTCATTTGAGAAGGATGACTTGTACTTTCATGCCGCACTCCCCATGGCCTTCACGCGCAATGCCATTGAATGATTTGCGCATGAAAGATCAGCAGCGACACATAGTGAAACACTATCAATGGTTGCAACCCTCATTCTCGCTTAGTTTCAAAAATATAAAAATGAGCGGTTCGATAGCTCATACGGCCCCTCAAATGAATTTGTTGCTTGATGTTACTGACGATAGCAATCCGCTATTCATCACCAAAGGTAACACCACCTTAAAGCCCACCAACATCTATAATGCCACTTTGGGCTACACCTTAAACAAAACGAAGCATGCACAAAATCTGAATGCAGAATGGGGCTATTCAGCCCAGCAAAATGCCGTTGGACAAGCTCGATACTACGATGCGGAAACGGGCGTAACGACATCAATGGCGCAGAACATCAATGGTAATTGGCAAACACATGTAACAGTAGGTTATGCTTGTAGCTTGGACAAAAAGCAAAAGTGGACATTTGACGTGTCGGCAACTGAAACTTTTCAAAACAGTGTAGACTTTCAGCAAACCAGCCTCATGCCGACGAGTGCGAAGAGCGAGGTTAAGAATTGGTTCATGCAAGGAAACGTGGCTTTGGCTTACCACTGCAAACTATTTAATGCTGCTCTTAAAAGTGCCGTTGATTGGCAGCACGCTACGAGCAAGCTCACAGGTTTCCAAATCATTAACAGCATCAACCATCTGTACACCTTTACCAACCAATGGAGTTTGCCTTGGAGCATGGTAATAGACACCGACTTGACTTACTATGTTCGTTCGGGTTATGCCGATCATTCTATGAATAGCCATGAGTGGATATGGAACATGGCCGTGGCCAAACGAATGTTGAAGAGCAAAGCCCTGTCACTCAAACTTTCAGGGCACGACATCTTGGCACAACGTCGTAGCATCGTGCGAACACTCAACGCCCAAGGCCGTACTGAGACATGGCATAATGTAGTACCCCGTTATTTTATGCTAAGCCTCGTCTATCATTTTAGCAAATCACCTCGAAAGGAATAGAGCCTAATAAAACGCGTTGGCGGAATTAGTAAACAAGTTAACGGGTTAACAGGTAAGTTTGCCACGCTTTTTGAGCTTCTTACCATTATGACAGGTTAACATAATAAGTAGTGTATAGCATACTTACTTGTTAACCTGTCAACTTGTTAACTCGTTAACCTGAAATTCCGCCAACGGGTTAATAAAAGTCTTTGTGACGGGAACTCTACACGTCCCCTCACTGCAATATTTGTTTTTATACACAACGCCTCCTTATGCGAAACGGCAAAAATGTGTTGCGAAGCAGCAATATATTGACCTATAGGTTGCAAAGGATGATAAAGCTTCATGTAACTCATGGTTGAACTTGTCAAGCACTCCTATGTATCTATTTTGCCGAGCCATGCTTTCACGTTTAGCTTCGGCTTCTAACCGAGCCTTTCCTTTTGCTTCTCTTTCCTTGCGTACTTCCACTCGTCTCCATACGTTTGTCATCTCAGGGCCTGTATGGAATGCTTACGATAAATCTTTCAGAATAATAAAAAAGCAATCACAAAACAGGTGTGGCAAGCTTGTGCCACAATCGTTTTGCGATTGCTTTTTTTGGAGGGTGCTGATTGGCGTGTGCCTAACAGCACTTCTATGAATATGGGGTATATGTTTGGATATTATATACTTAGTTCGTCAAGGACTTTGATGAGTTTTTTGTCCATAACCTTGCGTTTGCCCACGGCGTCGATAAAGGGCACGTACACAACTTCGTTGTTGCGCACACCAACCATTACGTTGCGCTGCCCTTGTACTAATGCTTCGATGGCACCCACGCCTACCTGCGACGCCAGTATTCGGTCGCGCGCTGAGGGGCTGCCGCCACGTTGCAGGTGGCCGAGTATGGACACGCGTACATCAAAGTTGGGGTATTCCTTGTTTACACGCTCTGCATAGTACATGGCGCCACATTTTGGGCTTTCGCTAACTATGACGATGCAGCTTTTCTTGCTCTTGCGAATGCCTCGCTCCATAAATTCGATGAGCTGGTCGCTGCCGGTGGTGTCCTCGGGTATGATGGCTGCCTCGGCACCTGCTGCTATGGCACTGTTCTGTGCAAGGAAACCAGCATCACGTCCCATGACCTCAACAAAGAATATACGTTCGTGTGAGGTGGCTGTGTCGCGTATCTTGTCAACGCACTGTGTGATGGTGTTGAGTGTGGTGTCATAACCTATGGTGCTGTCGGTGCCATAAAGGTCATTGTCAATGGTGCCAGGCAGTCCGATGCAGGGAAAGTCGTACTCTTCTGCCAGCATCATGGCGCCTGTAAGTGAACCGTTACCGCCTATGACAACAAGTGCATCGATAGATTCTTTGCGCAAGGTTTCGTAGGCTTTTTTGCGACCAGCTGCGGTTTGAAACTCTTTGGAGCGTGCGGTGCGCAGTATGGTGCCACCTGTTTGTATGATGTTGCTGACGTCCTCGGTGGTAAATGGTTTGACCTCGTCGTGTATCAGGCCGTCGTAGCCACGGTAAATACCTTTTATCTTGAAGCCATTGCATATGCCGCTGCGTGTAACGGCGCGGATTGCTGCGTTCATGCCGGGGGCGTCACCACCTGAGGTGAGCACACCCACACATCTGATTTTACCCATGTCTTTTCTTTATTTTGTTTATGTTTTGTGTTTCTATTGAGATAAGTGCTGGTCTTGTGCCTTTGCTTGGGTTATGTATTTCAGCCCATAACAAGGCTCTGTGCAAGGAGTACGATGTAACCTACAACTGTACCAGTTAGCACTTTTGGCGCTATGTGGCGCAGATACCAACCAAAACTGATGCCCTCCATACGCATGAGCAGCATGCCAGCCACGCTGCCTGTGAGCAGCACGGAACCTCCAAGGGCTGTGGTGTAGCTGATAAGTGGCCATAATGTGCCATTGCAAGCGGTGAGGTAGCTCCATTCGCCGCTCAGATGGCCGAAAGCTTCGGTAGAGGCCAACAGGGTGGGGATATTACCGAACAAACTTGCCAAGACTGTAGTGATGCCACCAAGTATCCAGATGTTGCCAATGTGGCTCAGGAGCCATGTGGCGATATGTTGGAGTACACCAGTTTCGGCAACAGCTCCGAGCATGAGCGTGAGGCCGACGTAGTACAATAGGTTTTGCAGGTTGGCATATTGCAGTGCGAGAGGCATACGCTTGGCTACCATTTTGTCGCTACCAAGTAGCTGGCGGTTGCACAGTTCGTTAACTATCCAGAGGAGGGCTAATACGCACAGCGCACCCACAAAGGGGGGCAGCAGTGTGATGCGGTGAAAGCTTGGTATGAACCACAGGCCGCCAATGCCGACAAGGAGCATTAAGAGTCTTTGGGGGCGTGTAAGCACAGTGTCGTCACCCCTGAATGGAAGGCGGTCGAGCGATAACTCTACGCGTGGGGGCAGACTGCGTGCCAATAATGTAAGCATGGTGATAGCTGCTGCTATCATTGGCATGACAAGGGTGAGAAAGTAGGTGGAGGGGGTAACAAGCTGGTCGTTCCACAGCCGCAAGCTTGTTATGTCGCCAATTACGGTTATAGCACCACCGCAATTGGCTGCCAGTACGATGACTGTGCCATATATGCGTCTTTGTTTGTCACTTTGTAGCACGGGGTGCATGATGGTGAGCATGAGCACAACTGTGGCCAGATTGTCAAGATTGGCAGACAAAACGAAAGTGAATATAAACAATAGCCAAAGCAGTTTGCGTGGCTTGCGTGTGCGCATCCACTCTGCTGCAAAGTCGAAACAACCATTGTTGTTGAGTATCTCGACAATGCTTGTTGTGGCAATTAAAAATAGTACGATGTTGGCACCTTTAACTACGTAGTTAAAGAAGATGTTTGACGCGATAAAATCCTTTATCGAATGGGCTTGCAAACTGTTGTCGGCAAGGTAGATGGCATAGTCGGCTGCATGTTGGCTGGATACGAAATCGTTGCCTTGTGCTATGTAGAGCAACCAGCAACAGACGCCTGCAAACATGGCAACGGCTGCTTTGCTTATGTGGTTCAGCGGCTCTGTAGCAATAATCAGAAGGCCGGCCAACATGATTGCGAGTAAAACTACAGCCATAATAGCGACGGTGTTACAAACAAAAAAGTATGTGAGATTATTATGCTTGAGCGGCAAACGGGGCTCGAACCCGCGACCCTCAGCTTGGGAAGCTCATGCTCTACCAACTGAGCTACTGCCGCATTTCGTGTGCAAATATAATGGTTTTAGTCGGAATAATCGGAAATATTGTGGAGTTTTTTTGTGTATGCCAAGGTGGCAAGCAGGCAAGTTCGCTATTAAAAGTTTAGTGGGTTAAAAGGAAATCAGGCTTATAGTACTGGTAAAAGTAACTATTAAGTTTTCTAACCCTTTAACCCACTAAATCTATTAGATAAGATATTGTGACGAGATGCTTTCGTTCTCCATTACACGGCGAATGGTTTCGGCAAGCATGCCGCTAACAGATAATTCCTTTACCTTATCGCATGTGCCGCGGTAGGGTATGCTGTCGGTGAATACCATTTCTTTGAGTGCAGATGCTTGAACGCGTTCGTCGGCAGGGCCAGACATGATGCAGTGGCTGGCAATGGCACGTACGCTGTTGGCGCCGCGTGACATAATGAGGTCGGCGGCCTTAGTGATGGTGCCGGCGGTGTCGACAATGTCGTCAACCAATACGACGTCCATGCCTTCAACATCGCCAATGATTTGCATGTCTGCTACCTCGTTGGCCTTTTTGCGGCTCTTGTTGCAGAGTACCATGGGGCAATCGAGGTATTTGGCGTATGAGGCAGCACGCTTTGAGCCGCCCACGTCGGGTGAGGCAATGCAGAGGTTCTTAAGATTTAAGCTCTTAATATAGGGGAGCATGACTGTTGAGGCATAGAGGTGATCGACGGGTACGTCGAAGAAACCTTGCTCTTGGTCGGCGTGGAGGTCCATTGTCATGAGACGGTCGATGCCGGCTACACTCAAGAGGTCGGCCACCAATTTTGCGCCAATGCTCACGCGGGGTTTGCTCTTGCGGTCTTGACGAGCCCAGCCAAAGTAGGGAACCACAGCGCAAATGCTGCGGGCTGAGGCACGTTTGGCGGCGTCAATCATGAGGAGCAGCTCCATAAGGTTGTCTGAGTTGGGGAATGTGCTTTGCACAAGGAACACATCGCGTCCGCGGATGCTCTCTTCGTAGCAAACCTCAAATTCTCCATCGGCAAATTTTGTCACCGTGAGGTCTCCCAGCGGACAGCCAAGTTCCTCACAAATCTTTTCAGCCAAATAACGGGAAGCTGTGCCCGAAAAGACCATAAAAGAGTTGTTGTTCATCATTTTTGTTGTATGATTTGTTATTAAAGGTGTTTCTTTGGTTTTGAAGCCGTAGCTTTTGAGTTAGTCGGCGGCTTTACGCAATTTGCGGAAGTGCAATATAAGGTCTTTGAAATCTTGTGTAGAATGTATGCTGAAACGATTCCAAATGTCACCGAGTATGACTGCGCCTCCGAATCCGAGGTCCTTGACCTTTTGGATGTTGTCGAGCTGTACACCTCCCAGGGCCATGACCTTGCGGTCTATTACGCCGCTTTGTGCCAGTTGTCGCAAGTTGGCGGTTGTGAAATGCGAGGCATATTGCTCCTTGGATATGCTATCGAAAATGGGTGAGAGAAATACGTAGTCACACTTCTTTTTGTGGGCCATAACCTCGTCAGCTGTATGACATGAGCAAGATATGTGTCCTTTGTATTTGGGTGGCAACTCGGGATTGCGGTGGTTGAGATGTATGCCTTTCAGTCCATACTCATTTTTAAGATAAAAATGATCGTGTACAACGATTCTCTTGCGATAGCTCTCGGATATCAGTGTCAGCAGCCGCTCTGAGTAAACTGGTTCGGTGTCTGGCTTGCGCAGATGCAGGATTTCTAATCCTTCATCGAACAGGGCGTTTAGTATCTGATGTTCCTCCACGAAAAAGAATGGAGTTGTCATTAAAATCAGTTTCATGATGTGGCTGTCTATTTTGGTGCAAAGGTACAACATTTAATGTACCCACCAACATTTTGTCTTTATGTTTTTGTAACAATCTCCTTTTTATTGACTTCGCCAATGCGTCACCCAATCAAATGACGTAACTCATCGTTTTTTCAATATGCGCTATGTGATGGCGCAGAAAAGTGATGAAGTCAGGAGATTAGATTGTGGTGCTTCACAGTTTGTGAGTTATGGGATTTGCCGCTAACGCGGAGGACATAAGAACAAAAGGACATAAGAATAAAAGTGCTGTAAAAGTAACACTAAGGCATTGAACCCATCAACAAAGTGTGCAACTTGTGCACAAATATTTGCTTCCCTCCCCGACATCCCTCTTGTAAAAGATAGTGCGTGCTTTTACTGCCATCTTACACTTTTTGTGCGTAACAAGTTGATATACAGAGGTTTCAAGAGTGTAAGATGATTCCAAAGTATCTTACACTCCCCTGCATACATCTTACACACCTTACCTCGCTGCCTCGCAGTCAACATGGACGTATGCAGTAGATAATACGCCACAGGGACATAGAGGAATCTGTCGGAGCAACAGACTTTTCTGTTCCCCTATGTCGTAATATCTTCCTCCCGTGCTTGTGCCGTGTGGGTTGTGTAGGTTGCGTGTAGGTGGCAATGATAGCATCTTACACTAAGTAAAGTGTTGATAGTCAGCGAGTTGTAACGTGTTAGTGTAAGATGTAAGATACTCGGCAAGTAAAGTTTTCGTAGTATGATAAAGGTAACGTTACCACCAAACGCAAGCACTAATGGGGGTGACGCGTCCCGCGTTATATGGATAAACGAACGGGTGGGCTGACTGGTGCGCGGGCTGGCGTGTGGGTGTGTTTGTAGGTGTACTTTAAGTTCTTCAATGCGTATTTTTAATTAAGATATGTCTGTATTTAGAAATAACTTTGTAGCTTTGCGGTTAAATTAGACTTTTCAAACCGATGGCTATGGCCATATAATATAAACGGTAGTGGTAACAAAACAGATGATCAAGGACATACATTCGCTGAACTTGAAAAAGTACCGCGATGAAAGTGGACTCTTTGTGGCCGAGGGTGCAAAGGTCGTTGAGGACTTGTTGCACTTGATGAGGTGTAAGACGTTGTTCGCTACCGAAGAATATTCAGCATCGCTTTCATATTCTATAAGGTCTAAAGTATCTGATATAGAAGTCGTTGATGCTGCACAGTTAAAGAAATTGTCGAATTTAAGTACTCCGCGCGATGTAGTGGCAGTATTTGAGAAGAAAACGGTTGTCACAGATGTTGACGAACTGGCTGGACTGCCGGGAAAAATGCTTTGCTTGGCCTTAGATGGTGTGCAAGATCCTGGAAATTTAGGTACGATTATCCGGCTGGCAGATTGGTTCGGAATAGAACATATTTTTGCCTCGCGCGATACGGCTGACTTGTACTCCCCCAAGGTGGTACAGGCTACAATGGGCGCCATCGCGCGTGTGGCGGTTCATTATGTTGACTTGCCTTGTGTGCTGTCGCGGGCTGCCGAATCGGGTGCAGCGGTATATGGTACGTTTCTCGATGGGGCGGATATGTATGCCGAATCGTTGGAGCATAACGGCGTAATAGTAATGGGCAACGAGGGTAATGGCATATCGCGAGAAGTGTCGGCTTGTGTTAACCACCGGTTGTATATTCCGCCGTTTCCTGCAGGGCGAGCTACGAGTGAAAGCTTGAATGTGGCGGTTGCTACTGCAGTCGTATGCTCGGAATTTAGGCGTCGTGAGTTAAAGTGATGCTTTAATTGAAATTAGGTTTAGTTGTATGACAGATATGTACTTGAATGTTGTTGATTTGAGACTGGTGCTGCTGGTTTTGGTGGCATTGGTGGCTTTGTTGTTGCAGTATGTATTGCGTTTGCGACGTTTTACTTTAGTAAATAAATATGCCTCGTGGCAGCAAGAGGCACAGGCCGTCGAGGCAGCCACGCATGAGGCAAAAGGCGGCGGGGCGGGTTTTGTTTCGATAATAATACCTGTGAATGAACGTTGTGCATCTTGTGCGGGTTCGCTTGTAGAAAGCCTTTTCAAGCAAAAATGTGATGTTGATTACGAGATTATATTGGCAGATGAGGGGCATTCAGAGTGTGTGCGTGACTTGGTAGAACGAGGACAGAAATCATTTGGCAGTTTGCGCTATACTTTTGTACCTGAGACAGCCCGATACATAGAGGTGCGTAAGTTAGCCATAACGCTTGGCGTAAAGGCTGCCCGCGGCGAGTGGGTGTTGATACTTGATGCGCAGACTCTGCCGTTAAATGACGAATGGCTGCACCATTTCGTTCAGAATTTATCAGAGGAATCTGATATGGTGCAGGCTTATTATAATTATGAGGACAATGGCACGTGGGTGGCACGTCGTGCTATATTGGATGAGGTCGATCATTTTGTGCAGAAGGTGGCAGCATGGGGCAAAGGTGTGACTTTGGACTGTGGTTGTACTAATTGGGCAATGCGTAAGAGTGCCTTTATGGCGCAACATGGTTTTGCAGACAGTGTGAGTTTGCCTTTTGGCGAGGAGGCTATTTTGGCTAATTTGCATGTCGGTGCCGATCGTTTGTCAATACTCTGTGCAGCAGATACAAGGACTATTTTGGCTTTGCCGCATAAGACGGCCATTTCGAACATGCGTGTGCAAAGGAATGAGCTAATCCATCATCTCACCAATGGTGCACGTAAGTTCTTCATTCAAAATGGCGTATCGTCTGCCATGCTATATGTGATGGTGGCATCAGTGGTTTGTTATGTAGGACTGCGTCTGTTCGGCGATTTGACGGCGAATTCGTACTCGTTGGGCTACTTATATACTGATGCGTTGTGCATGATTGTGCTTGTGGCTGCATTTGTGCTTCCTTTTGTATTTGTAAGAAAAACGTTGAAAACTCTTAGTGAGCGCCGATATGGAGCTTACATCTATTTATATTATTTACTGCGCCCATTTCATACATTGGCTACATCTTGTGTAAGGTGGGAAAATAAAGGCAGTTTCGTTCGTAAATTCATCTAAAAACAACCTGATATAAAATGCCTAAGATATCGGAAAGAGCTATACAGATGCCTGAGTCTCCGATCAGGAAACTTGCTCCCTTGGCCAATCAAGCCAAGGAGAGAGGCGTTCATGTTTATCATTTGAATATAGGTCAGCCAGACTTACCAACTCCTGAGGCTGGCCTTAACGCGTTGCGACACATCGACCGAAAAGTGTTGGAATATAGCCCCAGTCAGGGCTTTCGCAGCTATCGCGAAAAGCTGACCCATTACTATGAGGGGTATAATATCCATTTGAGTGCCGATGATATTATTATTACGTCGGGTGGATCGGAGGCAGTGCTTTTTGCGTTCATGTCATGCTTGAACCCTGGCGATGAAATAATTGTACCAGAACCCGCTTATGCCAACTATATGGCTTTTGCCATATCGGCTGGAGCGCGTATACGTACCATAGCCACTACTATAGAGGAGGGCTTTTCGTTGCCTAAAGTAGAGAAGTTTGAGGAGCTGATCAATGAACGCACGCGTGCCATATTGATTTGCAACCCTAACAACCCGACAGGTTATTTGTATACACGTCGTGAGATGAACCAAATTCGCGATTTGGTAAAGAAATATGACCTTTATTTATTCTCAGACGAGGTTTACCGTGAATTCATATATACGGGATCACCATACATTTCGGCTTGCCACCTTGAAGGCGTTGAGCAAAATGTGGTGTTGATTGATTCTGTCTCGAAACGTTATAGCGAGTGTGGTATACGTGTTGGTGCACTAATCACGAAAAATGAGGCAGTGCGCAAGGCTGTTATGAAATTCTGCCAGGCGCGCTTGAGCCCTCCCTTGATAGGACAAATCGTGGCAGAGGCTTCGTTAGATGCGGCCCCTGAATATGCACGCGATGTGTATGACGAGTATGTTGAGCGGCGTAAATGCTTGATTGATGGCCTGAATCGCATACCGGGTGTGTACTCGCCTATACCAATGGGCGCTTTCTATACTGTGGCAAAATTACCAGTAGATGATGCTGAAAAGTTCTGTGCCTGGTGTTTGACAGATTTCCAATACGAGGGTGAAACTGTCATGATGGCTCCGGCTGCAGGTTTCTACACTACACCTGGGGCTGGACGCAATCAAGTGCGTATAGCTTATGTGCTCAACAAGGCAGACCTGCAACGGGCGCTTGTTGTGCTGCGCAAGGCTATTGAGGCGTATCCTGGACGTGAAGTGTAATTATGCTGTAAAATGGTTTGGGCGCGGCAATGTGGCTATTGGGCAAATCGTAACATTGCCTTTTAGTTATTTGGTCAGGTTCGCCATTGTGTAGCTACAATCATAATTGGGGCAAATAATGCTTTCGTTATTTTTAGCAAAACGTTTTTTCAAGAACAGTGATAAAAATACTGGAGGGGTGCGCAAGGCATCGCCTCCGGCTTTGCGCATTGCTACTGCTGGCATAGCAGTGGGGTTGGCGGTGATGGTTGTGTCGATCTGTTTCGTCAGGGGCTTTCAGCATGAGGTGAGTGGAAAAATAGCAGGTTTCACTTCCCATATAGAGGTGATAGAGCCCAACTCTTTGAGCTCGCCTGAAAGCTTTCCTGTGGTAACAGACGAAAAATTGATAAATCAGATCAAGCAGACTCCAGGTGTAGAATCTGTACAGCGTTTTTCGCAAAAAATGGGTATATTCAAGACCCAATCAGATTTTGCAGGTGTGTTGCTCAAGGGAGTTGCTGGCGAATATGATTTGAACTTTATCAAGCATTATATGGTGTCGGGGCATTTGCCTCATTTTTCGGACAGCGAGACCAAAAATGAAATTGTCATTTCTCAAACAATCGCCAATAAACTGAAGTTATCGGTTGGAGACAAGGTTTACAGTTATTATTTTTCAAATACCATCAAGCAGCGACGGTTCAAGGTTGTAGGTATATATAATACCTATATGAAGCAATTTGACAACAATGTCGTTTTGGCTGACATGTACGCGGTAAACCAACTGAACAGATGGCTGCCCGAACAAAGCAGTGGTCTTGAGATCCGCCTTGGCAGTTATGATGATCTTGACAAAGTTCAGTATATTTTGGCCAAGAAGGTCGGCGGACATATAGACCGCTTTAAGAGGTCGTATGCAGTATTAAGTGTGAAGGACAACCCTGTGACCTCCTCCGTACTTTCGTGGCTAAATTTGCTTGACCTGAATGTCATGGTCATATTGGTGATAATGATTTGTGTGGCAGGCTTTACAATGGTGAGCGGATTGCTTATTTTGATATTAGAGCGAACGCAGACAATAGGTGTGCTTAAGGCTTTGGGTGCCACTAACAATCGTATACGTCACACTTTTTTATGGTATGCGGCTTTTATTATAGGGCGTGGCATGTTGTGGGGAAATGTAATTGGCATTTCGGTTGTCATGTTACAGAAGTACACTCATGTTGTCTCGCTTGACCCAGAAGTTTACTATGTGCCTTATGCTCCAGTGGACTTTGACGTGTTGAGCATCGTTGTATTGAATGTAATCACTCTTTTGGTTACAATGCTTGCCCTTGTAATTCCAAGCTATTTGGTTTCGCATATCCAACCAGCTAAAGCTATACAATTTGATTAACCGCACCCTCGTTATTGTTGAGGGCTGGGGTAGAGGTGTGCTCTTTCATTATGATACCAGATAAGTAGGTGTTCGTAAAATGATTTCGAACATCTACTTATTAAAAACAAGTGTAATATTCAACCCGGTAGGGGGAGTGAATATTACACTTGTTGCTTGTTAATATCTTTGATAGTTATCAGAGATTGTCTTTCTCGATGTCCTTAAAGTATTTGTAGGTGCCATGAGTGATGTTCTCACAGGCAGCTTCGTCACAAACGATGATGCCGTGTTCGTGCATCTGGAGTACTGAAATAGTCCACATCTGTGTAACGGGGCCTTCGATAGCAGCTTGCAAAGCACGACCCTTGTTATGGCCATTGCAGAGAATGAGAACCTCCTTGGCAGACATAACAGTACCTACGCCAACGGTGAGAGCAGTAGCGGGTACATCTTCGGGCTTGCCACCAAAGAAACGTGAATTGGCAACTCTTGTGTCGGTAGTCAAAGTCTTTTGGCGAGTACGGCTTGTGAGTGAGCTACCCGGCTCGTTGAATGCGATGTGACCATCGGGGCCAATACCACCAATAAAGAGGTCAATGCCACCAGCATCCTTGATCATTTGTTCGTAGTGTGCGCATTCGGCTGTCAAATCCTCGGCATTACCGTTCAGGATATGGATGTTTTCTTTCGGGCAGTCAATGTGATTGAAAAGGTTTGTAGCCATGAAAGAGTGGTAGCTTTCGGGGTGTGATTCGGGCAAGCCAACATACTCGTCCATATTGAATGTCAATACGTGCTTAAAGCTGACGCGGCCTTCTTTGTTGGCCTTAACCAATGCCTTGTACATGCCGATTGGTGATGAACCGGTAGGCAGACCCAATACGAAAGGCTTCTCTGCAGTTGGATTGGCTGCATTGATTTTGCTAATAACATACTCTGCAGCCCAGTTTGACAACTTTTCGTAGTCGGGTTCGATAATAACTCTCATGATTTTGTTTTGTTATAAAGATTTGTAACGATAACTTTGTTTTTGCTTGAAACGGCATGTCTGTTCAAGACAGAGGTATGGACGCCCAAGTCTATTCGCAAAAGTAAAAAAACTTTATGTACTTTCAAAGCGTTTTCATAAATACTTTTGTTGTGATAGCAAATATGGCTACAAAGTGGCAAGCAATTGCAGTCTTTTTCGTAGCTTTGTAATTGAATAGTCTGTGTCTACTCCTACTGGCAGGTGTGGCACAGGTTGTTTATGTGTTTCAACATTTTCTCCTTACAATTATAATATGCAAGATTTCGTACATCTACACGTACATACCCAATATTCAATACTTGACGGACAGGCTGCTGTGCCAAAGTTGGTCGATAAGGCCATACGCGACGGCATGCGTGGCATGGCAGTGACGGATCATGGCAACATGATGGGTATAAAAGAATTCTTTAATTACTCAAACAAGGTCATAGGTAAGGCCAAGGGGGTTGTAAAGGATATGGAGGCGAAGTTGGCTTCGTTGCAAGACGGTAGCTATGTGCCTAAGTTAGATAAGGAGGGTAAAAATCCCGATGAGGGAAAAAGTGAAGCCGAACTTATTGCCGAATGTGAGGCTGTGCTAAAAAAACAACGCCCGATAGCTAATTTCAAGCCTATTTTCGGTTGCGAAATGTATGTGTCGCGTCGTGGCGACAAATCATTAAAAGCTGAGAAAATTGACCAATCTGGCTGGCACCTCATAGTATTGGCCAAAAACGAGCACGGCTATCATAACCTTGTAAAGTTGGTATCTCGATCGTGGGTTGATGGCTTTTATATGCGTCCGCGTACAGATCACAAGGATTTGGAGAAGTATCATGAAGATTTGATAGTTTGTTCTGCATGTCTGGGTGGTGAGGTGCCGCAAATGATTATGCAAGGGCGTATTGAAGAGGCTGAAAAGAGTGTGCAATGGTTCAAGAGCGTGTTTGGCGATGACTATTATTTGGAGCTGATGCGACACGAAGTCAAGGACCCCTCAGTCAGAGCCAATCGCGAAACGTATCCGTTACAAGTTCAGGTAAACAAAGAACTGTTACGCATAGCGCATAAATATAATGTAAAATATATTTGCACTAATGATAGTCACTTTGTAGATGAGGAGAATGCCGAGGCACACGACCGCTTGATTTGTTTGGCTACAGGAAAGGATTTGGAAGATCCCAGACGAATGCTGTACACAAAGCAAGAGTGGTTCAAAACTCGTGCCGAGATGAATGAAGTCTTTGCCGACTTGCCAGAGGCACTTGCTACTACCTGTGAAATATGTGACAAGGTTGAAACCTATTCAATAGATCATGCTCCTATCATGCCTAACTTTGCCATTCCCGAGGAGTTTGGCACTGAGGAGGAATATCGTAAGAATTTGACCGAAGAAGATCTCTTCAACGAATTCACACAAGACGAGAATGGTAATGTCGTGATGAGCCGCGAAGATGGCATGAAGAAGATCAAAAAGCTTGGCGGTTTTGACAAACTATATCGTATAAAGCTTGAGGCTGATTATCTTGCCAAATTGGCTTATGAGGGAGCCAAAAAGCGGTATGGTGACCCGCTGGACGACGAAACTGCTGAGCGTATAAAATTTGAGCTGCATATCATGAAGACGATGGGTTTCCCAGGTTACTTCTTAATAGTGCAGGACTACATTCGTGCGGCACGTGAGGAACTTGATGTGAGTGTAGGGCCAGGACGTGGTTCTGCGGCGGGTAGTGCTGTTGCCTATTGCTTGGGTATCACGCAGATAGACCCTATCAAGTACGACTTGCTGTTTGAGCGTTTTCTAAATCCAGACCGTATTTCACTCCCCGATATTGATGTCGATTTTGATGACGATGGTCGTGGCCGCGTACTGAATTGGGTTACTCAAAAGTATGGCGCAGACAATGTGGCACATATCATAACCTATGGTACAATGGCCACAAAACTTGCTATCAAGGATGTGGCCCGCGTGCAGAAACTGCCTCTGTCAATATCAAATAACCTCTGCAAACTCATTCCCGATAAATTGCCAGAAGGGCCTGATGGCAAAGTGCCTAAAATGAATTTGACAAATGCTATAGCTGCCATACCCGAACTGCGTGAGGCTGAGACATCTTCGGATATTTTGTTGCGTGATACAATTCGTTATGCAAAAATGCTCGAAGGTAATGTGCGCAATACGGGCGTGCATGCGTGCGGCTTTATCATTTGTCGTGACAATATATCAGATTGGGTACCTGTATCTACCGCCAAGGATAAGGAAACAGGAGAGGAATTGCACTGTACCCAATATGAGGGGCGTGTGATTGAGGAAACGGGCTTGATAAAAATGGACTTTTTGGGTCTGAAAACCCTGTCCATCATCAAGGAGGCTCTTGAAAATATCAAGCTGTCTTTGGGCATCGATCTCAACATTGATGAAATCAGCATTGAGGACCCTGCCACATATCAGTTATATTGCGATGGTCGTACCATAGGTACCTTCCAGTTTGAATCGCCGGGTATGCAAAAGTATTTGCGTGAGCTACAGCCCTCAACTTTTGAGGACCTTATTGCCATGAATGCGTTGTACCGCCCGGGACCTATGCAATATATTCCGTCCTTCATAGCCCGTAAACATGGTGACGAGCCAATTACCTACGACCTTCCTTGTATGGAAAAATACTTGAAGGATACATACGGCATTACCGTCTACCAGGAGCAAGTCATGTTGCTCTCGCGTGAAATTGCGAACTTTACGCGTGGCGAGAGTGATGCACTGCGAAAGGCAATGGGTAAAAAGCTTATAGAAAAGCTTAACCACATGTATCCCAAGTTCATTGATGGTGGTAAGGCTAATGGTCACGACCCAAAGGTTCTTGAAAAAATTTGGAATGACTGGCGCGCATTCGCGTCCTATGCTTTCAATAAGAGTCATGCCACATGCTATTCGTGGGTAGCCTATCAAACGGCTTATCTTAAGGCAAATTATCCGTCACAATATATGGCTGGTGTGATGAGCCGCAGTTTGGCCGATATTAACACGGTGGCTAAGTTGATGGACGAGTGCAAATCTATGGGTATCAGCACGCTTGGTCCTGACATTAACGAGAGCTATCTCAAGTTTAGTGTTAATCATAGTGGTGACATTCGCTTTGGCATGGGTGCAGTAAAGGGCGTAGGTGAAAGTGCTGTGTTGCAGATACTTGCCGAACGTAAGAAAAACGGTGTATATAAGTCCGTATACGATTTGGTTGAACGTGTCAATCTGTCAACCTGCAACAAAAAATCTCTTGAAAGTTTAGCTCTTGCAGGAGCGTTTGACAGTTTTGGCAACATAACACGTGAGCAATTTGTAACGCCATGCGAAAATGGTGAGACATTCCTCGATGCCCTGGTTCGTTATGGCAATACATTTCAGGCCGATCAAGCTCAAAACAGTTTCTCACTATTTGGACCGAGTGAGGTGCTTGAGATAGCAAAGCCCGAGCCGCCTAAGAATGTTGAGCGTTGGAGCGACCTCGAACGCTTGAACCGTGAGCGTGACCTAATAGGTATCTATATATCAGGTCACCCGCTCGATTCATACCGCATCATAGTGGAAGATGTGTGCAATATGCGCATGACCCAACTTGAGGATAAAGTGGCATTCGCCAATCAAGATGTCTTTCTTGGTGGCATCGTGACAGATGTCAGAATGGGGCAGACCCGCACTGGCAAACCTTATGGTATCGCCAAGTTGGAGGATTACAGTGGAGCTGGGGAAATTGCACTCTTTGGCGAAGACTGGGCCAAGTTCAGTGGCTATTTTCACGTAGGTAACTCTTTGTTTATTACTGCCCGGGTGGAGGAAAGACAGTGGCAACAAGGTGCTTATGAATTAAAGATTGGCCGCATAGAATTTCTGAGCGATGTGAAGGATCAGAAAATCAAGTCGATAACCATCAATGTGGCTACTGAGAAACTCACGCTTGAGGTCGTCAACGAACTTGCCTCTATCATTCGCAAATCACCAGGTCCGACAGACGTGTTCTTTAATATACTTGACAATGACGAGCATTCGCAAGTGATGTTACAAAGTAAGTTGTGTCATGTGTCTGTTGACAGCTTGTTGATAAACTACTTAAAAAAGGTTGACTTCACATATCAGATTAACTGATGGCATAATATTTGCTTCAATATAAAACTTAAACCAATTATACATTAGAAAATGGAAAAGATCATTACAGACTCAAACTTCGAAAGTGTTTTAGCAGAGGGACTCCCCATTGTGTTAGACTTCTCTGCCACATGGTGTGGACCTTGCAAAAAAATTGCGCCTTATATTGCCGAATTGGCTGAAGAGTACGCAGGCCGTGTAAACGTAGGTAAGTGTGACGTAGACGATAACGAAGAACTGACGTCAAAGTTTGGAATTCGCAATGTGCCCACTGTGCTTTTTATCAAGAATGGTGAGGTAGTTGACAAGCATGTAGGTGCAGGACCCAAGTCAGAGTTCGCTGAGAAAATTGAAAACTTGTTGAAATGAATCTCGACGAAGAATTAATGCTTGATGCGCAGCAGGACGCTGCAGCTGTGGCCTACATCAAGCAGCATTTGCCACAAGAGCTAAAAGATGTATTTACTGAGGAGTTGCTCTATTACTTTATAGACGTAATTGTTGAGTATTACACCGAGAGTGGAATACTTGATGCAACCCCCGACAAAGAAGGCTACATCGAAATAGACGAAGAGGCAATAGCTGCCCATTTGGCTAAAAAAGCCAAGAAAGAGGGCATGGGCAATTTCTCAGTAGAGGATTTACTATTTGTGGTACAAGCCCACATGGATTTTGAGGAGGAACAGAATTGATGGAATACCCATCAAGCATGGGTACATCATATAGGTAAATGTCCCTGTGCCTCTGTAACGACTCTTAATCAACACAAGAAATGAGCAAAAGTTGAGGCTTCTACAAGGCTAAATAATAGTCTTGTGGAAGCCTCTACTGTTTGATAATTGGTTGTTTGCGAGGGGGGAATGGTTGGTGTGTAGTAGAATCTAAAGTGTACACATTCAGACGCTGTCAATGCGCCGTCCATATCAATAACCGCAGATTGAAAGGCTTAGGAAGTGACTTTATGAAGAGGTGCTTGCCCCGTCATAAAGTCTTTGGATTTTACAATTCAGTCAAATCACGTTTAACAGATCCTTTGTAGTAATGAGTCAATATTTCGTCATAACTACTCCCTTTGTCCGCCATAACCGCAGCGCCTATTTGGCATAGGCCTACACCATGTCCCCAACCGGCACCGGTAAGCACAAATTTTGTAGGTACGGTTTTGTCAGCACCGTATATTGTATCTACGACAAAAGCCGAACTGTACAGGTGGGTGTCGGAAAGCATTCTTCTGATTTCTAATTCCTTGCCTACAATGAGCTCGTTTTCAGTGCCAACAATTCTAAGTTTGATAATTCTACCGCCAGGGCCGCGCTGGACAGGCTCCAGAGCAATAATATTGCCAAAGGTCTGTTCGGTCTTTCCCTCAATGAGTGAACGAATTTTGTCTTGTGATAATTCTACTCGCCAACGATAAAAGTCTGTAGTTTCCTGGTCATAGTTGTTCAGCACTTGGCTCAGCAAACGCTTGTCGTGGGTGTTGCAGTAGCTGACGGGGGCACTCCTAATCCATTTTTCGGCAGTTTGTTCGTCTGTCAAATCGGGTATATCACCGTCTGCAGCATCGCGTACGACTGCCAGGTAAGGCTTATCGTCATTGTCCCAGCATGAGCTGTATAATTCGCTCACACCACCGCAACATTTTGAAAAGCGTGCATCACACAAACTACCGTTGTACATCAGCACTTCATGTTTTGTAGCGTTAACAGCTTTCTTCACTTGTGGCAGGGCTGACTTAGTTATGCCCTGATACCGCTGGCAGTGGTCGTCAGCACACACATCGTAGAGTGCGTGGTCAGAGCGGTCATGCCATTTAAGTATCTCACCGTGTTTATGCACAAAGTTGAAGTAGTTGGTGGTACCACCTTCACCCATCATGCGATGCAACATCTGACTATACACCCAACTGCGTGACACCACAGCATGCGTTTTAAGCAGTTCGAGCGAAGATGTTGCATTCATTTCAGATGAAATAACACTTTCGAGATAAGCCTCAACTGGCAGTTCGTTAATCACGACGAGTTTGCCTTCGTCAACTATAAGTCGCAATTTGCCCTTAAAACTCTGTTCTTCTTGTCTTTGCCAATGAAACCCAATGCCAATTGTTACGCCTTGCAGGGTAAAAAAGCACGTGTCGTCGTTCTCGGGTATGAAGTTGAGTTCGCTATAAATGTTGTCTTTCCATTTAATAGCGCCCTCGGTACACTGCACGTGTTGCATACCGCTGACAGTCTCGCCCTTGGCTTGGAAGTTGCCGTTTAATGCAAAGTCAATTTCCTCGGCGTGTAAAATTCCCACACAGATGTCACGGCTTGCCAATGATTTCAAAGCCTTGGTTTCATTTGTCATGCAACCTTTACTCTTGTGGTCAGCACGTTTGTTATGTAGCAATTTGGCAATGTTGTTAATTTCGCTATTGCTAATGGCCACTTCACGCAGAATGTTTGTGGCAATATGGGCTGTCATCTTTTCAAAGTCCTCCTCACGTGGTGTAATGATGAGGCCTCCCATGTCAACAGCTCCCGGACTTACTAATATTTGCGCATCGCCATCTGCAAAATAACAGTTTGGACGATGTTTTTTGCGCACAAACACAACCATTACAATGTGATCAGGCGTGTTTGGCGTGCCCTCTTGTCGCCAGCTCAGTATGTTTATGTCAGGTTCCGACGTACCCGATGCAACTGGTAAAACGCTCATCAACTTTTGCAAAAGTAAGGGTACATCGTTGCTTGCCGGACCTTGTATAACAAAGGCCGGGCAGGCATAATTTTTAAGCAAGTATATGCCGCTTGTCTTAGGATCATACCCAAGATCCTCAAGGGCTGCCTCTTCTTTTTTAAGTGACGGGTATACGCGTTGCAGATTGTTTTCGTACAACTTCCAATCCCTTTCGATAGGTACCAATCCTCGTTGGCCTGCTTGCAGATGGGCGTGGTCAGGAGCAGAGGCACCACATCTCGCGCCATTGTAGAATACAAACATTCCAGGCAAATTCCATGTAATTGTATCAAGCATTTTGCTGAAATGTGACAATCTTTGTGCAGTGTGCCGGCGCGTTGGTATTGTAAGGTGCAATGGCAGAATGGGGTAGGGGTTTACTAATAATTGAAACTTACCAAGTACAGGCATAGATGTTTGGCATGAGGGACGGTTGGTGTCGCACAAAAAGCAAGGCCTTTTCTTTAGGGCAGCCTTATCTATTTTTGCAGCGGTGCTAACTATGCGTGCCGGGTTGTATTGTACATTGAGTGTGCCATATTCAAGCGGCAACTCTTTCACTTTTACGCAAGTTTTGAGTTGCTCACACCTTTCTGCCACGTCGTGCCATTGGTCCAGCTGTTGTTTGAAGAAATCTTCAACGTCGCATTTTCTGACTGGCGAATTCCAGCGTTCGATCATGGCTCGTCTGGTCCTGAGTTCAATAGTTCTTAGCGCGTCCTTATATGCGTTATTTTTATTTTGCTTGTCAATGCTCAGTGCAGCGTCAGAATTTCCCTCCCATCGGCGGCACAAGTACAGTTCGTCAAAAATGCGCGCTATGCGGTAATGTCTTGAAAAGGCCAGTCCGAGAGCATAGTCTTCGCCATAGCTTGTGTTGGGAAATCCGATCTTGCGCAAAATGTCGGTGCGGAAAGCGCGTGGCGCACCTAATCCGTTAATTCGGAGTGCGTTGTTGCGTCCATTGTCAGCAGTCCATTCTGTGTGTGCAATCAATCCTGGTGGCAGCGTCTCGAGTGCAAAGTTTACCATGCGGTAACTGCCAATGACCATGGCTGCATTTTGCTCTTCAAAGGCAGCCACAATGCGTGTCAAGGTGTCATCAGACGAGTATAAGTCATCTGAATCTAATTGTATGGCATACTTTCCGCACCATTTGCTGCGAATGGCCATATCCCAGCACCCTCCGATGCCCAGATCAGTGCGTTCAGGTTGGAGTAGCACCACGTGGTTGTTGTCGTGATACTTATTAACGACTTCGGCCGTTCCATCGTCAGAATGGTTGTCCACAACAATCACATTAAAGTCAAAATCGGCCTTTTGTCCTAATACACTGTCAATGGCGTCGCCAATGGTTCGTGCCCTGTTGCGCACAGGTATGATGACACTTGCCTCAACTGGGTAGCAAGTGTTGTCATTCGGCAATTCGTCGTATTCGTCGGGAGCCAGCCAAGCACCAATTTCCTTAAGATGCTCTGTACAAGCACGTTCCATTTCGGTTTGCACCACCTTGTTGCGTGGATTGACGTAGTCAAATTGCTTTTGCCCAGATGTGCGCAAGTCAGTTTCCAACTCTGTGTACAAGGGCTCCTTTAGGTGTATTATTTCGCCATGGGCGCTTACGTATAGTCGTAAGGCATACATTGCGGCATAAGTGTATTGCATGCCACGCCGGTGCTTCAGAAAGTCCTTCACGTCCGCTGAACGGAAAAGCACCAATGAACCAAAGTCGAAATCATCTCTCAGAGCACCTTCCTGGTAGTCAATAGTAGGGTGCAGACCTTGTTCATCGTATCGGTCACTGTACACCATGAGGGCTTTTTCGCTATCCGTATCATACGCAGCTGCAATTTGCAACATTCTGTCGAATGCCCGGTAGCCTATGCGCAAGGTATGGTTACTTAGGTAGAATACCACATACTGTGCCGTTACGCGTTGTGCGGCTGTACGTAAAAACTTAGCACTTGTCACACTGTCTGTAACAAGCAGTTCGCATTTATCGTTTGCTATTTTCTCTGCGTCAGCCTTTTGCTCGTCGGTGCAAGCCAAAAGCAGTTTGTTAACGCAATCGCAGCTCTTAATATTTTCAACCACCTGCGGTAGGTGAGGGGTACCGGGTGTGTATGCCAGTACAACATCTAACATTATCTTCATCAGTTCGTTATGCTTAGAGTTCAAGACTGTAACTGTCCCTGCTTGAGCGAGGGGGCGCGCACTTCTATTATAAAAAAGGAACTCCATTCCGGACGGTGCAGAAAAGTATCATGACTCGCCAAACTTCTGTGTTTGAAAAATATTGTCGTGTATATACCTCTAACACCTCACAACTCGTAGTTCATTAGTTCAAGACCTATTGATAATCAAACTGTTATCAAGGTCTTGACATGGATATAATGTGCATTCAATGTTACAACTATACAAACTTACGCAAAAAAAACTATGCACGGGCATTTATACGAATGTTTTTATAAGTAGGTGTTCTAAATTAAAAAGAGTCTGTGGTAAGTGTAAACTAAGTGATGCACCGGTTCTGTTCAAGAATTGATATCAGCAGATCTTAATATAAATAGCTCAACTTTCGGATTTAGCAAGTGCGGTACGAATAACGGCGGCGATCGTCCGTTATCAAACGAAAAGGTGATGCACGCGTGGGAGTGATGAGAACACAAAACCAAGCCTAAGTCATGCCGCATCGACCGTAGGAAACATGTGGAACAACCGGAATATATGCTTACTTCGAATGTAGTAAGTGTTTACTCCGAACGTAGTAAGCATTTACTTTGAACGTCGTAAGCATGTTGAATGTACGTAGTAAGATAACTCAAGTTTCGTATTTAACTCAAACTTGAGTAAATAGTCACATCAGTAAGTTAGTGATACTATTGTTGTGCCTTTCGGGGAAATGTTGCATATTTGCAGAACAGAATTTTGTTTCAACTAAGTTTAATATTAAAAACGGTATTTATATGAGCGTTAGTGTAAAGATCAGAACTAATGATGTTCCAGAACCAGATGCTATTTTGCGTCGTGTGGCAGATAAGGGAACTGAAATTGTAGCCACCTCGAATGAATACCCATCTCTAAAATTCGGCTTCCTCAATAGGGCACTTTGTGGTATAGAGGTGAATGAGGAAGAAGATGGACTGGAGGTGCGAGTTTGCTCATTCTCGACCAAGGCAGATTATCAGCTGTTTGTCAAAGCCATAGATGCTATAATGCAGCTGACTGGTGCCAAAGCATACCTTGAAGATGGAGTGGAGGTAATTGCACCCTTGTCTACATTTAATGACGAATGGATTGAACGAGAGCAAGAGTCCGGGCTTGATGCAGCCCGAGCGTTAGTAAAACATACTGGGCAGCATATTGTTATGTATGGTCTTTTCTGCAAATTCTGCTTGGGAGCGCATTTGTTTGAATCTTTTGATATTCCATTGTCCGATGATGTGGATAAGGAGGACGTAGATAGCCTTTTTGACTACCTTTGTTCTATGCAATGGGATAGTGTAAATTGGAAAGACACAAGCACTCGCATGGTTATGCCTTCGTCTGATGGAGATGTTGAAAATGGACTTACTATCTCTGCAATTTGTATCAGAAATGGCCAGGTGGACGAGTTTAATTACATATCAGAGGCCGATTTGTTGGGAATTATAGATATGGATGATGATGCTATCCCCCCGGTATTTATTCCTTTTAGGGAAATCTGGAAGATTTTGCCGAATGACGCGTTTGAACGTTTGGACGAAATGCAATTTAGACGTACGGAAGTGTTAACGGTGGATATGGTGCATGATATGATGGACGCTGCCCGCCATTTACAACCCGACGACTTGCATTATAAACCTACTTATCCTGGAGAGGGTTTTGATGAGAAGCAGCGCACGTTTATTTTGATGTGGAATCCCGACATATCAAGCGTATCGCTTGAGGATCATTGCTTTGGCGTAGAGTACAACTTGACAGAATATTTTAATTGGAGTGTTTGGGATTATGATAAGGCCAGATGTGGTGACAGGTTCTTCCTCGTTAGGGTAGGCAAAGGAAATACAGGGATTGTGATGAGTGGCGTTTTTGACTCTCAACCGTACGAGGGTGAAGATTGGAGCGGCAAAGGCAGAAGTGTGTACTATATGGATATGCTTCCAAATGTTATTCTTGACCCGGAAGAGGTTCCCATGTTAACAACAGAGGCTTTGCAAGAAGCAATGCCTTCTTTTGATTGGACTGGTGGCCATTCTGGTCGTCTGCTTGGTAATGAGGATGCCATAAAATTGGAAACATTGTGGCAGCGTTTCCTTGCAGAACATTCAAAGGACGCTGATGGCATAACAATGAGCATGATCCATACCATTCGTTAGGTATGTTGAATGTAAGGGCGTAGATAATTGCTCTTACAGAAAGCTCCTCAAAGATTTCGACACCGCAATTTTTCATTAGACGTGCATATAAAGTAAGATAAAATGAACGACGACACAATATTCGTGCCCGTGAGAATGTCGAGCGGCATGACAATGCGAGTGAGGGTGACAACAGAGGTGGCCTAAATAATGGAGCGAATGTTGAAGGAGGCAGACAGGCGAAGGGCTGGTATGATGTGAGGACCGGACGTGTGACGATTGTGCTGCCTAACAACAAGAATGCGGCTGACGTGCGCGAGACTGTGTTATTTGCGTATGGGAAAACGATAGCGTGCGAACAGACTCAAACACCAAACGTTACCATCAAACGCTACCTCTAATGGGGGCGACGCGTCTCGCGTCGGGCATTAAGGCAAAGGTTCATACACCCAATAAAGGCTCACACGCAGCGCTAATTACACGCTTGTCTGTGAACTTTTGCCTTAAAATCCCGACGCGAGACGCGTCGCCCCCATTAGAGGTAGCGTTTGTTGCTTGCATTTAGTGCTTGCGTTTAGAGCTTGCGTTTAGCGTTTGCGTTTTTCTTGACTTCATTGCTTTTCATCTGCACTTATGTCTTCGCGATAAGCACCACAAGGGCGAACAGCCCTTAAAGCACAGGACAAGGTTTTCTGCACACCGGCCTCAGCCTGGACTTTTGCATAAAAAAGAGAAGAGCAAGGCGGGCACATTGCGTTGTTGTGCTAACCTTGCTCTTCTCTCTTTTATGTCTTGAATTTATTACTTGTGAAGCGGTTTATGATGCGCTTCACACGACTCTTCTTCTTGTTTTGTCCGTAGCCATAACCGTAGCCGTAACCATAACCATAGCCGTAACGCTTGTCGACATTGACATCGTTAACTACAACGGTAAGGTTGTTGAAACGGTGTTCCTGATACATGCGTTCAAAGTCGGGCAGGAAATCGCGATTTTGCACTCCGGCACGCAACACAAAGATGGTGATGTCGGACTCGCGGTTGACGATGCTGGCATCGGCCACTGAGAACATTGGAGTTGAGTCGATGATGATGTGGTCGTACATCTGGCGCAACTGCTGCATGAGTTGGTGCAGACGGTCGCTCATGAGCAACTCTGTGGGGTTGGGCGGTGTTGGGCCCGACGGCAAGAAGTCTACTCCCTTTACAACGGCATCGGTGCGAATGAGGTCTGCCACCTGTGTGTGGTCGTCTGAAAGGTAGGTGGTAAGGCCGAATGTGTGGCCAAAACTCTCGCTCAGCGTGCGCTTACGAATGTCGCCGTCGATTACAAGCACCCGTTTGCCTGCCATGGCCAATATGGCGGCCATGTTGCGCGCAACGAAACTCTTGCCCTGGCCGGGAGTGGTTGAGGTGGTCATCATCACCTGCGTTGAATGGCGCATGTAGCCAAGGCTGAAACGTATGATGCGGAATGCCTCTACCACGGGGTCGTCGCTGCTGAGGTCGGTAATGAGCGACTTGTTGTTGTTGGCATTCTTCATGCGGGGCACCTCGCCAAGCACCGGTATGGTGGTTGCGTTTTCAATGTCCTTGCGGCCATGTATGGCTACATCGAGCATATAGCGGAGCCACAACACGAAGGCCGGTATGCAGAGTCCGATAATAAGGCTCACGAGCAGAATGACAAGGCTGCGGGGGCTGACTTGCTGATTGCCAATGGGGCCTTCAACCAATCGCACATTGGCCTCGTTGATGGCCTGCTGCAGGGCTACCTCCTCACGCTTGTTGAGCAAATAGGTATAGAGTGCCTCCTTGAGCGACTGCTGGCGCTGTATGTCGAGGCCTTGCTTCTCCTGTTCGGGAGCACCAGCCATGCGACCTGTGAGCATGTTTTCGTTGGCACGTGCAGCCTGCAAGCGCACTTCGAGCGAATTAACATAACTGCGCAACGACGAGGCTATGGCCTGACGCATCTGTGCAAGTTGGCGGTCCATTTCGCGCACCACGGCCTGGTTTTCGCTTGAGTTGGCCACCATGGTGTTGCGCTTGTTCATTTGGTCGTTGTAGGCCGCAATCTGGGTGTTGAACGAGGCGTCTCCCACATTGAGGGCGGGTATGAGGTCGTGGCTGTTTGAGTGTGTGTGCAGGTACTCGTCAAGGTATTTGGCCACATTGAGCTGCGTTTCAGCCTGCAGGCTCTGCTGGCGGGCGGTCGAACTCTCGTCGATCATGGCCTGCGGTGTCTTGTCGAAATCGACAAGCTGGTTGCGCTTTTTGAAACTTGCCAGTTGGTTTTCGACGCTGCTGAGTTCGCGGCCAATGATTTGTATGCGGTCGTCGATAAACTTGGCCGTGTTGAGTGCCACGCGGTTTTTGTTTTCAACCACGTCTTCCTTATACGTGTCATAGAGTGTGGCCAGCACCTGGTCGGCACGCTCTACGTTGGTGTCGTTGCAGTTGAGCACAATGAGCGATGTCTCCTTGTCGTACTCGCTGGCAGAGAGCATTTTTAAGAAACGCGCTGCGGCCTTTTCCTTCGACAAGCGGTCTACCTCGATGGTTTCGTCTGTCCAACGGCCGAACCCTGGGCCGCGCACTACGCACAATGGGCCGTAGGGCGTTTGTGTCATCTGGCCGAGTTGCACATCAACATCGGGCACATCGTTGCCCATGCGGTCGGTCATGCCTTTAAGGGTGACGGTGTTGCTGCCTTTCTTCACCACATCGATATGCTGCCCGCGTTTGCCCTTGTATTGCTTTTGGAACAATACCTGGAATGGCAGTTCCTTGCCATACAGCGTGATGCTGTGCAATTTCTCCTTGGTGGTGTAGTCTACATCAAGATTGAGTTTGTCAACCACACGCGACATGAGGCGCTTTGACGAAATAATGAATATTTCGTTTTTAAGATTGTCGCCTACGCTCACGCCATTAAGCTCGAGCAGGGTGTTCATGCCGCTGTTCTTTGATGTACGGCGCAGACCGCCTGTCGACGACCCGTTGGAGTCCTCGATAAGCATGACGGCTTGACGCTGGTAAACGCGGGGCTGGCACTGCTGATAGTACCACCCTATGCAACCGCACACAACGGCCGATAAAGCGAACCATGCCCAATGGTTGATAAATTGGTGGTAGCACAACTTCAACAAGGGAATAAGCTGCATCTCCTCGTCCTGTTGCTCTTGCGGATTGATGGATTTTGTCTCCATGTTATTGTTACTTGTTTTTCAATTACTATATAGTGTGTAGTAACTATTATGGCACTATATGGCACATAGTTGGTACTTTATGACGAATAATCTCCCCACTTGGCGCAGGTTGTCAGCAACATTGGGAGATTACGCTTTAACTCAAGATAGGTTTGGCTGCGAACAGGTAGCGCAGCCAATGTATCTTTTATTGTGCAAAAATAGCTCAAATATATATATGCCACAAACAAAAGTCTGAAAACTTTCATTTGTGGCACTCTAAGTGTTACCTGTAAGTTTAATTTAGGTTGGTTCCAACAAACATGATGGAGCCATTTCGCGCATTGTCTGAACTATTCGTCACGCCAAAAGGCAGGTGTGAGCGGCAACAATAGTGAGAATATTTCAAGGCGTCCGGCAAGCATCAGGAAGGAGTTTATCCACAAAATGGCGTCGTTAAGCACTCCCCACGAGCCCAACGGGCCTATCAGGTGGCCGATGCTCGGACCTACGTTGCTGAACGAGGATATGGCCAGCCCGAAGGCATCGAGCAGCGACAAGCCCATGGCCACCATGGCAAAGGTGGATAGCATGATGAGCATGAAGTAGACTACAAAGAACACGAACACGGTGCGGGCGGTTTGCGATGTGATGACCGTATTGTTGATGCGCACCGGCAGCACGGCATGCGGGTGCAGCATCTTTTTGAACTCGGCCTTGGTCAGGCGCCACACCATGAGCACACGCACACTCTTCAAGCCGCCACTGGTTGAACCGGCACAAGCTCCAATGATGCTTATCAGCGAGAGTATGAGCCAGATGGTTGGGTGCCATTTCATAAAGTCCTCGTCACTAAAACCGGTGGTGCTCTGCAATGACGCGGTGTTGAAGAATGCGCTGCGCAGAGCGGTGGAAAAATCCATGTGGTCGGCATACATGAGTATGCCCATTATGCTGAATGCGGCTACAAAGAATATTACCAGGAAGCAACGCAGCTCGTCGTCGTGCAACACATCGCGCACACGGCGCTTGATGAAGAACAAATAAAGCAACGTGCTGTTGACACTGGCCAGGAACATGAACAGGGTGGCTATCCATTGCAAACGCGGCGACTGGAACCATGCTATGCTGGCGGTGTGGGTGGAGAAGCCGCCCGTGCCAATGGTTGACAGGCCATGGCACAGCGCATCGAACAGCCCCATTCCACCAAAGAAATAGGCTGCCATGCACGTGATGGTGAGCAACGAGTAAATGCTCCACAACCAGCGTGCGGTGGTGCTGATGCGGGGGTGGAGTTTGCCTATTTTCAAGCCTGTGGCCTCTGCCGAAAAGAGCTTTACATCGCCCCCGCCCATGTTGGGCAACACGGCTATGGTAAAGAACACGATACCCATACCGCCTATCCAGTGGGTGATGGAGCGCCATAGCAAGATGGAGTGCGGAAGGGCGTCAATGTCGGTAAAGGCTGTGGCGCCCGTGGTAGTGAAGCCGGACATGGTCTCGAAAAAGGCGGCCGCCACACGGGGCTGATAGCCGCTGACTATAAACGGCAGCATGCCGACTAACGAAAACACCACCCAGGTGAGCGACACTATCAGAAACCCGTCGCGCCGCCCCATGCGGTTTTCGGCATGGCGCCCAAAGTAGAGCAATAAGGCGCCTATCACTGCAGCCAGGGCCGAGGGCAGACCGAATGTAAGGTGGTTTACCTCACCAAAATAGAAACCCATGCCGAAGCACAAGCCAAGGAGCAGTGCCTCGAGCAGCAACAGTGTGCCAAGGGCTTTATATATAATAGGTATGTTAAGCATGACGTTATTTTAGCATATTTAACTGCGCAATGTGGCATTCTTACTGCCATGCCACACTAACGGCTTGCAAATATACACATTTATCTGCGAATGCTGGCTGAAAGAATGGTACCGCCACATAAAGAAAACGGCCATGGCATTGCTCAACAGAACAAGGCCATGGCCGTAATACCTTTAATTCATCGCACGCATTTTAGCACGCGATATTTCCAAACCGCTGATTATCAGTGCTTCTTTGTGGACCAGGAGGGGCTCGAACCCTCGTCCAAACGGGGAAATAATATGCTTTCTACACGCTTATCACTGACTTGATTTTCGAGTGCTGGCAAGACCAGTGCCACCAACCAGCACCTTATCCTCTAAAAATCTCGCCAGAGTTGCAAGGCCAACTCTGACCAGCGCCGATTTACCTGCACCACCTTGTCAAGACGCTTCGGAGCAACAGCTCTTGGGTGATGTCTCGTTCCAGCACCTTGTGCCGGAATAAAGCCTATCTACTGTACTTCGATTAGGCAGCGAGAGCAAACTTGTTTTCGCCAGTTAAATTGTCGAAGGCCGATATTTAAGTGCCCACCTCCAGGCGCACTGCGTGCTTACATACCACTCCAACCCGCTGTCAAATCCAATCTGGCCCGAAATCTGGATATCGGTATGTGGCCGCAAAGGTAGCAATTCGGCGCCAAATGGCCAAAGCGTGCGGCCTTATTTTGAGCAAATGTCGCATAAAACGAGCCACAAGACCTGCCTTTGACAGAATTCTTGGTTAACGGGGTAACAGGTTGACAAGTAAGTTTGCCATACATTACTTAAAGCCTGAATAGTAAGGGGACTTAAAAAGGGCCTAAAGGGCCCCAAAAGCGCACTTGCATGCTCTCACACACCGCATAAACACGCCATTTTGACTCATTTTTATAAAAAAAGCACCGAATTGCTTGCACCATTAACCTCCATGCCCTATATTTGCCATGAAAATGCGCACAAAGCCCCATTAACACACGGCAAGTGGGCATTTTTAATAGTGGAAATGCCATCACGCGCAAGTCCAACGAACAGATAAAATCATTAAATAATTTTACACAGTATGAATAAGACTGATCTCGTAAATGCCATTGCAGCCCAGGGCTTGAGCAAGGCAGATTCTAAGAAAGCACTCGATGCAGTGCTCGATGCCATTTCAGGTGCCCTCAAGGAGGGTGACAAGGTTGCGATCCTCGGCTTTGGCACATTCTCTATCAACGAGCGTCCTGCCCGCGATGGTATCAATCCCGCAACCAAGGAAAAGATCACGATCGCTGCCAAGAAGGTGGTTAAGTTCAAGGCTGGTGCCGAACTTGCTGCTGGCGTCAACTAATCAGAATTTCCTACCTGCTTGTTCAGGTAAAAAGCTATCACTCCCGAGCGATGCCTCACCTGGCAATCGCTTTGGCGTGGTAGCTTTTTTCTTTTTACCACCTCCCCACCCTTGCCACGCAGTAAAACGGCACTTCCGTGCCCAATCATGGCAAAGTGTAAAGGCATTACCACTACATTACCACAAAAAAGCAGGCAAACTATTTTGCATTTACATAAATATTGTTACCTTTGCACTCGCAAAACGATTAAGAGCAGTCACTTCTGCACTAATCTTGCACGGGGCGTAGCGCAGTCCGGTTAGCGCACCTGCTTTGGGAGCAGGGGGTCGTGGGTTCGAATCCCGTCGCCCCGACAAGTAACAAAGCCGTTGATTATTAAGTACATTCACTTATAATCAACGGCTTTATTCGTTGTATGCGTGCAGCCATTGCTGCCCGGCAAAACACAAAATAGCATCGAGAGCCTATCCGCAATGTCCACAAACAGGCGTTGCGGACGATTCTTTTGAGAAAGTTAGTCCCATTAGCGGTTGCGCTTGAGGCTTGAGCCTATTCGCACGTTTATGTTTTACAGAACAGCAATAACTACTTATACTCCGTAGGATTAACACCAAAATACTCCTTAAAGCATTTGGCCATGTAGCTGGGCGATGCGAATCCTACCTCATAAGCCACCTCGGCCACAGTCATCTCCGTGCGGCGCAACAATTCGGCAGCCTTTTTAAGACGTGCTATGCGCAACAACTCTACCGGCGAAAAGCCCATGAGCGACTTAACCTTACGATAAAGTTGCGTGCGCCCTACGCCCATCTGCGCCGCCATGTCCTCAACCGAGAAATTCTCGCTCGACAAATTCTTCTCTATCATGTCGCGCAATCGCGCAGCAAAACCCTTGTCAAGCTCACTCACGTTCGAGGCTTTGAGCGATGTCTTGTCGCCAAAGAAAGCCTTCAAACGGCGGCGGTTATCAATAAGATTGCGCAATCGGGCCTTAAACATATCCGGACTGAACGGCTTGGCTATGTAAGAGTCGGCACCGCAGTCAAATCCCGCCACACGTTGCTCGTCGAGGGTGCAGGCCGTCAGCATCATCACCGGAATGTGCGAAGTTTGCCACTCGTCCTTCAATCTGCGGCAACACTCCCAGCCGTCCATCACAGGCATCATCACATCACACACCACCGCATCGGGTATGAGTTGGCGCGCCTTGGCCAGACCCTCCTGCCCGTCGGCAGCCGTCTCTACCACATAGCCGTCCGCAAGCAGCAAGCGCAGATATGAACGTATGTCCTCGTTATCGTCAATCACAAGCACTGTGGGACGCGGTTCGGCAGCACCGCCCCTCGCCTGTGCAGCATCTGCCGAGGCAGTCAACGCGTTTGGCACCGTGTGCACTCCCTCGCCCGCAATGGCATCAATGTGCGGTGCCACCACACCGGCCCCGTCGGGTTGCATGACGTCAGGTTGTTCATACACGTGAGCCGCAGCCACATCGTGCTGACAGGGTATGCGCACCACAAAGCGCGTACCGCTGCCGCGCACACTCTCGGCACTCACTGTGCCACCATGCAGTTCGACAAACGCCTTTACTGTGGCCAGCCCTATGCCCGAACCATCGTGGCTCGCGTCGGCCTGATAAAAGCGGTCGAATATGTGGGGCAGCTTGTCGCGGTCAATACCCTGTCCGCTGTCCTCAACCACAATGCTGAGCCACCGGCCCTGTTCGGCATCATCGGTTATGCTTGGCGTAACCGTTATTTTACCCCCTTCGGGCGTATATTTGAAAGCGTTAGACAGCAAGTTGTACAACACACTCTCCATCTTTTTATCGTCGAGCATCACGTCGAGCCATGCCGCATCGGGCACATCGGCCTGCTGCACATGGTAGCGCACCATCTTTTTACGTGCCAGGGCACGGAAGGGGTCGCACCACTGCTTGAGGGTCTCGTTCAGCTGCACCGTCTTGACATTGAGCCTCAGCTGGCCCGTCTCAAACTTGCGGAAGTCGAGTGTCTGCCCCACCAGTCGCAGCAATATGTCGGCATTGGTGCGCACCACTTGCAGCAGTCCGCGCTGCTCGTCGGTCAAGTTATCCGCCCCCTGCAGTTGCTCAACAGGCGCCAATATGAGGGTGAGTGGTGTGCGCAAGTCGTGCGACACCTCGGTAAAGAAGGTGAGCTTGCTCTGCGTGGTCTCCTCCAGTTCCTTCGACATTTTTACCAACTGGTCGCGCTGCGCCTCAAGTTTGCGCTTTTGGCTGTCAAGTTCCTCGTTGCGGCGTATGGTCACATAATACGAGCGTATGCCCATGGCCATCACGACCCCAATCAGCACTATAATGGCTATGCAGGCAAAGAGCAGCATCTTTTGCATGGAGTAGCGCGACAGAAATTTGTCCATCTGCGTGCCAAGCTGGTCAATGCGCTGCTCGCTCTCATGCACCTGGTCGCTCTGTATGCGGAACAGGCGTGCCGTGGTGGCATTGATTACGGCCGAGTGCAGCCGCGTGTCGCGCTTGAAAGGCTCGTGCCGCAATATGCGCATGGCCGTTTGTATCACCTTGTCGCCGCCTGTGGGATAGACGAATGTGGCTGTGAGCACACCTTGCTCCACATTGTCAAGTCCGCCACCCTTGGTCGACAGACCGTCAACACCAATCACCTTCACCTCGGGGTGGCCGGCTGCCACCAAAGCCTGGTGCACCTTCACGCCAGTGCGATCGTTGGGGGCTGTAATGATTTGTGGCACAACGCCGGCCGCAATCAAACTGTCAATCTGCTGTTGCACGCGTGGCCCCTCCCACCCCACTTCAACACTGGCCAGCACCTTTATGCCCGGTGCCTGTGCCAGCATGTGGGTCAGTCCGGCATGACGCTCGCGTGCTGCTGTGCCGGCCATGCGGCCAGTCAGCTCCACCACGGTGCCATGCCCCTTGAGCTCCTGCACCACACAAGCGGCCATATCCTTGCCTATGCTGCGGTTGTCGGCCCCGATATATGCCGTGTATTTGTCGGAGAGCGTTTTGCGGTCAACCACTATCACTGGTATGCCACGGCGCATCACACGCTCCACCACGGGGGTGAGTGCGCGCGCCTCGTTGGGTGACACCACCAGCAGGTTGATGCCCTCGTTTACCAAACTGTCTATCTGTTTTATTTGCAGTGCATTATCATCGTGAGCCGAACGAATGTCAAGTTTCACATTCTTGTTGTAAAACATTGTTTCACGCTGCATTTCGCGGTTCATCTGCTCACGCCACGCATCTTGGCTGCACTGCGACACACCTATTTTGAACGTGTCGGCCTCATGGCCCTTGCATGCTGCCACAAGCAGCACAAGCGCCACGAGCACAAAATTGAGTATATGCCTCTTCATAAGGGGGAGAACTGTGTACACCGGTATAAGCAGACATTCGACGAACCATAAAGTTATGTTCCTATATTGCTGGTATGTCATGGCGCATTATTACGGGCCATACTGCTCGCGCAGCCGCTGTGCCCGTTCATCATTTCATGTTTCACAACAACGCATTACGCCAATTCTTTCCAGGCCTTTTACCGAACATCTGCTTAGGCAAAGGTTATTTGTTAGAAGAATTGATGCAAAGTTAAGCTTTTGCCCGCATAATTGGTGTAAACGCTCTCGTAAAAAATGCAATATCATTTATTGCTGCTTGATAAAACAATTCTGATATTATGGCTCACGGATCGTACGGATCACACGGATTCTTTCGCTACGTGCTACGCGCAATCAGCGTGTTCTGTGTTTCCTGACTTCGTCAATGCGTCACCCAATCAAATGACGCAACGCATCATTTTTCAACATGCGCCATTCAATGGCACAAAAAAAGTGTACATACTTGTACACAAATATTTGCGTCCTCGCCGTCAGCCTACTTATAAATGAATGTATGCGCTTTTACTGTCATCTTACACTTTTTATACGTAACAAGTTGATATACAGAGGTTTCAAGAGTGTAAGATGATTTCAAAGTATCTTACACTCTCCTACACACATCTTACACACCTCACCCTGCTGCCGCGCAGTCCGTTTGGACGTATGCGGCGGGTTGTGCGCCACTGGGACGTAGAGAAATATGTCGGAGCAACAGACTTTTCTGCTCCCCTATGCCGTGATATCGCCCTCCCGTGCTTGTGCCGTGTGGCAGCGTGTAGGGAGTGTAGGTTGTGTGTAGGTGGAATTGATAGTATCTTACACTAAATAAAGTGCTGACAATCAATGAGTTGCAGCGTGTTAGTGTAAGATGTAAGATACACTGTAAGTAAAGCTTTTGTAGTATGGTAAAAGCCCCACAAGTACTAAACGCAAGCACTAAACGCTACCACAAAACGCAAGCACTAATGGGGGCGACGCGTCCCGCATCGGGCATTAAGGAAAAGACTCATACTCCAAATAAAGGCTCACAAACAATGCTAATTACAGGCGCAGTTTATGCTATACGACATAAATTAAGGAGTTTTATAGTAAATAGGTCAGTGCCAAAGTGCGCAAACTGTTTACATTTGCGGTGTCTGAAATATAAAGTACTACACACACACTTAACCCGTTGGTGGAAACCTTGGTTAACGGGTTAACAAGTTGACAGGCAAACAAGTAAGTATGCCATGCGCTGCTTATCATGTCAAGACTTGAATAGTTAGCAACTTAAAAAGGCTTGGCAAACTTACCCGTTAACCCGTTAACTCGTCAACTTGTTTACCAACACATTATTACAACCTACTATTTATGAAAAAGTTAGCATTCTTACTCATAATGGCCCTTGGCACACTCACGGCCTCGGCCCAAAAGACGCCCCATGCCATTGGTGCGCACTTTGGTGGCTCAACCATCGACCTCGAATACCAATATCACTTCAGCAAGCGCAACTTCCTCGATATGACAGCGGGCGTGTTCAACCTCAGCGACGGCTTTGCCCTGCAGGGCGTTTACAACTGGAACATCAAGCAGTGGCCCGGCTGGACGCCACGTTTTGCCACCTGGAAACTGTGGGGTGGCTTCGGTGCTGGCATAGGCTATTACGACCACGACGACTACGAAGGTGCATTCCTTGGTCCGGTGGGCACATTAGGGTTTGGCTTTACGCTGAAAGATGCGCCTTTGACCCTTGGTGTGGACTATCGTCCGATGGTGGCCATCAACCTTGGTCATGGTGATGCCTTGATAGACCGCGGTTTCCGCAATATCGGTGTCACGCTGACATACAGATTTTAGCACAACGTGTGCTGCGTCCGCCGTCTTGCCCGAAAGTCATTCGGGTGAGGCGGCGGAGGTTTTTGGGTGCGTATTTATTATAAACGTAAAGTGCGAACGGTTTCAAGCATCAAACGCAAGCACCAAACGCTACCACTAACGCTATCACCAAACGCTACCTCTAATGGGGGCGACGCGTCCCGCGTCGGGATTTGAGACAAGGGTTCACAGACAGAAGTGTAATTAGTGCTATCTGTGAGTCTTTATTTATTTTCCCGACGCGGGACGCGTCGCCCCCATTA
>OOAG01000388.1_pt1 | contig 42282 bp, 25 predicted proteins | sample 1671461 | NCBI WGS metagenome assembly OOAG01 (sample SAMN06348159, study PRJEB24527) | human gut metagenome | biome: human gut; feature: ankylosing spondylitis patient; material: feces | host: Homo sapiens | place: China | collected 2015-10 | reverse complement strand
GTAGCCTCGAACTCAATCCGGTAACGGTCTTTCTTCAGTTCGCTGGAATAATTCTCTACCGGAGCCTTGAAGCGCAGCCCTTCTCCTCCCCCGTAAGGAATCTGATAAGCCCTGCCAAAGTACGGCAGACAGACATCCACGGAATCCTTCTTCATCTGAAGCCCGTAAGGAGAAGTCAGCGGGATGCTCCGTCCGCTCATGGGATAAGCCATGTCGGCATCAATCTTGAAAGTACGGGCTTCCACCTGCTCGTCGACGTAAGCCTTGAGTGCTTCTTTCTTTTCCTCACGAGTCTGTGCACCCGACGTACCTGCCGCCAGCAGGAAGAGTGCGGAAACCATAACATATCGGAATGTTTTCATATACGAATCTCCTTTCTGAAAAACTGTAGGTTGACCGGTGCAAGATAAACAAAAAAAATCTGTTATCCATCTCCACGAGGAAGAATGAATAACAGATTTAATTTAAATTCAGTTATATAACATTACCGAACCTGAATAACCAGGTAGCGAGATACGCTCCAGAACTGGTTAGGATTGGTAATCTTCAGAGTAATCTGTCCTTTGTCGTCTTTGGCAAGTTCGTAAGAACCGGCAGGGTGAGTAGTCAGCAAGGTAGCACGCTTAGAGTACAGCTTGATTTCCTTGTCCTTGCGGATATCGATTTCGGTGAAGTAGTCCTTATTGAACTCATCATCCTTCAGCACGTCGCCACGGTTCAGAATCTTCTGATCCTTCAGTTCCGACTTGGTACCGAATACATACCATGCAGTGTTGAGAGCCTTGTCCTGAGCGGCAACAGTCTGAGCCTTCGCCTCATTTTCGGCAGTCAGTTGGTCAACGTTCTTGTTCAGGTCGGAAACAGCCTCATCGAGTTCGGCGATACGGATATTCTTAGAAGCCAGTTCAGCCTGCAAAGTTTCAATCTGGCGCTGTTTTTCTTCCAGTTGTGCAGTCAGGCTCTTGATAGCCTTCTTGAGCTGTGCCGACTGGTAGCTGCTGTTTTTGAGCTGTTTTTCCAGTTTGGCAATCTGTTCGCGGTTCGATTTCAGTTTCTCGCTGATAAACAAGATATCTTCCTTGATCTTGTCGGCGCTCGATTTGTTTTCGATAGCATCTCCCGTAAGGTCTACACGATTTTCAGCCTCGTTGATTTCGCGGAAACCTTCCTGGATTTCATTGAATGAACCCATTATTTCATCCAGTTCGGCATCACGGTTTGACAGCTCGACCATCAGTGAGTCGTTCTGGAGCTTCAACGCATCTTTATTCTGACCGGAGTTGTTGCAAGAAGCAAGTACGGCCGCAGCACATAACGAAAATAAAACAACTTTCTTCATAGTTTCTATCTGTTTAGAATTTATAATTTATTCTTCATTATTCCTCTTTACCCGCCAGTACGATGACAATCTCCCCTCTGGGCTCGGTAGCCGTGAAGTGTGCCACTACTTCCTGCAAGGTTCCTCTCACGCTTTCCTCGTGTATCTTGGAGATTTCGCGGCATACGGAAACCTTACGTTCGGGTCCGAACAGCTCGGCAAACTGCGTCAGCGTTTTCACCAGCCGGTAAGGCGACTCGTAGAAAATCATCGTGCGTGTTTCTTCCGCCAGTGCATTCAGCCGCGTCATGCGTCCTTTCTTCTGCGGCAGGAAACCCTCGAAGCAGAAACGTTCGTCGGGCAGTCCCGAAGCCACCAGCGCCGGAACGAAAGCCGTCGCTCCCGGAAGACACTGTACCTCGATATCGTTTTTCACACATTCGCGTACGATGAGAAAACCCGGATCGGAAATACCCGGCGTTCCTGCATCCGACACCAGTGCGATAGTTTCTCCTGCCTTGAGCCGGTTGATAATTCCTTCCACCGCCTTGTGCTCATTGAATTTATGATATGACTGCATGGCATTCTTGATCTCGAAATGCTTGAGCAGAATGCCCGACGTGCGTGTATCTTCGGCCAGCACCAGATCGGCTTCCTTTAATATACGGATCGCGCGAAAGGTCATATCCTCCAAATTGCCTACAGGAGTAGGAACAACGTATAATCTTCCCATACAATGTTTCAATTGTTAATTGAGCAAAGATAGAAAGTTTTTAAATCCACTAGTTAATCTGACTCAATATTTAACAGTTGTTGTATATTAAAATGCTTCAAAGCGGAAAAATCGGACAGAAGATAAGGCTAATTAGCATCACAAATTGTATTTTTGCACAAAATTTTAGACCAATGGTTGTTTTTTCAGAAGATCATACGCATGAAACGTGCCGCAGGGGAAGAATAGAAGTTGTCTGCGGTTCCATGTTTTCGGGCAAGACGGAAGAACTGATCCGCCGCCTGAAACGCGCCACCTTTGCCCGTCAGCGCGTGGAAATATTCAAACCTGCCATCGATACACGCTATTCGGAGCAGGAAGTGGTTTCGCACGACAACAATTCCATTCCGTCGACCCCGGTAGACTCGTCGGCAAGCATCCTGCTGTTCAGCTCGGAGATAGACGTGGTGGGCATAGACGAAGCTCAGTTTTTCGACGAAGGACTGGTCAGTGTATGTAACGAACTGGCAGAACGGGGCGTGAGAGTCATCATAGCCGGACTGGACATGGACTTTAAAGGAGTGCCCTTCGGTCCGATACCTGCTCTGTGTGCCATAGCCGACGAAGTGACAAAGGTGCATGCCATCTGTGTGAAATGCGGCGATCTGGCGTATATCTCGCACCGCACTGTAGCCAACGACAAGCGGGTGCTGCTGGGAGAAAAAGAGGAATACGAACCGCTGTGCAGATGCTGTTACCGCAAGGCTCTGGAAGAAGAAGGAAAGATTTAACATTTTCACATTTCCTTCCTTTCTGCCGGATTTCAGGAAGTTGCTTCGAAAAAGAGCAATTCCCATCACAAAGCAGACTTCTGATAATCAGAAACATACAAAATAAGATAAAAATTTATTCAAAAAAAGTCGTCGCAAAGTTTGGCAGTTTCATACAAAACACCTACCTTTGCACTCGCAATCAGGAAATGACTGCAAAACAGGTTTGATTCGCTAGCTCAGCAGGTAGAGCACAACACTTTTAATGTTGGGGTCTTGGGTTCGAGCCCCAAGCGGATCACCCAAACAAATCTACTAAAATCGAAGAGGATGTATCTGAAACGATACGTCCTCTTTTTTTATACCTCCTCTTCTATCGAAGAATTTGTCTCGACGTTTTTTTATTTTTTGTACAAAAAATAAAAAAACGTCGAGACAAATTAAAAGGGATTCAGGCTAAAGCCATAACTTTGCCCGTACTTTTAAATCCAAACCGTTATGTGGAAGTATTATGCACTGCTGTCGGCGTTTTTTGCCGCACTGACAGCTATCTTTGCCAAGATAGGCGTAAAAGACATTAACTCAGACCTTGCCACAGCTATCCGTACTACAATCATTCTATGCATCACATGGGGAATTGTTTTCTGCAGCCGGGAAACCGCAGGCATCAGGCAGGTAAGCGAACATACGTGGATATTCCTCATCCTTTCGGGAATAGCAACGGGACTGTCGTGGCTGTTTTATTTCAAGGCACTGCAAACCGGAGATGTATCGCGTGTGGCTCCGATAGACAAGCTCAGTGTGGTCATGACCATCTGCCTGTCGTTCTTGTTTCTGCGCGAACCGGTCAGTCTGCGGGTAGTAATAGGTGCTCTCCTGATTACCTGCGGAAGTATTGTGATGCTTATCAAATAGCCAGAAGATTCCTTTCGCCCTTTTCACCGGTAGCATTGGTACAGCCAGCGGAATGCTTCCTTTTACAAAACCGACAAACAAAGGAATAGAAACGCAAGTCAACCAGAAAGGGGAAATACGGTTCGCAAAACAACGAACATTATAGTTTTTAAAAAAGGCTGTTATTTACAGCACTTTTCCGTTTTCTCCACACACTGCCCGAAAAACTCCTGAAAAAGCCCGCTGGCCAGTTTCCAGTTTTCGCGGTTAATGCAGTACTTCACCTTCGGAGCTTCCACCTCACCCTGTATGAGTCCCGCATCCTTCAGTTCCTTCAAGTGCTGCGACACGGTAGCCTTGGCTATCGGCAGTTCCTCATGTATATCGCCAAAATAGCATGTTTTCTGCCGGGCAAGAAAGTGCAGAATGGCAATTCGTGCCGGATGTCCCAAGGCTTTGGCAAACCTTGCCAACTGCTCCTGCGTGGCTGTATAATCCTTTTTTGCTTCCATCGTATCCTATCGTTCGAAAATTACGAATATCATTTTAAAATGTGCAACCAAAAAAATTCCTTTATGCCGAAAACGGTAAAATCCGCCCTTCAGCATAAAGGAAAATTCATTTATCAGAACAACTTGCTTGGATACTCTCCAGAGTCGGCAAGCGCTTTCAGCTTATCAACAACGCCCTGACGGTCGGCAGCATAAGTCACACCGAACCAGCGAGAAGTAGTATCGAGTACTTCTACCGTAGCAGTACCATCGTTTATCAGCTTGTTCACCATGAGCGGAATGTAATATTCAGCTTTCGGCTTGTCGATGTTCTCTTTCAGGAAGTCTACGAAATAATCTTCAGAATACTTGAAATAGTCGGGAGTAAAGCCCCACATATTCATAGAAACCGGTGTATTATCTTCGATGCCTACCCATTCGCCGTTCTCGTCCTTGTAAGAAACGACGCCGTTGATACGCATGATTTCAGTACGTTCAACCACCGTAGTCAGGTGTCTGTGTTCATCGGTAGAGCAGATACCGCGAGCTACTGTACCACTATCGCTCAATGTATTGCCAACACGGAATCCTACCATGCAGTATGTATTCTTGGCTCCTTCGGGCAGTTCGGACAGGTATTTACCGATAACGGCAAAACTGTCGCGTCCGTAGAAGTCGTCGGCATTGATAACGGCAAAAGGTTCACGAATCACATCTTTACCCATCAGCACAGCATGATTGGTACCCCATGGCTTTGTACGATCGGCCGGGCAAGTGAATCCTTCGGGCAACTTGTCGATGCTCTGGAACACTACTTCCACCGGAATATGATTTTCGTACTTGCTGATGATTTTCTTACGGAAATCCTCTTCAAAATCTTTTCTGATTACAAATACGATTTTTCCAAATCCGCCACGTATAGCGTCGAAAATAGAATAATCCATGATTGTTTCACCGTTAGGTCCTACGCCGTCAAGCTGCTTTAAACCTCCGTAACGGCTTCCCATTCCTGCTGCCAGGACAAACAAAGTTGGTTTCATAATATGTCTTTAAATTAAGTTATAGCGCAAAGGTAAAGAATTTATATAAATAGCGCTAAATTGTTACAGAACAAAATGAGTATTGTTTCGGTTATTTTATATAAATTCGCATAAACTATACGCTTTATTTAGCCTATGAAAAAGTATTTACGATGGACTGGGATTGCCGTCGCATCGCCGTTCATACTATTTATACTGCTATGTATCTTGATATACATTCCTCCTATCCAGAACTTTCTGGTGAATACGGCTACCCGCTACGCTTCCGAGGCCACAGGAATGCAAATTTCCATCGGACGGATTTCGCTCTCCTTCCCCTTGGATCTGGTTGTCAGCCATACGGTTGTAGTCGACAAGCAAGATACGATTCTGAACGCTGAACGGCTGACTGCCAAGGTACAGCTCATGCCGCTTCTGCAAAAGAAGATAGAACTGGACGGACTGCAGCTCACCCAGGCTTCGGTCAATACGGCAAACCTGATTGAAGGACTCACCCTGAAAGGCAATCTGGGAGAACTGTTCGTTTCCTCTCACGGAGTAGACCTCGACCCGGAAACTGCCATTGTCAATACACTGTCGCTGAAAGATACCCACCTGTCGGTATGCATGGCAGATACGACTGCTGCCGACACGACCAGCTCGGCACCGCTGTACTGGAAGATACAGTTGAAGAACGTCGATCTGGAAAACGTATCGTTTGCCATGCAGATGCCTCTCGACTCCCTCGACATGTCGGCGTCCATCGGCAAGCTGTCACTGCGCAACGGACTGGTGGACTTGCATAAATCGGCATACTCTGCCCAGACGCTCAACCTGAGCAAGGGTACGGCTTCCATCAACACCAATACGCTCGCTCCCGCACAGGGACTGGACGTAGCACATATCGCCATCACCGACATAAACCTGGACTTAGACTCTGTGTATTATGCCGGGGAGGACATCTATGCCAACATCAAAGACTTCAACCTGAAGGAACGCTCCGGACTGGAAATCACCTCAACGCAAGGTAAACTAATCTCCGATGCGAAAACCCTCAAGGTACCCTCGCTCCAGATAAAGACTCCCGATTCGTTCATCGAGTTCAACGCCTCTATGGACTGGGATGCCACCCATGCCGATAAGGACGGACAAATCAACGCCCGCCTCATGGCAGACATCGGCAAGAACGACTTGCTGAAGGTAGTTACCGGCATGCCCGAAGCATTCATCCAGAAATATCCGGCGGCTCCCCTACAAATACGGGCAGGAGTAGACGGCAACCTGAAAGAGATACGCCTCACCACACTCTCGGCAAACATTCAGGGAGCACTCAAGGCACAGGCGTCGGGAAAAATCTCCCTGCCGCTGGACAGCATACGCCGGAACGGTTCGGTGAGCCTGGAGGTAGAAACGGGCAATCTGGCTTTCGTTGAAACCATGATGGAAGGCATCGTGCTGCCTCACGGCATGAAGTTGAACGGAGAAGCACAAATCAACGGAAGCCGGCTGGGAGCCGACTTACAATTCCTGCCGGGCAGAAAAGCCAACGTATCTGTCAAAGCAGACTACGACATGCAGAAGGAAGCCTATCTGTTCGACCTGAACGTAGACAGCCTCAACCTGCACCGTTTCATGCCTCATGACTCCATCTTCGGAATTTCGGCTACCATTCATGCCGAAGGCGAAGGCACAGACTTTTTCTCTCCGCGTACAAGAGCGATGCTGAAAACCGAAGTTTCTCACTTCCGCTACGGGTCACTCGTATTCTCGGGAGTGACGCTGACGGCAGGACTGCAACGTTCTCAGGCTTCGGCACTGCTGAACATCAACAACCGTGCGCTCGACGTATCGGCAGAACTGCAGGCACTGCTGCATCCCAATCTGGTAAAAGCCGACCTGAATACCAGCATCCGGCTGCTGGACTGGCAGGAACTGGCACTGATGAATACGCCGTTCCGCTCTGCCATGAACATCGAAGTACATGCACAGACCGACATGAAACAGCGGCACAGTGCACGGACAACCATCAGCGGTATCCAGTTGGCTACTGCCGAACGGACATTCAAGACCAAGGACCTGCATGCGGGATTCAACATGGCGCCCGACTCGGTGCGAGGATATGTGAATGCCGGCGACCTGACCTTCCTGTTCAGATCGACCAACAGCCTCGAGAAATTCATGAGCAAGACCGACCGCATAGCACAGGAGTTCAGTGCCCAGTGGAAAAAGAAACATATCAACCAGCAGTTGCTCAAGGAGATGATGCCGGCAGCCCAGTTGAAGATATTCTCCGGTTCCGACAATCCGGTTGCCAACTTTCTGGCGGCACAGCACATCAGTTACAACCGCCTGAGAGCAAACTTCAGCCTGTCGCCCGAAAAAGGGCTGGACGGCTCCATCGACCTGTTCGGTCTGCATACCGACAGTCTGCAACTGGACACCATTTACTTCAGAGCCTCACAGGATTCTGCTCGCCTACAGTTCAACAGCGGTGTAAAGGCACTTGCCAGCAAGCGTCAGGAAGCATTCAATATCTCGCTGAACGGCTACATAGGCTCTACCGATGCACAGATGCTTATCGGCTACCTGAACGGAAAAGGAGAAACAGGCGTAGACCTCGGCCTGCAAGCCCAGTTACGCCCCAACGGCATCAGCATGCACATTACCCCCGACAACCCCACGCTGGTATACCGGCCGTTCAAGGTAAATCCCGACAACTACATTTACCTGAGCGACCAGGGACGCATCCATGCCGACGTAAAGATATACGACGAGAACCACTCGGGACTGTCGCTGTACTCTACCCCCGACTCTCTCGCGCTGCAAGACCTTACCTTGGGGCTGAACCAGATAGACATTGCAGAATTCCGGCGCATCATCCCTTACATGCCCGACATAGCCGGCTCCATCAATGCCGAGGCACACTATATACAGACCGAAGCAAGTACGCAGGTAGCCACCGATGTAGGTATCAGCAATCTGGCCTACAACAAGCAGCCACTGGGCAACTGGGAGATGAGTGCCGTCTACCTTCCTAAGGAAACGGGAGAACACAGCATCGACGGTTTTGTCATGCTGAACGGAGAAGAAATCATGAGCATGAACGGAAGCTACCTGTCGGCTTCGGGCAAAAACGACAAAGACCATATCACAGCCGACGTGAACCTGCATCACCTGCCGCTGAAGATAGCCAATGCGTTCATCCCCGACAATATGGCAAAGCTGCAAGGCGACCTCGACGGAGCCATTTCCGTAGAAGGCTCTACGTCGCAACCCGTATTAAACGGAGAACTGGGAATGGACAGCGTCATCGTAAACATACCGCAGGCTTCGCTGAACCTCCGTTTCGACAACCGCCCGCTGAAGATAGAAAACAGCCGGCTGATATTCGAACGCTTCAACATCTTCACCAAAGGGAAAACGCCGTTCAGCATCGACGGATATGTCGATATGACCGACATGGCTGCCATGGACATCAACCTGAAGATGCAGGCACACAATTTCGAACTGATCAATGCCAAGCGCACCAAGGAATCGCTGGTTCACGGCAAGCTGTATGTCGACGTCGACGCCCTGCTGAAAGGAAGACCGGATGCCCTGACCATGCGTGGAAACATGAACATACTGGGCAGCAGCGACTTCACCTATGTACTGAAAGATTCGCCGCTCACCGTAGAAGACCGCCTGAACGAAACCGTAACGTTTGTCGACTTCAGCGATACCACCCATATAGAGAAGCCCAACATGCCGGTTATGTCGCTGGGAGGAATGGATATCTTGATGACACTCCACATTGATGAAGCCGTACAGGCACGTGTCGACCTGAACGACAACGGCAGCAACTACATGCTGCTGGAAGGCGGAGGCGACCTCTCGTTCCAGTACCAGCCCGACGGCAACATGCTGCTGAACGGACGATACTCGCTGATGAGCGGAGAAATGAAATACGAAATGCCTATCATCCCGCTCAAGACCTTCTACATACAAGACGGCAGCTACATCGAGTGGACGGGCAACCTGATGAACCCCAACCTGAACATCAAGGCAGCCGAACGGGTACGTGCCTCGGTTTCGTCCGACGGAGAAAGCTCACGCATGGTCAACTTCAATGTGGGTGTCAACCTGACCAACCGGCTGGAAGACCTGGGATTCACCTTTACCCTCGAAGCCCCCGACGACGGAGCCATGCAGAACGAACTGGCGTCCAAGTCGGCAGAAGAAAAGAACAAGCTGGCAGTCACCATGCTGGTAACCGGCGTATACATGGGCGACAGCAATGCCGGAGCGAAAGGATTCGATACCAACAGCATGCTGAACTCTTTCCTGCAAAGCGAAATCAACAAGGTAGCCGGAAGCGCGCTGAAAACCATCGACATCAACTTCGGTATGGAAACGACGGACGAAGGAGGTACAGGCAACACCCGTACCGACTACAACTTCCAGTTTGCCAAACGTTTCTGGAACAACCGCTTCCAGGTGATTATCGGCGGCAAGATTTCTACCGGAAACGACGTACAGCAGCAAGACGAATCGTTCATCGACAATATATCGCTGGAGTACCGCCTCGACAACAGTGGAACACGCTACATCAAGATTTTCCACGACAAGAACTACGAGAGCATCCTCGACGGCGAAGTGATAGAAACCGGTGCCGGTATCGTACTGAGAAAGAAAGTGAGCAAACTGGGCGAGCTTTTCATCTTCCGTTCGCGCAAGAAGAAGCAGCCGGAACAAGAAACAGCCAACTGATTTTTTAGACACATAAAAACAGATTCATGAAAAGACAGAAAACATATCCTATACTCGTCCTCCTGCTGACGGTCTTACTTGCCGCATCGTGCTCTACCACCAAGCACCTGCCCGAAGGAGAAACACTGTACTTAGGACTGAAAAAGGTTACCATCGACAACGAAGACAAGAGCAAGGCAGGACAGAATGCGCTGGCCGAAGTGGAAGGCGCAATCAGCATTGCCCCCAACTATGCCATCACGATAAAGCCCAACATACGCTTTCCCATTCCCTTCGGACTATGGATATACAACCGTTTCGAACGGTACGAAAAAGGGTTCGGCCACTGGGTATTCAAGAAGCTGGCTTCCGATCCCGTATATGTTTCCACCGTCAATCCCGAAACCCGTGTCAAGGTGGCAACCAACCTGCTGCACGACTACGGCTACTTCGACGGCAAGGTAACCTACCGGGTAGACAGCACGCGCAATCCCCGTGCCGTAAAGCTGAGCTACGATATCGACATGGGTAAGCCCTACTACATCGATACCCTCATCTACGAAGGCTTCCGTCCACGTACCGACAGCCTGCTCCGCGCCCACTTCGACGAACGCCTGATACACAGCGGCGACAACTTCGACGTGACCGTGCTGAATCAGGAACGCCAGCGCCTGATAGACCTGCTGCGCGACAACGGCTATTACTATGCCCGAAACGAATTTCTGACGTTTCTTGCCGACACCATCATGCGCAAAGGCTACGTCAGCATGAAGATTGTACCACGGCAGAGCATACCCGAAGAGGCACTCCGCACCTACTACATCGGACACACCTCGGTCTACCTCACCGGCTACAACGGCGAACAGCCCACCGACTCGCTGAAACGACGCAACTTTACGGTCTACTATTCCGGCAAGAAGCCCGGCATCCGGTACGGCGTACTGCGCAAGCGTTTCCTGTACCGTCAGGGAGAAGCCTACTCGCAAACCCGGCAGAACTATACACAGGAAGCACTGGCACGACTGGACGTATTCAAGTTCAGCGATTTCCAGTATACCCCCCGCAGCGGAGCCGGAAAAGATACCCTCGACATACGGGTAAACGCCATGTTCGACCTGCCCTACAACAGCGAGCTGGAACTGAACGTCACGACCAAAAGCACCAAGCAGACCGGACCGGGAGCCATCTTCAACCTCTCGCGCAAGAACTTCCGCGGCATGGGAGCCTCGCTCAACCTCGAGCTCAAAGGCTCGTACGAATGGCAGACCAGCTCCACCGTCGACGGCGACAAGTCGGTCATGAACTCCTACGAACTGGGTGCCGCCCTGTCGCTGGAGTTTCCCCGTATCGTACTCCCGTGGGTACGCAACCGCATCGACCCCTTCCGCTTCCCCTCGCAGACCAACTTCAAGATTTACGCCGAACAAGTAAACCGTGCCCGTTACTTCAAGATGCTCTCCTTCGGCGGAAGCGTATCGTACAGCTTCCAGCCCTCACGCAGCATGAAGCACACCGTAACACCGCTCCATCTGGCATTCAACCACCTGCAGCACCGCACGGCAGCCTTCGACTCCATAGCCGAAGCCAACCCGATGCTGTTCCACAGTCTGGACGACCAGTTCATCCCGTCGGTAACCTACACCTTTACCTACGACAACTCCTGGCAGCAGCGCCGGATGCGCCTGTGGTGGGAAAACTCCTTCACCTCGGCAGGAAACGTCACCTCCCTTATTTACGCAGCCTTCGGCAAAAGCCTGAAGGCAAGGGACAAGAAATTCCTGGGAACCCCCTTCGCCCAGTTCCTGAAATTCTCGAGCGAAATACGCCCGCTGTATTACATCAGCGACAAGCAGCAGATAGCAGCCCGCTTCATGGCAGGAGTAATCTGGGCATACGGCAACAAGACCATCGCCCCCTACAGCGAGCAGTTCTACGTAGGAGGTGCCAACAGCATCCGTGCCTTTACGGTACGTTCCATTGGTCCGGGACGCTTCCATCCGGCAGAAAGCTCCACCTATTCGTACGTCGACGAAACGGGTGACATCAAGCTGGAAGCCAATCTGGAGTACCGATTCCGCATCCTGTCGAGCCTGTTCGGCGGCAACCTGAACGGAGCCGTCTTTCTGGACGCCGGCAACGTATGGCTGATGCGCAAGGACGAAGCCCGTCCGGATGCCGAATTCAGCTTCAACAAATTCTTAGACAGCATCGCACTGGGCACCGGTCTGGGCATCCGCTACGACCTGTCGTTCCTCGTGCTCCGCCTCGACTGGGGAATCGCCCTCCACGTACCTTATGAAACGGGCATTTCCAAGTATTACAACATTCCCCGTTTCAAAGACGGCATGGGCATCCATTTCGCCATCGGCTATCCGTTCTAAAAAAGAGAACAAAAAAAACCGGAAGTTTGCATACGTTTTGTGCAAACCTCCGGACAAAAATTACTATTCAGACTAAAACTTAATTGAAAATAATAGAATTCATAATCTGCCACTCGTGACGAGCGTCGAGCACAAGCACCCCGGCAGTACTAAGGTCAATCGGCTCATCCTCACCATAGCTCTGCGACTGGCTCTTCTCTCCCATCGTATACAAGCGGTTGCGCACAATACTGAAACATGTTTCCGTATCAATATTGTCAAGTTCGGTAATCACGGTACGTCCGTTCTCTCCATCGGGCAGCGATACCAGCGTACGGTTCTCGCCTGCCGTTTCGTAATTACGCAAGACGACATCCCAGTACTTTATCACCTTTCCGTCCGCGTCGAGCATCTGCATCTGGAAAGTAGGCACACCCGCATCCACATCCTCCTGCGTCATGACCACCGATATCCAGAAACTGTCGCCGAACACCGTACCCCTCGGCAGCGAAATCGTGCCTTTAGGATAAGCCTCCTCGTCGGTCTGCCAGTTCGTATCGGCACTGTCCAGATAGCCGTCGCCATTCATATCCAGTGGCAGCAGCCCGTTCTTCGTATTTCCCGGGAACCACTTGCACAGATCAATCTCGTACACAGAAAACGCATTGTTCACAGCCGATCCTGCCAAAGCACAATCATAGTCCGTACGCGGATCCATACCATTTATCACATTATCCTTATGAAAATCGAAAGCATCGTCCACACTTCTGAATCCTCCGAAGATAACAGTCTGATTCCGTTTGGTAGCAACCAGCCGCAGCTTAGCCACACTGCTGCCGTTTACCAGCACCGGCACACGGGTAAAATAGCCAAACGTACCCGCTACCTGCCGGCGAGCCACCATCAGTCCGTGCTGTGCCTCCGCTTCAGCACTCAGTTTGGAAAGAATTACGCCATTTTCCACCCAGAAAATTTCCGCCCCGGCAAACACCTCTTCGGCATATCCACCGTCGGGTACGGTAGCCACCTCCGTGCGGTTGAAAGAATCGCCTACCTCCACACCCTTGAACGGCTCATAGCCTCCATACGTACCGCTTTGATAACCTATTACGTAAGCCATGTAAGTCTTGCCTTCCTCCAGACACTCACTGCCGGTAAGTGTAATCGTGGCATAGCGTCCCATTCCATCTTCCGTACTCCAGGGGTAGCTTGCCTTGTTGTCCGGATTGCTCCAGTTGTCAATCGTCTTTTTATACACCACCTTTGCCGGACTCTGATACTCCACAATCAGTATACTGAGCTTGTCGAACGTCTGCGTAGGCGTAACACTCGAGATAGGACGGCGTGACGCCACAGCAGCCGGATTCACTCCCTCTCCACCTTCAAAAAGCTCGCCCACACTTTCTACTGCAACCGAAAACGTCTGCTGCTGAGGCTTTCCACTCTGCCCCTCTGCATCGGGCGACGAAGAATCGCTACAGGCAGAAAGAAGCATCAGGGCGATGCCCGCCAAATATTTCATTTTGTTCCACATAAGTACACTTTATTAATTCTTATACCCGCCAATCTCTGTTTCAACTATGGTATTATCGTCTTGTCTGGTTACATCCCAACGACCGTCAAGGCTGATATTTCCTATGGCTATATTCGGCAATCTTAAATCCAGATTCTCCAACAGGCTTGACCGAAGAGGTCCTAATAATGACTTCTCTAAACCATCTACTCCACTGAGCAAACCAGAAAGCACGCCCGACAATATACCATCGCCTAAAATTGCTGTAGTAAGTTTGTCAGCATCTAAAACTTCTGATAATGCAGTTTCTATATTAATAGTCTCACCTTTATCTTGTGGAGACGAATCAGTCAATTTAAGATTTAACAAATCATATTTCGTAGTATATCTCTGATTCGATTCCTGCGTATAAGCCAAAGACGTTTCTATATTGATCAATAGTCCAGCAAGCAATGCATCATCTATTCCACTAACAGCAGGACGTAATACCTTTATTGCACCATCCAAACCATTAGCTTCCGTATCATTAACCTTAGCTTCTATCAGTGTGAAAGGTCCATTCAAAGAAGTGATGGTGAAATTAGGGGCTTTATCATTATCTTCTTTTATAGTAATATTTTTTATCGATAACGGATCACTATAAGATTTAACTCTTCTATTCAAATCAATACTCTTCGCCAAAGCAACATTAGCATCAATACTTCCAACTGGTGACCATGGATTCAGAATACTGTATAATGCACCTTTATTTTTTTGGTCTGAAAGCAATTCATTGTTCACCAATTCTGTTACCTGCGTCAACACAGCCTCATGCAAGGCATTTACCAAATCACCCAACAGTATATTTACCAGACGGTCTACCACAGTTGTCAGAGGATATAACAGGCTATCACCCAATGATGAATCAAGAATATTCGTAAGATTCGTTCTGAGTACTCCCTTCACAATATCAGTCGACAATTGACCATCCTTAATCTGGTCAACAATACTCTGTACCAACATACCAACAGCATCATTGGTATCAATAAGGTCTCTGGAGAAAGTGCTTTGCGAAACCAGACGTTGCAGTACAATCTTCGGAGACGGATTATTTATATTAAAATCAGCCGCCCCCATATAAAAAGCATTCTGATACACACCATCATTTGTCATTGGATAGAAAGCCTGCGGTCCATTACTCGGTAAATTTATGCGTACATTATCATATTCGCCATCGCTCAAATATACAATATCCGAATTTTCATCTTGACCAGTAAACTGACTTTCCATCATATTACCCAAGAACACTACACGATAATCACCGACGGGTAAGGTAACTGTCAACCGATCTTTATAATAACCGGCAAGTGGCCAATTATAATTCTGATTAACCAATCCACTACCTTGATTTGTTGCTTCGAATACAATTCCGAATGATTCGTCTGCATTATCCGGTTTATAATATACGTATTTCTCTTGTCCGTCATCATCAGTTTGCTTTTTGAAAAGCAAGAATCTCAACGACTGAACGGCTGTACTCTTCCCATTTACCAATGCCCTGGAAAAGTCGCATGTGGTAGGCATCAAGTTAGCAACAAAATATCCTTCAGGAACTTCCGTTTCATTTGCCGCACCTTGCCCATTCCCGTTTTCAATAGTTTCATCCACGAAAGCTTCTTTCTCACATCCTGTAAAAGCGAACGATACACACAGAAGCATCACTAACCATTTATTGTATTTCATTTTCATAACCGTATCCAACTAAAATAAGATTAATAATTCTGCCATCCATCCCAAACATCATCTTCCAGATGAATGCCACCATCGCCTGAGAAATCAACTGTAAAATTCCCCTCAGAGTCATCCCCGTTGCCTAATGTCAGCCAAGTGACCTGATTAGGATAAATAGGAATACTTCCTTCCGAAGATTTCAATGGATAAGTTGTTGTTACACCAGTTTTATCTTTTATTGTCAGTTTGTTATCCGCAGTTTTAGTACCGTCTTTAGCAGTTATATCCTCCTGTGGCAACAGATTGATACGTATTCTGGTTTCCGAGCTTGTCAACTGTTCAGAAGTAAGCATTCTCTTCAGCGACAAAGGAGTGACCGACAACACCTGACCGCCCGTTCCATCGCGAAAGTACATATACTCGGTACCATTCACCTGAAGAGTGACCTCCTGCAACTGCATATTCCTGATTCTGATTTCAACAGCTCCATTCTGACGGGTCAGTACAGCATTGAAGGTCGTATTCGATACCGTAGGTTTAATAGTCAGCACATCTCTGAATATCTCGTAATCACATTGTGTTTCGTCGCCCTGAAATTGTGTCTTAGCTTCCCAATAAGACGGATCAGATTCTGTACTTCCCGTAGAAATATCATCTTGAGCATTAGGTACAGCCAAAAGCACCACCTTATATTCTTGTCCTGAATTCAGTCCGTCGATAGTCAGCACAGAAGCAAGTTGTCCCTTCTTAAAATAGCTTCCATCACTATTATATACATAATACATTCCTTTGTATCCTGATTCGGGATATGCTACAACAGCTCTCGATGAAGTTTGTTCTATTCCACTGTTGATACTGATACTTACATCGCCATTCTCCAAGAGCATTTCGCTATTATTATTGCATGCAAAGAGCAACATAACCAGCATGGAGCAGAACAATAGTCTGGATATAACTTTTCGTTTCATAATATACGATTGCTTAATCGATTAAACTTTTATTTACTCTTTCCTTCTAAATTTCCGGCATTGTGGTTTCCCCAAGATGTGTCCATATTCACTCCCTCTCCTTCATTATCGCCGAGATGACCACCGTAATATTCATCCTGAAACTCATCGATTGATACCACAATTTCCGCCTCAGAAGCATCAAGGTCCACCGGATTGTCAGGAGTTCCTATCCTGTAAAAATGATTGGCCATAATCGGGTAATGATATCTACTGTCGTATTCACCCTCCTCAGGAATAATACCCGTTCCTTCTCTTGAGGCAGGCAATTGAACTTTTGAATTCTGAACTATCTTCTTTGACGACACAACTTCGTAATACTCATTCATCAGATACAGCATCAATGTACTGTTGGATCCGGTTTCAGCCGCTGGGAATGCCACTGGAGGTAGATACCCCATCACAGAAAGGCCCTCTGTATAAGATTTATCTATCAACTCTTCATCGGGTAAAGGCGTTAACACAACACCAGACCCACCAGTTCTTCCTCTCCCTATACACTTTTCACCGGCTGTTTCATCATTGTTTATCGGAACAATAATAGGATAATTGTCCCCCATATAAAAATTTGATTCATTATAGTAATCACTATATTCCTGTTCATCTCCCGAAGATTCCGGCGGTAATAATGGCAAACAATGATTATACCTTGAATACCATCCGTCAAAAGGGCCTGTTCCCAAAGCCAAATAACATACTCTATCTTCATCAATCGTCTTAGGTACCCCTTTAAAATAGGCCTTTATACCAGCCACCCTTCTATTTGCAACTATAGTAATAGCTCCATTTTTAATATTTTCTACATAAGTCCCCCCGGCAAAGAGCTCCGAACGAGGAATTGGATTTATTGCTCCGTTTTCTATCTCCTTCATTGTTTCTCCTGTAATCACAGGAAATGAAGGAGATTTATCCGGATTACACGGATAACTTTCTCCTTTAACCATTAAATCTTTGATACTATTCCAATACGCATCTGCAGAATTTCCGGCAAGCTGCCCCTCGTTTTCACTTCCTTCATAGCCAGGATAACCACTGGATGCATCAAGGCCTACTACAACAAAATAATAAGGTACATCTGCATTAAATCGATCCGTAGGGATAGCATGAGTTCCTTCCTTAAGTTCTTCGCCCATATCAGAAGTTGGAAGATTCTGAGTCCAATCTACCGGAGAATCATATACAAGCGTATACTTATCATTATTCAACTGGAACATATAAAGATGTACATACGTAACATGCTGTTTTCCATTACCATTTTCGTCATCATCTCCCGGATCTATGACCGGTGTTCTTGATAAAACAGTACTCGATTTTATCTGGATATTGATACGTATGCTATCCATATCGGTTCCTTCAAAGCCGTTTCCATCCGAGAATTCCCTTTCGGTACATGCCGGAAGCAATCCAGCTATTAATAATATTCCTATCAAATATCTCCTTAATATCATTTGCACCATTATATTATATGAATTATTACATTACTTCTGCAGATACAATCTTGTCAGAGTCGACCCTGTATATCCAAGATTAATTTCCACTTCGCCGTTTGCCAGACTATAGCTTTTTCCTGATTCTGTATCCACCAGTTTCCATCCCATCCAACCAGCATTCTGAGTATGCAGTTTCAGTTTCACATTTGCTTTTCCGTTCACTATCAGTCCAACAGGAATCTTCTCCAAGTTATTCATAGACTGTATACTCAGTGCTGCATTGCCGGCTATAGTAAAGACCCTTGCCGCAGCCATGTTCTTTTTGTCTATCATTACAGCCACATCTTCCTTACTATTCACTCCGTTGCCGGCTCCTGCATATTGCCATACCGAAGCGTAGGTTGTTTCGCCACCGCTCTGTGCCTGCAAGTATAATGCCTTTTTCCCTGCAGTAGTTCTGCTGCTTGTAGAGGATGATGCGTCATATGTATCCTTAGCCGAAAATTTCACAGTTATTTCCTGGCTTACACTATTTGTTTTTATTATAAACGCTTCTGCAGGTTTGATATACATACGCGCCCCTTCCATAGATGCCAAGTTTGTACCTGTATATTCTTTTCCATCCAATGTCAGACTTACTACATTATTCTGATTCTCGCTAAAGAAACTCTGTACAGACAACATGGAAAGGTATGGATTACCTATAGCCACACATCCATTTTTATCCGTCTGACAAGTAATGCTATAAGAATCATCTGTTACAAGTTTTCCTATCATTGACTCGTTTCTTTCAATAGTTTGCTGTTGATTGGTTATTGGCGTACCATCCGGACGACAGTAACTATATTGAGTATAGCTCTTCGGAAATCTCAGTCTGTACGATGACTTGTCAGTTTCTTCACCCGGTCTCACATTAATGCCTTTGCCAGGTTCATGCTTATAGTTCAGGTAATTGAAATCCTCTGTCCATCCGCTTTCCAATACTTCAACTGTTTTTGGCGTTTCATTATCCTGTACATTCCAAACCTGACTTGTCCCCCAGACAGCCTGATAAACAATAGGCGACACACGTTTCTCCGCATAATTATCAGGAGTAAGAGGAGTGAAATAGTTTTCTTTACTCCAATTGACTCCCGTATTGACAAACATATCGCCTGAGAAAGTTTCTTGAAGCGGAGCTGTAATTCCGGTATAAGTACCTCCCGGCAGCAGCATATCCACAAAAGCCAGCCCATACTCCAGGTAATTGATATGCTGAATATACGAGCCCTCTTCAAAATGAATATTGGCACAAGCAGATTCTTCAGTAAGTACCGGATAGTAAGGTACCCCCTTGCGCAGAATCACATTTGTACAACCCGACGGCTTACCGTTAGTCCAGTTATCCCAGTCATTCCAGTCGGTAGACAAGCCTTTCCATTCTGTCAACTCCGGATAAACATACGCCACCTGATTATACATTACCACTCCGGTAAGCGGTGAATGGACTGCAATAGAATAAAGTCCAGCCGACAAGCCAGATAATGCAATCTCCTTATTTGCATTCACTGCAACCTGCTTCTGGAATACTTCTTTCGTTTGTGAATTGGTACATTCGAAGAGATATTCCTGGCCTTCCTGATATGAACCGGTCGCCTTAAGAACCAAAGTATCCGGATAACAAGTTTCGCCTTCACTGAAAGTGAAACCGCCATCGTCCGATACATCCGGATCGGTTACACAATCGGGAATACCGTCACCATCTGAATCCTTACGGGTATATATACCGGTTATTCGGGGAGTCCCAACCAGACTCACATTCAACCCACCCAAAGTAATCTTCAATTTGTTATAAACTTTTGTAGGAGTCATCTCCAGATAGAGTTTCCCGGTTTTATTTATCAAATCCAAATCAAGCAAATCGAAAGAAGTTTTCTTTGCAACTTCTTCATCATTATGATATACCGTCATTGTTATTCCACTAAGGGCATTGACATTGGCAAGTCCTTCCATTCCATCCAGTACGATACCAATAGGCTGACTGGCCGGCATATCATTGAATTTCAGTCCTAAAGAGATACCACCAAAATTCAAAAGTCCTCCTATTTTAACACCTGTATCCAGATCATTATCTATAAGGTATCCCAATCCGTCGATATTTTCTGTAAAGTCCACCAATGAAAGGCTCTTGAACACACTATAGTCCAGATCAACCCCGTAATTGGAATTGTTCATCACCTCCATACACAAGTCTTGTGCAAAACTGGTACTGCAATAAGTATCTTCGAAGAAAGCACCATATATACGTAACTGACTGAACAGAGAAACATCCGCCAAACCTTTGCTCCATAATTCAAGACGATTGAAAGCCTTATCAGTTTCCACGTACACTCTCAGGCGTCCGTTACCGTCGCCAATCAAGTCAAGTCCCAGTACCTTGGAGTTCTCTCCCGAGGAAGTTGCTCCTTCATCTACACGTGTACTTCCATTATACAGTCTTACTTCGTAATTTTTCAATAAGTTTACATCCAGCAAGCCCCAATTAGGCTCTACAATGAATCCGGCACGTACAGAACTGTTTCCGGCATTTACCATGCGCGTAGTTTTCATGGCATAGATGGCAGTACTTTCTACTACATCAATTCCACTTCTTGTAGCGTAGTTATTATAATTGTCGTCCACTACAGCATCCGGATTTTTCAAGCCCGACAATATAGATATCAAACTACCATTCCAAGAGTCAAGGGTTTCCGTAGGATATGCCCCATAACTTGTTGTCGTAATATAGGTATTACATCCGGAAGCCGTTGAAACCCGACTTTCACGGTAGATAGTAGATGTATAGCTCACACCGACTCCGTTGTTGGTATATACAGCCTGAATAACATAAGCTCCGTTGGCTGTTGCACCGGTTAGCTTCCCATCTACAACCGTTGGCTCATTTTCACAGGCATTCGGCCAACTAAGAACAGTATACGTTACCGAAGAATGCTCCTGTTGGGCTACTGGTAATTGGTATGTATCGGTATAGATAGTAGCTTCCGGAAAAGCAAAGTAGCTGCTGTTGTCTATGGTAACAGGTTTACGGATGTAGGCGTAATAGACATTGATTTTTGAACTACCAAGCAGTCCAGAAATAATACCTCCTAAACCAGGAATATCTTCTAAACCACCCAATATTCCACTAACTAATCCACTTGGTACTTTTATCTTTAATTGGCTACAAGCCTTTGTTAAAATCATTTTAACCTTTACTTGGGAAGAGTTCACCTTCACTAAATCTACGCCAAGCAAACTACTCTCTGATTTAGTTTCATCTCCCGTAGGTTTTCCATTTTCATCGTACGCTATCAATTCCGGACCATTTTTCCCAAGTAAATGAATACCCAAAATACTAGAATTAATATCATACACATACCCAACTTCATATCCGGCAGGTATTTCTTTCTTAAAATTTATTGTGATGTATTCATTATTGCCAAGTTCAACTTTATTTTCCACCTGTTGATCTGTAAGATAATCATAATTATCGATAGGTTTCCCCAATAAAGAATGTGAAGTAAAATCGTTTACAGTATTAACTGCTGGATCTGTGTCAGACCACGAACCTTTAATCGCAATCTCATCACTATTATCGCCAACGAAAGCATATTTGATACCAACAGAATTACTTAAGACATCGACAGCATCCCCAGAAAACTTCAACCGTACTTCGTCAAAGATGCAGGGTGCATTTACAATCAGCGTCTGTTCCGTGTTTCCTCCACTGCTTACACCCAGTAAATCGAGACCGATTCCACCAGTATTATCTTTATCAACTTTTACCTCATCAACATAATTATTATTGAGATAAAAAGAAATGACAGAGCCATTCAAAACATCAAGGCTCAACAAGGAACCGCTTCCCGGATCTATCACAAAACCGACCTTCTGATTTGCACTATAAGTACGATAGATATCACGAACTGCAATAGCATCAGCTGTTCCTAAATCAGCACCGACCAATCCACCAACCTTATATGAATTTGTTAAGTCAAGATCGACTATCGCGCCTAAATCACCTGTTCCTGAAGCCACACTTACTGTTTCTTTAGAAACCTGATTTACCACACGCCCTACACCTACCAACGGGACACGAGCATTTTCAGCCTTCCATGTACCATCCTTCTGTTGCACCAAAGCGCTGGGATTATCAACCGATATAGGAGCATTTCGTGTATCTTCGGTCACGACGTCTCCGGCGGTTATCCGTTCAAAATCGTCATAACATGAGTATAGCACAAAAGGAACGCCAAGAACAAGCGCAGCGCGAACCAAAAGTCTTTTCATCATACTTCTATCTTTAAGCATTTTCATTATTCCTGTCTAAACAAGTATCGAGTATAATTCATTCATTTATCGTAATGCAGAAAAATCGAATCTTTTCTGTGTTACCACAAATGCAGATGAAGCTAAAGCCATAAACAGAGAGTAAAAATTCAGAGAGAAAAAGCCTGACCTGCTGAAACTTTATATCACTTCTGAAGGTTTATCGTATTCTAATGTTGTTAAATCTATTCATAGCATGATCCCATACGGAACCACGCCATGAATAGTTAAGATTTTAATTTAATTCAGCTTATTCTTCTACGCCCATATTATGAAGCACTTTCCATGCATCGTTCACAATAACTTTAATATCGGTGTTACCGCTCAAATCTACAGGTTCATCTGGATCTTCTGGATCTGGATCACCTCCATCGGTTGAATCTGTATCCAGTTTCTTACCGATTGAATAGAAGTTGTTGCAACGGATATCGTAAGCGTATTTAGTAGCTTCAGACGGTATCTGATCTGTCACTACATTCAAAGTTTTCAATGCTTTCCCATCTTTATCCTGCAATTCTACAGTCAGTGTCTGTGAGGCAACATGTTGATCGTAAGGGATAAGATATCTGCCACCAAAAATAGAATTTTCAACAAGTTTCAGTCCTTCAGGAGCCGTGTAACCCGTTGCAAGCGGAGCTGATAGAGAAGCTGTGGTACCTGCACTTAAACCTGTTTTGCTACAATCTGCAAATGTATAAGTATCACCTGTAGGAGTACCTTCTCCCCAGTTTGTAGCAATAGTAGACATATCAAATTCCATTACAAGGAACTTATCATCTTTATCCGCCGTAGTATTTGCATCTACTCCATTAAAATCCGGAGCGGTCAACAACTGTGCAGGAAATTTAAATGTAGTAAATTCTTTATTGGCATACACTCTTACATACTTCACAACAGATTCTCCAATCTTGGTAGGTATATTTTTAAAATATCCCAGCATACCTGCTACCTGACGGGTTATCGTCACAGAAGCGTCACCATCGAAAGCAGCTTTATCCGAATTTGTGGTACAGTCAACTGATACACCGGCAAAGAGTTCTTCAACCTCATAATCGCTCTTTGCCGTCGTAGTTTGAATGAAATTCTCTAAAGTAGTAGTTTCCCCTGTTGGTTCTGACAAAGTTCCATAAGGATAAGTACCATTGTATCCAACCGCTACAAATTTGTAAGTTGCATTTTTACTCAAGCCTTTCAACGTGATGTTTTTAGTCTGGTCGGTATGACCGTCCATAGGCGTAGGATTTGCATGGTCATCTTTTCCAGATTGGAAGCTAACGGTAAAAATACCTCCTTCTACAGACACATCACCATCTAATTGATTAGAAAGCGATATCGAACTATCAAATGTATAATCTGTGTTACCGTTAGAAGGACCTGTTTTCTTAAACACATATACCTTCACCTCGTTCACATTATTGGCGGCAGCCGAGCTACCTACCGGACGTACGGCACGAGATGTGGCATCGGTGCTTGATACAGTAATTTTCAAGATTCCTTCTCCTTCTTGGAGTTCTGCATTCTCAATGGGATTTCCGTTTTCATCTACGTAAACAAGCGTTTCATTCTGACAAGCTGTAAATGCCAATGTGCCGGCAAACAACAACGCTCCTAAAAATGTCTTTTTCATAATCGTAATTTTATTTCAAATGTTTTTTACAGGGTAAAATAGTATTGCCTGCATGTCAGGCAATACTATTTGATTTATCGGTCTGAAAATTAATCCAGTTCCATTCCGTGAATAACTTCCCAGTTATCGTTTACTTTCAATACAAGCTCCTGCTTGTTGTTCAATGATTCTGGTTTGTCTTTATCTGGATCCGGAGTTTCAGGTTCTGGATCTGTACCATTTCCCGGATCATCATTCACTCTTTTACCAATACCATACAAGTGGTTACGTACGAGGCTGTAGGTGTTTGCAGATGTATCTGTAATAGTACTATTCCAATCACTATTCCAGTATGTAATTTCCTTATTCAACTGAACATCTTCTGAATTCAAATTCACTTTCCAGCTTCTAAGTACTTCTTCATTATTAACCTTATCCTTTGTCAATTGCAAAGTCAAAGTCTGCTTTCCATCTACATGTGCAAACGGGATAACAAATTCACCACCAAAAACAGATCCTTTCTGGAAAGTAGGATATGTACCGGCTACAGGGCTGTCACTAGGTCTACGTGGATTTTTCCAGTTTTCACCCGCATCAATCAAATTATCACCGTCCTCATCCTTAATAGTTGTAAACCATTCATTCAAATCAATAGTGCAAATCTCATAAGGATCACTTCCAGATTTGCCCTCGGTACCGTTTACTACATATTTTACACTCTCACCAGTGTTAGAACCATTATTGGCAAGGTCTACACTATTGAAGTTACCAAGAACCAATGACTCATTCTGAGCACTTGCCACCAGTTTCAAATACTTAGCACCTTCCATATAAGGAATATCCTTTACATAAGCAAAAGCACCTGCTACCTGACGGTTCAGTACTATCGGTTCCTTGAAACCTTTTCCTTCTGCAACAGTCAATGTCATCTGTCCGGCAAAGATTTCTTCGCCAATCTTATTCGCAGCGTTCTCTTTAAATGACAACACCATGTTTTCGTTGAAGGTATCATCTTTTTTAACATTTGTTACAATATCCAAATTATAATCACTGTTACTGCTATAACCTACCGCATAAATCTTATAAGTACCACCGGCAGCAAGTTTATCTGCATCCTTCAGTTCGATAGTAGTCTGCCGACCGTGACCACCAGTAGTATATACTGTTGAACCATCAGTATTCCAATCAGAGATTTCTTTTACATATACCACCTTACCATCATTATCACAAATCCACAGCTTTACATTCTGAATGTCCTGTTTAGCCTCAGCACTATACAGCGGACGTCCGGCACGGGTAGCCAGTCCGTCGCCACCATTTTCCACCTGAAGTGTGATAATCTGAGCACCGTCAGTCACACTCTCTACACCATTTCCGTCTTGCACATAGATCACTTCTTTGTCGCAAGAATAGAATGACAATGAAGCTATCAAGGCCATTCCTAATAAATAGTTTTTCCTCATACCCAAAATTTAAAATATAAATAATAACATTATCAATTAATCCAGTTCCATATTGTGCAGCAACTCCCAGTTGTCGTTCACCCGAAGGTAAATCTCGAAATCGCCCTCACTGCTTCCACCTTCGTCTACATACACATACTTCAGGATGGTAATCTCGTTACGCCCCATGGTGATGTTTACGTCCTGTGGTTCCAGCGTAGGATAGTAGGTTGCCCTGCCCTGAGTTCCGGCTGCCGACTTGTCGAAGAATGTCACACTCAGCGTAGAACCTTCGTACGACGGAGAAGGACACATCAGGGTTTCGCTCTTTATCTCACTGCGTATCTCCTGCCAGTCGAGCTCGGTATGTATATCGGTCAAACTGGAATAATGGAAACCATTGTCCACAAAATTGAAAATATCCTGTATATCCTTGGTGGAGAAGTCGATGTTATCGGGGATTCCCTCAGCCTTGATAAGCAGGTTGCCCTTGGTACGCTCCATGGCAAGCGAATGTTTTTCGTTGCCGTAGCGGTAGTCGAACGTGGCACTTGCCAGATAAACATCGTTTGCAGCCGCACCCACAGCTTCCATTTCTGCCGTAGTAGCATCCTCGCCCAGCGGTTCGTCGCTCTTCATGTTTCCCCATACGGTAAGGGTATATTTTCCATACGGCAGCGACTCGGGAAGAGTGATAAGCTGAGTCTGATCATCGTTGTCTACCGACGTAGTTTTCTGCTCTGCCACTACCTTTCCTTCGGCATCGTGTACAATGTAGTACAGCGTGCTCACGTAGTCGCGAAACGGCAGGTTTTCTGCCTTGCGCTCCATCAGTCCCAGCTTCACGGCATCGTCGATGTTGAAGTAGTTCTTGTCTTTTACCGTAAGTGTAACCTGCAGCGGCGGACAGGGAGGAACCGTATCGCGTATGCAACTGCTCCACAAAAGGCACATAGCCACCGGCAATACATATATTATCTTCATTCCTTTACTCATAGTCTTTTCCTCCTGTCAATGCTTGAAATGCCGGTGTCGTAAGGTAAGGAAGGAAATCGGGCTCGGTCTTCATTCGTTCCTTCAACCGGCTGTCGGGCAGTGCTTGTTTCAGAGGCGCAGCTACCTTTTCTGCCTCCAGTTGCATGCGTGCAGCTATCAGTGCACGTACGTATTCCGCCAGCGGACTATTGTCCTCGCAGCGTTCCATAATGTAAGCAGCATGCTGCGTGTCGCCTACACTCAGAGATACGACTGCCGCATTCACGTCTTCGTAGCCCTGCATCAGTGTGTATGCCTCCTGCAACTTTCTTTCCTGTGCCTTGAGCAATGCCAGGTTGTAGCGTGCCTGAGGCAGTTCGGTATTGGTCTGCAGCAGTTCGATTGCCTTTTCGTTGTTTTCCTTGTACACATATACGGCTGCCTTGGTATTCAGTACCTCGGGCGAATATTCCTTCAGTCCGTCGAGCACAGCCTCAGCCTCGTCTGCCTTGTCTTCACGCAGCAGGAGCACTGCCAGATTGTTGGCTGCCACCTGCGACTGGGGGAAGTAGTGCAGAATGGTGCGGTATACTTCCTTCTTCTCTTCGGGAGTCTTCTTCAGCGTCGATACGCGCAGCAGCTCTTCTTCGTTGAAGGCATCGGGACGCTTGCCGTACATGTCGAGCAGTTCGGCATCGGTAGTGAAGCTCTTCAGTGTATACGTATATACATATTCTACCTTACGGTCTTTTTGCAGGTACTTGTTCTTGATGTCGTTCCAGCAAGACAGACGGCGGATATAGCGTTCTGCCACATCGTCGTTCTCGGCATTATACTTGTCGATGATTTCTCTCACTTTCAGCGAGTCGGGGTGTCCGTCGGCTGTCATTGCCTGAAGCACCGGCATCCAGCCCTCGGGACGGGAACCGATACTGAAACGTGACGCCTGCGAAGCATTGAAATGAAGCTGGTCTACCAGCCAGTTCTTTGCCGAATTGGCACGGTTGCGAGCCAGCGTGGTATTGAAGGCATACGAACCGTCGGCCGACGCCATACCGTAAATGCTTACGCTGTTCAGCGTGGCAAGCGAGTCGGTCACGATTTTCTGCAGCGTGGCAAGCATGCGGTTCATCTCGTTGCGGTTATCGCCCAGCGACAGATTGATGTCGTAACGGTTTATCACAAACTGCAGCAAGGCTTCTCCCCTGCCTTCCATAATCTTGGGACGGATTACGAACTCCGGCTCAATCCAGTTAAGCTGAAGCGATTTCTTGGGTTCTATCAGGGTAGGGATGTTGTTGATGTAGGCAATATCTACGGTATCGGCAATGCTGCATTCACCACATCCGTCGGTAGACAGGACGGCAACAATGCGCCCGCCGTCGATATCGGCAGGAACAGCTACCCGCTCGGAATAGTTTACGTCGTATTCCTTGCGGTTGTTTACCTTGCGTGCGGCATTTGCCAGCGTATCTACATAGCCGTCGAGAAGCACACGGCGGTTCATCTTCTTACTATAAATAGGAGCATCGAACACCATGGGAGTATATTCTGCCAGCATCGAATCTTTCTGCAGCAACTGCGGAACGACAATGAGGCGGCTCCTGCCGGTAAAGGCATGGCTCGGGATATGGATGTTGACATCCACGTCGACAGTCGACATGCTGTCGGGGGTAAGCGTACGTACCGGTGTGACCGAAACTTTCTTACTCATACCCGATGATGCACAGCCAGCCACTCCCAGCGACAAGCATCCGGCACAAAACAAATATGTATATCTGAATTTCATATTGCAAACGTTTAAAAGATATAAGAAACCGATACAGCCAATTTTGTAAGCCCCCAATAATCTTTGGTCTTATCTTCGTGACACTTGCTGCAAGGTATGCGGGGACTCTCCTTATACCACAGACGGGCGTATCCGGCACCAATCAGTGCCTCCAGGTTCCAGTGCGACGACAATATCCAGTTATAGCCATAGGTGACACCTCCCCCGGCCAGATAACCGTCGTAACGCTTGTCGTTGAAACCTCCGTAATACTGTGCTCCGTGCAGGTGGACTCCCACGAAATGTCCTTCGAATTTCTCACAAAACCAATATCTCAACTCCGGCTGCACCAGCCAGAAACGCATTTTCTTGTCATCCTTGAACGTCCACGGATTGTATGCCAGCTGCCAGTCGGTGGTAAACTTCCGGCTTAAACCAATTTCGATGCTGGCGTTTGGAGTAGTAGCTCCCCAGTAAAGGGCGTTGGTCTTCAAAGCGACATTTTGAGCATTTCCACTACCTCCAAAATACAGAAAGGCGCAGAGAAAGAACAATTTTCTACTTTTCCGCATCATTAATAGTATCTTTTTGATTTCTTTGCAAAGGTAAGCCACTACCGAAGATTGAAAATTACAAATTCGCGTCAAAGAATTACACTTTACACGCATTGCCCGCAAGCGGACATCTGTTTATTCAAGCTGTCCGGCTTTTTCTTCAAGCGCTTCCTTACGCAATTCATTAGGTGTTTTTCCAAAATATTTTTTACAAAAGGTTGTCAGGTACGACGTAGAGGAAAACTGGTACTTCTCTGCAATCTCACTGAAAGGCAGGGTGCTCAGCGTGACATCGCTTCTTACAAACTCCTGCTTGCGCAGTAGCAGCCATGTCTTCGCCGTAGCATTGAAAGTTTCCTTGAAGCGCCGGTTAAACGTGCTCAGGCTCATGTTGGCACGTATGGCAAAATCCTTAACATCGAATATCGAACGGCTATTCATCAGTACAAAATCCTTGAACTCCATATCCTTACCCAAAATCGGATAGAAGAACAATGCCAATTCTTCCTTTGTATAGCCGGCACGTAGATACAAAAACAGTTCATCGCGCTTTATCTGATGGTAATGTACGCAACCCAGTCCCTCTCTCAAGCTGCTGACAAGCAAAGGAAGAAAGCCCTGAATGCGTTCGTCCAGCTTCAGGCAATAAGGCTCCTGGGATATGTCTCCGATTACGTAACGCGACAACTGCTGGATGGAAAAGCGCGAACACAACTTCAAGTCGCTGGCAAAGGAGCACAACAATAAAGTCGTAGCTTTACGGGCATAAGCAGTAATCTGCTGATTCTTAGGGAGCAAAAACATATATCCCGCCTGAGGATAGAAATATTTGTCTACCTCATACCGTATCTCCACATCACCTTCCAGCATAAAGACCAGAAAAGTAGTATCCAGATACTGACGTTCCACAACATGGCCTTCGGAGATTTCCTTCAATAAAAAAATTTTATTGAATCCTTCTGCGTAATTGGTGCAGGAAATATGTTCATTTTTATAAAAGAAAGCCATGATTATACTATTACTTTATATTAAAACTCACCTATCCAAAATCTTCTCTCGTCAAAGAATCTTGAATCTTTTTCTTTAAGAGAAGTGCAACAAATATAATAATTTCCCAATAAAATACACAAAAAACAAATTATTTTCCTAATAATCTATATACAAAACCGATATTTCATGCCTTTTTACCAGCATAAATGAGTCAGGCAATAAGAAAAAAACGACAGATTTTCAAAGAGATACCGGCAGGCTATAGAGAAAACGCCGGCACGTACAGGCGTGTTTTTGTACAAAAAATCCGGAAATTTGTACAAAACCTCGAAAAGATTTGTACAAATTTCCGGAAAAGAACCAACGACAAGGAGCGAGAAGTCCTTACTTATTTCTTTGCTTATCCTTATATTCGGTAGGAGTCATGCCGAAACGCTGCTTGAAGCACTTGCTGAAATAGCGCGGATCGTTGATACCTACCATGTAAGATATCTGAGTCATGTTGAACTCGCCCGTTTCAATGAGCTGGGCAGCACGTTTCACACGCATTTCCTTGATAAATTCTATCGGAGCAAGCCCCGTCAGCGATTTCAGCTTCTTGAAAAAGACCGAACGGCTCACTGCCATTTCATGTACCAGATCGTCGACCACCAGTTCGCCGTTGTCGATATTACGCTCCATAAAGTCGGTCAGACGGTCGAGGAAACGACGATCCTGATCCGACATCATATCGACTTCCTCTTCCTCGTTCTCCACCTCGGAGGGATTGATGTTCATCAGACGGTCGCAGTAGAACTGGAGCAGCCTCTGCCGACGTGCCAGCAAGTTGTCGACACGAGCTTCGAGGTAGGTCGCACTGAAAGGCTTGGTAATGTAACTGTCGGCACCCAGCTTCAAGCTCTGGAGCTTGGTATCCATATCGGTCTTTGCCGTAAGCAGCACGATAGGAATGTGGCTGGTGGTCAGTTCCTCACGCAGTTCACGAACCAGCGTAATACCGTCTTTCTCGGGCATCATGATGTCGCTGATAATGATATCGGGAACAAACTTCACGGCTTTTTCCAGTCCTTCCACCCCATTGACAGCCTCGATGATGCGGAAGCGTGAGCCGAATATGCTGCGCAGAAAAAATCTCAGTTCCAGATTGTCCTCGACGAGCAGCATGGTTGCTTCGGGAACGGTTTCGCTTTTCTCCTTCTCGCCGGCTACAGAATCTCCGGCAGCCGCTGCCACCACTTCATCGGGAACCTCCTGCTTGCTGATGGCATCCATCATCTGCACATTATCCGAGAGGACAAATTCCACCTCTTCGCCATAGTGCTCCTTTCCTTTCAGGAAGTCGACCATAAAGCAACTTCCTTCTCCTTCCTTACTCTCCACCCGTATGGTAGCATGATGCATCTCGACCAGCTCCTTTACCAGCGAAAGCCCGATACCCGAACTGTTCGGATTAAACAGATTCTTGTCGAGCAGGGTTTCGAAACGTACGAACAAAGAATTTTTTCTGCTTTCGGGAATACCGATACCCTGATCCTGCACGCCTACCGTCACGCTACCCTCATTGTCGTGTATAAATACGGTAATCGTCTTTCCGGGCTGCGTATACTTAAACGCGTTCGACAAGAGGTTGAATACTATTTTTTCCACCTTATCGGCATCTACCCACAGTTTCAGTTCATCCTGTTCGCTCTCGAAAATAAAGTCTATCTTGTTCGACTCTGCCACCGACTCGAAGTTCTCCATAATCTTGCGTACAAAGGCTACGATGTCTACCTGCTCCACACAAAGTTTCATCTTGTGATTCTGTATCTTGCGGAAGTCAAGTATCTGGTTGACCAGCCTCAGCATACGGTGTGTGTTACGCTCCACCACCTGCAACTGCTCGCGTACCTCCTTATTCAGGTCGGCACGCCTCAGAATATATTCCAGCGGTCCTTCTATCAGTGTAAGCGGAGTACGGAGCTCGTGCGAGATATTGGTAAAGAAACGCAGCTTCATGTCGGTAACCTGCTGTTCGACAGACACCTCATGCTTCAACCGGTAAATAAGGAACAATATATAAGCTCCTCCCAGCAAGACCAGCATAAACGCCACCACGTAAAGTACATACGCATAAGGAGTTTCCCAAAACGAAGGCTTGACGGTAATTTTCAGGCTATGTTCGTTTTCTACCCAGATGCCGGCTCCGTTCGTCGATTTCACACGGAAAACATAATTTCCCTTCGGCAGATTGGTATAGGTAGCCGTACGCTGCTTGCCCACGTAGTTCCATTCCTTGTCGAACCCCTCGAGAATATAAGCATACTGCACATTCTCGGGGAAACTCATGTCGAGTGCGGCAAACGCTAAAGTCACCGTATTCTCCTTGTGCGAAAGCCGGAGGTGCGACAAGCTGTTCAATGACTCGGGCAAAACAGACCCTGCTTGCGGCAAAACGATTTTATTGGCAATCTTCAAACCCGAAAAAATGATTTCAGGCACATAAGCATTCTTCCGTATCTGGGCAGGATTGAAACACAACAATCCCCTGTTTGTACCAAACATCAGGCATCCGTCGCCGGAAGCAATTGCCGTACTTTCTTCGAACAGAAGCTCTTCTCCGATTTCCTGCTTCAAGTAATTGTCGAAATGGTGATTTGCAACATTCATCTTGCTCAGTCCGCTTTCCGATCCCATCCAGACGTTTCCGCTCTTGTCTTCGGCAAGCGAGAAAAGCACGTCAGTAGGAAGCCCGTCTTTGGTACCATAGGCCAGAAACAGTGCATTGCCCTGCTTGTCGACGCTTTTCAGTTCATTCAGTCCTCCGCCAAACGTAGCAAAGAACAGACGGTTATCGTGAGTAAGCAGAATATCGTATATATCGTTGCACGTCAACGTTTCCCGCTGGCCGGGTATATATACATGGAGGTGGAAATTGATACTGCCGGGGTGTGCAAACTTTTCGCTGAAGGACAACAGTCCGTTGGAAGTAGCCACCCACAGCATTCCATTCCGGTCGTGCCTGATGCGGCGTGCCTTGTAACAGCGCTCTATCGGATACGATTTCAGGTTATTCCGCGAGTTGACAAAACGGACACTACCGTCGTCACGGCGTTCGATATAATTGATACCCCCTCCGAAAGTAACCACCCAGATGCGCCCGTAACCATCCTCGCACAAATCGTACACACTGTTATGGCTCAAGCTGTAAATATCGCCGGCATCGTATGTATAGTGCAGCAACCTGTATGCATCTCCCTGAGGAATCAACTGAAGCAGTCCGTTTCCCTTGGTAGCAATCCATATATTGCCTTTCGAATCTTCTATAATCTTGTAAGCCGATCCCTTGAAAAGAGTACCCGCAGAAGCAATCCTCCCGTCTGTCGTCAGATACCCCCGGCGTTTGAAATCGAGCGAATAAACAGATATCTTGCCGTCGCGCGTACCTATCCAGAGTTGCTTGCGCGAATCCACGCAAAGCGCACGTACCTGATTGGCATTGGTATCGTAGTTACAGTCGAGCGGTTTCAGCAGGTTAAATTCATTTTTAAAGAAAGTCACCTTGTCCAGCCCCTTCGAGTGTGTTCCCAGCCACAGGTTTCCCTGATGGTCGAGCATCATGGCATGCAGCTTGTTCGAAAAACGCCAGGAGTCGGCACCGGTCTCGTTGTAAAACGGCAGCAGACAGTTCTGCTTTCTGTCGAACCACGACAATCCTCCTCCCAACGGATGTACCCACAAATCACCCTGCTTATCCTCACAAACGGCAAACTTAGGCGCATCGCCCGGTTCCTGCTCTACCGAGGCTTGCTCTACCTTGAATACTCCGGTAGAAGGATTGAAGTGGCATACGCAGCCCACTTTCTGCACTTCAAACCAGACCTCGCTGTGGCTGTCTACATACAGCGAACGGACAGGAAAACGGGAAAAATCGAATTTATCTGCCGGATTATAATAAGTCAGATTACTCAGCGACTCATCGCTCACCACAAACCCCGACTTGCGGGTAGCCATAATAATTTTATTACCAGCAAGCCGGCGAATGGCAACAATATCGTCCTCAAAAGACAATTCCTTCAACTCGAAAGATTCATCCTTCAGCGAATACTTCCATATCCTCCCGTAGCCGGAGGTAAAATAAACGTGTTCGTTCACGGAAACCGCCGAAAAAAAAGACTGCCCCGCACGTCCCGATTCCAAATGCGTATTTACGAAAAAAGAAGATTTCTTTCCGGTGCTGCCATCTATCGCAAACAATCCGTCCTGAGTAAGCAGCCATTCCTTGTTCTTCGCATCCAGAAAGACCGTATTGATAGCCGTGCCCTTCTCCTTGGCAGCCGTAGACAGATACACCTTCGATGTAAGTTTGCCCGTCTTACTGTCGGGTACTACCCTGATGCCTCCATTCTTGTCGGTAAGCAGCCATACCGTACCATTGTCGAGCGGCAGGATAGACGTGACTGCCAAATCTTTGCCAGTCCCCTCGGCCGGTACTTCCGTAAATGTTTCCATCCGCTTATCGAAACGGAACACCCTGCCATCGTAAGTAATGCACCACACATCCCCATGTCTGTCTACCTGCAGATGATCTACACGATTGGAACTCCAGCGCATTTCGTTTTCCTTACGTGCCTTGTACACCTTGAAGTCATAGCCGTCGAAGCGGTTGATACCATCCCACGTAGCAAACCATATCATTCCGTCGTGGTCTTGTACCATATCCATAACCGAATTCTCCGACAAACCGTTCTCCTGTGAATAATGAGTAAATGTACAATTCAGTTGAGCATTAGCTAAAACACTGAAAGACAAGAACAAAAGAATGTTTAAAAGTTTTTTCATAACATTATATTCAGCGATGCGAGCAAAAGTAATGAAAATTAAATGATTCCGCAAACATGTAAAGGCAGTAAAATACCCTTACTATAACCTAAAAAGAGTTTCATCTTTTCCCTGCCGAGAGGTAGTGATGAAACTCTTTCAGATTTTATAACTCTAACCTTCTAAAAATCAGAAACGACGGTGAGGAGGTCCGCCGAATCCTCCTCTGGGGCCTCCCATTCCGGGTCCGCCCTTGGCAGCACCTTTTCCGCCAAACAGATTCAGGCGGTAAATAAAGTGTACCATGCAATAACTGTAAATGGCATTGTATTCGGTATCCTGACGCATGGCAGCACTGATGGTACGGCTGATGTTGCTCTGGTTTCTCAGGATATCGTAGAACTGAATGCTCACCGTAGCGGCATTACCCTTGAGGAAATCCTGAGAGATCTGTGCATTCCAGATCAGTTCATCGGTATTCATGCTCGAGTCTGTATATCCTCTACGCGAGTTCTGCGACAAGTCGGTAGATATTGACATGTTCCACGGCAACCGCACGTTGGTGCTGGCACCATAAGCAAACTGATAAGTATCCATATTGTTGCTTTCCTGATAGCTGTTGCGCGAATGAGTATAATCCAGCGATCCGTTCAGCGAGAACTCCCACCAGTCATTGCGGTAAGTACCTCTCAAGCGTTCTCCCAACGACAGGCGCTTGGTAGTATTCTTGTCGGTATCGGTCACTACCGTCTTATCGCTGATGTAGCTTATCATATTCTGGTAATTTGCACGAGTAAATGTATTGATGGTATACTTCTTATTACGCAAAGCGGTATTGGTACCCACCATTCCCATCAGGTTCCAGTTTCCGTTGATATTTTCAGGAGTAGTAACATATCCACCCGTCTGCGGATCGTATACCCTACGGTTACTGATGTCGTTCAGTACATTCTGATAGCGGAAGAACGAGAACATACCCCGCTGCTTGTCTGTATTGAAGAAATTATATTCGGCACGCAACTCGTTAGTAAACGTAGGCTTCAGTCCTGGGTTACCGTTCTGGATATTCAGCGGGTCGGTATTATCCGAAATAGGCAGCAAGTCTACCATGTCCGGTTGTGCAGCCTTTCCACGATAACGCAGACGCAACTGGCTTGTCTTGGAGAATTTATAACGGAAGTCGAACGTCGGAGTAAAATTGAATACATTTCTGACGGTCATCGTATCCAGCTCTCCTTTCTTATACGACAAATCCGATTTCTGCGGCTGGAAGCTGACTCCGGCATTCAGACTCATCTTCTCGCGCACCCAGCGGAATGTCACATCCATCTGGTGATTATAGTAATTGTATGCAGCGCTCTTGCTCAGGTCGGTATTATAAACACCCTGAATATCACCGTTCACTCCATCGTTCACAGTCCATTCATTTCCCATGTCGAACGTAGAATTGTCGGTTGTAGAATGCTTATACTGGAAGTTGTAGCTGAACTGCAGGAAGCCTCCTTTGAAAATCGGCTCGCTATACGTCAGCTTTGCACTATAGTCGGATGTTTTGGTAGGAGTCGTTATATAACGGTTCAATATTTCCAGTCTTTCCTCCGGAGTTTTCTGGAAATAGTCGGTTCTGGAAGTTGAGAACTGCTCGCTGCTGCTGTTCGTATAATTATACTTTCCACGGAAAGTAATATTTCTGCCAGCCTTGCCCAGACGGCGATTGACGATGACAGAACCTCCAGCCGTAAGGTCATCTCCTTTCTTCAAGGTATTTTTCAAGACCGTATTTACGATATCCTCTTCGGGTACGAGCGAGGTCAAATCGTCGGTACCAAACAATTCGTCGGTAGAATATCCGGGATCCTGTCCGAATGTATAAGAGTTCTGTCCGGTAGAGTTATCAGTCTTTCCATAGCTGATACGCGGACGGAAAATGAAAGTTGTCATCGTATCCGGTTTCCACTCAATGTATGCATCGCCCACAAAGTTTGTCGTCTTGTTGCGGGAATGATCCATCGCGTTCTTAAACGAACTGCTTTCCGACGACACAAACGTTTCGGAAGCCTGCTTGCTGACTATATCGGCATCCTTGTAATTGAAGTTTACACTACCTTCTGTTTTCAGTTTTTCTCTTTCGGTAGCAAAATTGATACCGAACATCTTTATGGCAGTCAGTCCGTTATTTCCCTTACGGAAACCACCTCCGCCACCAGGGAAACTATTGTCGTTGACATTGTTCAGCGATCCGATGGCAGTAAACTGTTTCTTACCCTGAAAGTAATTGACCATTGCCTTTCCGCTGTAACGGTCTTTTGTTCCGGCTGCAACATCCACATTACCCATCCATCCCTTGTTCATGCCCGGCTTTACTGTCAGGTCGAGTACCGTTTCTTCCTCACCGTCGTCCACTCCCGTCATCCGGGCCATATCCGACTGTTTTTCGTAGGCACGTATCTTATCGATAATATTCACCGGCAAGTTCTTCATGGCAATATTCGGGTCGTCGGCAAAGAATTCCTTGCCGTCAATCATAATCTTATTGATTTCCTTACCGTTGATTGTTATTTTTCCATCATCGTCGATTTCGGCCCCCGGCAACTTCTTGACCAGCTCCTCCAATGCCGATCCTTCGGGCACACGATAGGCAGAACTGTTGTATACCAGCGTATCTTCGGAAGCAGTAACCTCGGGAGCCTGCGCCACTACGACCGCTCCTTCAAGCATGATAGCATCCGAATGCAGCTTGATAGTACCCAGACTGACACGCGGTTTCGCCTTTGTGAGCGTGACCGACTGGAATGTCGGTGTATACCCCACGAAAGACACCTTCAACAAATATTTTCCAGGACGCACAGACAAGGCAAATCGCCCATCGTTGTTCGTTACATCTCCTGTAACCATCGAACTGTCCTTCACTGCAAGTATCTGTACCGTAGCCTGCATAACCGGCGAATTGTCATCATTGTCGACAACAGTTCCCGAAACTAAACCTTTGCTACCTCCGCTTTGTGCAAAAGCAACTATCCCGCAGGATACCAGTAGCAACCCCATCACCCATTTTTTCATTCTTATAATCTAATACAATGTTTTCAACGTTGGTTTGACATTGAAACATTTTAAAGGTTTAATCGCTAAACCTTTTTTAATGATTATTTTCTTCTGAATGTTTTTTCGATGCGATGCTTCTGCAAGAAAAACTCCCAGCAGAGGACGTTGATAATCATGTATACAATACCGACTGAATTGTCGGCTACCTGCAAATCATGGCTGATGGTGCCTTTTACTAACATCACGATATAATATACTCCCCACAAGTATAAGGCATATTTCATAGACTTGCCACGAATACCGGCAATCTCTTCGTTCTCTTCTTTTGCCCTTGCCAGAAAGATCATGAACAGTGATATCCAGATGACCAGCTTCATTCCCAACTTGATATACAGCAGATTACCATCGTGTACAAGTCCGAACATATACATCAGCAAAGGTACAAAAACAGAAAAAATAAGCAATACGTAACCTACATATCTACATGCAACGGGTAATATTCCTTTCATAAAAAAATCAATTATTGGTAAATACTGTACAAAAATAATTAATTGTCAACGTACAGACATCTACTTTTTACTTTTTTTCTATTTTTGCAAGAAAAACGAGAGATTTATGAGCAAACAAGAAGTTGTAATCTGTCACGCACTGGAAGAAAACCTGCAGCATGCGGTTGCCAGCCAGCCGTACGACAAAGTGTTTATCCTGACCGATGAGCACACACGCATGTACTGCCTTCCCATCATCGAGAAATATCCGTTTCTGGCTCATGCCGAACATATCTGTATAGGAGTAGAAGATATACACAAGAATCTGGAAACCCTTGCTTACGTATGGAATCAGTTGAGCAGCAAGGGGGGGACACGCCATTCACTGCTGATTAACCTTGGTGGCGGCATGGTAACCGACCTGGGCGGCTTCGCTGCGGCTACTTTCAAACGGGGTATCGACATGATTAATATTCCGACTACCCTGCTGGCCATGGTAGATGCTTCGGTAGGAGGCAAAACAGGCATCAACTTCAATGGCTTGAAAAATGAAATCGGAGCGTTTGCCCCTGCCAACTATGTACTGATAGACTGCGAGTTTCTGAAATCGCTCGACCATCCTAATATCTTGTCGGGATATGCCGAAATGCTGAAGCACGGACTTATCAGCAATGTAGATCACTGGAGCGAGCTTCTTAATTTCAGTCTGGAGCATGTGGATTACAAGCACTTGCAGAAGTTGGTAGACACATCTATCCAGGTAAAGGAAAAAGTCGTGGAACAAGATCCGTTTGAGAAGGGTATCCGTAAGGCACTGAACTTTGGACATACCATAGGACATGCTTTCGAAAGCTTTGCCCTCGAAACCAAACATCCTGTACTGCACGGATATGCGGTAGCCTGGGGTATGGTGTGCGAATTGTATTATTCTCACCTGAAAGTCGGCTTCCCTAAGGACAAACTACGCCAGACCATACAGTTCATCAAAGATCATTACGGAAAACTGGAATTCAGTTGCAAGGATTATGAGCGCCTGTATGAGTTCATGAAGCATGACAAGAAAAATTCCTCACTGGGTAACGTCAACTTTACCTTGCTGGGAGAGATTGGTGATGTCCATATCAACCAGACGGCTACTCAGGATGAGGTGTACGACATGTTCGACTTCTACAGCGAAACAATGGGCTAAACGGTCGGAGCCGTTGCAGGAACAATAATTTTTCAGGAATGCTGGAAGCAAAGTCTATTTCTTTTGTTTTCAAACATAACTACAAAACCTGATATTTTGCAGCAACGTGCTCTTCCTAAAAAAGTAGAAAAAACTATCCGAAATAATTTGTTAGTTTAAAATAAAGCCTTACCTTTGCATCCGCAATTCGGGGTGTAGCTCAGCCCGGTTAGAGTACGCGTCTGGGGGGCGTGTGGTCGCTGGTTCGAATCCAGTCACCCCGACTGGTAATAAGCATTGATAATCTGATGATTGTCGATGCTTTTTTGTTTTTAGGTGTTCTTGATTTTATGCCGGAAAAAGGATAAAAAAATGGCATTGGTGTAAACCGTAGTGTAAACCGCTGCACAACCTTTAAAACTATGAGTATCAAGGTTTCAGTGATTTGTTTTAAGAGCAAGGTATTATCAAATGGAAACCACCCTCTTATGTTACGCATTACAGAGAACAAAAAACGAGTGATGAAAAGTTTGGGAATCTCCATAAACCCTAAATATTGGGATTTCGGCAAAGAAGAACCTAAACCTAAATGCCCGGACTACGAATTAATCCAAAGCATCATTCTAAAAGTAAAATCTGAATATCAACATTTAATCTTAGAGAAGTTATCAAAAAACGAAGAATTTACCGCCTCTTCATTAATCAATGAGCAAAAAGAAGAAATCAAGGCTAAAACAGTTGAAGAGTTTTACTTGTCATTAATAGAAGAATTAAAGCAAAAAGGCAGAATCGGTAATAGTTACGCTTACTTGAACTCATACAATACTTTGAGAAATTTTAATCATGGGAAGAAATTGAACTATACTTTCAGCCACATTGATGTAACCTTCTGTCGTAAGTTTGAAGATTGGATGCGTAATAAAGGAAACAAAGATACAACTCTCAGCTATCAATTCCGGACTCTACGTGCTGCATTCAACAAGGCTATTGAAGCTAAAATTGTAGCACGAGAAAAGAATCCGTTCATTGAATACAAATTAAGCCATTTCAATACAAAGACTATTAAACGAGCTTTATCGAAGAAAGATATTATGAAAATTATCAATGCGAATTGTATTGGGAAGAGCGAGCTTAGGCAGCTTACGCATGATTTATTTTCATTTTCATATTTATGTCGTGGTATATCATTTGTTGATATTGCTAATTTAACCCCTAAAAACATTGTAGATGGCAGACTTATCTATCAACGGCAAAAGACACATGGAAACATAAACCTCCCTCTTTCAGACAAAGCACAACAGATTATAGATAAATATATTGATTATCAGAAGAAAGCAATCTATCTATTTCCTATTCTACATGGAAAGAAACATATTACTCCTATGCAAAAAAGTAATAGAGTACACAAGGTCTGCCATCAAATAAACCAAGAGTTAAAATTATTGGCTAAAGAATTGAACATAAAATCAGAAGTTACGACCTATGTTGCGCGCCATTCATTTGCTACCATATTAAAAAAATCCGGTGTTAACATAGGAATTATATCTGAAGCATTGGGACATCAAGATATAAAAACGACTCAAATTTATCTCAGCCGTTTTGATAACGAACAAGTAGATGAAGCTATGAAAAACTTGCTATAGTTCATGACAGACTTACATATATTTGATAATAGACTATAAAACATCATTTAATATCATCCAATGCCGTATCTAACAAACTTGGTCATACCAATACCAGAATGACTACTCATTATGCCAAACTGATAGATAAGTGCATAGGTGAACAGATGGATAGGCTCATGGAAACATTTACTGGAGATTCAAACTTCTAACCCCTACCAACTAAGATTATCCCACTTGCAGTTATTGTGAGTGGGATAATAATTATTTCAGATAAGCATCAACACAGTATTTTATTATATATTCCTGGAAAATAAATACATAATCATAATAGTGGTTTTGATTTGTCCTTTCATTTTTATAAATTTGAAACTATAAAAAATAAAGTTACATTATGGAAAGGAAAGAAGAATCCCAAAAATCCCCAAAAGAAGCAATAAAAGAAGCAATAATTAAAGCTATTAGAAACGAAACACCTGGTCAACGCAGAATAAGACAAAATAAATTAGTCCCCAAAAATTATGAATCAGAACTAAAGAATATGCATATACCAAACACATTATGTTTTTCACCTGAAGAGTGCATTAAGATATACAAATCATATAATAATACAGATTCTTATCCGTATTTAACCTTGTATACTGAAGTATGTCAAAATGGAAGATTAGATAATATTATTTTTAAGATAATTGAAGAAAGAAAAAACGATATAATCAAAATACTTTCAAAACCTAAAATAGTAAAACGAGGTCGCCCTGAAGCAGATACTACCATTCCATTCACAACTGATAAACAAGAATATCAGGAGCTTTATATTAAAGAATTAAAGAAATTATGCCAACGGGAAAAAGGCAAAAAAGCAATGACAATAATGCAAGCAGCCAAAGACTGTGGAATCTTAAGCGAGATTCCTACCTTTAAATCTGCAAGTTACTATTTCGATATTACAGGCAATGAATCTGGTTATAATAGTTACAAACGAAAAAATCTGGAAAACGAATTTCAATACATAGATACAAAGAAAAAATTAGAAAAAATTAAATCCGATATAGAAAAATAACTTAGTCTTCATAAATGCAAAATATAAAGCTACATCCATTGAATATTCTCACAAAAATAAAAACCTGACCCCGTTCATATAATCAGGGAATTGCTATTAATGACGGGCATTAATAAATTCACGTTAAAGGCGTGTTTACTTTAAAGCTGTAACAGATTCAATGTCTAACTTATTCCATCTTGTATTCTTTAGTTGTAAACACCCAATAAAATACACATTGTAGATTCATAAAACCACAAAGTTTACCTATAAGCAAATATAAAGTTGATAGGCAGGCCACTATTCATTATCTTTCATAAACAGACAGAATACTTCTTTACTCATTATTCGTTCCATGTTCTTTGTTAGCCAAACAACGGAAGAGTGAATAGCCTTACAATGTATACTTAATCGGATGAACTATAATAAAAACTTGAATATATTTAACAATTATAAGTATGTTTATGCATATGTATAATGAAAACTCGT
>OOAG01000348.1_pt1 | contig 45494 bp, 38 predicted proteins | sample 1671461 | NCBI WGS metagenome assembly OOAG01 (sample SAMN06348159, study PRJEB24527) | human gut metagenome | biome: human gut; feature: ankylosing spondylitis patient; material: feces | host: Homo sapiens | place: China | collected 2015-10 | reverse complement strand
CGCCTCCTCACCCTGCACCTGTCCTCCCACGTTCGGCCACCCGCCGCGTGTCTTGCTTCCTTTTGATATCGCCGAAGAGGACAAGCCCCGCAATGAGCGCGGCGGCGGCGAAAGCGGCAGCGTCGATGCCGATAAATAGCTTCGTCATGTTGTCGATGCCGCCGGTTTCCAACTCACGGTGCGTATAATTGCCGCTGTTGGCCACCGTGTACAGAATGTTCTTGGACGCCCGCCGCAGGGCGAGCACACAGGTCGGAGCGTCCGTATCGGTGATCACATTGGTGGGATAGCTGTTGAAGCCCAGCATACAGTCGTTGCCGTTGCGCACGCCGTTGTCCGTCATCTGGTAGCCGTAGGAGCCGTCCCAATCGCTGAGTACCATGCCCCGAAATCCCCACTCGTCCCGCAGGACGCCAGACAGCAGGTCGTCGTTGGCGCCGGCGTAGACCGGGCCAATGAAATTGAAGGAGGACATCACCGCCAGCGACGTTCCGGTAAAGTTCTTGACGCACAGCTCGAAAGGCTTCAGGTAGATTTCCCGCATGGCCTGCTCATCCGAATAGGTGAGCAGGAAGGAGCAGCGGTTGGTCTCCTGGTCGTTGAGGGCGAAGTGCTTGATGTAGGCGTATACGCCGTGCTCCGCCGCGCCGTTTACCTCCGCCGACGCAATCATCCCGGCGAGCACGCTGTCCTCTGCGTAATACTCGAAGTTGCGGCCGCAGAACGCGCTACGGTGCATATTCATGGCCGGACCATACCAACCATAGATGTCGCAGTCCGCGTACTCCGCGCCGATGGCGCTCCCGGTCTCCCGCGCCAGCTTCGGGTTCCAAGTCTGGCTGATCAGCACCTCCACGGGAAAGGGTGTGCCGTAGACCCCCACCACCCAATCGTTCAGGCCGGAGGTGCCGTCGCTGTCCATGGTGGCGATCTTCCCCACCGACTTGACCGCCACGGTCTGAAAGCCGCCCAGGTTCACCATCTGCACCATGTCTTCTACGGTGAGCTGGTCCAGCAGAGGCTCCCACTGGGGGTCGTCGTAGTCCTTCCCGGTCAGCGCCCCCAGCGTCAGGCCGTTGTCCGCGCCGGTCACTGGCATAACATCTTCGGGGTGATCGTAAAGGGTTGGGTCGTAGTGCGCGGCTGATTTTTCGGAGATGAGGGCCAGGGTAGCTCCGTCCATCTCATAGGCAGCCTCGTCGGGAGCGGAGGTGGCGGCGGTGTAGTTTGCAAAGCCGTCCGCGCGTGAGAGATAGGTCACCGTTCCGGCGGAGTAATCCTGAAACCGGTTGACCGCCGGAGTATGGTCGCCCGCGCGTCCTGCGGCGCTGTAATCAAGATCAGCCTCCACCGTGAAGGTGGCCTCATCCAACACGGTGTGGGCATCGGCGCGGACGGAAATGACATATTCACCGGCCTCCAGCACATAGCCGCCGTTCGCAGTCTTGACGCCCCGGGCGTCGTAGGAGGCCAGATCCTCTTTCGGAATGGTGAAGGACAGGGTCTCGGAGGCCCCCGGCTCCAGCAGCCCGGTCTTTTGGAAGTCAATGAGGTTGACCGACGCCTTCTCAATCCCGCCATTGAGATAGGGGGGCGTAAAATAGACTTCCACCGGCGTTTTCCCCGCAACAGGGCCGGTGTTGGTCACTGACACATCAAAGGAAATCGCAGTTCCGTCGTCTGTGAAGTCTTCCAGCTTCTGCTCGAAGGTCGTGTAGCTCAGGCCGTAGCCAAACGGATACTGTACCACGCCGTCGTAGTCGATCAGTCCTTCCTCGACCGCTGTCTCATAAAACTTGTAGCCCACGTAGATGCCCTCGGAGTAATTGACAAACGCGATATTGCCCTGATAGGCGTCGTCCGCTTCGGTCAGCTCCGCTTTCAGCGCTTCCACGTTGGTGTAGGAAAAATCTCCGGTATTGTGATAGGCCGGCGTGGCGGTCAGGTCGTAGACGTAGGTATCCACCGTTTTTCCGGAGGGGTTCACCGCACCACTGAGGATATCCCCCAGCGCCCCCATACCAGTGGCACCCGTACCGGGGGCCAGGATGACCGCACCGATGGAATCGTACTCCTCGACCCAGCCCAGCTCCATGGCGTTGTTGGCGTTGACCACCACGATTACCTCGGCAAAGGACGAGCAGACCTTCTCCAGCATGGCTTCCTCGGTGTTGCTGAGTTGAAGATAGTGCTCTCCCTGGTCGAAGTCGTCGTAGTCGCCGTTGTTACGGTACATCCCGTTAAAATAGTTATAGTTGCTGTTGCCGCTGGCCACCTCGTCCCGGATATCGTAAGTACCGTGTATGACCGCGCTCATATCCCGGGGGACGTCCTGTCCCTCGCCGCCGGAGCGGGCGATCACCACCACCGCCACATCGGAGAATGCCTCCGCCTGACGCATCAGCGTGTCCGTGTAGGCCGCCTGCGTCGGCTCCGGGAGCGTCCAGTCGGTATAGCCCACGTTGCCCATCTCCGGCAGACTACGCGTGTCGCTGTATGAGACGTATAGATCCGTTAGCGATTGATTAAGCGCATAACCGGCGTCCTCCAGGGATTGCAAAATACCGATGCAGGCGGAGGTGTCCGCCGAGCCGGAACCCGTGCCGCCGAAGATAGGGGCGGTGGAGGCCCAGCCAAACACGTTCAGCGTCGTGATGTCCGCGCTCAGCGGGAGGACACCGTCGTTCTTGAGCAGGACCATGCCCTCGTCGCCGACCTGCCGGATCACATCGCGGGATTGCTGCAGGGACGCATCCGAAACGCTGGCCTTACTGTTGAGGATGATGGAGAGGTTGTTGTACATCGGGCCAAAGGAGATCACGTTAGCCAGAACGACCACCACTAGGGCCCAAGAGAGGCCGGCCGTCCAACGGACGACATGCCGCGTGCCCTTTTTGGCGAAGAAGTGGGCCGCTACCATGACGGCCACGGCAAGCAGCAGGGACCCGAAAATCGCGTAGATGTAGCCGCTCAGGCTGTTCACATAGGTCTGGACATCTACCTCGCTGACTCCCATTTTGGTAAAGATAGGGGTCAGCATCCAAATCAACCATTGAAGCATCATAAATCCTCCTTAATTATCTGAATTTGTTCCTTTCCAAGGTCGACTCTGTTTCCAACGGCACATCCCTTCTCAATGCGACAAAAAAGCTGGTGTTACACACGCATATTTTATTTATCATCTACAAGCACGATTATAGGCGCAGGTAAATGCAATATCAAATACTTATATTGAATACATTTAAATGCCCAAAAAGCATATATACGAAGGGCCTACATGCCCTATCTTTAGAACAGTAAAGTACCCCAACCGAGGATGAGCCCAAAAACAAAAACTGCCCCCGCCTTGCAGTTCACTCGCAAGACGGAGGCAGTTTCTAATAGGCGGCCTTGGCACGGCACAAAATGAATTTTCGTGCTTTAGACACCCATGCGGTTATATAATTACTTGGAACTCCATATAGTTCGCCAATGTCCCGATTGGAATATCCCTGGGCCAGGAGCCGGATGGCCTGGATGCCCTTGGCCGTGACGCCGGAAGCCGTCCGCTCTGCATGTTCCAGTAGCGTGAGCAGGTCCTGGCAGGCCTCCGTCTGCTCCAGGCCGTCATCCAAGGTCATGCAGGGGAGCTCGGCAGGGTCGGTCGCCCGCTCCCGCTGGCGGCGCAGGGTGGCGTAGTCCAGCTGTGTCATGATCTCATTGTAGATGATCCGATAGGCGTAGGTGGAAAAGGCACCCTTGCCCGGCCTATCCGTCTGCACAGCCTTGCACAGTCCAATGGTCCCGATTTGAAACAAGTCGTCATAACTGAAGATGCCGATTTGGCCCACGCCATGGACCCGCTCCTTGATGACCTGGCCCACCAGGCCCAGATTCTCTTCCACCTTCCTCTGCTGCAATTCAGTCAGCGGCGGCATACGATTCACCTCCCGCGGCTTTCTTCAGTCCGGCGGCCTGGAACTCCGCCAGCTTCTTCCCGCTCTCCTGGATGACGACCCGGCAGTAGTAGTCGCCCAGATGCCCGATATGGGCGTGGGACATGGGGGACTGGGTGATATAAGACAGCCACTCGTAGGCCTTCCGCTTGGACATCAGGCCGGTCTCGTAGAGCCTGTTGAAGGAGAGATGCGCTTGGCGGCGCAGCCTCCTCAGCTCCGGCCCGGCAAGACTGCCCATGGGCCTCAGCGTGCCCGGGCAGGCCATCACATAGGAGTCGCAGGCGGGGTACTTGGCGCACACGTAGGCCATAGCGCCCTTCCGGTGCGTCCTGCACACCTCGGAGGCTGGCCGGAGCACGGCGGGGCTGCCGCAGTGGCAGCAAAGCTGGCCGGTGCCAGGGTAGATATCGCTCTTCTTCCGATTCTTTTTCTGACTCATGATTTGATCCTCCTCGTCGTCACGGCGGGCCGGTCAGGGCCCCCGCAGACCGCTTTTCTACTCGTAGCTCCTGGTTCTGGGTACGAAAAAAGGCCGGAAAGCTGCAAAAAAACAGCACAGAACCAAGCGCTGGAATAGTGGTGTCTCATCCAGCAGTTGACTCTGTACTGTATTTCAGCAGCCTTCCGGCCACATTTTTGTTTCTGAGCCCCGCTCAGAAATGAACTTGTCCCGCGGGTCATCCCGACCCACGTAAGCAAGACCTGCGCCTTATGGATCCGGACTGATTACGCGGATCCGTAACGATTCCCCGCCGCTCCTGGGCAGGTCGGACGCCGTGGCGCCGCGGCGTATCGAAAGCCTGGGCGCAGTGCCTTGCTATGAATAAAATATAGCATATTTTCCCGTTAAAGTCAACGAAACAGGTGCAAAATACATGGATTATTCACACTTTTATCTCCCATACTGGAATAGGCGCCAAAAGTCAGTCTGGGAGGTCTTCGTCCTCGTCTTCCCACTCCTCTTCGCCCGCCTGGAGCCGGCGTTTAGCGAGGCAGAGAGCGGCCAGGCCGCCCACGGCCAGTGCGAGGCCGCCGACGAAAATGACCAGGTAAAGGGCGTGGATGCCCGGACGGGGTTCTGTGGGCGCGGGGGTGTCCAGCTGCTCCGGCTGCGTCCCCTGGCCATCGCCGGGCGGGTCCTCCTCGGGCGCGGGGTCCGGGATGGGGACGGTGGAGTCCAGGCAGCTCAGGGTATAGGTGGTGCTGCCGCCCAGATCCATGGTCAGTACGCCGGATGCGTCCACCACCACCGGCGCGGGAAACACACCTGCGTCGGTGCGCAGCTCAAACTCTACGCCAGCCCAGCGGGCGCCGAGCTGAAGAATAAGCTGGTCAGGCTGCTGGGTGACCCTGGGGGTGTCCGGCCCGGTGTCGGCCAGCGCCGCCGGGCAAAGAGCGGCGGCTATCAGCAGAATGGTCGTGCAGGCGGGCAGCAGGCGCCATGCACCTTTCCTTCTATGACGTTTCATCAATATTCCTCCCTGTGCAGAAGCTAACCGTGAGGGGATGCCTTCTGATCGGCTCTCATGGCCCGGTACTGGTAGCTTACCGCAGCGTGGACATATGGGTGATGACGCCCCAGATGCGGTTGGTCTCGTGGTCGATGCCCAGGATGCGCACGGTGACCCGGGCGCCGCGGGGTGGCCGGCCGCGCTTGGGGTAGGTACACAGGCAGTCGATGCCGCCGTCCAGGGCCACGAAGACGCCGGTGAGGTCCACCAGGCTCACGGTGCCTACATAGCGGCTGCCCACGGTGAAGCGCTTGAGCGCCTGCTCATAGGGGTTCTCGCCGGCCTGCTTCACAGAGACCAGGACCCGGGGCTTACTGCGGTCGGACCGGTCCACCTCCAGGATCTTTACCAGCACCCGCTGGCCGGGCTGGTAGTGGGCAGAGGCGTCGATCCAGCGCTGGTAGGAGAGCTCCTTCAGCGGGACATAGCACTCCGCGCCGAACAAATCCACGAAGACGCCCGCCCGGATGACCGAGACCACCCGCGCTTCGGCGCAGACGCCCTCGTAGAGCTGGTAGTTCCCGTCCCGGTCGGTCTTGAAGTAGTATTCCTTCCGCTTCTGGGCCATGGCCTCCAGGCGGCTGGCCACCGCCACCCCGGTCTCCTGGTCGATGCCCTTGACGATGTAGTCCACCTCCGCGCCCAAGCGCTTATTGAGCAGGTAGTGGAGCACGTCGCTCTTGGGCTGGTCCCGGTAGTCCTCCGGCTCCTCCACCGCCTCCAGGGAGGGGATGATCACCTTGAAGTTCCCGTGGTAGACCACCGCATAGATGAGGTTGGGGTTGTCGCCGGCCCGCTCCACGCCCTGGATAGCGCCGGTGAGAACCTTCTTGCCCTTCATAGACTCCACCAGATCCAGCAGGTCGTTACGCAGTTTGTCCTCTGCCGTCTCCACCGTTCGCTCGGCGTCGATGGACACCACCTTCTGGCCGCGTCGGCGTGCGGGCGCCTTGCGCTTGGGCTCTCCATCCCCGGTCTGGCTGGCATCCTCACCGGCTGCGGGTTCCTCGGCCGCTTCCGCCGCCTTTTTCTTTATACTGCGCTTGGCGGCAGCCTTCTTTTTGGGCTGGCTGGGGGCGGGCTCTTCGCCAGCGTCGCCGCCGGCACCGGAATCTGGATCGGCACCAGGCGCCTGGCCCTCTTCCGTTTCGCCGCCCTGTACGGGGTCAGTCTGGGGGAGAGAACCTGGCGCGCCTTCAGGAGCCGGATCCACGGCGTTTTCAGAGCCAGTCTGGGAGAATGGGCCCATGGCGCCTTCAGGACTCTGAATCGAGGGGCATTCAGGATCAGTCTGGGGCGTCAATCCGGCCAGCTCGCCCAACTCCAGGTCGGTGCCGGACTCGACCGTTTCTTCATCCGCCTCAAGACCGGTCTGGGGCGGCTCCCCCTCCTGCACCAGGCCGGCCGACAGCTCAGCCTCGCGCGCAGCGGTCATCTCGTCGAGTTCCGAGTCAGTATGGGAGCCGGGGGTATCACCCGGGCCTGTAGCGTCATCGCCGCCTAGCTCCGGGTCAGTATAGGACACGGTAGGGTCCACATCGTTGGGCAGGCCAGCTTCCTCTTGTGGAGTCAGGGGCTCAACTTCTTTTTTGCTTTTCGGCATAGTTATGGTCCTCCTTGATGATTTTTGTATAGGAAAAGGCGCCCTTCCTTTCGGAAGGACGCCTTAGTAGATATCTGGGCCCTATGTGCAGTGCAATGTCCATTCAGTTAAAAGTCTACCGGCGGCTTTGCACTTTCGTAGAGGGGCGCTTTCCGCTTGGCGGGCCGATCTTGGGCGGGCAGGGGCTCTGGCGCGGCCCTCGGCGCAATGGGACTGGACGGGAGGGTGTAGGCCACCGCGGGGTCCATGCGGCTGGGCCGGTAGTCCAGGATGCTGGTGCGGACCAGTTCTTTGGCGTAGGGGTGGCCCGTATAGTCGAACTTCTTGGCCCGGAGGATCTTCTGGCCCCGGATGATAATGAGCAGCTGGTCGTTGGGCAGGCGCAGGACTTCGTCTGAGGTCAGAAGCCGCCGGCGGCCGAGGCCCTCGGTGTAGCGGTACTGGGGGATGACCTGTGCCACCGCGATGCTCTGGCGGGTGGTCATCGTGGAGTTGACCTCCACCGTCATATCGCCGCTGCGGGCGCTGAAGAACTCCGCGGAGACGTCGTCGGTGCAGCCCAGCATGAGCTGGGTGTCGGCGTTGCCCAGCAGCTCCGCCCAAAGGTTGTTGGGGTACCTATTTTGGATTTGGGGCAGATTTTGGCAGCACATGAGGACTTGCAGCGAACGAGAGCGGATCGTGCTCAATCGCCGGGAGAGATCCGGGATAACGCCGATGTTGTTCATCTCGTCCAGGACGATGTTCACCGGCACGGCGCACCGCTGCTCCGGTGTGCTGTCCGCATACCGGACCAAGCGGATAAACAGGAAAGCAAAGAAAAGCGACGACAGGAATTCCAGAGAGGAGTTCTGGTCATCGAGGATGATGAAGTAGGCGCACTTGGACCTGCCAGGCTCCGCCAGGTCGATGTCGGAGGTGCGGGTGATCTGGCGGACGGCCTCGCTCTGGAGGACCTGGAGCCGTGTGCCCAGGCCCAGTACGATGCCCGCGCGCACAGTGTCGCTGGCCTGGGCGAACAGGCTGTACGGGGCCTTGGCCGGGTGGGAGACGGGGAGCCGGTCGAAGAGGGCGGAGAGCTGCTTTTCATTGTGCTGGGTGAGCATCTGGTAGACGGCGGGAAGGTTCTTCTCCTCTGGCGTCCGGCTGGGGTCCTGGTCCACATATAGGATCAGCGCCTTTAAGAGGTTGGTCTCGCCGTTGTCCCAGAAGTGGTCCCCCTTCCCGTCGCCCGTGGTGTTGGCGATGATGACGTCGGCCAGGATCTGGGCCGTGAGGGTGTCGCCGTTCAGGTCATACATGGGGTTCCAGGAGTCGCCCAGTTCAGGCCGGAGCAGGTTGAAGACCCGGACGGTATAGTGGTTTTTCCGGAACAGCTCCGCCGTATCGGCAAAAATTTCACTTTTTGGGTCTGAGCAGATCACGGATTCCCCGCGCCGGATGGCCTGGAACAGCGCCGGGCGAATCACACCTCTGGACTTCATTGTCCCACTGGCGCCGAACACGGCGATGTGCTTGTTGAGCCGGGTGTCCTCCGGCAGGCAGATGACCTCGCCCTTTCCGGTCTGGCCCAGGATAATGCCCCGGGCCTTGGCGGGGCTGGCCACCTCCAGGACCTGGCGCATCTCCTTCTTGTCCATCCAGCCCGCGGTGCCGTAGGTGCCCCGGGCGCTGCAGGAGAAGTTGCGCTCGTCAAAGTCCCTGCTGCCAAACCGGTCGTGGACCTTGAGATAGGCGTAGAGCAGGCCGGCCGCTGCCGCAACGGCAAGCGTGGCGCGCAGGCCCCCCGGTGTGAGCGCATAGGCCCAGCAGGCGGGCACGTCGAAGTGGATGGGCCCCATCAGGGCCTGGCCGGCGAGCCCGCCGTCGGAGAGCCAATTCTGGTACCCGGCGTGGAGCTGGCCGGCCAGGCCGCCGAGATAGAGCAGGGCCGCCATACCCAGTATGGCGGCCAGGAGTATGCCGATGATGCGTATGGTGCGGTTTTCGTTCAAGATGTCCCCCTCCTTGATGGGGTCCCATCTTGTTCAGCCGATCATGCCCAATGCCTCCTCCAGCGCGTCCATGGCGATCTCCCTCAGCGCGGCGCGTCCGCCCAGGTACCCGTGCAGGAAGGCTGTCTGCCAAGGGAAGCACAGGACCTCAAAGGGGACCTCGGTGTGCTCCAACGCCTGGCGCAGCCGGACGAGCCGGGCGATGTCGCCGTCGAGATGGGAGAAGATGAAGGTGCCCTCCCGCTGGGCGTCGTATTCCATGACGCCCGGGCCGCCCGGACGCAGCTCAGGTGGAAACAGCGCGGAGAGCAGCGTCTCGTTCCAGTCTGGGAGGGTGAGGAGCTTCAGCAGGCGTATGCCCTGAGCGTCCATGGGAATGAAGTGGATATGGGGGTAGATGCGGTCGAAGCGCAGCTCTATGCGCCGGCTTCGGTCGGATTCCTGGAGCGTTTGGAGCGCCACGTCCATAGACTCGCCCAGCAGTAGCGCCCGGTCCACCCGGTCCAGCCCGGCGTTCATCCGGCACAGCTCCAGCAGATGGTGCGCCGTCTTGAACTCACCCATGCCGTTCCACTTCATGACCGCGGCGCGGGTGTTGTAGACGGCGCAGCACTGCCCGGGTGAAAACAGAGCCCCGGTCAGGCGGGTGAATATGGTCTTGCCCAGCTCCGCAGCCTCGTCCAGCCGCTTCAGGTCCCGGGCGATGTAAAAGCTGGGAGATGCGGGGACTGTATGCAGGATGGCCCGCTTCTGGAGGCGCGGGAGCGCGTAGGGGCGGATCTCCACACCGGCGGCCATACACATGGCCAGCGACTCGGCAACCCGGTGGTTGCGCAGGACATGGGCGGCACTCCCGGAAAAGCGGTGGCCGTTGGTGGCGGTCAGATAGTGCTCCAGTGCGGAGGGGTGGAGCTGGGAGAGGAGTGGCAGGCCGTTCTTGTGGATCCGGATGGTGCGCCTGTCCCCTTTGCCGCTGACGGTGAGGAGCTTATAGCTGCCGAGATCAGCGCCATCCTTGGTGCGGACCTGCTGCACTGTCATGAGCCGCCGGACCAGCGCCTCATAGGAGCGCTCGTTGCCGAGCAGATGCAGGGAGCGGGTTGGAAATTCACCAGCCGCGGACAGCAGTTGAAGCAGGCGGCGCACATGGCTTGCCGGGCGGAGCGTCAGCATTGGGCCATGCGCGGAGGTGTGGGCATTAAGGCAACGCCCCACCTCTCTTTGCCGTAAAACAGTACCCCGCCGGGGCCGGAACCGCCTGGATTTTCAATGGTTTTCCACCGCCTGAAAGATGTGTGTGGAAAGCGGCCCGAAAACACCCCGGAAAGACACATCTTTTTTGGGCCTTCACGGGAGGTTTTCAAGCAGCTCCACCCCCTCCAAACCGCCCGATTTTGCAGCATGGAGCCACGCCGTCAAAGCATCGCAGGGGACGACGTAAACCTCCGTCCGGTCCCGGTCCCCGGACGCGCTGCAATAGTAATGGGCGCATCGCCGGGGAGTGTCATCCGGGAGCAGGTACAGGGCCACGACGTCGGCCACCAGGTTGACCTCGATGTTGTCGTGGTCCCGCCAGGCCCGCTCCGGGCGCCGCTGGTCGTAGATGTGGCGGAAGATCAGTACGCTGTCCGGGTAGGTACACGGGAGCTTCCCGGCGAAGAACCTGCGCATGGCGGGATAGAGGAAGTCACGGAGATAAGATGGGGAGCCGCGCTCCTTCCTGGGGAGCAGGGCCGGAATGCGCAGGCAGAACCAACCCTGCCGGGTAAAGCCCAGCTCCACCGGGACAACCGCCTCCAGCAATTCCTCCGTCCGCTCCGCCGCCTTTGGGTGCCCGGTATAGGCGGGAAGCGCCCGGGCGAGGAGCGTCAGCTGCTCTGCCCGGGCGGCGAAGGCGAAGGCCGATTCATAGGCGCCGGCCATGTCGCCCGCCCCGGCGAGCCGTTTGGTCTGCTCCAGCTCGTTCTGGGCTTTTTGCAGCAGGCCGCCGGAGCGCTCCACGGCGCGCAGGAAATCAGACTGCGGCATCCTGGCGGCCCCCCTCCTCGGCGTAGAACCTCACGGCGGGCACATCCCGCCCGTCGTAGTCCACCGTGGCGAACAGGCAGGGGGCCGGCGGCAACACCAGCTCCCGGGCCATGGAAATATGGGGCAGGACCAGAATGTACTTCAAGTCCTCCTCCGGCTGGAGCAGGCGGGTCAGGTGCTGCTCCCCGTCGTAGAGGACCACGATCTCATAACCCACCTCCTCCTTCAAAAAGAAAAGCTGGGAGGGATAGGTGGCCGGGTAGTGGGCCATGGGCTCCACCTTGTCGATGAACTCCAGCAGCACCCACATGGCCAGGATGATGCGCTGGTCCGGCTGGCACATGGGGTCCACCCCCAGATAGTAGCCGCCGGAGATGTCATAGACCATCAGCTCCCGCTTCAGGTTGCGGATGATTTTCTCCGCCGTTTGGGGCGGCTTGTCCCGCAGCATCCGCACCACCTGGGTCTTGGCCAGCGCCCCGTATTGGGTCAGCCAGCGGACGATGTATTGTTCCTCTTGTAATAGCATTGAGGTCACCTCGGTATTTCCTTATCGGTGCGTATTTTAGAAATGAAACGCATTTGTTCGCTTATACGTTTTTCTCCGGACCGTAGAGCGCCAGCACCTGGTCCATGTTGGACAGGAGCAGGGCGACGATCCGGCACTCGAACTGGACGCCGGCCAGGTCCTGGAGGTAGGCGCCGGTTCGGTCGATGCCCCACGGCTCCTTGTAGGAGCGGCGGGAGACGAGGGCGTCGAAGACGTCGGCCACGGCGATGAGTTTGGCGTAGGGGTGAATGTCCTTGTCCTCCATGCGCAGGTAGCCGCTGCCGTCCAGCCGCTCGTGGTGCTGCTGGGCGACGATGATGGCGGCGGCGAGGGTCTGAACCGCCTGGGACAGCCGCTCCTGGCCGATGGCGGTGTGGGTCTTGACGACGGCGTACTCCTCCTGGGTGAGGGCGCCGGGCTTATTGAGGATGGCGGTGGGGATGGCGGTCTTGCCAATGTCGTGGAAGAGGGCGGCCTGGCCGATGGTCTCCGTCTCCGCCGGGGTGTAGCCCGCCAGCCGGGCCAGCAGCGTGCTGATCCGGGCCACCTGCCGGCTATGGTCGTACTGCGTGCTTTGGAGCAATTTATCCATGTCCATGTGCATTCCCCCTGTTTCTCTGCGCAACTACGTCCCAGACCATGCCGAGGGCATCCAGCCTTTTGGCCTGTTCCTCCGTGAGCCTCCCGGTCGTCTTGCCCTTGCGCAGGAGCCGCATACGCTGAATGAACAGTCCCAGCTTACAACCGGAATCGGGGACAGTATACGACTGCGGCACGTTGATATTGCCGTACTGCGCGTGGTAGCGGACCAACTCGGCGTAGTAGGTGTCGAAGGCCGTGGCCGGGGACCGTTTTCTCAGCTCCCATATCATACCGGCGGCGCTCAGGGCATCTATTTCTGCTTGGGACAGGAGGCCCTTCTTTCGGGCCTGCCGAAGACGGTTTACCTTTCGTCCAAGCGGATAGCCGTCCACGATGCAGTCCATCGGCGGGTTGTGCCCGCCGTGGGCTTGTGTGTACTGTTCCAGCATGATCACTTCGTAGCCTTTTTTTACAGATACACGTTTCTTGCGTGGTTTTTGTAACTGCGTGTCCCAGCCCGGCAGTTTATCTAACAATACCGTGCGTTCAGGTGGTAAGGCACCAGCGCGGTATACGTTAACGTACCATTTGTACCAGTTATACAGCCTGCGGTCGTCACAAAAAGCCGGGTACTGCCCTCCATGGTCATGTAGATACTGTTCCAGCTGTCTATAGTTCTGCTCCCATGCCCCTTGGTTCTGTGCTGGGGTTCGTTGCGGTTTCCCGGCGGATTGATGAGGCTCTGCGTAGTTATGTGTACGGCGCTGCTCAAGATAAGACTCCCAGTTCGGAAGCGCACGCAGCAGCGCCGCCTTATCCTCCGATAATTCATCGTGGTTCAGCCAGTAGACTTGATGGGACAGCCAGGAACCCAGGTATATGCCTTGGTACAGTTCCCGGTGGCGGGGGTAGCGGCTATAGGCCGCCAGAAAATCCTTCAGCAACCCGTAGATATACTCCCAGCGGCCCCAGTTACTCACGAAGCGGTCAAACTTGCCGATGAGGGCCTGGAACTCCTCCACCCGGCCGGCGACGGTGAAAGGGATGGCGGGCGGTTTGCGGCCGCTGTGCTGGACCGGCGCCAGGAACTCCACGGTAAAGGTACGCTGTTCGCCGCCGTCGATCCGCGCCGACTCGTAGTTGTTGACCAGGTCGAAGATGACCGGCTGGGCAGCAGTATCGGATGTGGAGGCGAGGCATCGGCCGATCTGCTGGAGGTACACCGTGGGGCTCACCGTTGGCCGGAGCATCACGATCCCATCCACATCCTTGACGTGAAGCCCCTCGTTGAGCATATCCACGCAGAACAGCAGCCGGATGGCATCCTGGGCAGTGTCACGGATGAAGGCGGACAGCTCGGCGGGGGCCTCCCCATCGTCGGAACGGCAGACATAGGCCCGGACCGGCATCCCGGACGGGGCGAGCCAGTGGCCCATATCCGCCTGCGCCTGTTCGACATGGGCCAGGTTGCGGCAGAAGACGATGAGCTTGGCGTGGGGCGATGGGAGATGCTTGGCGAAGATGGAGCCCACGCCCTCCGCCTCGGACAGGTTGCGGCGCATATCACGGAGCAGCTGGCCAGCCCGCTCCCGCTGCGTGGGCTGGATGGACAGCAATGGCATCGCCTGCTGCCGCGCCGCCAGCTTTTCCTCCATAAGGATGTCCGCCAGGATGTACTTGGGGATGGGCAGCACACCGTCGGCCAGAGCCTGGCAGAGTGAGTAGCTGTGGGCGATATGCTCGCCGAACAGCTCCTGCGCCATGTCCCGCACGCCCTCCTTGTCCAAGTAGCGGATGGGCGTGGCCGAGAGGCCAATGCGCTTGGCCGCGCTGAACATCGTCAGCAGGCGGGCTACAGAGCCGCCCCACTCCTCCGCCCCGCAGCGGTGAAACTCGTCCAGGATGATGTAGTCGGGCTCCAGCGGCGCTGCCTCCCCGTCTTCCGTGAAGCACAGCTTCTGGTAGGTCAGCATGGCCGTGTGCCGCAGGATGTCGCTCTCCCCGGCGTGGCAGCGGAGCTGGGTAAAGATGTAGGTGGATGGGGAGAGGTATAGGAATCGGGCGTCTGGGTGCGTTTCAATGAAGGCCAGAGCCACGAAACTCTTGCCGGTGCCAGTAGGCTGTATGACGGCGGCCCCGGGCGCCTCCTCCAGCGCGGCGCTCAGGCGCTCCAGTGCGGTCTGGTTGTGGGGATATAGCTGGATATAGGGCAATCGCGCCACCTCCCTTACAGCCCGTCCGTACCCTCGGCCGGCGCCTGGGCCGCCCGCTTTTTCTCCGCAAGCAGGGCCTCCAACTCGGCACGGTCGGTGGTGATGAGCTGCTGTTCCTCCCGGGACGCCTTGATGATGACGGGGACCTTGTTGCTGTTGCTGGAGATGAGGGCCTCGCCGCGCTCGAACTGGGTGATGTTGCGGATCTCGGAGCGGGTGAGCTTGAGCACGTCCTTGACGTACTCCGCCTCGTCCTGCTCCAGGTTCAGAATGATCTTGGTCTTGCAGTTGTTGATGATGGCCCGGCCGTAGCGCCCCTCCTCCAGGCTGAAGAAGTCGGACAGGTCCTGGGTGGCCGCCACCGCCCCGCCGCCGTAGCCGCGAATGATCTTGAAAATTTCCAGGCAAAATTCTGCCGCCTGCTTGTTGGCTGTGCCGCCGATCAGCTTCCAGATCTCATCAATGAAGATCATCTTCTTTTTTGTGCGGTCAGCTTTGACGGTGTCCCAAACATAGTCCAGGGCGATGATCATGCCCACGGGGAGCAGCTTGCCCTTCAGCTCGGAGATGTCCAGGACCACATATTTGTTCTCCAGGTTGACATTGGTCTGGCGGTTGAAGCTCTGGGCGCTGCCGGTGACGAACCGGCTCAGGATGGTGGCCAGGCGGTTGGTCAGGGGATTCTCCTTCAGGTTGCGGTGCAGGTCGCCCAGGATGGGCATGGGCCGCATCTGCGTCCTGGCCGTGTCGGTGTAGAGTGTGTCGTTGTCGTGGGTGATGCCGAACTCCCCATAGGTCTTGACCAGGGCCTCGTCCAGCATCTGTTCCTCCTCGTTGGTCATATCGGGTACCAGCAAGGAGAAGAAGATCATGAGCTGCTGGATCTTCCGGGCCAGCATGGAGTCGATGTCGTTATAGTCCAGCTCGTCGATGAGCTCCATCTCCGGGGAGATGGTGGGGCGGATAGCCATGACGTTGATGCAGTCGTTGGAGCCGGGGGCCAGCTTGATGTAACTGCCGCCCACCCGGTGGCAGGCCCGTTTGAACTCGTGGCCCTTGAGGGGCGCCAGGATGAAGCACTGGACGCCCCGGGCCCGGAGCCGGAGCGCCATGGTCTGGATGGTGTAGGTCTTGCCGGCTCCGGTGGTCCCGCAGATGGTAAAGCTGGCGTTCTTGTTGACCTTGGTATTGAACGGGTCCACGATGCACAGGGAGTTATTGTGCCGATTGAGCCCCAACAGGATGCCGTTATCATCCGAAAGCTCAAAGGAGGTGAACATGTAGGTGGAGGCGGCGCCGCTGGTGAGCACGTTGCGCCTGGCCTTGCGCTCCAGGCTGGGGTCCAGGTAGAGGAAGGGCATAGTGGAGCGCAGGGCCGCCTCCTGCTGGAAATTGCAGTCGCCCACCTGGATATCCATGGACTTCATCAGGTCGGTCATCTGCTGCCTGCGCCACACCAGCTCCTCGTGGGTGGCGGCGGAGATGGTGATGAGGACCGACATATAGAACAGGTCCTCGTTGTAGCTGGACAGGCCCTGCTTGATGTAGTAGCCGGCCTGGATGGAGCCTGCCAGCTCCTCGTAGTCGGTGGAGGTGTCCTGGAGGCCACGCAGCTTGGTGCGGTTGAGCCGGATGCGCTGTGCGACCCGGTCGATGGTCCGGCCCCGGATCTCACGGCGCAGGTGCAGGTCCACATCCACCCCCTCCCCGGCGTTGATGAGGGCGGACATCCAGCCGCCCCGCACCCGCTGGGGGTAGCCGTCCTTGCGGATGTAGAGGTAGGTGTAGTAGGTCCCGTCCATGACGATGTAGCCGGGGTGTGTGAGGTCCAGACCGCGGGGGGCCACGAAGTTGACTGCCTGGATATGGGGGACCGGGTCCAGCCCGATGACCCGCTTCTTGGCCGCCATAGCGTCCACCACCACCCGGTCCAGCCGGGCGGAGAAGGGGTCGTCCACGCAGGAGCGGCGGTTGAAGTACATGTAGAGGATCTCCGCCAAGGCGGCGTCCTCGTCCTTGGGCTGGACGATGCTGTTGCCGCACTGGGAGAAGTAGGTGCGGGCATTCTGCGCCGCCGTCTGGAGCGCGGCGTAGACCTCGCCGTAGTCGGCGCCCATCTGCCGTCGGCCGGAGGGGGCCTCGTACTGGAAAATGAGGAAGAACCGGCGTGACAGGGCCTCCCGGCTCCCCTCCTCCCGGATGAACCGGATGATGCCCTCCCCCAACTCCCGGCAGGCCTTGTTCTCCTCCTGGGCCAGGTCCGCCTCCAAACCGGCGATATACTTGTCCGAGTCCGCCTTGCGGGTCACGGACTTGAACTGGAGGCACATGGGCGAGATCTTCAGCCATGAGGCGAAGGAGGAGATGATGCCCCACTGCTCCTCTTCGGAGCGGAGCAGGAAGTTGATGGGCTCGATCTCCAAGATTTTGACGTAGCGGCCATCCGTGGTTTCAATGATGCCGTTTCGGATCTCCTTGAGTGGGATGAACCCCTGGACGAACTCCAGGGGCGGGCTTTTTCTTGGCGCGCCCGGCCTTTTTCTTCGGGCGCTTTTTGAGCGTGTCTGGGGCATATCGGTATCCTATCCTTTTATAGTGCAGACGCCGCCGCCGTACCCAGTAGGTGGCGATGTGGGCGGCGTACTGGAGCAGCGAATCGCCCCCCAGCCCCATCAGGGCAAAGACGCCCAGGGGCAGCAGGGTGACGGTCATGACCACCACCTTGGCGGTGACGCCCAGGTGCAGCCACATCAGCTCCGGGTAGCCCACGAGCAGCAACAGGGCGGCCGCTTCGATGGTGTTGCGTGTCTCCAGCATCCCGCCCAGCAGCTTGCCGGAGTCGGTATAGTTGGGCGGGATGGTATATACGTTGTTGAACTCCTTTTCTTCGGCCATGAACGCCTCCTTCTACCTACGCGGCCGTGTCCCGGGCCGGTACGATCTCCGTCTCCAGGTCCACCCCGGTGGCGCGCCTGAACTGGGTGACGTAGGTGGGTGAATTGAGCACCACACCGCCCGCGCTGGCGGAACAGTGGACCCACATCTGATTGCCGGCGGCGTCCCTGCCCGCGTACAGCAGGGTGTGGTTGACCGGCACGGTGCCGGGGACGGCCATAAAGCCCAGGTCGCCCGGCAGCAGCTCCGCCTCCGTGATGGCGTAGGTGTTGTCCCACTGGAGCCAGCTCCCCTCATAGAGGGAGACGCCCAGGGCCGTCTGGTAGACCCAGTCGGTGAAGCCCGTGCAGTCCAGCCCGTAGGGCCGGATGGTGCCGGAGCTGCTGGAGCCCGCCGCCGTCACCAGCCGCGGAGTGTTCCACGCCTCGTTCCAGCCGGGGCCGGACTTGCCGCCCCAGAAGTAGGGGACCCTGCCCACCAGGGACAGGGCGGCGCGCATCAGCTCCTTCCGGGCGCCGCTGCACTCCAGCGCGGCCAGAAAGTCATTGAGCTCGGCGTCGGTGATGGGCGGCACCATGCCATCCGTCAGTGTGCCGTACAGGGTCATTTTCAGGGCGTTAGACATATTGAGGATGGCGTCCCCACAGGTGATCTGGAACTGGTCGTACTGGGCCGCGGCATCTATGCCGAAGGCGGAGAGGATGACGGACTGGTCGAAGGGGTGGATGGTGCATTGCACGTACTTGACGGTCTCCTCCGTGCTCTCGCCATTCTCCCCCTCCACGGTGACGGTGGTCTCCTTTTCCTCCGAGGTGACCAGGAACATCCGGTCCGCCACCGCCAGCAGCTTGGCCTCCATATCCGCCTTGATGGCCCCCCGCTGCTCCATGGAGGCGGAATAGGCGGCCAGGGTATAGCAGGTGTCGTAGTCTGCGGAGACCAGGCCGTAGTTGACCAGGGCCTCCATGGACAGGTCGTAGTCGTAGCCGCCGTCCGCGATGATCCGCTCCACCTCCGCAAGCGCGCCGTCGTAGCCGGCCTGGATGCAGGCGGAGACGGTGGCGGAGAGGTCATCGAAGTTGGCGGCCAGGTCGGTGGGCCCGCTGGGGTCCACCGCGTCCGGGTCGGTGTGGAACTGGTTGTTGGTGACGATGGACGGCAGAGAGACCACCGCCACGATGATAAAGAGCAGAAACAGGCATAGGAAAATCAGGACTTTGAACAGGGTGTGGCGCAGGGACCAGGCGGCGGACAGGCTGGCACCCCAGGGGCCGCCAGCCGCCGTCCCGGCCGCGATCTCCGCCGCGGCCTTTCCACTCTCCACTCCCGCCTTGACGGTGGCGGCCGCCGCGTTGGCCGTTGCCTCGCCAGCCGCATGGGCGGCGCCGCCGCTGAACTGCTTGGCGGCCTCCGCCGCTTTCCGGGCGCCTTGCAGGTAGTTGTCCTGACCCTCGCCGAACTGCTGCTGGTCCTCTGACATGGGCTTTCACCTCGCTATCCCCGATTTACACTTCTTTGCTCACATGGGCCCGATAGGCCTCACGCGACTTGCGGCCCAAGGCAAGGACCAGCCGATCAAGGTCATGGTCATCCGCAAGCTCCTTGATGTCTTCCCAGCGACGGCGTTCCGTGTACTCGGGAGCATCCTCCAGGCTGTCGGCATAGAAAAAACGCTGCAGCGCGCCCAGCCCGTCGTTGAAGCTCATTCTGAGAGAAATGATTTTCCCATCCACATCCTCGTTGGTGGAGACGCAGATATGCAGGTTGCCGGTGATCAGTTCGTACCAGGGATATTGGCGGTTTTGGTTCATCTGGGGCGGGGCGGTGAGCCCGGCGGCGCGAATCCCCAATTCGCGCTGGATGAGCTGCCGGGCCCTGCCCATGGTCAATTTCAAAATCAACACCTCAAATTAAATCGTGCAGCATTCTGTGGAGCTCAGGTCTTTTTCCTGGGCGGCTTGCGCTCGCCCTTGGGCCGCTGCGCCGGCTTGCCGTATGGGGTCGGCGCAGCCTTATAGCGGACGGTCTCCACGTTGACGGTGCGCAGACCGTCCGCGTCGTAGACGGGCTTGCCGTCCTCGTAGACCGGCCGGCGCTCCACTGCTGGCGTGCCGGAGATGGCGTACCACTGGCTGCCCCGGCTGTCCTCGTAGACATGGTAGTCGCCCCGCGGGGGCTGGTATAGCGTCCTGTCGTAGAACGCGGTGCCGGAGCCGTCGTCGTGGCGCACCTCCAGCACGCCGTCGGAAGCCCGAGAACTGTCGATGGACACCACGCTCTGCTCGTAGCCGGGCATGAACTGGCCGAACAAGGCGCTGTTATAGGCGCCGGAGGCCTCGCCGGGCCCGCCGCCGGGGCCTGCCTCCCCGCCGGGGGCGGGAGCGCCGGGGGCGCCGGGCATCCCGCCGCCCTCAAACTGGGGTGTGTCTGCGCGGGGTGTCATGGCGTACCAGCTCAGGCCGTCTGCGCCCTGGATGGTCTCATGGGGGGCGTCCGGCTCCTCGTAAAAGGCGCTGTTGTACCAAAGGCCGTTGCTGCCGTCCGGATAGCTGGCCTCCATGGTCCCCTCGTCTACCTGCCGCAGAAGCGTGCCCTCGGGCGCGCTGGGGAAGGACTCAGCCACCTGGGCAGCCTCGGAGGAATCGCCGGTAAAGCCGGGGGTGGGATAAAACGCGCCCATGGCGTCGCCGGAGGCCGTCTGGTACCACTGGCTGCCGTCGGCGGCGTTGACCACGGTGTGGGGGCCCTCCGGCCGCTCATATTGGGCTGCGTTGAAGAGCTCCACCTGGGCCTGCCTGCCGTCCGGGCCGGTGGCGGTGGTGCGGATGTGGCCGCCGGTGATCTCAGTGCCGGAGAACTGCATCCCGGCCGCATTGCCGGCAGGTGTTTCCGGGCTGGGTGCGGATGAGCCCGTGCCAGGTGCGGCGGCCAGGTGCGGCATATAGCTGCCCAGGCTCCGGTCGGCGATGCCGCCGGCAATGGTCCCGGAGGCGTTGCCGGGCCGGCCGGCCACCGAGGCCACGGATTCCGCGGTGAGGGTGGCGCCGTTCCGTGCTGCCATCCCGCCGAACACACGGCCAACGAAGCCGACGCTGCCGCCGGCCCCCATACGGGACCCGCCATCTACGACGGCGTCACGGACAAAGCTGTTGGGCTTATACCGGCTCACAAAGCCGGACATGAAGCCGCCGGCCGCTGCGGCCGCGGCACCGCCCGCCGCCGCAGCGCCGGAGGCGGTCCTGGCCGCGCCTCCGAACACGCTCCCGGCGCTGTGGCTCCCACCGCCCCGGGCGGCCCCGGTGAGGACCCGGGCGGCCATGAGCATCTCGATGCCCATGCTGCTGCCCGTCTGGGCCACGCTCAGACCCAGGGCGGCCAGGTAGCTGTCGCACTTCTGGGCGATCTTCAGCAGGGCCAGAGCGCAGAAGAGCCAGAGGAAGATACTGCCCTGACCGGTGCTGAGCGCGCCGCCGTTGGCCACAAACTGCCCCACGGAGGAGCTGAAGGCGCGCAGGAACCATACGTTGAGCACCAGCAGCAGGAGCTGGGAGCCCACCATCCGGCACCAGGATTGAAATACCCGGGAGGTGGCCTTGGAGGCGCCCATGGAGTAGGCCAGCGGCGAGGTATAGCAGAGCACACCCACCAGCACATACCGTTCCACCGTCTCCAGCAGAAGCTTGAAGTAGTTCCAGGCCAGCGCGATCATCATGATAATGAGCAGAATGAGGCCCACCACCGTGGCGATGGACACGATGGTGACGAGGCCGTTGGTCAGAGCCTCCTCGATGCCGGCGAAGGTGAAGTCGCCCGGGTCCATGCTGGTGTCCAACAGGGCGGTGTAGGGCGCCCGGGCGATGTCCAGGGCGATGGAGAAGATGGGCTTGGCGTAGGCGATCAGGAAGGCGAACAGGGCGCCCCGGGCCATCAGCTGCCAGGGGCTCTCCGCCTCGGTCAGCGGCCCACCGTAGGTGCGGAAAAGCTGCCAAATGACGATGAGGAACAGCAGCGCCCAGGCCGCATACTGGATGATGACGTAGGCGCTGACCACGAAGGGAAAATACTCCTCCATGGCCGTCATATCGGTGCCCAGAGCTTCCAGGAAGATACCGGACACCGCATCCATGAGCTGGGTCATGATACTGGCAACCCAGTTCGCCACGCCTTCAAAGATCCAATCTAACATGGTCAGATTACCTCAGAATCAGGTGGAGGCGGCCCCTTCGGACCGCCTCCACTGCGTGTTGTGTATCTCAATAGCCCGTCCTGGGCAGCGTGGGCGTCTTGCCCTTGTTGTAGACGATGGTCACCCAGCGGTCGTTGGCCATAACCCACTGGCCCTGCCAGACGCCGCCCACGTCGGTCTTGTTGGTGAATCGGTACTCGTGGGCCAGGCCGGGCAGCACCGTACAGTAGACATAGGGGGTCTGGAGCTGGGTAAAGCCCGCGGGGACCCGGCCGAACAGGAACATGACCTCGGTGACATACTCGTTGCTGGCCAGGCCCAAGGCCGCCGGGGAGGCGTCCAAAGTGTAGTTGCGTACGGTCTGGAGGTTGTCGGCCAGGGGGCGGTAGCTGCTGTTAATATTGGTTCGGAAAACCACCTTATAATTGAGCCGTCCCGACCAGGTGCCGGTGACCACCTTATCCAGCCGGACCGCGTCGGTGGGCAGTGTGTCGCGCCAATAGAAGTTGTCCAAGGCAACGGTGGAGTTGTTGGCGATCTCCTTGAACTCATAGCGCATGGACTGGCCGGGCACAACCTCGGTATAACCGGTCTTATGGACGGAGACGTTGGTGTAGACGCTCTTGTTCAGCACCTCGATCTGCACCACCTGCCCGGAGTGCTCCAGGTAGACGGTGGCCGCCTCCGCGCTGATGGAGTAATTGGGCGGGCTGGACACTTCCTTGACCGTGTAGCGGCCCAAAGGCAGCTGCTCCGACACGGCGAGGCCCCGCCCATTGCTCTTTACGGTGTCCACCAGCCGGTTGGCCTTGTCGTAAATCTCGAATACCGCGCCCTCCAAAGGCGTGCCGGCCGGGAAGCCATTGATGGGGTTGTCGTCGGCGCTCTTCTTCCAAATCTGAATCTGGCCGGTGATGGGCGTGTTCTCCCACCGCACCTCGGTGGTCTCGCCCGGCCGCACGTAGACCGTTTTGAGCGCCGTGTCCACCACATAGCCCTCGGCCTCCAGCTCACGCAGGTAGACCTTGCCCTCGATGCCCAGGTCGTCCACGTAGGCATAGCCCCTTTGGTCCGTGGTCACCTGGTCGATGGGATTCATCCTCCCGTCGTAGACCAGGAAGGAAACGCCGGGTACGCCGCGGCCGCTGACGGAATCCACCTTGTGGATGAGGATGCCCGTGAAGGCCTTGTTGGTGACACGCTTGGTGGTCGTGCTGTTGTCTGCCACCGTGAAGTAGATGGGGGTGTCGTCCAGCCGGTACCCCTCCCCGGCCCGGGTCTCAACCAGATAGTAGTCGCCGGCCTCCAGGGGCGCGTAGAAGCGGCCGCGCCGGTCGGTCTCCCAGGTGCCCACCAGGCCGCCGTCCATCTTCCTGATCTCGAACTCTGTGTCAGGAATGCGGACGCTGTGGTCATCCTCCGCGACCTTGATGAGCTCCAAGCCACCCACCCGCTTGTTGTAGAAGACCAGCTTCTGGCCCTGGGCGTCCTCGCTGATGAGGATGGACTGGGGGGTGCCGTCCAGCACGAACCCGTCCACCGTCTTGACCTCTTTTGCGGTGATGGTGGCGCCGGGCGTGAGGCCGGTGATGACGATGCGGCCGTACTGGTCCGTCACATACTGGCCATTGTTGGGACCCACGACCGCGCCAGAGGAGTCAGTCACAAGGAAGGTGACGCCGGCCAGCCCCACGTTATTGCCGCCCTCGATGTACTTCTGGATAGTGAGGGAATGGGTGGGCGTATTATCGAAGGTCAGGCTGTTGGCCGCGCCGCTCTTGACCACGATAGTCTTGGGCTCGCCGTCCTTGATGTAGCCCGGAGGCGCCGTCTCCTCCCGCACCACCACCGTCATATCCGGCGTGAGGCCGGTGATGGTGGCCAGGCCGTCGCTCCCGCTGGTATAGCGGCCCTGATTGGGCCCGATGGGCATACCCGCCCCGTCCGTCACATAGAAGACGGCGTCCTTCAAGGGCTGGTGGTTGGCTGCGTCCCGTTTCAGGAGCGTGAGGTTGCAAAGCGGCTTGTTATAGAAGTAGAGCTTTTGGGTGTCCGCGGGATTTACCACCACGGTCTGGCTCCGGGTCTCCTCGTCGATGGCGTAGCCCGGTATGCTGGCCACCTCAGTCACCACCAGGGTTCCGGTGATGGAGAGATTGATTTGTCCGTTTTGGTCAGTCACATAGAGCCCATTGGAGGAGAGCTGGCCGTTTTCCGCGTCCACCACCTGCCCATTGGCGTAGGTGATTTTGAACTGCACTCCAGCCAGCGGCGTCTTCTTGTCCTCACTGGACAATTTGTAGATGACCAGATTGCCCTCCGGCTGGTTACGGAACTCAAGCGTCACCGTCTGTCCGGCCCGGATCACGGCGGTCTGGGGCACGTTGTCCAGCAGGTAGCCCGGCTTGGCCCGTGTCTCCTTGACCACCAGGGTGGTGCCCGGGTCGATGCCCTCCACCAGGAAGCTGCCCGTGCTGTCGGTGACGAACTTGCCGTTGGCGTCGCCCACCACAGCGCCGGAGGAGTCGGTCACCAGGAACTCAACATCAGAGAGGGGCGACTGATCCGCGCTGGAGACCTTCTTCACCAGCAAACTGCCCTTGGGTGAGTTGCCAAAGTAGAGTTGGACCACGTCCTGCTCCTTCCCGCTGATGTAGACCGACTGGGGTGCGGTGTCGATGACGTGGCCGCTGTCACTGGCCAGCTCCTCGCAGATGTAGTAGCCGGCTTTGAGGCCGGTCACCGTGAAGGACCCGTTTTGCGACGTCACATAGGTGCCCACCACGGTGCCTCCGCTGCCGCTGGTCTCGCCGCCCAGGTAGCGGAGCTGGAACCGGCAGTTGGGGACGGCGGCTCCGGATTTTGAATCAAATTTCCAGACCACGAGGGCGCTCAGGGGTGTATTCTGGAACAGAAAAGTGTGGCCTTTCCCGGCGGCCACGAACGCCTCTTGGGTGTCGCTGTCCTTGATGGAGAAGCCGGTGGGCGGCTCCAGCTCCTTCACCCGGAACCAGCCGTCCTTGAGCCCGTTTTCCGGCCCGGTCAGCTCAATGCGCCCGTTTTCATCCGTCACAAAGACGCCCAGATCGTTGAGCTCGCCCGTGGAGGTGTTGTTGCTGGCGTACCAGACCTGGAAGCGCACATTGGCGAGGCGCTCATGGGTAATGCTGTTCTCCTTCAGGATCTCGATGGCCGGGGAGCGGTGGTTCTCGAAGTAGACGTCGCTGTGCCGGTTGGGGTGGAGCGTGATGAGCTGGCTGGGCGCGTCCAGCAGGTAAGGCTCCGGCACGCTCTTCTCGGAAATCTCATAGACGATGGGCAGCAGATTCTCCAGCGTGGCCGTCCCATCCGGGCCGGTCTTGACCTCCGTGACTGTGGAGCCGTCGGCTGCTTTCACGAGGAACACGCAGTTTTCAACCGGGCGTCCGTTGCCGGCGTCATTTTTGTGGATGGTGAGGGACGGACGCTTATCGTTCGACAGCACGATGGTGCTCGGCCTGCCGGGGAACAGCTCTACGTGGTGCTCTCTGGGGTCGATCAGGTGGTCCGGGGCCGTGGAGGTCTCCTTTACGGAATAGACCCCTACGTCCAAATCGGAGATCTCGATGCGGCCCCGGCTGTCCGTCGTCCGGTCCAGGTAGTGCGAGCCGTCCGCGATGGCGGCGATACGGAAGGTCACCCCGGGCAGCGGGGTGCCGTCGGCGCTCAGCTTGATGAGGACGAGGGAGGGGCGGGCGTGGTTGGTGAACACGAATTGGGCGTTCTCATTGGGGTCCAGCTGGATGATGCGCTGGGCGTCGTCGATGAGATACCCCGCACAGCTCTTTTCCGTCACCACATAGGCGCCGGCGGGGAGCTTGGACAGGTCGATGGTCCCATCCGCCTGTGTGCGGAACTCCTCCGGCCCATAGCTGCCATCCACCGCCTTGATCTCGAAGACCGCGTTGGGGATCCCCTTGGACGGATCCAGCGCATCCACCTTGATGAGGTGCAAGCCGGGCTTTCGGTCATTAAAAAAGACGAGCTCCCGGATGCCGTCCCCCGCCGCCAGCTCGATCTGCTGTGGGGTGGTCTCCGTGATATGCTCGTCGTCGCCCTGCTTTTCAAATACCAGGAAGGTGCCAGGCTCCACGTCCGGGATCAGGATCTCGCCCAGCTCATTGGTGACGTACTCGCCGTAGAGCCTGCCGTCCCGCCAGACCTGGAAGGTCACGTCAGGTAAATAGGCGTGGCTGGTCCGGTCGTACTTCTGGATAAGAAGCCCCGGCTTGGCCCGGTTTTTCAGGGTGTAGCTGGCCTCGGTCCCCGCGGTGACAGTAACTGTATGGACCTGGTCGTCCTTGATCCACCCTGACGGCGCTGCCTGTTCCAAAATGGAGTAAGCGCCGGGCTTGAGCTGGTCGAAGTAGGCACAGCCCGCCAGATCGGTCGTCTCGGTGTAGGTGGCGCCGGATTCAATGTGACGGATCTGCACCACCGCTCCGGCCAAATTGCGGCCGCTGTCCTGATCCACCTTTACCACCCGGAGGGTCCCATAGGGATCGTTGAAGAACGTGACCTCGCCGGTATCTCCATACTGGATGGTGATGGTCTTGGTGGTCTCCTCGCCTAGCAGGTGAAACCGGGGCGCGGTCTTCTCCGTAATGACGTACTGGCCGGCCTGTTTCAGGGGGAGGACCAGCTTCCCGCTGGGCCCGGTGGAGAAGCTGCCCAGGATAGTGCCGTCCGGGCATTTCACCTCGAACAACGCGCCCTCCAGCGGATCGTTGGTGCCTGTCTCCTTCTTGTTGATGATGAGCGTGGTCTCCTCCGGGTCGGGCGTGGGCTCCGCGCTGTACCGGCTGAAGGCGGACTGGCTCATGGCGGTGGTAGGGTCCGTGTCGCACATATATTGCTGCAATTTGCCGTACTTATCGGTCTCCTGGCACAGCGCGTAATAAATCGCGTACTTGTAGACGTTGCAGTCAAAAGACAACTGTGCGGACCCGGTCTTTCCGTCCACACTTCCCTTGGGGTAGAGCACCTTAAATTGGCCGGCATAGCCGGTGCCCGTACCGCTTGTCTTGAGTGCGGTGATGTCCTCATTCTGCATGTTGACGATCCTGGTACCGTCCGGAACCTCGTCAGGCGACGTAAAAGAGACGTTGATGTCATAGTCGCAGACCCAGGTTTCCGAATGGACGGTGAAGACCTGCTGGTAATACTCCTCCCCGCCGATGGTGGTGGGATAGGCGTAGTTCTTGTCCGCAGTCACGGTGATATTGGGCTGGGGCACGACTGTCCAGGCGGTCCCCCGGGCGTAGATGTCCTTGGCGGCGGCCAGGATCTTCTCCGCCCGCTCTCGCTCCACACCGGTGAGGGAGCTGTTGATGGTCAGCCGGTCGATGCTCCAGGAGTCGATGAGGTAACACCAGAGCGCCATCTTCGTCGCATAAAAGGCCTGGTACTTATTCTCCAGCTTCAGCTCGCCCAGGCCCCTGTGGGGGTAGCCGTTGGCCACGATGCCTACGATTTTGGGGTCCGTGCTGGCCTTTTCTGCGAGGTACTTGATGGACTCGCCGGGCGCCACGGTCTGGGGGACGCCCTTGGTGGTGGGATTGATGCAGTATGCGGGGATCTCCTTGAGCTCACCGCCGCCTGTTCTGTAGTTGAAGTAGGTATAGTTCTGCGACTTGGGTGAGCCGTTCATGCTCAGGTAGTTCATGGGGAAGTCACCATTAAAGATGTTGACCTCTCCCAAGGCCTCCTCCACCGTCCCCGCGGCGGAGGCAAGTCCGGTGCATAGGCTCAACATCGTGGCCACCACCAGGAGCATGGCCAAAAGCCGTTTTCTCATATGAAACCTCCAAATGAAAAGAGAGCAAACCAAAAACGGTTTGCTCTCCATAATGGGTGGGTATTTGATTATCTTCTTACAATGCAGTACCGGGTATGCTGGAATATACCGTTGTGATAGACGTCCCAGGCCTCCATGCTGTAGGTGCCGGGCGGAACGGACTCGAAAATCTTTGTGATCTCCGACTCCCGCCAGGGCCAGAAGACCTGGGGCTCCACGTCAATCGGAATGCTCAGGTTGGTCCTGACATACGGGGTCCCCTTGGCGCCATATCTCAGTCGGCCGTTTTCGCTGGTCTCCGGATTGTTCCCGGCCAGGTTCCATAGGGTGTACTGCATCCTGCGTGTCTCGTAGAGATTGCGAATCAGTAGGTCGTCGCCGGCCTCATCGTTGAACCGGCGTACCTCCACGGCGGGCAGCTCCACGGCGGGAAAGCTGGACCAGTCGCAGGTGGCCGTGGGCAGGGGGCCCAGGGGGCCGGCAGCAAATGCGCTGGCGTCATACCGGCTCATGTCCGTGATGGTGTAGTTGGTGCCGTCGTCGCAGCGCACCACGTCGCCCTCCTTCAGGGTGAGCTTGGCATCCCCGTCCGGGATGTTGATGGAGCCGTCCTCGTTTCTGCCAGTCTGGGGCACCACGTCGCCGGTGTACTCGTTGCCCAGCGCCCGGTAGAGCAAGACCGCCATCTCACCGCGGGTCACGGCGTCGCCGCCGAAGCCCTGATCGGGCGCGATGCCCGCCTGCGCCGTCGCGGCGACCGCGGTGTCATAGGTCCAGCCGTCGTCGCCGAGCTCCATGATGCGCAGCGTGACCGTACAGGCCGCCGCGGGTGTGACGCTGTCGTAGGCGCCGAACCTGCCGTCGCCATATCCCAGCATGATGCCCTGGGCCGTACAGTATCCGGCGTAGAGTTTTGCCCAGTCGGGCACGTCCGTGTAGACGCACTGCCCGGTGTAGTAGGCCTGCTCGGCTGCCACATGCTCAGGGTTGCCCATCACCCGTGTCAGGATCGCGGCCAGCTCCACGCGGACCAGCGTCTTGTCCAGCATGAGGTCGCCGGAGGCGTCGCCCTGGAGCACGCCTTTTTCCCGCAGATATTCACCGGCCGCCTCGGCCTCCGTACCGGCCGCATACGCCGTGCCCCCGCAGAGCAGGAGCAGCCCAGCCAGCATTACGGCGAAAAGGGATGTTGCCTTGCGCTTCATATGCAATTCCTCCTGTCAATGGTTTCTTACCACCATTACACCACTGACAGTTCCTTTTTGCAACCACGCTTTGCTCAGGTGACCTCTCTGGCCTGTACGCACCAGCGCATATCCCGGTCATTTCGCACGCAGGTGATGAGCGTGATGATGTTCTCGCTGGTCCGGTCCAGCCTGGAGAAGTCGGTCTCGTCGATCTTCCCCACATAGAACACCTCATAGGTCCTGGTGCCCAGCTTTGTGGTATAGGTGATGCGGTCCCCATAGTCCAGGGTATGGATCTGGCCGAAGTGGTCGGCCACGCCACGGTTGTGGCCGGCCAGCCCCACGTTGCCGTCCCAGCAGGAGGTGCTTTTGAAGTGCCCGGCGCCCTTGGCAAGGCTCTCCAGGCTCTCATCCTCATAGACCTTGACGCTCAGCCCCAGTGCGGGGATCTTCATCCGTCCCAGGCTTCCGTCCGAGTAAAAGAGGCCGTCCGGCAGGGTAAACTCAGTGGATAGCGTGACTGTGACGGAGGAGGAGCCGGATCCGGCTGTATCCGCGGGCGGATAGTAGAGGCCGCCGGAGCTGCCGGACGTACTGCCGCCCGCCGACGCGGTGGGCTGGGGAGTCAGGACCTCGCCCGTACCGTCCTGATAGGACTCCGGACTGCCGAAGGGAGGAGGGACCACGGCCGCGTTCTTGCTGCGGTCGATGTTGTCCGCCTCTGTCGGACCGCCGCCCACCACCGTCACCTGCTCCACCGAAGTGGCCGGCGCAAACATGCCGCCGTCGGGCGCTTCTACCTCATACTCCAGCGCCAGGGCCGGCGCTGTCGCCGCTGCCGTCACCATCAGGACCATAGCCGCCATCATCAACAATCTCTTCATGCGCCGCGCGCTCCTTTCGATTTTTCATCAGCAGATACGACCCGCCGGCGCCCACGGCCAGAGCGGCCAGGACGGCGGGGATCAGGACAAGGGGGAGGCTGACGCCGGCTTCCGGCTCCTCTTCTATGGGCACCTTCTCGATGGTCAGCATGGGTGTGCCGCCGTAGATGACCGTATAGCGGATGACCGTGACGCCGGTGCGGTAGACCTCGCCGGTGTAATCGGCAGTGGTGGTGTAGCCCTTCACGTAGCTGGTGGTCTTGCTGCCACCGTAGGTGCAGACGGCGGTAAAACGGTCGCCGATCTCGTAGTCGTCGGCGTTGTAGGTGTTGTCCGTCTGCCACTGCACATCCTGGAGCGTCAGCGTCCGGCCACCCTCCTCGATGGTCTTGGGCAGGTACTGTGTGTCGGCATCCGACAGATTGGGGTAGCTGCGGGAGGCGGTGACGGGCGTGGTCTTGCTGCCGTAGCCGGAGGGCTCGGTCTTGATGGAGTCCAAGTCCAGCCGCAAGGTGCCATCGAAGCCCTCCTCGGTGGTGACCTCCTTCTCCTGGGGCAGCAGCGACAGGATGGTCTCCATGTCCTTGCTGCCGCTCTCCACGGTCTCGGTCTGGGTGATGGCCTGGGTCTCCGACCCGATGATGACCTCCCGCAGGATATCCGTGCATTCGTACCGGTACCCGTCCCGCTCAAAGGGCTCCCGGGGCAGGGTGGACGGGTCTGTATTGGGGGAAAGGTCGTAGACCTTGCGGATCTCCAGCGCCTCCTGGTTGAGCACGATATCCACCGGGAGCAGGGCGTCCGGGTCTATGAAGTCGGCCCCCGCGGCTCCGGCAGGAAGAGCCAGCGCGGTGAGCAGCAGGAGCGACGCGGTGATGGAAGAGAGTGCCTTTTTCATGCTGTCAAGTCCTCCTTTTTCTTCATCCGGTGTACTGTCCGCCCTGGATGAGAGGCTGCAGGTAGGCTACCGCGAACCCCAGGGTATTGAGAACCACCCAGGTCACAATGATCCGCTTGAGCCAGCTGGTGGCCTCGTCCACCGCCCGCTGGTTCCGGGAGATCATGCGGACCAGCAGGGCCACGGCCGCCGCGGTCACGCCCACAATGGTCGAGATGCCAAGCAGCTGGCCGTACAGGTCCTGCATGATGCTGGAAAATCTCGTCCAGATCGTGTCGCCCGTCCCCGCCGCCAGGGCGGTCTGGGTCATGATCAGCGCCATACTGCAGCACATGGCCGCCGCCCTGAGCCTGACCCTGGCCCGCCGCGGGCCCTTCGGTTTCTTCTCTTCTTGTGCCATTACACTGGTACCTCCTCGTTTTCGGGCGCAAAAAAAGACCGCTCCTGAAAAGCGACCCGAACGGTCCTTTCAGAAACGGCCCAATGCCAACGCCCAGTTTTGGACGGTACCAGTGTAGCACATTTCCAATCCTCTTGTCATCGGCGGCCAGCCTGCCAATTTCCCGCCATTTTTGTGCCGCAAAACCTGCCATCATATCGATTCTTCCATAAAAACATCGGGATGTTTTTATGGCGGCGCAAAGCGCCGCCACGCCGAAGGCGTGGAAGAACGTATGGCACGACGTCTTTGGCGGCGTATGCCGCCGCGCCGTTTTACGGCGCCGACCAAACCGTGCAGCGGTTTGGTCGAAGACTCGTATTAAACCCCCTCCAGCAGGGTGAGGATCTCCAGCCAGGCGTCCAGACAGCCCGCCGGGGCCGTCCAGAGCCGAATGGACAGGATATTCACCGCCTGCTGCCGCAGTCGGTAGTAGTGCCGGTCCGAGATACCCAGCCGGTACAGGATCTCCGCGTGAGTCAGCTTATCCGGGGTGATATAGGTCTGGAAGATGATGTTATACATCAGCTCCCCGTTCCCCGGCTTGTGGCGCAGCACCGTCAGGGCCTCGTTGATCCGGTCCAGCAGCAGCCGGGACTTCTGGATGCTCAACAGCTTATGCTCCAATTTGGCGTTGTTCATGGCCAGCTGGGTATCCACCGCGCTCAGCAGCGCGTCAAGGTCCTTCAGCGGCCGGTCCAGTTCCTCCGCCACCCGCTCCGGGAAGCACTCCAGCGCCCAGACGATGTCCCGGTAGTCCTTCAGCATACGCTGGGTGTTGTGGTACATGTTCCGGCGCAGCTCCCGCTCCGCCTCCCGGACCCGCTCACTGGTGATCTCCGGGTCCTCCACGATGCCCCTGCGCTCCAGCAGGGAGATAAACTGCTCCGTCTGGGGAGACAGGCTCTCATGCGCGTCACCACAGGGGGATGCCTTCAAATGTTCCATACTCGATTCCTCCTTGGCTGTCCGGGCCCGCCCTCTGGGGTGGGCCCACGTCAAAATCAACTTCGCGCGCGCCTATGTACTTACCCCGCCAGTCCTCTTCACAACTCCTGCAATTCTGACACGGAGAAAGATACGCGCGTATAATAGGAGACGAAAGTGCAACACGGCCCTCGGCGCCCGGGCGGGCAGGGGGTTCCCCGCCCATTCCCCGGACGATGGCCTTGCTGTACCACGCCACCAGCCTGCACAGCCGCTCATGATCCGTGCCGCTCAAATACGCATTTCTACCTGCTATGCGTATCTTGGTCAGAATACGTTCGACCTGATCAGAGTTGGGCCGTGCGATGGCGGACCCTGTTGGATAGGCCGTGTTGAAGACGAGGCAGCCGAAGGAGCCCGGCAGCTTCACAAGCGGGAAGGCATCCGCGTGTTTTTGGAAGAAGCGCCAGACCTTCGTCTTTTCCCAGCCCCAACGGCGGCCCATGGCCTCCAGGGTCAAAACGGCGCCCTGCTGCCCATACTGGACGGCCGGCGCCGTATGAGAAAACGCATTGCCGGGGTCCTGCCATACCGTGTGGCACCACAGGTCCAGCCATGCGTCCGACTCATCGAATTGATAGTGCGCCTCCGCGAGACGCTGGGTGATGTTCCGGGGCAGGCAGAGGAAGCCGTACCCAGGAGTAGCGTAGACGGCCTCGTCGCCCATACAGGGGGCGCCGGAGCAGTGGACCACCCAATCCTTGATTTGATAGGTCAGCTTTTTGGTCTGGCCGTCCAGCTCATAGGTGAGGTAGCCCAGCGCGGAGAGCTTGTCCAGCGTCTCCAGAGCCTTCTGGCGGTTCTTGATGCCCAGGATGCTCTTGAGGCCCACCACGCCGCCAGACCAAGTACCCAGAGAGACCTGGTTCACATGCCCGCAGTAGACGGCCTGTCCGTTCCGGAAGGCCACCCTGGAGGCCAGCCGCGCCCAGGCGCCCATGACGCCCTTCCCCGGTGGGAGTTGGTTGCGTGGGAGCTTCACCCACTGGTACTTCAGCAGGCATTTCATCGCGGCGGCCTCCTTTCCATTTGATTGAAGTTGAAAGAAGCCCCGCTCCGTGTTACACTAAAAAACACGAAAGCGAGGCGATTAAGATGGTTTATGCCTGTGACCACTGCCACTTTTTGTTCTCCCGGGTGTCCCCGATTGAGCGCTGCCCGGACTGCGGGAAGGAGAATATACGCCCGGCGACCCCGGAAGAGGCTCAGGAGTTTGAGGGGCGAAAGTCATCTGATCTGTGGAAGGATGACACAGCAGCGGGCAAACTGTAGGGTGTATCTGCAAAATGAACACATCATTGGAGGAGACCATGAGAATCGTAACGCTATTTATCGCAATGAGCCTGGACGGCTATGTCGCCGACTCCGACGGCAAAGTGGGCTGGCTGCAAGGGGAGAGTTCCGGGGAAAACGATATGGCCAGCTACCAGGCCTTCATCAAGGATGTAGACACGGTCCTAATGGGCTGGAACACATATCACCAGGTCACGACGGAGCTGTCCCCGGGGGAATGGGCCTATGCGGATCTGACCAGCTATGTGCTCACCCACAGAACACTCCCCTCAACGGACGCCATCCGGTTTGTCAACGAGGACGCCTGCGCGCTGGTCCGGCGGCTGAAGATGGAGCAGGGGAAGGGAATCTGGGTGTGCGGCGGGCCGAATATCATCCAGCCGCTGCTGGGGGAGGCGCTCATAGACAGGTTTCACCTCTCCATCATTCCCACCCTCCTGGGACGCGGGGTCCGCCTGTTTGACACGCCGGACGGCGCGTGTGACCTGCACCTGGTCAAGACGGAGCACTACAACGGAATCGTAGACCTGATTTATGAACGGAGAGAGCGGCATCATGGAAGCTGAAAAAGTATATCGGATGGACGTCTCCAAGGTTTATCCTCTCCTGGTCAGCAAGGCCGTGAAGAAGGGGCGGACCAAAGCCGAGGTGGACAAGGTTACCTGCTGGCTGACAGGGTACAGTCAGAGGGAGCTGGAGGAGCTGCTAAACCGACCTGTCAGCTACGCGGCCTTCTTTCAGGGCGCTCCGGCGCTGCATGAAAACAGGAGGCTGATCCGAGGGTCGGTCTGCGGCATCAAAGTGGAGGAAATCGAGGACCCGCTGATGCAGAATATCCGCTATCTGGACAAGCTGGTGGATGAGCTTGCGAAAGGCAAATCCATGGATCAGATTCTGAGAAAGGAGTAGGTATATGCGATGACGAGGGAGCAGCTGACTGCGTTCATCTTGGAACGATACAGCGCGGATCAGGATTCCCCGTGGCTGAAATATCCGGAACATGTGGTATTCAGACATCCCAGCAGCCGGAAATGGTTTGCCCTTCTGATGCGTATTCCAAAGAACAAGCTGGGTTTGGATGGCGACGGGATGATCGACGTGCTCAATGTAAAGTGCGACCCGCTGCTCATCGGATCTCTGCGGGAGGAACAGGGAATTTTTCCCGCGTATCATATGAGTAAGACGAGTTGGATCACGCTGGCCCTGGAGGGTGGCCCGTCGGATGATAAGATCGTATGGCTGCTGGACCTCAGCTACGAATTGACGAATCCAAAGAAAAAGCGGACATAGAAAGACGCCGCCGCAGCATCGCGGCGGCGTCTTTTTATGCCTTCTCAGCGGCGCGGAGGGCGGATTCCGTGTCCCGGCCCACGCCAGTAAAGTCCCCCCGCAGGGACTTGAGGGCCGTCCGCTCCACGCCAATCTCCCCGGCGGTGCGTACACCCAAGACCCGAATCACGGGCAAGGGCGGGCACCAGCCTTGGAGAGCGTGCTGCAGGAGAAACGCGGCCACGCCCCCGGTGAGCCACAGCCAGCGCCGGTCCTTGGCCACGCCCAGCCCCAGGCTCAGGAGCAGCAGGCAGGCGGCGTTGGTCTCCAGCACCCGCTCCGTGTCCCACTCCCTGTCCATGCGGCGGATGGCCCCATCCAGGTCCCCGGAGTCAATGGCACGTTCCATGTTTTTCAGCGTCCTGCCCCGGATGTCGGCGTTGACCTTCCCGCTGGTGTTCCAGGCCACCCGGCGGGCTGTGGGCGGCAGCTTCGGCATCTCACTCATGGCTTGAGCACCACCTTGATGCAGCCCTCCTGCTTTTTGTCAAAGACCTCATACCCCTTGGCCCCCTCGTCCAGGCGCAGGCGATGGGTGATGATGTCGGTGGCGTCGAACTTGCCCTCCTGGATCAGCTTCAGGATCGGCTCCACATAGCGTGTGGCGGGGCACTGGCCCATCTTCAGGGTCACGTTCCGGGAGAAGAAGTTGCCCAGGGGGAAGAGGTTATACCGCCCGCCGTACACACCCAGCATGACCACGGTGCCGCACTTGCGCACCGCTTCCGAGCTCATCTCGATGGCCGCCTTGCTGCCCCCCTGGAGCTTTAAGGCGGTCTCCACCTTCTCCATGGCGGACATCTTGCCGTCCATGCCCACGCAGTCGATGACCACGTCGGCGCCCCCGTGGGTCAGCTCCTTGAGATAGAGGCCGGTGTTGTCGTGGTCCTCAAAGTTCACCGTCTCCACGCCGGGATAGGTAGCTGCGTGCTCCAGCCGGTATCCCACATTGTCCACAGCGATGACGCGCTTGGCCCCCTCGTAGAGGGCCCATTTCATAGTCAGTAGCCCCACCGGGCCGCAGCCCAGCACCACCACGGTGTCCCCCTTTTTGACGCCACCCTGCTCTACGCCCCAGCGGGAGGTGGGGAGGATGTCGGTGGTGAAGAGGACCTGCTCGTCGGTGAGCCCCTCGGGCACCACCACCGGTCCCACGTTGGCGTAGGGGACCCGCAGATACTCGGCCTGGCCCCCGGCGTAGTCGCCAAAATGCTTGGAGTAGCCGAACAGGCCCCCGGCCTCCCCGTTGGGGTTGGAGTTGTCGCACTGGCTGAACTCCCCGGCCTCGCAAAAGGCGCAGTGGCCGCAGGCCACCGGGAAGGGCACCACCACCCGGTCCCCCTTTTTGACCTTTGTGACGTCCTTGCCCGCCTCCTCCACGATGCCCATGGTCTCGTGGCCCAGCACGTAGCCGGGGTACATACCCGTCACCGTGCCGTGGATGAGGTGCAGGTCGGACCCGCAGATGGCCGTGGAGGTCACCTTGACGATGATGTCGTCATCCCGCTCCAGCTTGGGGTCCTGGACCTCCTTCACCGCCACGTCCCGGACTCCCTCGAATACGACTGCTTTCATATGCCGCCCTCCTTGTTTTCCTTTATAATTTGCGGGGAAAGGCTGCTCTATCCGTTCAGCGTACCCAAAAAGCCAATGGGGTGGATGATATGATCCCCCTTGGCGTCCAGGTCCAGGGCTGGATCCAGCAGGGTCACGGCCCGGCGAATGGCGAAGAAGCCGTATTTCGCCCGAATGCTGTCCACCACCCGGTCGATGGCGGCCCGGCGCTGGGCCTTCTGCTCTTCTGGAAAGAGGGAGAGCTGCTCCATGTCTTCCGCCGGAGCCAGACCGCTGGCCTTGACCGACAGGCTGCGCACTGGGGCGCCGCCCCCGTGGTGGGCCTGGTAGATGGACATGGCTGCCTCCCAGATGTCCAGAGTGCTGTGTGAGGGCCGTGGCAGCCTCGCCTGGCGGTCATAATGAACCAGGGTGTTGTCCCGGATGCCCACGGCCACGGTGGTACAGGTGCAGCCCTGCTCCCGCAGGCGCGCCCCCACGCTCTCGCAGAGGGCCATCAGCGTGATCTTTACGTCGTCCAGGGTCACCAGGTCCCGCGGAGCCGTGGTGGAGTTGCCCACGCTTTTCATAGGCGGTACAGCGTAGTACCGCCGCACGCCGGAGTGGTCCAGGCCGTTGGCAAAGCGGTGGAGCATAACACCGTTCTTACCCAGCAGGTGATATAGGAAGTCCACATCGCACTCGGCCAGGGCGCCGATAGTGCCGACGCCGAACCGGGCTAGCTTGCGTGTGGTGGCCGGCCCCACGTACAAAAGGTCACTCACCGGCAGGGCCCACGCCGTCTCCCGGAAATTATCCGGGGTGATGACTGTGGTGGCATCGGGCTTTTTCATATCCGAGCCCAGTTTGGCGAATACTTTGTTGTAGGACACCCCCACGGAGACAGTCAGCCCCAGCTCCCGCCGGATGCGCGCGCGGATGTCGTCCGCAATGGCCGGACCGTCCCCGAAGAGGCCGGTGGAGCCGGTCACGTCCAGCCAACACTCGTCCAGCCCAAATGGTTCCACCTGGTCGGTGTAGCTGGTGTAGATCTCCCTGGCCTGGGCAGAGAAGTGGAGGTAGCGGTCGTAGTGGGCCGGGACGCAGATGAGGCCGGGACACTGTTGCCGGGCCTCCCACAGCACCTGGCCGGTGCGGATGCCAAACTTTTTGGCCACGTCGTTTTTAGCCAGTACGATCCCATGGCGGGCTTCCTCATCGCCCGCCACCGCCACGGGCTTGCCCTTGAGCGTGGGGTCGTATAAAATCTCTACACTGGCGTAGAAATTGTTCATATCTGAATGGAGGATGACAGGCTTCATGGTCTCAGTATGTGAGGCAGGCGGCGCCTTCATCCATGAAAGGAGTCGTTCTTATGTGCGGCCGTTACAGCTTAGCCCCTGATGAATCTGTGGAGATCGCCAGGATCGTGGCGGAGGTACAGGCCAGGTTTGGGGCGACCAGTATCCACACTGGAGATATCTACCCCACCAACGCTGCGCCCGTTCTGCTCTCAAACGGGCAGGAAATGACCCCCAAGCCGATGGGCTGGGGTTTTCCCAGTTTCAAAGGCAAGGGGGTCATCATCAACGCCCGGGGCGAGACCGCCCTGGATAAGCCGATGTTCAGGAAGTCGCTGCTGGAGCGGCGCTGCATCGTGCCCACCACGGGCTTCTATGAGTGGTCCAAAGACAAGACGAAGTACCGGTTCAACCTGCCGGGTCGGGACACCCTCTACCTGGCCGGCCTCTGGAACTCCTTCCAGGGGGAGGAGCGGTATGTGGTCCTGACCACCGCCCCCAACGACACCATTATCAACGTCCACGACCGGATGCCGGTGCTCTTGACGGAGGACGAGCTGACGCCATGGCTCAACGACGCCGGCATGGCCACGGCAAAGGTGACGGCCTTGCAGCCCAGTCTTACCAGCATCGCGGTATGAGCACTGTCAGAGCTGTACGTTCAAAATCCAGAGGGGATCCGCCTATCAAAAATACAGCTATGGAAAACCTTGCAGTTTTAATCGAATATTCATACGTTTTTTGAGTAAACGTACCTCTATAAAATCGCTCGTTTTCAGAGCAGAAAAAGACCGACACCCACATTGTGAGCGTCGGTCTTTTCTATCATTGCATGTGCACCTTCTGGTGTAATGGTGTAAATGTGGTGTAAATCGAGACGTCCAGAACACAGAAAGTCAGTGATTGCAATGGTTACAGGGCTTGTTTTAGTACATGCCGCCCATATCGGGGGCAGCCGGAGCAGCCGGAGCGGGGGGCTGGGGCTTGTCGGCCACCAGGGACTCGGTGGTCAGCAGGGTGGCGGCGATGGAGGCCGCATTCTCCAGAGCGGAGCGGGTCACCTTGGTGGGATCGACGATACCGGCGGAGATCATGTCCACATAGGTCTCATTATAGGCATCGAAGCCGTAGCCCACCTTGTCGGCCTTCTTCACATTCTCCAGCACCACGGAGCCGTCGATGCCGGCGTTGGTGGCAATCTGGCGCATGGGCTCGGTCAGGGCCTTGGCAATGATGGACACACCGGTCTTCTCGTCGCCCTCGGTCTCGGCCAGCAGCTTCTCCACGGAGGCGATGGCGTTGACATAGGCGGTGCCGCCGCCGGCCACGATGCCCTCTTCCACAGCGGCGCGGGTGGCGTTCAGGGCGTCCTCGATGCGGAGCTTCTTCTCCTTCATCTCCACCTCGGTGGCGGCGCCCACGCGGATGATCGCCACGCCGCCGGCCATCTTGGCCAGGCGCTCCTGGAGCTTCTCGCGGTCGTAGTCGGAGGTGGTAGTCTCGATCTGGCTCTTGATCTGGTTGACGCGGGCCTTGATGGCGTCGGCGGAGCCGGCGCCGTCCACGATGATGGTGTTCTCCTTGGAGACCTTCACCTGGCGGGCGCGGCCCAGCATGTCCATGGTGGCCTCCTTGAGCTCATAGCCCATGTCGGAGGTGATGACGGTGCCGCCGGTCAGCACGGCGATATCCTCCAGCATCTCCTTCCGGCGGTCGCCAAAGCCGGGGGCCTTGACGCACACCACATTCAGGGTGCCGCGCAGCTTGTTGACAATCAGGGTGGACAGGGCCTCGCCCTCCACGTCCTCAGCGATGACCAGCAGCTTCTTGCCGGACTGCACCACCTGCTCCAGGATGGGCAGCAGCTCCTGAATGTTGGAGATCTTCTTGTCGGTAATGAGAATCAGGGCGTCGTCCAGAACGGCCTCCATCTTCTCAGTGTCGGTGACCATATAGGGGGTGATATAGCCCCGGTCAAACTGCATGCCCTCAACCACCTCGGAATAGGTCTCGGCGGTCTTGGACTCCTCCACGGTGATGACGCCGTCGTGGGAAACCTTCTCCATGGCCTCGGCGATCAGCTTGCCCACGGTCTCGTCGCTGGAGGACACGGTGCCCACGCGGGCGATGTCGGCGGAGCCGTTGACCTTCTTGGAGTTGGCCTTAATGGCCTCCACCGCGGCGGTGGTGGCCTTGGCGATGCCCTTTTTCATGACCATGGGGTTGGCGCCGGCGGCCAGATTCTTCAGACCCTCGCGGATGATGGCCTGGGCCAGCAGGGTTGCGGTGGTGGTGCCGTCACCGGCCACATCGTTGGTCTTGGTGGAGACCTCCTTCACCAGCTGAGCGCCCATGTTCTCAAACGGGTCGTCCAGCTCAATCTCCTTGGCGATGGTCACGCCGTCGTTGGTGATCAGGGGGGCGCCGAACTTCTTGTCCAGCACTACATTGCGGCCCTTGGGACCCATGGTGATCTTCACGGTATCGGCGAGCTGGTTGACGCCGCGCTCCAGCGCGTGACGGGCTTCCTCGCCGTAGCAGATAATTTTAGCCATAACGTATTACCTCCAAATTGAGTCGGGTGGAACTCACCCGGAAGATTTCTTGTTCCAGAGAGCGGGCGCACACTGTGCGCCCCTACACGGAAAATTACTCCACAATGGCGAGGATGTCGCCCTGACGGACGATAGTGTACTCCTCGCCGTCCGCCCCGCGAAACAGAATTTCGCGGGGACCCCCGGGGATTTCATCTGCGACCGCCGGAAATGAATTCCGTCGGCCTCCGGCGCTTATCGCGCCGCCCCGCCCCAGGCGGGGCCCCAGGTGGACGGCTTATCTCGCCGTTCCGCTGGGTTATTCTACGATCGCCAGAATGTCGCCCTGACGGACGATAGTGTACTCCTCGCCGTCCACCTTGACCTCGGTGCCGGAGTACTTGCTGGTGATGACCTTGTCGCCCTTCTTGACGGTCATGGTGATCTCCTTGCCGTCCACCACGCCGCCGGGGCCGACCTCGATGACCTCGGCCACCTCGGGCTTCTCTTTGGCGGCGCCGGTCAGGATGATGCCGCTCTTGGTCTTCTCCTCCGCTTCGACCAGCTTGATAACCACACGGTCTGCAAGGGGCTTGAGTTTCATAAGGGGTTCCTCCTTCATGTATCATTCATTTTTCTTGTAAACCAATTCAGCAGGTTAGCACTCATTTTACCGGAGTGCTAACCTGCTTATAATAATAACCTCACTTGATGGATTCCGCAAGTCTTAATTTTTAAATAATCTGTTAAATTTCCATTCCGCGCGGTTCCTATTTCAATTTAACATTCAAAACCTGTTCAGATCTTCTTTTTTCTCCCGCTCTCTTCTGTTTTCTAATTTCGCACCCGTTTCTCCGGAATCCAATGGGTTCCTTCGGGAAAGAAAAAGTTTACTTTTTTAGCAGACACACGGACAGAGAGCTCAGAATCCACCAGCTCTTCACCGTCCAAATTGATCCGGTCGGCCCGCTCACAGGCGACGTGCATCTCCCGGCCGCGGCGCAGAAGGATCCGCGGGATATCCCCGGCGCCCCCCTTGGCGTACTTGCCGATCAGCGTCAGAATGGTCAGCCTGGAGACAGCCGGCACCACTACAAAGTCCAGCAGGCCGTCGTCGGGCACGGCGTCGGGGCAGGGGTTAAAGCCCCCGCCATAGTAGCGGCCGTTGCAGGCGCAAATGAGGGTAAACGCCTCCCCCGGCAGACGCTCCCCGTCGATGGTCACCCGGTAAGGCCGGTGAATCCCCTGGACAATGGTGCGCACGGCGGAGAGCTGGTAGGCCAGCGGCCCGCTCACCAGGGGCAGCTTCTTAAAGTCTGCCGCACCGAGGCCGATGCGGGCGTCGAACCCCACCGAGCAGACATTGAGGGCCAGCCGCCCGTTGCACTCAATGAGATCCACCGGCGCCTGGGGCGCGTCCAGCAGAGCCCGGAGGTCGTAAAAGCGGCAGGCATCCGGGCCGAACATCCGCAGAAAATCGTTGCCCGAACCCATGGGGTAGTGGGTCACAGCGGCGTTGCCGAAGCCTGCGGCTCCGGCAACAGCCTCGTTAAGGGTGCCGTCGCCGCCGCAGGCATAGATGCGCACCGGCTCCCCCCTCTCCGCCGCCGCCCGGGCCAGCTCGGCCCCGTGGCCGGGGTATTGGGTGACCGCCGCCTCCCATGGCTCGTCCCGCCCGGCCAAGGCAGTGCGGAGCTTCTCCCGCATCTCCTGGGTGCGGTCGTATTTTCCCGCGTGGGGGTTGATTAAGAACAGGTGCCTCACAGGGCCCATCCTCCTTATCCGTTGGTCAGCTCCACAGGAGCAGGCGCTGCTCGGTGCGGGCCATGCGGGAGACAATGGCTGCCGCCTCCGCCCGGGTGAAGGTGCCCTCCGGCTGGAAGGTCAGCCGGCTGTCCACCCCGGACAGGATTCCCTTGGCGTAGAGGCTGTAGATGGCCTCCGCCCCCTCATCGCCGCTGCGGATGTCGGGCACCGACGCCTTCACCCGGGCCAGAGAGTTGAGTTCCGGCATGGCCTTGGCCAGACTGGTGGCGGCAAAGAGCTCCGCCGCCTCCCGCCGGGTGACAGCCCGTCCGTAATCCCGCTCGGTAAAGTCCCCCTTTTGAATCATGCCGCTGGCCAGGCAGTAATCTACCGCCGGCACATACCAGTACGGTCCGCCTTCGGTGCTCAGATGAAAGTCGTCCCCCTGGTAGCGGCTCTCAATCGTGGCCGCCAGCTTGAGGGCCTCCGCCACGGTCAAGGTCTGATTGGGCGCATAACGGTTCTTCCCCACGCCGGAGGTGAGCCCCACATTGTAGGCGATGTCCACCCAGAGGGCGAACCAGTCCTGGGGGGACACATCGGAGAAGGAGGGCAGCTTGCCCCGGGTGAGGGGGAACTGGGCGGAGGGCACCCCCTTGGCCGCCAGGATGCCGGGCAGGTCATAGACCGGGATTTTGGTGACGGTGCTCCCGTTGGTGAGGGTGAGCACCTGAGTTCCGCCCTGCTCGGCCACCTGGACCTGGTCATAGCTCAGCTCATAGAGCACATTGGTGGTGCTCCCCGCCCCGTCCGGGAAGGGGAGTATACTGACCACGCCCCAGCCGCCCCCCTTTTGGGCGATATAGAGCCCGCAGTCAATGGGGAGAAGGGTGTCGTACTCCGGCTGGATGAGATACCGCCCATCCTGCCGGATCACCCCGAGCTTGCCGTTGAGGTTGACCGCCGCGATGCCGAGCTGGAAGGACACGATGCTGTCGTACTGGAGAGGGATGACCACATTCCGGCCAGCGTCCACATAGCCCCACTTTCCGGCCAGCTCGCACTGGGCCAGCCCCTCGCTGTAGCCCCATACCGTGGCCCCCTCCGGCGCGGCGGAGGCCGGGAGGAAAAACAATCCCGCGCACAGGGCCGCGGCCAGCAGCCCCGCCAGGGCGCGCTTTCCCTTTCCTCGCCTCATATCAATCCCCTCCTCCTATCTTCCGTACTGGAACAGGTCGCACTTGAGCATGCCGTTATACAGCTTACGCTTCTTGTCTGCGGTACGGCCAAAGGTGCGCTCGAACTCCGTGTGGGAGGAGAGCACGCTCACCCGCCACCCCTCCGGCAGCGTGCACACCGCCCGGCCGAAAGCCCGGTAAAGCTCCTCCGCCTCCCGCTTCTCCAGGATGCGCTCCCCATAGGGCGGGTTGGTGACCACCCGGCCATAGGGCGCGTCCCGGCGGAAGGCGGCGGCGTCCGCCACCTCGAAGCGCACCGCGTCCTCCACATCCGCCTTCTCCGCGTTGGCCCGGGCGATGGCCACCGCCTTGGGGTCGATGTCCCCGCCCCAGATGTCGTATGCCCCGTCGTACTCGCCGTCCATGGCCTCGTCGGCGGCCTGGAGCCACAGCCCGCTGTCCAGCCAACGCCACTTCTGGGCGGAAAAGGCCCGGTTGAGGCCCGGCGCCCGGTTTTTGGCGATGAGGGCCGCCTCGATGGCGATGGTGCCCGAGCCGCAGAAGGGGTCGCAGAAGGGGTCCCTCCCCCGGTAGCGGGAGAGGAGCACCATGGCGGCGGCCAGCGTCTCCCGCAGGGGGGCGGCCACCCCCACCGCCCGGTAGCCCCGCTTGTGGAGCCCGACCCCGGTGGTGTCCAGCATCAGGGTGACCTCGTCCCGCATGATGGAGAACTGGATCTGATACAGCGCCCCGCTCTCCGGCAGGGTTTCCAGCCCGTACTTCTCCCCCAGCCGGGCAGCGGCCGCCTTTTTCAGCACGGCCTGGCAGGCGGGCACCGCGTGGAGCTGGGAGTTGAGGGAGTGCCCCTTCACCGGGAAGGCCCCCTCCCGGGGGATAAATTCCTCCCAGGGCAAGGCGCGGCAGCCCTCAAACAGCGCCTCAAAGTCGGCGGCCCGGTAGCGGCCCACCACCAGCAGCACCCGCTCGCCGGTGCGCAGGTTCAGGTTCACCCGTGGGATATCCGCCGGGGCGGCCTTGCACCGCACCCGCCCGTTCTCCGCCGCCACCTCCGGCAGCTTCAGCCGCCGCAGCTCCTCAGCGCACAGCCCCTCCAGCCCGAACAGGGTGGGGACCAGCAATTCCAGCTCTCTCATGTCCATCGCCTCGCTCCGTTCTCGTTCTCAGACAGCAGTATACCTTATTTTTCTCTGCTTGGCAAATCTGGAAAGCGAATTTGCTTCCCTTTTTCTCCGAGTTGTGCTAGGATAGCAGTAGTATTTCGAAAGGAGGAGTGCCCATGCCCATACCAAGCATCTGCTGGCTCGCCGCCCTCGTCGCCCTTCTGGCGCTGGAGGCCGCCACGGTGGGGCTGGTTTCCCTGTGGTTCGCGGTAGGCTCCCTGTGCGCCCTGCTCACATCCTTCTTTGTGGGCAACATCTGGGTGCAGTTTGCTGTGTTCCTGGCGGTGTCCTTCCTGTGTCTGGTCATCATCCGCCCCCTGGCCAGGAAGTACGCCGATCCCCGCCGGGAGAGTACCAACGCCGACCGGGTCGTCGGCGCCGAAGGTGTGGTCACCCAGGCCATCGACAACCTGAAGGCCCAGGGCCAGATCACCGTGAACGGCGCCCCCTGGACCGCCCGCACCGAGGAGGGCTGCCCCGCCATCCCCGCCGGCTCCCGGGTCAGGGTACTCCGCATCGAGGGCGTCAAGGTCATCGTGTCCCCCCTGCCCGTCCCTACGCCGGGACGGTAATTCCAAACCGAGGAAGAGAAAAAGGAGGAATCCCGCATGCCGTTTATCCCCATTATCATCATTATCCTGGTCGTCGTGCTCATTCTGGTGCTGGCCACAAACCTGAAGGTGGTGCAGCAGTCCAAGGCCTACGTCATCGAGCGGCTGGGCGCCTTCCACTCCGTCTGGGGCGTGGGCATCCACTTCAAGGTTCCGTTCCTGGAGCGGGTGGCAAAGGTGGTTTCCCTCAAGGAGCAGGTGGTGGACTTCCCGCCCCAGCCCGTCATCACCAAGGACAACGTCACCATGCAGATCGACACGGTTCTCTACTTCCAGATCACCGACCCTAAGCTCTACGCCTACGGGGTGGAGCGGCCCATGTCCGCCATTGAGAACCTGAGCGTCACCACCATGCGCAACATCATCGGCGACATGGATCTGGAGCAGACCCTCACCAGCCGCGACACCATCAACTCCCAGATGCGCGCCCTGCTGGACGAGGCCACCGACCCCTGGGGCATCAAGGTCAACCGGGTAGAGGTCAAGAACATTCAGCCCCCTCCGGACATACAGAGCGCCATGGAGAAGCAGATGAAGGCCGAGCGGGAGAAGCGCGAGGCGGTGCTCCGGGCCGAGGGCCAGCGCCAGAGTCAGATCCTGGTGGCCGAGGGCGAGAAGGAGTCCATGATTCTCCGGGCCGACGCCGCCAAGCAGGCCGCCATCAAGAAGGCCGAGGGCGAGGCCGAGGCCATCCTCAAGGTCCAGCAGGCCACCGCCGAGGCCATCAAGCTGCTCAACGAGGCCGATCCCAGGGAGGCGGTGCTGCGCATCAAGGCCCTGGAGGCTTTCCAGGCCGCCGCTGACGGCAAGGCCACCAAGATCATCATCCCCTCCGAGATCCAGGGCCTGGCGGGCCTGTGCGCTTCCGCCAAGGCCGTGTTCGACTCGGTGGAGCCCAACAAGCCCAAGCCCCCCGCTGAAAGCAAATAAAGCAGCGAATAAAGCGGAGGCCGCCCGAGTGATATGTACCCCCTTTACTGGACACCCAGTAGAGGGGGTATTATTATGCGGTACACATATGAGTACAAAAGGAAAT
>OOAG01000344.1_pt1 | contig 45665 bp, 38 predicted proteins | sample 1671461 | NCBI WGS metagenome assembly OOAG01 (sample SAMN06348159, study PRJEB24527) | human gut metagenome | biome: human gut; feature: ankylosing spondylitis patient; material: feces | host: Homo sapiens | place: China | collected 2015-10 | reverse complement strand
GCAGGAAAATGGTCAAGAAGAATCAATGCAGAGCATAGAATTGTTTACTCCGTGCATGATGATATAATAGAGGTTTACATATTCTCTATGAGATACCATTATTCCAAGAAATAACAAATCGTCACATTATTACTTTACTAATATCGAAGAAAGGACAGCTATTAAGTTAGTTGTCCTTTTTTATTTCTACCAATACTTACAATCATGGATAAACAGATAGATAAACTTATAGACCATATCAGAGATTTAGAAAACCGTTTGGGCGAAGTGGATAACAACCTCAGATATATAAAGGTAGTACAGGCATTGAAACATTCTTTAGATAAATTGGATGATATGCTTAGAAATAATCAAGAATTGCAGCGTGAATATCAAGCAACCTATCATAGCTATTTCTATACAGGTTGCGGATTCTCTTTTTATGATAGAATCTGTAATTCTATACTGGATTATAAATATGGTAACAGACCATTCTAAGCAAGGCATATAAGAGGTGGAGAAATATTGCCACCTCTTATTAATATTCACTTTGTGGATTAGTGAATGTTTAGCTATAAATCAATTAGTTAGTAAATATAGCTCAAAATTAATATTCACTTTTATTCATTAACTTATAAAACAGAACATTATGTCACTTAAATATTCAAACACAACAGCAGACTATCTTGTTTGGTCAGATGCAATGAACCTCATAAGGAAACTGGCTAAAGATGATAATTATAAAATATCACTTCTCATAGCTTTAGGTTGTTTCACAGGACTGAGAATTTCTGATATTCTGGCTTTAAGATGGAAGCAGATACTAAATGTTGATGAATTTACTGTAATTGAGATAAAGACAGGAAAGCAAAGAACCATAAGGCTGAATCCTCAGTTACAGGAATATATCAGAGAATGTTACGAGCATATAAATCCAGTTGGAATAAATGCACCTATTTTAGTAAGTCAGAAAGGTACAGTCTTTTCAGTTCAGAGAATAAATATCATTCTTAAAGAGGTGAAGAAGAAATACAGACTAAAGATTAAGAACTTTTCCTGCCATTCACTTAGAAAGACTTTTGGCAGACAGGTCTATAATATGAACAGTGAAAATTCAGAGCTTGCTTTAGTAAAGCTGATGGAACTTTTCAATCATAGTTCTGTTGCCATTACTAAAAGATACTTGGGATTGAGGCAGGAGGAAATCTTACAGACTTATGAATCATTGAGCTTCTAAATAATAGTTAGGTAGATTTTTCGGAAAAGATTCTCTTTAATGGAGAGGTTCTGAAAATCTACCAACATTATTGTGATTTTTTGTTCTGCTATATCCAATACAGAAAATAAAGAAAATGTAGGTTATATATAATAGCCTGTATATAGTCCAAATACATTGTACTAGTATTAATAATATATTTATTAACACTTTAATTTGTTTGTTAAAAAACCTTTCGCTAACTTTGCAGCAATTCCAGTGACCTATCGAATTAGGACGCTGAAAGGACATAATTTACGAAAGGTGTTATTGATATTATCTTCTTAGATTAAACTTCGCAACTTTAATTTTGGAATGAAGATGATGGCAATAGCACCACACCTTTGACATATATATGCCATATTTATGTAATATGGTGTTCTTATATTGTCATGAGGTGTGGGTTGCTATTGTTTTATCCATTCCAAGGGTATTGCGAAGACCTAATCTAAGGATAAGACAAATATAGTTCCCACACCTTTTTATTATTAATAGCTTTCTTCGGGGAATTGGGAAAGATAAATCTATTGATTATGAAGAAATTTATATTAGGAAGTTTTCTGGTGTTACTTTGCAGCTGCCAATCTAAATTCACTAAATTGACAAATGAAATGTATGATTTAGTTGAAGAATATACAGATGCATTAGATAATGCCAAATCTCAAGAAGAAATTAAATTCTTGAAAGAGGAATTTGAAAGGAAAGGTGAATTAATAGAGGATAAGTTTGATGAATTACAAAAAAGTGATAATTACTCTCTTGACGACATACAAAGCTTAATGCAAGATGGGAAGTTAAAAGAACTTGTAGAGCAAGCAAAGGAAGCCGAACGGAATGCTTATAATCGATGTAAAGAATAGCTAAAGACAAAAAGAAAAATTATTTACTATATTAAATGAATAAAGATTAAAATGAAAACATTTAGAGTAATTAGCATGGCTTTATTCGCCATAATAATGTGTCTGAACTTTACTGGATGTAGTAAAGATGATACACTCACTGATAATGAAATTATCACTAAGTCCAAGAAACTTATAGGAATGAAAGAAACGGAAGGTGATAATACATATATTTGGGAGTTTTCGTATGATTCAGAAGGAAAGCTATCATCTATTATATATTCATTTGATACGTATGGTGGTAGTAATAGAGACCAACAAGTAACCTACTTCGCTTGGCGTAGCTTCACTATTATTGCTGAAAATGATTATCAAACTCGAACCTACACGCTTGACGAAAATAACCTAGTAAAAACTATTCGTAGCGATAAAAAAACAGATTGGAGCAATGCACAATTCTCGTACAATTCATCTAATCAATTGTTAGTCGCAGATAATGGTACTTATTTTAATAAATATACTTGGGAGAATGATGAGATATCAAAAATTAATTCAAATGATTCTTATTCAAACATCATAATATATAGTGGAAAAACCTGTAAAGGATATTTCCCTTTATACAATGATTATGATAATATCTTTTATGCTCATCCGGAATTAATAGGTTTACGTAATTCACAATTACCAGAACGAGAGGTCTATAAATACAAAGACAGCCAAAGAGAATTTGAATATAGTTATATATTTGATGAGGATGGATATGTGGAAAGGTGTACAATCGTAAGAACGGAAAAGAATCTATCGAATAATTCTAATACAAGTACAACTATCTTTACTTTCAAATGGGAATAGTCTTGTGAACCATAACTAACGCAAAAGCCAACCTACCCAATCATACGGATAAGTTGGCTTTTTCAAGTCTCCTTTAAATAAAATTTATTTATTACAAAGCTATTAAAATTTAAAATATTTTACCAAATTTACTACAAACTCAGTGATTTAGTTTAGAACACTGGAAGACTATGATTAACAAAAGGTGTTATTGAAACAATCTTCTTAGATTAAACTTCGCAACTTTAATTTTGGAATGAAGATGATGGCAATAGCACTCACACATGATATATTAACCTTATACCCATAAGGTTTCTATACCATCTGATGTGGGGCTATTAAAGATATTGCGAAAGCCTAATCCGAGGATAGACAATATAGTTCCCACACCTTTTTATTATTAATAGCTTTCTTCGGGGAATTGGAAAGTGCAATATAATAGAATCTAAGGACATGAGAAAAATTCTTTTTACTTTAGCATTAATCACTTTTGTGTCAAATGGATACTCACAGGAATGGAAGCCTATTATTACATTGCCCACAGAAAGTAAAACTAATGGTACAGTTCCTACAAAGTCTACAACACAAAGGAAAAACAATTATGTAACTAAAAAATATGGTAATAGTGATATTACAATTTATAGGACGAGTGTAACATACGACCCACAATATAATATGTGTGTTACATTAAATATCACAAATAATACAAACAAAAAAATTGTAGCTATTAAAGTCAGAATGCATTACTCAAGTAAAGAACAACAATCTGTTGATGCAGAAGAAGTCTCTGAGAATATTACAATAAATCAAGAAGAAACAGAAAAGATATTCTTATTTGGAAATCCTAAACCCACTTATGCACTTATGATGTTAGGAAAAATCACTATTTATTTTTCAGATGGAACTATGCAAGAACTATATTAATTCAAGAAACATATCAAACAATAATATAATAAATTGAATAACGATGAAGACCTTTAGATTAATTGGAATGGCTTTATTAGCCATTGTGCTATGTGCGAACTTTACTGGATGTAGTAAGAATGATGCTATTCCAGAGTCGGAAGAAGTTAAAGAATATATAGTTTCTTTAGGAGTAGGAGGTGAAATTAGCATAACAGAATCTCCTCTCAGTAGAGCTGATATGAATAAAGATTTACATGGCATTCAAGTTTATTCTTGTCCAAACACAAAAAACTCAACAACATATACTCCATATGCATATGGCCTCTTTGACGATGTCACTTCGTTAAAAATTAAATTACTAGATGGCTATAAATACAAATTTATTGTGACTACAGTAATTAATGGTAAAGATAGAATAAATTGGATAGGAAATAATAAATATGGAAATCCGTTTAGTTGTTATGGAAAAAGCGATGGCAGTGATGTTGAAATTATGAATACCTTTAAATACACATCTACTGAATATTTTTATGGTTTAGGACGAGGTAACTCATGGTCTGATATTGAAAATACATTTGTTGAAAGGCCTAATCTAGACCGCTTTTATGGAGAGTATTTAGATTATATTCCAAAAGAAAATGATTCTTTAACAATAAGTATGAAACGAGCTTCTTTTGGAGTTAAATTTGTTGCAGATAATTTTACAGAAGGTATCCTAACAATATCAATGGAGGATGCTCCTAAAATAACAATAGCATATCCATCTGAAAGTTTTTATGATGTTTTTTCTTTTTATTACACTGAATCTGCATATCAAACAGACAACTATAGTGAAACCGTTTTAACTAGTATATCATGGGAAAAAAATGATGGGGTAAGCATTCCATTGGGTAATTACAACATTACATTTAAGCGGAATAAATTAACTACAATCAACATAAAAATAGTAGAAAAGATAATTAATAATGGAATTGGAATACAATTAGACGAAGAGTTAGAAGATGGAGATAATATAACTATTGAAAATGGAGAAGTAATTGATACTACTATTGATACTCCTGCAGAATAACATTTAAAAGCCAACCTACCCAATCATACGGATAAGTTGGCTTTTTCAGTTCTAAAACATAACATATATATTAACTTATACGATTATACAGATATACCTTGAATACTCAAAATGAAATATAGCTATTTTTCAAAGGTAGATTTTAAAGAAATAATAATCAGATATACCCATTAAATAATTCTACACCACTACCAGACAATAACTTGGATATACAATATATAAATGATTTTGAGTAATAGAGAAACTCATATAATACAGTTAAATACAATATCATTCAATAGAGAAAAAAGTAACTGGAACAGCCTCAACTATAGGAGTGATTCATTGCATAGGAAAGCAATATTGAGTAACTTTGTGGTAAGAACAAATGTTTACCGCTGGTTTACCGATATGTTCTTATGAGAGTTAATTAATAGGTTGACAAACGCTTGTAAAATACTTGTAGCTCAGTTGGTTACACATGATAAATCCGTAGGATTTGTCATGCTTGGCAACAGACTCATAATCTGGAGGTCCCAGGTTCAAGCCCTGGCTGGTCCACGAAGGAAAAGAGGTTGTAAGCTAAATGTTTACAACCTCTTTCTTTATATTATGCCCTATTAAAACCTATCTTTTTGAATTCTTACTTTATTCTTGGTTTAGAGATGAAGCTATATTGCTTAAAAACAATCTGATATTTCGGATAATTTAATAGTAAATTTGTACAACCAATAGAAAAAAGAACTCCGTCTGTATGCGCAAATCCCTGCGGTTACAGACGGAGTTTTGTACAAATGCTTAAAGTTTCTGTGCAAAATCTGAAAACTTTTGTACAAATTTTCAAAAAACTTCTTGATTGCTTATTTTATAAGAGCAGGTCTTCTTTTTTACCCTTCAGGCACTTTTAAGGGGAATCTGAAGGGTAAAAAGAGTAACTTTTATTTTATGGTTACAGGAGTTTCCAGTTCTTTAATGGTTAACTGACTTGAACCTCCGTTGGCCAGACCATCCATTCCGTTAGGAGAGGCGTCTTTTACATAACTCTTGCCATCAGATTCGAACTGGTCGGTTCCGTTGAGCTTATAGTAAGCAGCCAGACCATCTGAGTTTGGATCGACACTCAACATATTTTGTTTGATTTGGTTTTCTGTACGTGCCACGGTCCAAAGTCTGACTTCACTCATGTAGCCATAGAACGGACGTTCGCCCCACATGAAGTTTGCAACCTTACCGATAAAGAATCCTCCACTACCTGTTGATGCCAGATCGAAGCTTGGAGTATCCCATGTCGATTCGGCAGCTTTACTACCGTTAATGTAAATAGCAGTCTTTCCTGAAGGCTGATCGTATGTAAAGGCTACGTGATACCATTTCCCTTTCTCGAATGCTTGAGTAGAGTGGTATTGTTTGCTTCCCGCAATCTGAATCCAGTCGTTATGCCCTCCTGGTAGAGCAGTATCACCGATTCGGAGAATCAAGATACCTTCATTACCCATGATGGTATTATTGCTGCCGAACTGGTTGATATAAATCAGAGCTTCGTAAGTAACAGATGTGAACATTGTACCGCTTGCCAATGGAATTCGGATATAGTTGCTTTGGAACTGAGCAACTTTTTTAATCTGCACGGGCTTGGTAATGATAAAGTAAATAATGTCACTTCCGGCAATTGCTGGAAGTGAAGACGACTGAATACGTACCGGCAACAGATAAGATTTACCTTCTTCCATATTTTCCAGGTTTGTGAACTCTATGGGAGTCTTTTCGGAATAGATGGCTCCGCTGGGAATAGTTGTCACATTGCTGCCTAACTTTACATTGGCCGCATTGAATGTTTCGTAATTGGTCCCATATTTTTGATTGTATTCCTTTACTGCATTTTGTCCTGCAATTTCATAACAAACTTCTACTGGAGAAGAATATGCTGAAGAAACTCTGGATTGCAATTCGTATGTGATAGGTTGCTCGTTCAGAGCCTCTATTGTGTGTTCTTTGCTTTCGAAGTAAACTTTTGCTTCCAGCAAATCGCTTTCACTGTCGTTACAGCTGTTCAGCAATACAGCTATAGCACAAAATGCCAAATATTTCAATAGTTGTTTCATATCTTTAGAATTTCATGATTCATATTATTCTTTACCCTGATTGGCCTTCCATTCATTGAATACCTGTTGGTTGATTTGAATTGCCTGACGCATCCATTTATAATCAGGTGTATTATCGTAGTCATTGTCGAAACGGTAGGCACCGACTCCTCCTTTGTATCCTTCTGCCGGCATCCAGGCTGCTTGTCGTAATAATGCGCCACCAGAGGTTGCATAGGATTCAAAGTTTTCAGTTATAATCAGTTTTTCCGGAATGTTGCCGGGACTGTAATAATGTGGTGAAGAACTACCGTATGATTGAGTAATCCAGTAATCTACATATTCTTCCATTTCTTCTGGAAAATAGTTGAGAAGACCATCGATACAGAGTAGTTTGTGACCTTTACCTTCCGGATCACTTTTGGGACCGATGTATTTTCCCATTTCTTTTACCAACACCAGAATAGTTGTGTTATTCAGAGTACCGTCTGAATCATTAAAACCACTTCCTGGTTCCCAGTCAATATCAAAGCCATCCCAGTCGCTTACGAACAACGAGTCGCAAAGTGCTTTGGCGTAGTTTGCTATAGCTTGGTTCAGTTCATCTGTATTGCTGAAGTTGTGCGACTTGAATCCCCAAAAGTCCCAGCGTGCATATTTCTTGGCTGCATTGAGTTCTGATTCGGACCATCCTTCTTCTTCAGCTTGTTTTTCAATATCATCATAGATGTAATCGGGAGTTCTCCCTTTTCCTAAATATGACAGCAAACTTACTTCCAGCAGTTTGATTCCTTTAACTTTCTGTACGAACTCCTTGTCTCGTTTCTGAGCTTCGGTAATCTCATATCTTCCCGGAGCGCCACTCCACATGGAAATGATATCCATACTGTCGGGGACGGAAGATAAGTAACCTTTTCTCATGACGCCTGATGGGGCCCAGTTTGAGAACCAGCCGAATGCAACCGGACGACCGTAGTTTTTGGCGGTTTCTTTATAGGCACGCAGATTAGCGTAATATTCACTGTCTCCTAATGTGTTGTATCCGCCGATGTGTTCTACTTCTATATTTTCAACATCGGTACAAGAAGTCATCATCGCTCCTAATAGAGGTATGATGTATAATAATTTTTTAAGTGTTTTCATGTCTTACTGTATTAACTATAGTTTCGGTTTTTATTTGCAATCCCACCATAAATGAGTGCTAGGTAAATCTTGTCCATTGCTCAGCATCTTCACAGCATCGTTGTAAATAACCTGTCCATCTGCTGTTTGATAGAAGCTGATTGGATATACCATACGACGTATACCTCCTTCGGTTGTTACTCCTTGGCTGCTTCCTCTGTTTGCCATGACAGGGTTCAGTTTGGGATATCCGGTTCTTCTCCATTCTGTCCAAGCTTCTTGTCCGTTGGGGAAGAGAGCAATCCATTTCTGAATCATGATTTTTTCCAGTTTCTGCTCAGTGCTTCCTTCAAATTTTGCAGTTGTTGTACAAGGAGCTGCAAAACTGCAAGAGTAATTTCCCGTAACTTCATGTTTTATCGGAGTTTTGCCAGAGTTCATATAGGTATCTACTGATGAGCTTACGCCATTTTCCTGGAAAGACATCTCAATGCCTTGTTTATATAAATCTTCGGCATTTCCAAATTCACCTCCCCACACTAAAGCTGCTTCAGCTCGCAAGAAGTAGACCTCAGAAGCACGCATCCAGTAAGTAGGAGTGGAAGCTTGTATATTAGGTTTAGAGAACATCTTATATTCATCATTCTTTCCATATAAGTGACCTGCGGGAACTGCTTGATATAATTTACCATCGAAAGCTTCTTGTCCTTTTGTGCTCTTTGAGTCTACAGGTAAGAAATAGGCACTTAATCGTGGGTCTTCATATCCCATTAAGTAAGAGAACATAGATGAACCCATGCGTGATTCATCGTACTGTTCGGAGAGCCAGTAAATATTGTTTCGGAAAGTATATCCAGCTCCTGTACTCATTTGTGCTTCATCGTCTTTGGCAGTCATGACACCAATGGAATGACTTAATGCCTGTGAAACGTATTGTTTTGATAATGCTGCGTCAGCATAGCGGACACGCATTGCCAAACGGAGTAATAGAGAATTGGCATATTTCACCCATTTGGTAGAGTTTCCTGCATATACAACGTCGTATTCTTTCATTACTTCTACACCATTTTCGGCTTTTTCTGTCAGAATTGCAATGGCATCTGTCAAATCTTTGAAAATGGCTGTATAGATATCCTTTTCAGAATCGAATGGAATATTCATTGTTGCATCGGCTGCATGTGAGTAAGGCATTGGACCAAAACATTCCAGTGCTTTGTGCCATGCTGAAATCTTTAAGATTTGTGCTAAGGCAAAAACTTCCGGTGTATTATTCTTTTCGGCTGCCGCCTTCAGCTTTTTCCACGGATCGAGGGCGTTGGTATATGCACGTTTATAAGTACCGGAAATCCAACTGTCGTTCAAATAATAAGTTACGTTGCTGTTTCCACCTCCCCATGTATTGTTCTGTCCGAAGAAGCCGCTCCAGCAGTCTGCTGACAAATGATAATCTGTTTGATATTGGTTGATTATATCTGTATCGTCGGCTTGTGTACCAACTGGGAAGACTGTACGTTCGATAGTCGTAATCAGACCACCTACAGCAACTCCGTCCATGATACCTTCTTCATCAGTCAGTTCGAACGGATTGGTGTTAATTTCCTCGTAATTGCATGATGCCAGCAGTGATACGGCAAATACACCTGCTATAAATTTATATTGGTTTATCTTTTTCATAATTAGAAGAATTGTTTTTATAGTTTAAATTTAATGCCAAAACCAAAGCTGCGTACACTTGGTTGCATGAAGTAATCATTACCTTGTCCGTAAGTACTGGTTGATGGCGTCAATTCTGGGTCAAATGGAGCTTTGCAATATAACATCCATGGGTTATTAGCGATGAAAGAAACGGTTACGTCTTTCAATACATTTGCAAACCATTTATTCGGCATGGTATAGCTGAATGTCATTTCCTGTAAACGAATGTTGGTTGCACTATACAAATAGTATCCGGAAGTTTCATAATTTCCAGTACCAATCATCTGATAATAAGTTTTGGCATCTACTCTGCCTTGTCCTGGCAATAATGCACCTCCTGCGTCACGAGCTTCTGCCGAGCGCTTAGATACGCCGAAGCGGTCGAGAATAGCTTCTGTAGATGAAGTAACGACTCCACCAAATCGTCCGTTGATTAAGAAACTAAATCCGAATCCTTTGTATGACAAGGCATTGTTCCATCCCATGTTAAAATTTGGAGATGTTTTTCCAAGATATACGGGCTCTCCTCTTTCCAGTCCAAATGTACCGTCACTTTTAACTTCTACATATCCCTGACTATCTTTTTTGAAGAATGTATTTGCATAGATATCATGAATGCTTCCACCTTCTTTTAAAATAATACGACCGTTGTCTTTTAGTACTTCCGGTATATTGATAGGAGTTTCCATCAAATCTGTGTGGTAGTCCTTTACCATTTCTTTGATTTCATTTATATTCTTAGAGAATGTAAAGGTAGAAGAAACGGCCAAACCGTTTTTGAACGTATCATTATAACCGAAAGATGCTTCCCAGCCTCTGTTTTCTACGTTACCAGCTTGCAGATAAATCTTTTGGTAACCTGTAAATTCGGGCAAATCTCCCAAGAAAGTCTGGTTGTAGGTATTCGATTTATAATAAGTAACTTCAGCGCTGAATTTGTTCCACAAGCGCAAGCTGACTCCTACTTCGTATGATTTGGTACGTTCTGCTTTAAAGTCTGTAAACGGATAGATATATGTCGGTGACGGGATACCTCCAACGATTGGGGTTGTAACAGTGCCAGGAGTTAATCCTGAACGTGAAACCGGAGCACCAACTTCCGTATAAGAACCGCGTACTTTCAGATAAGAAATAAATTCAGGTAATTGTACCATTTCAGAAATGATGCCAGACAAACCAATTGACGGATAGAAGAATGATTCTTCATTGGTATTTACCAGACGTGAGTTCCAGTCATTACGTCCCGTTAAAGTTAAGTAAAGCATACTTTTCCATCCTAATTCAACATTGCCGAATACTGCATGATTACGAATGCGACTGTCACCACCTTTTTCTGATGTACGGCCATTAGATGGATCAATATTGGAGACTGCGAATTTGTTAGGTACTTTCAATAACGTTCCTTTATAACCTCTTTCTATTGCCCAGTAGTTGGAATAACTCCATCCAAGGTTGGCAGAAATATTGAAGTCTTTGATCTGTTTATTGATATTTACCATGAAGTCTGCATACTCCTGACGATCATTATAGTTGCTATATTCATAATGTCCTTTGGTTCCTTCAGCAAAAACCTGATCGGAAGATGCATAGATTTTACGTTCGAATTTTACGTAAGTATCATCCATTCTGTAACGAGCAGCAACATTGATCCAGTCGGTTATTTTATAAGTTAATCCTACATTGAACATGTAACGGCTCTTATTGTTGGTTGAAACATTACGGAACGCTGTCCAATATGGGTTTTGAGAAGCGTAAGTTGATTCTGCAATTGGCCAGTACTGAACAGGAATTTTGCGGCTGTCATCGAAACGTTCGAATGTCTTGATTTCTTCAAAGTTTTCTCCCCGCGGAAACAGGTATGCTGCCATAACTGGGTTCCAGTATTGACCTTGTGAAACCATATTCTTATCATCTTGTTTCACATACGATGCTCCTAAATCAAGTTGTAATTTATCATTCAGAAATGTAGACGTATTACGGATGGTAAAGTTCAAACGGTTATATGAGTTATTGGGTACAATACCGTCAGAGTTGGTGGATGAAATAGAAGCAAATGTTTGATTCTGTTTCGTACCAGTAGTCAATGTTACTGAATTGATAAAGTTGGTTCCTGTATTAAAAAAGTCTTTTTTAGGATCATAATCAGATGGAGTCGCTAATTTTTCTCCCCAACTTTCATACATATCCTTTTTATTTCCATAAGTGTTTTGAAATTCAGGAGTCATGTATGCTTTGCTGAATTCGGTAGAAGAAGAGAATGAAAGTTGCAGTTTCCCTTCCTTACCTTTTTTAGTAGTGATAAGGATAACACCGTTTGCAGCGCTACTACCATACAGTGCAGCAGCCGACGGTCCGCTCAGTACAGAAATACTTTCAATATCTTCGGGGTTGAAATCGGCAATACCTTCAGTACCGGCCTTCCCTTCTCCCATGATGCCACTGTCGGTGTTTCCCATGTTGGTATTGAACAAAGGAATACCGTCTACGACATAGAGCGCGTTGTTGTCACCTTCGATGGATTTTGCACCACGCATTACTACACGGGTCGCACCACCTACACCACTGGCACTCTTGTTGATGCTGACACCGGCAATCTTACCGTTTAGAGAGTTTACGAAGTTGGCATCTTTTACTCTTACGAGCTCTTCCGATTTAACCTGTTGTACGTTGTAGGACAGGGCTTTTTCTGCACGTTTGATACCTAATGCCGTAACGACAACTTCATCCAGACGCTCTGTATCTTCCCGCATGGTCACATTGATAACTCCTCTATCTGCTAGGAATTCTACGGATTTATAACCTACATAAGAAAACTGCAATACGGCATCGGGACTCGATACGGTAAGAGAATAGTTACCATCGAGGTCGGTGATAGCACCATTACTGGTACCTTCTTCTTTGATTGTTGCACCAATAATTGGCTCACCATTAGCATCGACAACCTTACCTGAAATATTGCTCTGCTGTTTCTTGTCTGATTGCTTCTTTACAGGAGTAATAATGATTTTATTACCTGAAACTTTATAAGATAGATTTTGTTTTTTAAGTTCGTTTGTTAATACACTTTTCAGCTCTTCATTTTTTACTGAAACGGAGATACCTGTTTTTCCATTTACTTCCACGTCACGATATGAAAAACGATAGGAAGTTTGTTTTTCGATAGCACTAAATAATTCTTTTATCGATGCATTATTTAGGTCAAGGCTGACTTTACCAGTCTGTGCATAACCACCAGTAAATGTAAACATACACAAAGATGCACATAAAAGGCAGATTTTACTGTGCTTTTTACTATCTTTGTGCAAATCAATGAATTGTTGTTTGATTTTCATAAGTACGTAATAAATTTAGGTTTTAAGTTCGGTTTAACTATGCGCCAACATAGTGTTACTTCTGGACTAAGCCATTTCCCCGGATGATGTGCCGATTGTCCGGGGATTCTTTCATGTTTTCATTTGTTCTTCATTGTTTTTAAGGTTAATATTGTATTTTATTCTATAGTTATAATTTCTTCGTTGATGGAATATTCAAATCCGTAATGCATTTTCAATATTCTTAGTATACTTTCTATGTTCTCATCATTGAATGTCCCTGTATATGCATCTTGCAATATATTCTGATTGCTTATTTCAAATACAACTCCAAATTTACGTTCCAGGCATCGGAAAACATCTTTCATCTTTTCATGACGGAAAGAGAGTTCTTTGGTTAGCCAGGCTGTTTCTACTTTGTTTGAAGTTTCCTCAAGGCTAAGTTGTCCTGTTAGTTTGTTGTATGTTACTTTTTGATTAGGTTTAACACTTAATGTATTATGTGTAGAGCCTTTTGTCGTAACATTAACACTTCCTTCAACAAGTGCCATTTCTACAAAATCTTTATTTTCGTATGCGTAGACATTAAATTTGGTACCAGTAACAGTTATATCCATTACATCAGTAGCTACTATAAAATGTTTTTCTGTATTCTTTTTAACTTCAAAATATCCTTCTCCCGACAAGCTGACCTTACGATCTTTATGCCCAAAATCTTGCCTGTATGTAAGGGATGATTTCGCATTCAGATGTACTAAACTTCCATCGGGTAATGTAACCAGTGAATTACCATATTCTCCCGAGTTTATTACAATATTTTGCTCGGCAAGTTCTTTCATATCTTTATTTTGTATATAATATAAAGCAGTAAGTCCGCATGCCATTATTAAAAGTATAGAGGCTGCAATTTGTAGCCAGTATTTTTTCACCTTTATTATAGGTGAAATATGTGCTTTCTTGTCCAACTTTTGGTATAAGGCTTGTATTTTGTCTTGTGGTAATGGCTTATAATCATCGAATATTTCCCATTCTTCCTCGAATGAATTTTTTAAATCAGAATCGGATAATTGATTTATTCCCGATTTCAGTTTCTTAAAGTCTTCCGGTGGAATAGTTTCGGAACGGAATTTATTTAGTAAGTTTTTTATTTCGTTTTCTATATTTGTGCTCATAAAAATATTTCCTTGTTTGTGAGTAATATCCACGAACATGGGAAATATAACATGTAAAATTATATGTTAGAAAACATAATATTAGAATTTATATAAGAAAAGTAAGAGTATAAATGAATATTGTTGGAGTTCAGTTCTGATTATTTTTAGCGCAATTGATAGTTGATTACGTACGACTTGTTCTTTTATAGATAGATGTTCTGCTATTTCTGCAACAGAGAGATTATATTCTTTGTTCAATTCAAAGATTTCACGCTGACGTGGAGAAAGGGCGTCTTTAGCTTTTTGTAGTGCTCTGCAAAACTGATCAAAATCAATATCTTTATCAGTGTCTTCTCCCGATATTCTCATATGCTCATGGTATTCTATGAATTCTTCCATAGAAGTATTGTTCAATTGTCTGCGTAGCTCTTTTATCAAGAAGTGATAAGCTATAGTAAATAAATATGCCTTGAATGATGAATCGGGATTCAGCTTTTCACGATTAGTCCATATACGACAGAAGGTTTCTTGAACAATATCATCGGTAGCATCTTCTGATTTTAAGTATTGATACACAAATCTGTACAACCTCGAAACCCACATCTTATAGAGAGTATAATAGGCTTTCTCAGAACCTGCTTTTACAGATAATAGCAATGATCTTTCTTCTATCATATTTTTTCCTGAAAAGGTAAATGAAAAATAGACTATTTTATATTATAAATATGCAAATTTAATATTTTTTTCTCAATCAATCATGTTATGAAGCAGATGTTGCATTGCTTTGAATGAATATTTTTATACCCTGTTTTTTCTTAATTGGGTTATCTTTGAATTAGAAATATTTTCATATCTTTCTGCATCATTTAAATGTAAACCTTAATGATGTTATGAAGAAACACAATTTTATTTTGTTACTGGGGAGTGCATTGACGTTCTCGGTAATTAATGTATGGGCTGAGGAAGTAGGGGTAGCCGATACGATAAAAGTCACATCGGATACAAAAATCTCGGTAAGGTCAGGACTATTGCAAGAGTTGGATGGGACAACGTTTACAAAGGTAAAAGATGCAAACTTCCTTAATTCGTTAGTCGGTCGAATAGCAGGGGCAACTATTCAACCAAGTTCTGTTGGAACCGGGGGAGGAGTGAAGATTGAAATGAGAGGAGCAAGAAGTTTACGAGGTAATAATAATGTGCTTTTTGTGATTGATGGAATTCCGTTTCCCCAGCTTTCTGCTGAAGAATTTTATTCTATTTATAAAGGGTATGGGTTGTCGGCAGATGCCATTACTTCATTTAATGCGGAAGATATAGAAAGTCTGTCTGTCTTGTCGGGAATGGAGGCGTCTGTTCTTTATGGTAGTGATGCTGCCAACGGAGTAATTCTAATCACGACAAAAAAAGGACAGAAAGCACGTAAACCTTCAATTACGGTATCGAATACAACAACTTTTGCCAAACCTTTTGTAATGCCTGATTTTCAGCATGTCTATGAAAGTTGGAAATTGGACACGAGAACTTCATTCGATTGGAATCCTTCCGACTTTTATCGTACGGGGCATACCATAAACAATGCTGTAACGGTATCGGGTGGTACGGAAGTAAATCAAAGTTATTTTTCTGCGATGACTCAAAATGCAGTCGGATTGCTTGATAACAATAGTAGTAATCATTATAATCTGACGTTTCGTAATACGACAAACTTGCTGGATGGAAAGCTGAATATTGATGCCTGTTTGATGTATATCCGTACTAAAGGACGTAATATGCTGGCACAAGGTGATTACTTCAATCCAATTGTACCGGTTTATCTGCTGCCGGAAATCTTACGTGAGAAAGATGAATATAGTTGTTTCGAGCGGTATGATCCGGATAAAGGCTATGCAGTTCAGTATTGGCCTTATGCTAACTGGCAGAATCCGTATTGGACGGAAAAACGTAATTTGTTTGTGAATACTACAGATCGCATACGAGCAGGATTGGGATTCCGGTATGCATTAACTGACTGGTTGGATGTTACAGCACATGTCAACTATGATCAAGACAAACAGGTACAAACTCAAGAATTATATGCTTCGACTCGTTATTTACTGAAGGAATCTTCTTTAGGAGAATATGGGAAGATAAATGCTGATTTAAATCAGACCTATGCTGATTTTGCTTTTCATCTTCAAAAATCAGCAGGTGACTTTTCTTTTGATGCTTTGCTGGGAATGGCATTCCGCGATCGAAAATACGAATACAGTTTGCATGGGGGCAGTTTGGTACAACCAAATATATTTTCTCTTGACAATTTGGATGGTACGAAAAGAAGAGATTGGGATGCCGATTTACACGACCGTAGTGATGCGTTGTTTGTATCTTTGCAAATTGGTTACAAAGATTTTCTTTATATAAATGTCGGAGGACGTAAAGAATGGCAGTATTTGTGGAAGGAAGGAACAAGAGAAGGCTACGATGATGTTCTTTATCCATCGGCAGGACTCTCATTTATTCCAACTTCCATAATTTCGCATTCGGATATTTTGTCTTTCCTGAAGTTACGTCTGGCTTATGCAGAAAGCGGTACTTTTCATCAGTATTGTCTGCCTAACGGATTATGGTCGTATGATAGAGATGTGACATCACTGGTACAAGGAAGTGTTTTTAGTGACAAGACGAAGTCGTATGAAGCAGGGGTTGATCTGGGACTATTTAATAATAAGTTGAATCTATCCTTTACCATGTATACGACTTCTACGGATAACGAGATACCAGTGGAAACTTATTTAGGAAAAACAAAGATACAGAATAAAGGGTTGGAAATATCATTAGGTCTGAATCAGTCCTTAGGTTCTGTTTTATGGAATTCCAACCTTACTTATACTTTAAATAAAAATGAAATTAAGGATTTTGTTGAAATAGTAAATCCTGTAACAGGCGACCTTGTTGATATTGACTATTTAAAGCTTGCTTCATATGGTCAGCTTGCAGAAGAAAGGCTGGTGCCCGGAGGTTCGATCGGCGATATTTATGTCAGTACCTTTCAGAAAGATGCAGCAGGCAATGTGATATTTAATACTCAAACTGGTTTGCCGAAACGTAGTAGTGAATATACATACGCAGGAAATTCTTCTCCTGACTATATAATAGGGTGGACGAATGATTTTAACTGGAAAGGATTGGAACTGGGATTCGTACTGCAGGGAAGTTTCGGAGGTGAAGGGTTATCAATGACACAATCTATGCTCGACCAGTACGGCGTTTCAAAGTCTACAGCAGATGCACGTGACAAGGGAGGAGTTTGGATAGAAGGAAAGAAAATCTCTGCCCCTCAATACTATTCAGCAACTTCGGGGTTGTCGGGTATTGGTGAACTTTACATGTACGATATGACCAATATTCGTTTGGCAGAATTGTCATTGGGTTATACAATTCCGATGTATCGTTGGGTAAACTGGATGCAAAATATAAAACTATCTTTTGTCGGGCGAAATTTGGTTATGTTATACAATAAAGCTCCTTTCGATCCGATGAGTTCTGCAAGCATGGAAAATGATATGCGGGGAATTGATTACTTCCGTTTACCCAGCTTGCGCAATATGGGCTTTTCCATACAGCTTACTTTCTAAATGTTTATTGAAAAGTGTGAGATTGAAAACTTAGAAAAAGTTTGAGCAACTCTTTGTTGGCTGTACTGTCCAGCTGCGCTTCTTTTTCTTCTTCAAAGATATTGAGCGTGGCAGGACATTCGCCGCAGATATCTATGCCTATTGTCTGTTCATGTTTCAGAATAATAGAAAGCAAATGTTCCAGTTCATTCAGTGTAAAAGACCCCTGATCCCAGTTCGTAATAGCCGCCTGAGGGTTGAGTACGTCTTTGTCTACTGAAATGTATACTGGAGTATTGATTACTTCGGCGGAGAATCTTTTCCACGTCGATTCCTGTTGAAGACTTTGTTCGCTATAGAATTCAACTCGTGTCTGATATTTGGGAGCAACACTGTTTATTAACTGTTCAGAAGCTCCGATGATAACCACCTTTTTTAAATAAGAATTGGTTTTAATAATATCCTCTACCCAGCTTCCGCACGAAATCATTTCTTCGAACAAAGGAGGTTGCATGTCCGGATGATGATCGAATACAATTAATGAGAAAGGTTGTTGTATTTTATCCGTCCAGAACTTTGTCAGGTAATGATAATTACCGGAGTCGATAAAGTGAATCCCTTCTGCCGGATAGTTCTCTATAGCTTTTTTAAGAGCGAGTGCTCCCTCTTTATCACAGTAACATTCTACACCTTGCAAGTGCGTACAGTCTATCCATGTAAATTTTCTATTACGGGAGAAAGGTTCATAATCGTATACTCCTGTAAAATTCATGATAATAATGGGCTTGTTCATGGCTATAAATAAAAAAATCCCCACCCCGGAATGGACCGGAGCGGGGATTTTGCAGTTAGAATTGTTTATTTAATTTCAATCACTTTGTTGGCCTGTTTCTTTTCTTCCTGTGTCATCTTAGGCAACTCTATGTTAAGGACACCGTTATCGACTGATGCGCTGATTTTTTCCTTATCAACATCTTCAGGTAAAATCATGCATTGTTCGAATTTAGAGTAAGAAAATTCACGACGCAAATATTTCTTTTTCTCATCTTTTACCTCGTTTTTCTTCTCCATCGAAATAACCAACTGATTATCTTCGGTAAGATGAATATTGAAATCGTCTTTTGTCATGCCCGGAGCTGCAACTTCTATCTTGTAATTGTTTTCGTTTTCGATTACATTGATTGCAGGGGCAGTAGCATTAGCTCTTTCCATCCAATCGTTATCAAAGAAATCATTAAAAATACTTGGTAACCAATTCTGATTATAATTTCTTCTAGTCGGCATCATAGTTGTAATCTCCTATATTTTAGTTTTTTATTTTCAATCTTGTTATCTTGAACCGCTTCTCCTTTCGCTTTCGCGATTCACCCATATACTTGCAAAGTCTGTGCCAATTGTTTCAACTGACATAATGGTCGATGTCGTTAACTTTCGTTGAACGAACGCCAGGGCAATTTAAACTTTGATAAACATTGCGTTATGTCAATACGACCTGAAAATAGACAGATTGTCATTTCTATCTTTTCATACGGATGTTTGCATTCTTATTATTTATTCCTTATTTTTGTTCTTGTAAACATTTAATATTGTGTATTTATGAAGAAGATTTTATCAACCTTAATGATTTTGGCCTGTTTGTTTATGGCAGTGCCTGCACAAGCCCAATTGCAGTTTGGACTGAAAGGGGGACTAAACATTTCGAAATTGACTTTCTCGAAAGATATTGTAAAAAGTGATAATCGTACAGGATTCTTTATTGGTCCGATGGCTGAGTTTACCATTCCGGTTGTAGGATTAGGCGTAGACGTTGCTGCCTTATATAATCAGTCAGGTGCTAAGGCTGTAAGTGGAGGAGAAGAAGTCGATCAGACACTTAAAACAATTGAAGTTCCTGTAAACTTAAAATGGACACTTGGGCTGGGAAGCACATTAGGAGCCTATGTTGCAGCAGGGCCTCAGTTTGGCTTTAATGTAGGAAGCGGACATTTTACCGAGAATTTTGATATGAAGTCCTGCAATACTTCGTTCAACGTTGGAGTAGGTCTTAAATTATTGGGACATCTGCAGGCTGGAGTAAACTATAACTTTGGACTAAGTAAGATGGCTAAGTCGATTGATGATACGATGAGTATCGAGATGAAACGTAACACTTGGCAGATTTCACTGGCATATATGTTCTGATGATAGAGAGGTGTTTATTAATAAATCAATACGAGAAAGGAGATGTCCGTCAGGCATCTCCTTTTTATTTTTGCTATGCAGCAGATTAATCACAAGGATAAATCACTCCCCATTCTTTTCTCAAACCGTCCATTTGCTTCATTATCCGTAATGTTTCGGCATGAGGCATGTATGGAGATTCCAGCCATCCTTTTTCTATGGCTTCAATGGAGGCATATACTTGGTATTCATATCCGGTAATATGTTCCGGTGCTTTATAGACAGCTACCGTCTGATAATCCTTATCAACCAGGCGGACAGACTCCGGGCAATTGATATTCTCCACAATCAGATGTCCTTTATCACCCGAAATTACTCCCATTCTGTCACTTTGTGCATAGATGCTCGCCTGTAAGGTAGCCATCTTTCCATCTTTATAAAAGAGCGTGATACTTTCTTGTGCGTCTACACCTGTTGCTGTCTTTTGGCAGGCTGAGTGAATTTCGGCTATTTCATCACCGAATGCCATTGCAGCAAAGTTCAATGTATAAACTCCTATGTCGAGTAAAGCTCCTCCGGCCAGTTCCGGACGGATAATTCTTTCCTTGTCACTTATCGGGTAGCTGAGATTGGCCGATAATGTATAAGGAGTACCAATTACACCTTTTTTCAACAACTCTTGTATGGTTAGAGATAGTGGCATGTATCGGGTCCAGATAGCTTCGGTAATGAATACCTTTTTCTCTTTGGCAAACGCAAGGAGTGACTCTGCTTGGCGAGCATTGGCTGTAAATGCTTTTTCGCATAGCACAGGCTTTCCTTTTTCAATGCACATGTGCGCATTTTCATAGTGCATGGCATGTGGAGTTGCAATATAAATCAAATCTACCTTAGGATCATCAGCTAATTCCTCGTAAGAACCATATGCTTTTTCAAATCCCCATGCTTCGGCAAAAGTCCGTGCTTTTTCCAGACTGCGTGAAGCTACAGCATAACATTCTACCTCTTTCATTTTTCCCAGTGTAGCTGCCATCTTCTTTGCGATGCCGCCGCAGCCGATAATACCTATCTTATATATTTTCATGTTGATAATGGTTTAAGAGTTTCTTTACAAAACTATAAAAGTTTGCCCGACGTACCAATGGGATAGCTCTGTTTTTTGTAACTTTGCCACCATGAAAAAGTATGTGGATGTCATATTGCCTTTACCCGTTGCCGGACAATATACCTATTCTGTTCCGGCAGACCTGGAGGATAAGGTAAAAGCGGGTTGTCGGATTGTAGTTCCTTTCGGAAGTAAAAAGTATTATACGGCAATTGTTACCTGTGTGCATCAGAATGCTCCCGAAACTTATGAAACGAAAGATCTCGTAGAAGTCCTTGATACATCACCTGTCTTGTTGAAACGTCAGTATGATTTCTGGAAATGGCTGGCAGATTATTATCTGTGCACGCTGGGGGATGTATACAAAGCAGCTCTTCCTTCGGGGATGAAGCTGGAAAGCGAAACGCTTGTTGTACCGAATCCTGAATTTGAGGCAGACAAACCACTTCCTGAAAAAGAACAACGTGTCCTCGATTTACTGTCTGATGATTCGGAGCAATGCATTACACAACTGGAAAAGGCAAGTGGCATAAAGAATCTGTTGCCTGTCATTAAGTCTTTGTTAGAAAAAGAGGCCATCAGGGTCAAAGAAGAATTAAAGCGCAGTTATAAGCCACGGGTCGAAATTCGGGTACGTCTGGCAGAGGCTATGCAGACGGAAGATGCCGTACGTCGTCAGTTTGATGTCCTGTCGCGTGCTCCCAAGCAACTGGCTTTGCTAATGAAATACATTGAACTTTCCGGATGGACCGGCGAACAGAAAGCCATAAAGGAAGTTTCACGTAAAACCTTATTGGATGCCGCATCTGCAACGACCTCTATCTTCAACGGACTGGTAGAAAAACATATTTTCGAAACCTACACTTCCGAGGTTGGGCGCTTACCTCAAGGACCTGTCGAAACTGCAGAATTGAATCCTTTAAGCGCAGCACAACAGCAAGCCTATCAAGAGATCTTGGCACACTTCCATCAAAAGAATGTTTGTCTGCTTCATGGAGTAACGGCAAGCGGTAAGACAGAAATTTACATTCACCTTATACAGCAGGCAATTCAAGCAGGCAAGCAAGTGTTATATCTCTTGCCGGAAATTGCCCTGACTACTCAGATTACTGAACGTTTACGCAGAGTATTTGGTAACCGGCTGGGAATTTATCATTCAAAGTTTCCGGATGCCGAGCGGGTGGAGATATGGCGTAAACAACTAACCGAACATGATTACGATGTGATACTGGGGGTACGTTCTTCGGTCTTCCTGCCGTTTCGCCGACTGGGCCTGGTCATTGTCGACGAGGAACATGAAAATACCTATAAACAACAAGAACCGGCTCCACGTTATCATGCACGCAGTGCTGCCATCATGCTGGCATCTATGTTTGGTGCAAAGACTCTACTGGGTACGGCCACTCCAAGTATAGAAACTTATTATAATGCTGTAAACGGGAAATATGGCTGGGTACAGCTTACGGAACGGCATCAGCATATTCAGTTGCCTCATATCGAGGTGGTAGACATCAAGGAGCTTGCCCGAAAAAAACGTATGACTGCACAGTTCTCCCCGTTGCTCCTTCAGAAGATACGCGAAGCGCTCGAGCAGAACGAGCAGGTGATACTCTTCCAGAACCGCAGAGGATTTGCTCCCATGATAGAATGTCGTACTTGCGGATGGGTGCCCAAATGCAAGAACTGCGATGTCAGTCTTACCTATCACAAAGGATTGAATCAGCTTACTTGCCATTATTGTGGTTATACTTATCAGGTACCCAAGTCTTGTCCTGCCTGTGGAGGAGTAGAATTGATGAACCGGGGTTTTGGCACCGAGAAGATAGAAGATGATATTAAACAAATCTTTCCGGAAGCACGTGTTGCACGTATGGATTTGGATACGACCCGTACCCGTACAGCATACGAGCGGATTATCGCCGATTTCGAAGAGGGTAAAACAGACATCCTGATAGGAACGCAGATGGTTTCGAAGGGACTCGATTTCGACCGCGTCAGTGTGGTGGGAATCCTGAATGCTGATTCGATGCTGAACTATCCGGACTTTCGTTCATACGAGCGGGCGTTTCAACTGATGGCGCAGGTAGCAGGACGTGCCGGAAGGAAAAACAAGCAGGGGCTTGTGGTGTTGCAGACAAAATCTCCCGACTTGCCTCTGATTCATCAAGTTGTGGCAAACGATTATGGAGGCTTGTATCGGATGCAGATTGAGGAGAGAAGTTTGTTCAAGTACCCGCCTTTCTACCGGTTGATATATGTTTATTTGAAGCATAGAAAAGAGGAGGTGCTCGAACAGGCGGCCGATCTGATGGCAGGGTATCTGCGAAACGGACTGGGAAGCCGGGTGTTGGGACCAGACCGTCCGCCGGTATCACGTATACAGACTTTGTTTATAAAAAAGATAATAGTAAAAATAGAACAACAGGCTTCGATGTCGAAAGTGCGAGAGTATCTCCAGCAAGTACAACGGGCAATTATAGAAGATGAGCGTTTCCGTTCGCTGCTGGTTTATTATGATGTCGATCCAATGTAAAAGATATTTGTATGAAAATAGAACTGGACGTTCATACGCATACCGTAGCAAGCGGTCATGCATTCAGCTCGTTGCAGGAAATGGCTCAGGCTGCTGCAGATAAAGGGCTGAAATTGTTGGGGATAACAGAACATTCTCCGAGTATACCGGGTACATGCGACCCGATTTATTTCCGTAACCTGCATGTCGTTCCGCGACAGATGTACGGCATAGAACTGCTGTTGGGGGCAGAAATCAATATCCTGAGTGGAGAAGGAAATCTTGATCTGGACGAGTTTTACCTGAAGATGCTGGATTTGCGTATAGCAGGCATTCATTCACTTTGTTATAGACAAGGTACTCCTGAAGAAAATACTCACGGAATGGTGCAGGTCATTTCCAATCCTTATATACATATTATCAGTCATCCGGGTGACGGGACGGCAAAGCTTAATTTTGAGCCGATAGTGCTTGCGGCCAAGGAACATCATACGTTGCTGGAAATAAACAATTCATCGTTGAAGCCTTGCCGGGGGAAGTTGGATGCCCGTGCCAATAATCTGGAGATACTGAGGCTGTGCCGCCGCTATGATGTGCCGGTCATTTTGGGAAGTGATGCTCACATTTCATTTGATATTGCTACTTACGATTATGCGCTGGAGCTGGTTGCTGAAACTGATTTCCCGGAAAGTCTGATTATGAATACCAGTGTAGATAAGTTTAAGGAATATTTGAAGATAGGACTATGAAAAGAATCTTGTTTGTCTGCTTAGGCAATATTTGCCGTTCATCGTCGGCAGAAGAGATTATGCGCACTTATATCAAACGTGCAGGACTGGAAAAGGAGATAGAGGTCGATTCGGCAGGTATAAGCAGTTATCACCGGGGAGAACTTGCCGACGACCGGATGCGGGCACATGCTATTCGCCGTGGGTATAATATAACGCATCGTTCGCGTCCGGTATGTACCGATGACTTTTATGATTTCGATCTGATTTTGGGTATGGACGACCGCAATATTGATGCCTTGAAAGAAAAGGCTCCCGATGTGGAAACGGAAAAGAAAATCGGCAGAATGACTGATTACTGCAGGACGAAGGTAGCGGACTATGTCCCCGATCCTTACTATGGCGGTGCCCAAGGCTTTGAGAATGTTCTCGATATTCTGGAAGATGCCTGCAAAGGCTTGCTCGAAAGTCTGGATGAAGAAGATAAAAAATAATTTCCTTATACCTTAGTCGGCGAAGAAACGCACTGCGCTGATTGTCAGGTAAAACGACGTAAAAAAATAATGTCGGCTCATTTTTATGAAAACGTCGGCAGGTTTGTGGAAATTTCTCTCGACGTTTTTTGAAAATTTGTACAAAATCTAAAATCTTTTGTACAAAAAATCTGAGAATGTGGAGAGGTTTCGCTATAAACCTGCCGGAGTTACATTTTCTTTGCCTTTAAGTTAGTTATATTACATGTATTTTTCTTTCCATTGTTCGTAGGGCTTATAAAGTGATTCGGGAGCTTGATTGTACCAACTGTAACCGTTTCGGCGCTCGTATCCTATTTCGGATAAGTTCTTGCGAGGAATGCCGTCGCGGTCACAAAATAGAGGTTCTGCCTTTTCCAGGTCATAAAAGCGTGCCCATATGGGGGCTGCTTGCGGATCTTTTACAACCCTTTTGTCTGGTTTCCCTTCTGCATTCGTGAATTGTTCAATGCGTATGCCATGTATTTTGTGTGCATCGAGCCATGTCATGGCTCCGTTTATAGAAGCTTTAACTCGTTCATTGGGATTGGGCAACTCCATTAACAGGCGAATGATGGAGCAACTTTCCGACGTGCAGAATGAGGGTAGTTCGAAACTGCGGGCGGGAGCGGGTTTCAGTGTTATGTTATCGTGTTGCTGACACCATATGGTGGGCTGGTCGTTTACCTTAATCTGGGTATTCAGTATGCATTCTATTCCCTTATCGAAAGCTTGAGCCAGTCTGGCTTTCATGCTGTCGTCTACCAAGTCGTTAAAAGGTGCAATTCCATCACGAAGCTTACGTATTATTTCCAAGGTCTGCACCATTGCATTATCGTTGTAAGTAATGTATACCTGATAACCTCTGTTTTCGGGCCAGAACTGCGGCCATCCTCCGTTCTCATACTGTCCGGCCAGAATAAATTCTACTCCTTTCAAAAAGGCATCCTTATATTGTTTGTCGGGATTCTGCTGGTACAGTCTGGCAAGATAAGTCAGCTCCAGAATCGTTGCATCATTGTCGGTCGTAGAGTCGTTGAGGCGGTTCTTGTCTCCTAAGACGATGCTTAGTTCTCCGCCCAGCGGTCGGTGAATGGGAATGTTCTTGGGCCATCCGCCGGTTTCTCTCTGATAAGCCAGTACATTTTCTGCTATTCGTTTGGCTTCGTCGGTCTTGAAGAACGCATCAGGGCTTTTCCTTACAATTGCTTTCCATTCCTTTGCTGTATATTGGTAATCCTTTGGATTGAAAGTCTGCTGGGAAGATGCCGGAATTGCCATGCAAGCGTACATGGCATAAGCCAGAATGATTCTGGCACTACCTTTGGATAAAGTATTTTTCATATCTGTATAAGTTTAGATTCTTTCTCAAAATTATGAAGGAATCTGTTGTACAGATGATAAAAATTGTTCTTTCCTTTGTCTTTTTTAGGCAGCAGCTTTATTTTTTCAATTCAGGATAACTGATACGTGTATGATACATCGTTTTCAGTTTTTCCTTGAATACGCTTTTCACGGTGGCTATGTCTTTGAACGTTATCGGACATTCCTTGAAATAACCTTCTTGCACTTGGGTGTCGATAATCTTGTCTACCAGGCCTGAAATGCTTTCTTCTGTATATTCTTTCAAGCTTCTTGACGCTGCTTCTACAGAGTCTGCCATCATCAGGATAGCCTGTTCTTTGGTAAACGGATTGGGACCCGGGTAGCGGAATGCTTCCTTGTCTACATCTTCATCAGGATGTTCGTTCTGGTATGATATATAGAAATATTTTGTGAGTCCTTTTCCATGATGTGTACGAATAAAGTCTTTAATAACCTGCGGCAAATCATTCTTTTCGGCGAGCTTTATTCCATCTGTTACATGATTGATTACAATCTGTGCGCTCTGCTTGTAGTTTAGTTGGTCGTGAGGATTGACTCCCGTCTGGTTCTCTGTAAAGAACGCAGGATTCAGCATCTTTCCGATATCGTGATACATGGCTCCGGTACGTACCAGCTGACTGTTGGCATTGATACGGTTGGCTGCGGCAGCAGTTAAATTGGCAAGTTGAAGAGAATGCTGGAAGGTTCCTGGTGCAACTTCCGACATTTCGCGCATCAGCTTGTTGTTTATATTGGAAAGCTCTACCAGTGTGACGTTTGATGTAAAGCCGAAAGTTTTTTCCAGAATGAACAATAAGGGATAAGTGAATAGCAACAAAATACCATTGATGATGAAATTTACATACATATATGTATTAAGTTGTGCGATATCGTTTATATGAATCAAGTCGAGCGCGAAGTATAGTACGGAATATGCAACGAAGACAATGAGTGCGCTGCGCAGCAATTGTGAACGTTGCGACAGTTCGCGCAGACTATAAATGCTGGCCATTCCAGCTATGGTCTGTAGTAAAATAAACTCATGTGGCGTACGCAGACAGATAGAACATAACAGGATGGACACTATATGTGCCATGAACGCCGTACGTGAGTCGAGGAAAATGCGGATAATCATCGGGAGCATGGTAAATGGTACGATGTATACGCTCATGAAAGCATGAGATACCATGATGGCCGACAGGACAGGGAAAAAGATAATGAGGAAGAACAGCAGTCCCAGACTGCCTTTCTTTTGATAATAATCGTAACGGAACAGAGCAAGATATGTCATGAAACACCCTATAAGTATGGCTACGAATAAAATTTGTCCCAGCAGGGTCAGGCGCTTCTCTGTCATGGTTTCTCCTCTTTTATCCCATTCTTTCTGAAGGGATTTCAAGATGTCAAATGTACGCTGGTCGATAATTTCACCTCGGTCTATGATTTTCTGTCCGTTCATGACAAAGCCTTTAGCCCAGGATACCCCCGAAAGGATATCTTTCTTTGCGGTTTCCGATTTCTCTGAATCATATATCAGGTTGGGCGTGAGATATTCATTCAGGTTACAGCGTTGCAGTAATGTTTTGCTATAATGCAGCGTATCCGAGTAAATCAGCTCCTCATAAGCACGTTTTGTCGTGTATATTTCGCTGGTACTTTGCAGAATAGAGGTGTTTTTGTTGATTATATGGATACTTCGCATGCTGTCTTTCCGTAAATTTGCCAGTTGGTCTACAGGAACAATACCTTTTTCGTAGATATTTTTCAGTATGCGTTCTATGTGATGCGAATAGGTTGGGTCAGGAATGAATCTTCGCAGTTTTTTATTGTAATCATTCTTGAACTGGCTGATTGCCTTTTCGCCTGTACTTTCTGATAAGACAAAATAGGGATGATAGTTAGTCATGATACTGTCTTGTTCCCGACGTACTTCCTCATCTCCCTTATAGATAGGAAAGTCGAAGGAGGCTTGTAGCAAGCCATATTTCCATGGTTTGTTGATGTCAAATTGATAGTTGAAGGTACCTTCTCTCGGCAAAAAATAAACGATTACGGCAACTGCTGCCAAGAAAATGGCGCATTTATACAATAGTTTCTTGTATGAAAACTGTCTTTCTGTCTGGAAACTTTTCATGTGTTAGGATATTTTGCGTGCAAAATAAGAAAAAAACGGGAAATTTAGCTTAATTTTGTGGCGTATTTTTAGATAAAGACCACTATGGCAGAAAGAAAAGTAAGAGTTCGTTTTGCACCGAGTCCGACAGGTGCATTGCATATCGGTGGTGTGCGCACTGCCTTGTATAATTATCTGTTTGCGCGTCAGCACGGCGGAGATTTGATTTTCCGTATCGAAGATACTGATTCCAACCGTTTTGTTCCAGGGGCAGAGGAATATATTATCGAATCCTTCAAATGGTTGGGCATTAAGTTTGACGAAGGCGTAAGCTTCGGCGGAAATTATGGCCCGTACCGCCAGTCAGAACGTCGTGACATTTATAAGAAATATGTAAAGGTCTTGCTTGATAACGGTAAGGCTTATATCGCTTTCGATACCCCGGAGGAACTGGAAGCTAAGCGTAAGGAGGTTCCTAACTTTCAGTATGATGCTTCTACACGTAATTCAATGCGTAACTCACTCACGATGTCGAAGGAGGAAGTTGATAAGCTGATTGCCGAAGGTACACAGTATGTAGTGCGTTTCAAAATAGAACCGAATGAGGATGTACATGTACACGACATCATTCGTGGAGAGGTCGTAATTAACTCTTCTATTCTGGATGATAAAGTGTTGTATAAGTCGGCCGACGAACTGCCCACCTATCATTTGGCTAACATCGTAGATGACCATTTGATGGAGGTTTCTCATGTAATTCGTGGTGAAGAATGGTTGCCTTCTGCTCCGTTGCATGTATTATTGTATCGTGCATTCGGCTGGGAAGACACAATGCCTGAATTTGCTCATCTGCCGTTGTTGCTGAAGCCGGATGGAAACGGTAAGTTAAGTAAGCGTGATGGCGATCGTCTTGGCTTCCCGGTATTCCCGTTGGAATGGCATGATCCGAAGACAGGAGAAGTTTCTTCTGGCTATCGTGAGTCTGGATATTTGCCTGAAGCTGTCATCAACTTCTTGGCTTTGCTGGGATGGAATCCGGGAAATGATCAGGAAATCATGTCATTGGATGAATTGGTTAAGTTGTTCGACCTGCATCGTTGTAGCAAAGCGGGAGCTAAGTTCGATTATGAAAAAGGAAAATGGTTTAACCATGAATATATCTTGATGAAGAGTGATGAGGAAATTGCTGGTTTGTTTATGCCTATCCTGAAAGAACATGGCATCGAAGCTCCAATGGAAACAGTTGTAACTGTAGTTGGTTTGATGAAAGGCCGTGTCAGCTTCATTAAGGAATTGTGGGATACTTGCAAGTTCTTCTTTGTCGCTCCTACAGAGTATGATGAGAAGACTGTAAAGAAACGCTGGAAAGAAGATTCTGCCGTTCGTATGACAGAACTGGCCGATTTGCTTGAATCACTCGATGATTTCTCTCTGGCTCATCAGGAAGAAGTGGTTATGAAGTGGATAGAAGACCACGGCTATCACATGGGAAATATTATGAATGCTTTCCGCCTTACGCTGGTGGGCGAAGGAAAAGGTCCTCATATGTTTGATATCTCGGCTGTATTAGGTAAGGAAGAAACTGTAAGACGTATGCGCCGTGCAGTAGAGGTACTCAAATAAGAAACAGAAATGATTTATAATTTCGTTATTGGCCTATATATAAGTGCAGTCCGTCTGGCTGCACTTTTTAATAAGAAAGTAGCCAAGATGGTGAAAGGTGAAAAAGAGTCTTTCGCTGTCTTGAAGCAACATATTGATCCGCAGGCTAAATATTTGTGGTTTCATGCAGCTTCATTGGGCGAGTTTGAGCAGGGGCGTCCGCTGATTGAACGGATTCGTCAGCAATATCCTCAGTATAAGATTCTGCAAACGTTCTTCTCTCCTTCGGGATATGAGGTACGTAAGGATTATAAAGGTGCGGATGTGGTATGTTATCTGCCGCTTGATTCTCCTCGGAATGTGAAAAAGTTTATCGATTTGGCACATCCTTATATGGCTTTTTTCATCAAATATGAATTTTGGTGCAATTATTTAAGTGAGCTGAAGCGCCGTAATATTCCGGTATATAGCGTATCTTCTATTTTCCGTCCGAAGCAGATTTTTTTCCGTTGGTACGGGGGAAGTTACAAAAATGTATTGAAATGTTTTGACCATCTTTTTGTACAGAATGAAGAATCTGTCCGTCTGCTGAAAAGTATCGGCGTTACTCGTACCACAGTTGTGGGAGATACTCGTTTCGATCGTGTACTGGAAATATGTAGTCAGGCCAAGGAATTACCGCTGGTGGAAAGCTTTAAGGGAGGAAATCATAAGACATTTGTTGCCGGAAGTTCATGGGCACCGGATGAAGATATCTTCATCCCTTATTTTAATGAGCATCCGGAAATGAAACTTATCATTGCTCCTCATGTGATAGACGAGAGTCATTTACAGGAAATCATCGGAAAGCTGAAGCGTCCGGTAGTACGTTATACCCAAGCAACCGAAGAAAATGTTAAACAGGCCGACTGTCTGATTATAGATTGCTTTGGATTATTATCGTCAATATACCGTTATGGAGAGATTTCGTATGTAGGAGGTGGCTTCGGTGTCAGCATCCACAATACGCTCGAAGCAGCTGTGTATGGTATTCCTGTCATCTTTGGACCGAACAATTATAAGTTCCTCGAGGCACAAGGGCTGAAGGCTTGTCGGGGAGGATTCGAAATTCAGGGCAAAGAAGACTTTGATTGCTTGATGGACAAGTTCCTTTCGGATGAGGCTTGTCTGCAGGAAGCAGGAAAGAATGCCGGCGGTTATGTACGTAATAATGCGGGTGCGCTGGAAAAGATAATGAATACAGTTTCTTTATAATAAGTAAGATAGGAGCAGTAGGCATACGGGTCTGGATAGTGACTGGTATGCCTGCTGCTCTTTTTATTCTTTCAGAAATCTCTTTTGATTGCAGTTTCAATGCTGGCTGAGGTTGGTAAAACTGAATTCCTTTTAGGAGGACCGACCGACTTGTCAGTGCTTGAAACGAGAAAGGTCTACATCCTTCACTTCCTTTTTCTTAAATCCTCCAAATTTGTAGCTGAAAGATACGGTGTAGTTACGCATATAATTGCTCAGATACATATCCAGATACTGATTTCCATTACGGACTTTCGTTGTCAGGTGGTTGCCTCCATTGAATAAATCATTCCCTTTGATCTGAATCATAGCTTTATCTCCTGCAAAGGTATAGCGAATGGCTGTATGGATGAATGCGGCAGGCTCTATGGTATAACTTCCTTGTATGGATTTGGATGTACCGGTCGCACTAATTTCCATCTTGATGTTGGGGCGCTTACAGAGTGTAAACGTATTAGTCCAGCTTCCTGCTATATTCCATATCCTACGGTCGAAAGGAGCATCATAATAGTTGCTTGCCTGTTGATGAAGTGAAGACAGGCATATCATCAGCTGACTATTCCACCATTTTTTAGCCTTGAACGGGATAACAGAAGTAAAGGCAAACTCTTTTGAATAGTCCCAGTTCTGATAATTATATACAGCTTTCAGTCGGCTGGAGTCGAGGTATATCATTTGCATGAAGTAATCTTTGATATAATCATAGCTGAGTTGGAAAATATACTTGCTCTTCAGGATGTATATTAAAGCGGCGGAGTAATCGGTATAAGGCTTGAGTGATGCATTCCCTGTCGATTCCTGATAGTTGTTAAGGTAACTGGTCGATCCGCTTAACGTCCAATAGTCGGGATAAGTCTTGTTCGAACTGAGCTCAAACTGGAAAAGGTGTGCGGATGAAAGAACATAACTTAAGTTCAAGGTCGGGTAGATTGCCCATTTTTTATAGCTCATCATTTGATAATATTCAATGGAAGCAGATGCATTCAGACTCCATTGAGTGCCAAAGCTCTTTTCGAAACCGGTATAAAGATTACAAGTATATTCGTCGACTCGGCTTTCTTTGTTCATTCCACTCATCGCAGCAAGATTATATCTTTGCGAATTACGGTTGTTTACATATGCAAAGGATGTTCCATAATTCAGTATCCACGCATTGGACAGTGTATGGCTTTGGTCGACATATACTTTCCATCGGTTTATATATTGAGCCGTGTTGCTGAGAAAGGTCGTTTCCTGCCCGTTGGTTTCTATGCTGCGGAAAGACTGTTCCTCTTTATTCCTGAAATACGTGTAATCGAGACCTCCTGTCAGACCGAAGCCGGAAGTATAGTTCAAAGCCACGTTATGCATCTGTTCTTCGGCAGGGGCATGGTTGAAGGTAGTCGAATGATTATCCGAAGAGGTAACCGATTGTCGTTTATCGGGATTAAGACTGGAAGTATAACTCAGCCCCAATTGGCTCTGTTCATTAAGCTTATAGTTCCCTCCAAACCGGAATGTATGTACCAGTTGCCGATTTTCTCCGTTAGTAGACTGGCTGATGTTATGTATTTCATGGTTCAAAGTGTGACGGGTAATCAGTTCATAACCTTGACGGTTGTAGCGATTGTTGAGATTGTACATAAAGTCTATATCCAGTTTGGGAGATAAATAAGCAAATGTCACGCCGCCTTCTTCTCCAGCTTTATCTGCCTGTACATAATTGCCGCTTATCTCTCCCTGTAATCCTCCTTCTCCCGGCTTATAACCTTTTAGTATTACATTGATTGCTGCACCGCGCACATGATATTGCGGGGGAGTATTATACATCACTTCCGCCCGTTCCACACGTGATGCTGGCATACTCTTTAATAATGTAACGAGCTGTTCGTAGTTCATAGATGTAGGCTTTCCGTTCAAGATAATATTAATAATTCCGACTCCCGCCAGCGTCAACACACCATTTTGTTCCATTATTCCCGGCAGTTGTTTTAAAGCATCGTACACATTCGTCACCAGCTTATTGGCAGTGAGTTGAGGCATATCGTAAGTCAAGCGGCTGCCTTCTACCTTGACCAGCGGTCGTTCCCCTCGTACAACAACTTCATCCAGTGCATAGTCTTTTGCCTGCATTACGGTGATACCTGCATCTTTTCCTTTGCCTTTCCTCTCTATTGTATGATATAATAAATGCTGAAAGATGAGCCGATAAGCTTCCGGCTGATGATTGAACAGAAAGTTTCCGTCGGCATTCGAAATTGTTGCATCCACGAAAACTGAGTCGGAAGTCTGGAGAATGATTGTTGCACCGTCTACTGGCTGCTGTTCTGTATCGACAACCTTACCCGAAACGGTTTGTGCCGTCAGGCTGCCTGAGCCTCCTGCCAGCAAGAAGATACTCATTAAAAAATAGATTTTCATATCAAATTGCATTGGGTTATTTTCTATATCTTTGACAGTGCGAAAGTAAAGGGCCCGACCGATTTTCTGGGTTAAGGGTAGGTTAATGTTACGTTAATACACGACTTATGGAGATAAAACATATCCGTTGGATTGCTGTGGTGGGACTTATTGCTATTGTTGAGCTGCAATACGTATGGCTTGTCAACACATATAAGCTGACCAAGGAAAGTATTCAGATGAAAGGGGAGGAACTGTTTCCCGAAGCAGCCTTGCAAGAGGTTTTCCTGCGCGTGTCTAAGACAAAGAAAGACTCCACGGTTACAATGAACGTCAACTTTGATGCCGAGAAAGACATGGAAACTATGTCTACCCCAGGTCAATGGCTGATGAGTTATATGCATGTTTCGTTTCAGGAAATTGCTCTGAAAGATTTTAATCGTGATGTTTCGTTTATGGATTTGGATTCGATTTATGCGCACATGCTCGATTCGATTGGCTTTCCTGCTGCTGTTGCGTCGTGTATTGTCGACTCAACCGGCCGTATAATGAAGGCCTCCAGTCAACTGGATATGCATGGCAAAGGCGTATTACGAACTTCTCCCTTGCCGATCAGTTTTGACGGAACTCGCTTTCTGCAAGGAGTTATTACCAATCCGTATCGGGTAATTTTCCAGCGAATGACGTTGCTTTTGCTTGCTACCGTGCTGATCATGGTCTTGGTTATAGCTTGTATCATTTATCAGATACGCATTATTCTCCGTCAGAACAAGATTGCCAAATTGCGTGAAGACTTCTCGTATGCCATGATTCATGATATGAAGACACCGCTGAGTTCCATTCTGATGGGTACACAGATACTTGAAACCGGAAAGCTGGATGCCCAGCCGGAAAAGAAAGCCCGTTATTTCCGGATATTGAGAGAAGAGGGAGAGCATTTACTCTCGCTGACAAACAAGGTGCTTACCCTCTCCAAACTGGAAAATCACCAGTTGAAGTTAGAAAAAGAAACATGTAGCCTTCGTCCGATGCTGGAAGACCTTGCCGAGAAGTATAAGGCAAAAGCAGTGAAGCATATTGTCTATAAATGGAATTTGCAGGCAGATACCGTTTATGCGGATGAAGAGTTTTTGAAAGAAGCGCTCAGCAATCTGATTGACAATGCCGTGAAGTATTCGGGTGAGGAGGTTGAAATTACATTCTCGTCGGGAAAGCTTTCGAACGAATATTATATAAAGGTACACGATACGGGCTTCGGAATTCCCCTGAAAGACCAGAGTAAGATATTCGAAAAGTACGAACGTGCTTCGGCATCGGGCAGAAGCCGGTATGGAGGTCCGGCTGGCTTCGGGCTGGGACTGAATTATGTTTTGCGGGTAGCTGAAGCTCATGGTGGCAGGGTTACGCTGGAAAGTATCGAAGGAGAGTACAGCGAGTTTACTATCTATCTTCCAGTTGAAGAAGACATTACTGGAAAGACTTGCCCGAAGATTGACAATGAATAATAACAATGAAACGATGATACGATTATTGCTGGTAGAAGACGATGCCAATCTGTGCTACATCATACGTGGCGGACTGGAGGATATGATAGGTGGTTACGAGGTGATGACGGCCGACAATGGGGAAACCGGATTGAAAATATGGAAGGAAGCGCATCCCGATGTGATTGTTGCCGATATCGAAATGCCGGTGATGGATGGATACGAAATGGTAAGACGTATTCGTGAAACGGATGAAGTAACACCTATTCTGTTTACTTCCGGTCGTGTTTCTCCCAAGGATGTGGTGAAAGGTTATGAGCTGGGAGTGAATAATTATATCAAGAAACCTTTTCTTGCCGAGGAGTTGAATGCGCATATTCTTGCTTTGCTGAAGCTGACTAAAGGAATAAAGTCGACAAACGAAGAAGATAAATTCCATTTTGGCCAGTCCTTTATATTCGAAGCCGGACATGCCTTGCTGAAACAGTCGGGCGGGGAAGAACGGACGCTTACCGAACGTGAAGCTGCGTTACTGCGCCTTTTGTGTGAGAACAAGAATAGAGTTGTCAGGCGTGAGGCCATTTTAGATCGCTTATGGAATACAGATGACGATTATTTTGCTTCGCGTAGTCTGGATGTATTCGTTTCGCGCTTGCGAAAGTTGCTGGCATCCGACAGTACGGTACAGTTGAAAACGATAAAAGGCGTAGGACTTATGTTGGAAGACAGCCCTGCGCCTGAAGAATAAATATAAGAATCCTGCTTTGATTTAAAACGATAAGGCAGGATTCCTTTTATTCGGCATTTTTCTTCAGCCATTCCATTCTTCGCTGGTCGGGAAGGTGGGTTACTTTGAAGTGCTCGAATTTCACGTTGAATCCTTCGCCGTCGGGGCAAGCACCCATCAGACCAACCTGAACAGGTGTATTGTCTTGCAACCACGCATTTCGCATCATCACGTAAGTCTTGTCGTCAAAGGAATAGAATACCTCTACGGCATCCAGTCGTCTGACAGCCTTTATCCAGATGTAAGGCACAGGCTTGTCGAGTGTAATGACACTCCAGTCGCTTGTATGGTGAGTGACAACCGTACTCAGATTGAATTTCCCGTCGACGAACTCAATACCGGTCTTAATGTAGTTTTCCTTGTCGATACGGAGCATCAGACCCGCCTGGTCGAAACGAACCTTATAGTCGCCGGTGATTTTTACCTTCACTTCAAATTCCCCTCCATAGGTTGTATAATAAAAAGGAGCATCATCTACAGTGAATCCGTAGTGAGAAATTCTCCAGTAGTCACTATGTGGAGTGACAGACATGCTTAAAGTGTTGTCTGTTATCTCCCAGTTTTCCGGTTCATTGAACCATTGCATTTTTTCCAGCGTCTGCGCCATCATGGCTTGTGTACTTATAAAAGTGAGAGCTGCTAAAAAGAGCTTTTTCATAAACTTGTAGATTTATAATGTGAAACTTTTTCTATTATTTTGCAAAAGTAGCTGTCCCTGCGGGAAGCATCAATACTGATAAATAACCAATTTTCTTTGTCCTTTGGCGCTATGAACATAAAGACAACACTGAATAATGAACTGCTTGCACAAGATTTTGGCACAGAAGCGGATCTGAACCTGTATTTGGCACGCTATAAGCAAATAGCTTTGGCATATGCCGAAGTCGAGAACTCGATAGCTGTCCTGAGTGATATGGACTCTAACCGGAGCTATATCTATTATGGAAAAGTGGGAGAGTCTTTGGGGATAGCCTTGCAAGGAGCGTATCATGTCATCAATTCAATTTGGGAAGAAGATATATTTAGCCGGATTCATCCCGATGATTTGCTGAAAAAGCATACCCGTGAATTGCGTTTCCTGCATTTCCTGAAAAATATTTCGGGAAAGCTGCGTAGTGATTATTACCTGGAAGAGTATCTCCGGATGCGCGATGGCGGGGGAAAGTATTACCTGGTTTTGCATCGAATGTTTTATGTGATAGCACAGGATTCCGGGAATATTTGTCTGGCTTTATGCCTTTATAATTTGGCCGACGGACCTTTACGGGGCAGCGGAATAGTAAATTCTGCTGACGGGAGCCGTATGGATATCGACACGTACGATTGTTCGGACCTGCTTTCGAAACGGGAAAAAGAAATTCTCTTGTTGATAGGAAAGGGAAAATCGAGTAAGGAGATAGCCGATGAACTGTCTGTCAGTATACATACCGTTAGTCGTCACAGGCAAAATATCTTGCAAAAACTACAGGTAAGTAATTCGGCTCAGGCTTTTGGTGTTGCGTGCGAATTGCATTTGCTGTAACTGTTTGCGAAAGGATATGGGGAAGATGGAGGAAAAATGTCGAGGTGTTGTGTAATTTTTCTGCAGGAGTCTTTCTATTGTTTTGTACAAAACATCGGGAAATTTGTACAAAGTTTAAAATGTTTTGTACAAAAAGAGAATCACTTTTCATGGCCTTTTAGTGAAGAGGTGAGAGCCTTTTAAAAAAATGTCGGCTTTTTAACAGAAAAAGTTAGCGGTTTCTCGTCTAAAATGCTTAACTTTAACGACTTAATTGTGCGAGCTTATGAAGAAGCTGTTCTGTTTATGCTATTTGACTCTCGTTTTAGGTGGAGTGCTTCCGTGGGTAACTTCCTGTTCGGGCGATGATGTGGAGGATACTGTATCTGTGCAAGAGGTTCCTTCCGATATATCGTTGTTTGTATCGGGACGTTTTTCCGGAGCTATGATTGAACGGATTTCACGGGTAAGCGAGGGGGATGCAGGATATCATGTTGTCCTGTCGAATAATGTAGAAGTAAATTTTACCAAGGATGGTGTCTGGACAAAAGTAAGTTTCCCTGATGCGGGAATGCAGATTTTCGCTCGTAAGTTTTTGGGGGAGATGTACGACTTTATGGAGGCAAAGTTTGGTGAAATTTCAGTTTCTGCTGTTTATGCAGTCAAGGAAGGCGTCAGTGCTGAACTGAGTGACGGCAGAAGAATGGTCTTCCAGCATGAAGGAAATCGTTGTCTGGGCTATGAGTATAGTGTTGAAACCGGGGAAGAGTATTTACCTGAGAAAGTGAAAGATTGTATTCAGCAAGCATTTCCGGATGGTACAGTTACTCGGATAATTCTGGGTTCGGAAGTCTTGGATGCTTCTATGCCGGCTTACCGGGTATGGGTCGACGATACTTATCTGTTTCTCTTTAATAAAGAGGGGGAGTGGACTTCGGTGAGCGGAGAGTTTGAGCGGGTTGCCGCTGGCAGAGGTGATGAAATGCTTTTCCCTGCATTGCCGCAGACGGTCTTTAGTCTGCTGCCTCAGAGGGTAATGGAGGAAGTCGGAAAATATGAACCGGGTGCACGGATTACTTCTGTCGTCCGTGATAAAAAAGATTATTATACCTTGCAGGTGCAGCCCGATAAGGCACTTTGCACATATGAGGGGAAGAAAACTTTTGTCATAAAGATAGATAAGGTTCAGGATTTTCTGGAAAACTATTTTACTGAAGTACATCAGTTGACCATATCGTGGAATCATGACTATAATCATCCGCTTGTTTCTGTTACTTTACCCAATGGATTCAGTTTCTTGTTTAATGGTAATTATAAGTGGTTGCGTATAAACGGAGGTGGACAGATATGGCCGGATTCAATGTTTCCATTGCTGCCTTCCGGCATTATCTCGTATTGGAAGAATACGGCGGCCGATGTTGGTATAACGGATGTGGACAGGAAGGATGGAAGTTATCATGTGTTGCTGATAGACGGTACCCGGTGGCTATTTAATGCTCACGGGGGATTTATGAAATATGAAACAGTAAAGTAAAAACAAACGGAGGGTAAAATAACTTTTATGTTAATTACCCTCCGTTTGTTTTTTTATAACTTGTCGGTATGTTCTTCATTTTCCTTAAACCAGGATGCGTACATCAGATAGCCGTTTGCTATCTTCTGGTTCAGTTCTTTACTTTGCTGCGGATCTACTTTCTTTATAAATTTGGCTGGAACACCGCCCCAAAGAGTATGAGGTTCGATGACTGTATTGGCTAAGACCAGTGCTCCGGCGGCTACAATAGCTCCTTCACCCACAACTGCATGGTCGAGCAGGGTAGACCCCATCCCGATCAGTGCATTGTCGTGTACGCAGGCTCCGTGCAGAGTGACGTTGTGCCCGATGGAAACGTCATTGCCGATTTCTACGGTCGACTTCTCGTAAAGTGTATGCAGGACTGTTCCGTCCTGAATATTTACGCGGTCGCCGATACGAATTGAGTTCACGTCTCCGCGTAATACGGCATTGAACCATACGCTGCAATCCCGTCCCATGACGACATCGCCTATAATCGTTGCATTGTCGGCGAGATAACAGTTCTCGCCAATTTGAGGAGTGAATCCTCTGACTGATTTAATTAGTGCCATATTATCTTGCTGTTTTATATTATTTACGTAAGCTGGATGTTGCATCTTTCAACCATTCCTGCTCGGGAGCCGTCAACATAGGAGACAGTACTTCAAAAACATGTCGGTGATAGTCGTCGAGCCATGCCGTTTCTTCTTGTGTCAGCATGTCTGTACGAATGGCTTCTTTGTCTATCGGGCAGAGGGTGAGAGGCTCAAATTTATAAAAGGCGCCGAACTCTGTTTCACGGGACGGTACTACAAGCATTGTGTTTTCTGTCCGGATGCCGTAACGTCCGGATTTGTAGATTCCCGGTTCGTTGGTAATGGTCATGCCGGGGCATAAAGGAGTCGGTACATGGTTCATTCGAATCTGATGAGGCCCTTCGTGAACATTCAGGAAATGTCCTACACCATGCCCGGTACCGTGTCCGTAATTGATACCTGCTTTCCACATGAACTGTCGTGCCAGCACGTCGAGTTGTGTACCGCAGGTGCCTTGAGGAAACTCGGCTCTTGACAAGGCAATAAATCCTTTCAGAACCAGTGTGTAGTCGGTTTTTTGTTCTTCGGAAACTTTACCTAAGGCGATGGTTCTTGTAATGTCAGTTGTTCCGTCCAGATATTGTGCTCCACTGTCGAGCAGAAGGAATCCTTCGGGTTGCAATGTTACATCTGTTTCAGGTGTTGCTTCATAATGTACGATAGCTCCATGTGCCTGATAGCCGGCAATCGTATCGAAACTGATGCCCTGAAAATGCTCCTGCTCAGCTCGCAACTCATATAATTTACGGTCGACGGAAAGTTCGGTTTCCTTACCTTCTTTGACAGCCGCTTTCAGCCATTTCAGGAAGCGCACCATTGCTACGCCATCTCGTTTCATGGCTTGATGAAATCCCGCTATTTCTGTTGGATTTTTGATTGCTTTCAATAAGCGGACGGGGGAGGGGAGAATATCGACATGTGCAGAAGAAGCTGCTGCGCAATAAAGCGTATAGTTCGTTTCCGGTGAGAGTTGTATGCATTTCCCTGAATAATGTAGCAGATCATTCTCTATTTCTGTGTAGTTCTTGGTACGCACTCCGTTTTGTTGGAGATAACAGCTGATTTCAGGAGTGAGCTTCTCGGGCAGGATATATAAGGTTGCGTCAGACCGAGTGATAAGCAGGTAGCTGATGAATACCGGATTGCAATGCACGTCGTTGCCTCGCATGTTTAAAGTCCAGGCTATTTCATCGAGGGCAGAAATCAAGATGCCGTCAGCTTGATTGTGCAAGATGTTTTCTCTGATTTGAGTCAGCTTGTCGGAACATGACACTCCGGCATATGTTTCTGGCAGGATAAACGGTACGTTGAGCGGCAGGGAGGGACGATCTTCCCATAACGTTTCGAACGGATCCTCTACGGAAACAAGTTCCAGGCCTTGAGAAACGAGTGATGCACGGAGACTTTCGGTCTCGTCTGTTGCATTAACCCAACCATCTATGCCCACCTTTTCTCCTTTATGCAAGACATTTCCTAACCATTCTGCAATGGATGGTGTTTCGGGCAGCCTGTCTTTGAAGAGTTTGATGCCTGTTTCTTCTAACTGATCGGTTGCTTGCAAAAAATATCTTGAGTCTGTCCAGAGCCCTCCCTCTTGAGACGTGATGACAACTGTTCCGGCCGAACCTGTAAATCCGGATATCCATTTACGTGATTCCCAGTGAGCCGGTACATATTCTCCGGAGTGCGGATCTGTGCTCGGCACAATAAAAGCCGATATTCCTTGTCGCACCATGAACGTGCGCAGTAAAGCGATTCTTTTTCTTATCTCTTCTTTCATATAAAAATACGTTTTGTCAAAGACTTACTATAAAAAGCAAAGGTACGATTTCTAAGGTATTTTCGATAAAATCTATTGGAAAGTTTTGTAAATAAAGAAAGTATGTGTAATTTTGCGCCGCAATTCGACTATCGAATAATTTAATAACAACATACTTTAATTTTAAAAACATGATTGTAGTACCAGTAAAAGAAGGCGAAAACATTGAAAAAGCGCTGAAAAAATTCAAAAGAAAATTTGAAAAAACAGGTGTTGTAAAAGAACTGAGAAGCAGACAGCAGTATGACAAACCGTCTGTTTTGAAAAGACTGAAAATGGAACGTGCTATTTACGTTCAGAAAATGCACCAGGTAGAAGAATAATAATTCTGCAAAAACTTTGAATTATTGAATTCTTTTTCATAAATTCGTTGCTGAATAATTAAGGCGATGCTTTTTTTATGCTGAAAGAATCTTTTTTGAAATATCTTCGTTTTGAGAAAAACTATTCTGACGATACAATTGTTAGTTATGGTACGGATCTCTCGAAATTTGAAGAGTATTTTAAGGCGGTGGATGAAAATCTGGATTTCGCGGCAGTTGATGCGGATATCGTTCGTGGGTGGGTTCTCTCATTGATGGAGGGTGGCTGTACGGCAACTACTGTAAATCGGAAATTAAGTTCACTTCGTTCTTTTTATCGTTATTTGCTGCGTCAAGGCGTTGTTTCGGTTGATCCGTTGATGAAAGTGACGGGTCCGAAGAAAAAGAAGCCTTTGCCTGTTTTTGTAAAAGATGCTGATATGGCTCGCTTGCTGGATGATACGGCGTTTGATGCTGGGTTTGAAGGTGTTCGCGATCGCTTGATATTGGAAATGTTTTATGAAACGGGTATTCGACGTTCGGAACTAATAAACTTAACGGATGCGGATGTTGATTTGTATGCTAAGCAGATAAAGGTAACGGGAAAAAGAAATAAGCAACGTTTGATTCCTTTCGGTGATGAGCTGAAGGAGGATATAGAAGCTTATCTTTCTGCTAAAAAGGATTTTTTGCCAGATGGTGGGGAGGCATTTTTCGTGCGGAAGAACGGAAAAGCGTTGTATCCCTATCTGGTATATCTCTTAGTGAAACGTAATCTTTCGAAGGTCGTTTCGTTGAAGAAAAGAAGTCCGCATGTCTTGCGACATACTTTTGCAACCTCGATGCTGAATAACCATGCAGAACTGGAGGCGGTGAAAGAGTTGCTGGGGCATGAGAGCCTGACAACAACGGAGGTTTATACTCATACGACTTTTGAAGAGTTGAAAAAAGTTTATGAACAAGCTCATCCTAGAGCGTAAAGAAAAAGGAGGTATTTATGGAAGTAAGAATTCAATCAATTCATTTCGACGCATCTGAAAAATTGGAAGCTTTTATTCAGAAAAAAGCAGAGAAGCTCGAGAAGTTTTGCGATAATATAAAGAAAGTAGAGGTGTCTTTAAAAGTAGTAAAACCTGAAACAGCAATGAATAAGGAAGCTGGTGTACGCGTCTTGGCGCTGAATACAGAGTTTTACGCTGAAAAGGTAAGTGATACATTTGAAGAATCAATAGATGTGTGCATGGATGCACTATCTAAACAGCTGCTGAAATCGAAAGAAAAACAGCAGGGTAAATAAAAAAATCGCGAGAAATATTTTGTGATTAGAAAATTATATCTAACTTTGCAGCCGCTAAGTCGCGGAGATTGTGCGGCTGTAAAGTTAATTTGCCTCTTTAGCTCAGTTGGCCAGAGCACGTGATTTGTAATCTCGGGGTCGTTGGTTCGAATCCGACAAGAGGCTCAAAAGGAAGAAAAACACAGGTTAGAAACTGGTGTTCTTTGAAAGAAGTTGGGCAAATACCAGAGTGGCCAAATGGGGCAGACTGTAAATCTGCTGGCTTACGCCTTCGGTGGTTCGAATCCATCTTTGCCCACAAAAAATGCGGAAGTAGCTCAGTCGATAGAGCATTAGCCTTCCAAGCTGAGGGTCGCGGGTTTGAGTCCCGTCTTCCGCTCTTCTTTTTTCTTCTTTGCTGTTATAGCTCAGCGGTAGAGCACTTCCTTGGTAAGGAAGAGGTCCCGGGTTCAAGTCCCGGTAACAGCTCGTGATTTGTAAATAAAGCTGATTATTAATCAAAATAAATAGTAAAGCTATGGCTAAAGAGAAATTTGAACGCACCAAACCGCATGTGAACATTGGTACGATTGGTCACGTTGACCACGGTAAAACAACTTTGACTGCTGCTATCACTAAAGTATTGGCAGAAAGAGGTTTCACTAAAGCTGACGAAATCAAGTCTTTCGATCAGATCGATAACGCTCCGGAAGAAAAGGAACGTGGTATTACCATTAATACTTCTCACGTAGAATATGAAACTGCAAATCGTCACTATGCTCACGTAGACTGTCCGGGACACGCCGACTATGTAAAGAACATGGTTACTGGTGCTGCTCAGATGGATGGTGCGATCATCGTAGTTGCTGCAACTGATGGTCCGATGCCTCAGACTCGTGAACACATCCTGTTGGCTCGTCAGGTAAACGTACCGCGCTTGGTTGTATTCTTGAACAAGTGTGATATGGTTGACGATGAAGAAATGTTGGAACTGGTTGAAATGGAAATGCGTGAATTGCTTTCATTCTATGATTTCGACGGTGACAATACTCCTATCATCCGTGGTTCTGCACTGGGCGCTTTGAACGGTGTAAAAGAATGGGAAGATAAGATCATCGAACTGATGGACGCTGTAGATACTTGGATTCCTCTGCCTCCGCGTGATGTAGATAAACCATTCTTGATGCCGGTTGAAGACGTATTCTCAATCACTGGTCGTGGTACTGTTGCTACTGGTCGTATCGAAGCTGGTGTAATCAAGGTAGGTGACGAAGTTGAAATCCTGGGTCTTGGTGAAGACAAGAAATCAGTTGTAACTGGTGTTGAAATGTTCCGTAAATTGTTGGATCAGGGTGAAGCTGGTGATAACGTAGGTTTGTTGCTTCGTGGTATCGATAAGAACGAAATCAAACGTGGTATGATTCTGTGTCACCCGGGTCAGGTTAAAGCTCACTCTAAGTTCAAAGCTGAGGTTTATATCCTGAAGAAAGAAGAAGGTGGTCGTCACACTCCGTTCCACAACAAATATCGTCCTCAGTTCTATCTGCGTACTATGGACTGTACAGGTGAAATCACTTTGCCGGAAGGAACAGACATGGTAATGCCGGGTGATAACGTAACAATCACTGTTGAATTGATCTATCCGGTTGCATTGAATGTAGGTCTGCGTTTCGCTATCCGTGAAGGTGGTCGTACAGTAGGTGCTGGTCAGATTACTGAACTTCTTGACTAATACTAAAAGTCATTGAAATAAAGCTTATAGTTCCCGAAGCAAATTCGGGAACTATTTTTACGGGAATAGCTCAGTTGGTAGAGCATCGGTCTCCAAAACCGAGTGTCGGGAGTTCGAGCCTCTCTTCCCGTGCTAAATTGATAAGAATATGTTTAAAAAGATAACGAATTATTGTAAAGAATCTTATGACGAACTAGTCCATAAAGTATCGTGGCCTACTCGTTCAGAACTTTCAAGTAGTGCAGTGGTTGTTTTATATGCTTCCCTACTCATTGCACTCGTTGTTTGGCTTATGGATTCTGCCTTCCGCTTTATTATGGAAGACGTTATCTATCCGCACTAATAAACAGTAATAAGAATGTCTGAGATTGAAAAGAAATGGTACGTACTTCGTGCCGTGAGTGGTAAAGAAACCAAGGTTAAAGAGTATCTTGAAGCTGAAATGAGAAACAGCGATCTTGGTGAATATGTATCTCAGGTATTGATTCCTACCGAAAAAGTTTACCAGGTTCGCAATGGTAAAAAAATTGTGAAAGAGAGAACTTATCTCCCTGGTTATGTCTTGGTAGAAGCTGCGCTGGTTGGTGAAGTAGCTCATCATTTGAGAAACATCACGAATGTAATCGGCTTCTTGGGTGGACAGGAACATCCGGTTCCCTTAAGACAATCGGAAGTGAATCGTATACTGGGTACGGTAGATGAACTTCAGGAAGTAAGCGAGGATGCTAATATTCCTTATGCTGTAGGAGAAACAGTGAAAGTTAGTGTTGGTCCGTTCAGCGGATTCAGTGGTATCATTGAAGAAGTGAGTGCGGAAAAACGCAAGCTGAAAGTAATGGTCAAAATATTCGGGCGTAAAACTCCGCTTGAATTAGGCTTTACGGATGTGGAAAAAGAATAATGCATTTTGTTACGTGCCGTTATTCTATTCGTTAATCACTTATATTAAAAATTAAAAAAATGGCTAAAGAAGTTGCTGGACTAATCAAATTACAGATTAAAGGAGGCGCTGCAAATCCATCACCTCCCG
>OOAG01000331.1_pt1 | contig 46739 bp, 41 predicted proteins | sample 1671461 | NCBI WGS metagenome assembly OOAG01 (sample SAMN06348159, study PRJEB24527) | human gut metagenome | biome: human gut; feature: ankylosing spondylitis patient; material: feces | host: Homo sapiens | place: China | collected 2015-10 | reverse complement strand
GATGTCTCCGCACCAAGCCTGATTGATCGCATAGCGGTTGAACTGACGGTCAATCAAATTCGGTAGCCGTGCCAGATAGTGGTTGCTGTCTGTGGTGGCAATGTATTTGCGATGGAAGATGCCGTTGCTTCGGAAAAGTCTGCGCAGGCGCTTAAAACCAACACTCAAGCCCTGTTGGCGCAACGCAAGGTACAGGCGCATCACTCCGGGAACCTGCTTGCCGCAGCGACTGATAATGGAGCGTACATGACAAAGCAACTCCGATGCACTTCGTGGCGGTGGTATCGATCAACCTTTAGTCACTGATAGTAGCCGCTGGTACTGATCCTCAGCAGGGCGACAGCCTTTCGAACACTGACGAGTTTTTTGCGCCCAATGAGTTTACTGACCAAACAAGTCTTTAAAAAGGCGTACTTCACATGGGCAGCTTGGCAAAGTACGCTGCTGCTTTTTTTAAGAAGTCGATTTCGGCCTGTTGCTGGCGAACCTGCAGGCGCAATCGTTTGAGTTTTTCAAGCTCATTGCGTTGTTGTTCAGGCATACGAGCTTGTGCTGTGGTAACCCAGTGGCTGAGTGTCTTGGGGTTAACTCCCAAAGCTTGAGCAACCTCGATTTGTGTCTGTCCCTGATTGACGAACTCAAGAGCTGTTCTTCTGATTTCTGGACTGTAACGTTTCGGCATTCAGAAACCTCCTTTTGATACATGGCTTATAGCCGTATTCGTTTTGAGATTCAAAATTCCGCAACGATGACCTTAGTTCATAAGTCCTCCGGTTGGTTAAACAGAGGACTTTGTCTATCACTTCCAGGTGTCCGAATGTTTAGTATTGACCCTTAGCCGGCTGTCCAAGTGTGTGAGATTTTGGGTGTCCAAATGTTTGAGAATCATCGTGCGAATGCTCAAGATTTTTCAGCTTGGCAATCTCAGCTTGCAAGAATTCAATTTGTTGAGCTTCAGTCGGCATGGAAAAGTGACTTTAAAGGGGTTTTGAACGGACTGAATTTTACCAAGATCAGATAAATGTTTCTTCCTTTAAATCAAAAGGTTAGTCGCTCAAAACAGCCTCAGATCAGGCCCAAAACCGACTGGGGGTCAAATCAGGCTCGGTTCTTTGTTTAATGCTAATAGGAAGCATTTACAAGCCGCAGACAGGCCTTAATTTCGTACTGTCGAAAGTCGATTTACGGTGCAAAAACAAGGCTCTGAAAGCGGCTGGAAGAACTTGAAGCGTCTTTGAATTGCGTCAACAGCATAAGGTTATTTCAAACGATATCCGTCAAGGAATTGAAGTAGTTCCTTGCGAGTGAAACGCCTCTGCCGGCAGTCATCTTGGGCACAAAAACGCTCAAACGTACCTTCTTTCAGACGCCGAGTCAGGAGAGATGCTCCACGCTCATCGGTCCAGATCATCTTGACGATCTTGCGTGGGCGTGAAATAAAGATCACAAAGTCTTTGCCGGCGTCAACATCAATACCAAACAAACCGGCAGCGATCAGCGAAAGTCTCTCGTAACCTGCGCGCATGTCAACAGGGGCGATGATCAAGGTGATGCGGCCGGTGTTGAAATTCATATCGACCTCCGTGCAGCCGCTACCATCTGCAAGGTCAGAGCTTCGGGATGCTCAGTGTTGAACTCGACCACGATACCGTCAGGCAAACGCATGCGAAACAGTTGCTTTGCACTGTAATGACGAACCTCTGAAGGCAATGAGTCGGATGCTTGCGCTCTTCGGTTTCGATCCAGAAAATCGGAGAGCTTCTGCTGGTCGATCTCAGCGACGCGAATACCTCCGTCCTGCTTATCAATTGTCTGACTATCGACAACCGTAATTTCTTGGTTGATTGTCGGAACTGCAGTCAATTCATCATCGAGAGCGAGATCAACGTCTTTCTTCTCCAGGATGCTGATGTTGCGATACATGGTGGATTTGGCCGGAAGCGGCTTGTCACTCGGCCATAGGTTTGGCAAAACATGCTTGAAGAAATAGCCCTTTGAGACTGAGCTGGCTCGCCATTGACGGTAAACGCTTTGCCATAAGCGGATGTCATTGAAAAACATGGTGAGCATCGGAAAGTTAAATTGCGATGCTCGTATTTTTCGACGTATTTATGCTCCTGTCGAAAACATTTGGGGTGCTTACTTTTTTATCCAACTTATAGGCTACAATTTATGTAATGTGTAGTTATTTAAAGAAGTTGGTATAAGATTTAAATGTGATAAATTTGCTGATTTGGTTTGTAACTATGGATGATGTGAGGGCGTAATACATGAACAATGCATATTGGGGTAATGACAAGGTGGTTGAAATGTCAAATATATTATTGAATGAAATAGTAAATGATTGGAGACTTGAAAGGCTTTTTTCTAATCGATCAAAAAGTTGTGCTTTGCAATTGTGGATTATGAATATTAAACAAAAAGATTATGAAAGCAATCGGATTCTATATGGGAGATTGGTGCCTTATTGTTATTCAGATAATGCTTGGTATGCGAGTTCAAGTGATCATTGCATGAAGGTTGAGTGCAAAAATAATAAGATAACAGTTAATATTATTCGGATGAGTTGTTATTTGGATAGTGCTTTGTGTAAAGATTTTATTGTTAGGATGGCGGAGGGTGTTTCTTTGGCGGATATTAGTATTCAATTGGGTTTAAGAATGGATGACAAGATAAAAAGAGAATTACAAATGATTTGTTTTGGTAAAAACGGAGGTGTAGTTAGTCGTCCAATTGCTTGTCTACTTAATAGAGATTCTTTATCCCAAGACGAGATTACTAGTCCTTATGGAGGGGCCGGAGCATTTAGTGCAGCGATAGTGCAGCTGGATAAGAGTGACTTGTTAAGGATCAACGAAAAATATGATCCTAAGGTAATACGATGGATTTTTGAAAGAATTTATCAGGATTCTGGATTAGATTTTAATAAAAGTGACCGAAAGAGACTTGGGGAGTTAGAGTTGCTTTGCTTCCCTACTATTGATGACTATGAGAAAAATTTGTTAAATTTGGAACGTAAAGAGGATGGATCTGTTGAAGTGGTCTTTAGCTCAAAGCAGTTAAAGTGGGCTGATAATTTTTTGTTTCATCTGATTCTTAAAAACGATGGGTTAACTGTCTATTCAAAGATTTTGGAAGCTGACAAGCCAAGAAAAGATTGCTATTACTGTAGCTTTAAGGTGGAAGAATATCTTGCTCGGATAATAGATTGCGCAGAATTGGAAATTTTTGGTATAAAAAAAGATTTAAAACGTCAGAAATATCTCTGTTGTCGATATAAAATTTATTATTTACGTGAAATTAACATCTCAGTAAATTTAATAAACAATAGCAGTCAAAAGGTTCGTTTTAATTGGTTAGAGTGGTCGCTTCCGCGTAGTGCTGTAAATAAGGCTGCCTCGTTGTTGGAGGTTAATCAAAAACGGCAAAAAAAGCCATCAGTGGTTGGTGGCAGAGTTTCTGATTCTTGGGTTAAGGCTAACCGTAATTTAGGTGAAATTTTAGATCGAAATTGTCCAGTTAAATCAGATGCTTGTTTCTTTCAGAAGTTAAGTCAGAGCGATAGAAAAGGACGTTTACTTTTTGTGGAATGGTTTAAATCTTTACTGAGTAAATATCCTGGTAGTAAAATATCTATATTTGATCCTTATTTTGATGATGTAGGTTTGGGGTTATTATCTTTTTGTGCAACGCCAGAAATAAGTTGCACTATTTTTAGGGCGGAGAAAAGGGGTGAAAAAGAAAATAGACAGATTGTTAGAGAAGGAGAGGAAAATGATTCTTTATATTATACAAAGTTGCCTGGATTGGGTAATAAAGAAATGCTACTCAGTCGGTTCAATTTGCGAATTTTTGAAGTAAAAACTGGCTTGTTGCATGATAGATATATTTTGATTAAAAGCAAAGATAATGAATTACTCGCAGGCTTTCATCTGTCTAATTCATTTCAATATTTATGTAAAAATCATCCATTGCTAATTACTCCAATTCCTCAAGATGTGTTAATTGAAGTAGATAAGTATCAACGAGAGTTAGAGATATTGTCGGAGACAGCTAATGAAGGAGAAAATTTATTGAAAAAAGTTTTTGAATTTCCTAGAAGAAAAAAGACAATAGAAAGAAATTCTGATCCTTGGGCTTTTTTGGAGGGGCGTTTGGCAAATCTTGCTTTAAGTATATGGTTTGGTGAGCCAGAGTTGAGAGATACGACAGTTGATAATTTGAAGCGATTTTTATTGAATTCGAGCTATGTTGAAAATTTTGAATTTAAATATTGTGTCAGTGAAGGATTAAATCGTTGTCAAGGAGTGATAAAAGATTTTAAAGATGATTTCAGGTTTGTTTGGCGTGTATTGGCTGAAATTATTGGAAGATCACATATAGAAGATAATAAATTTGAATGTGTTAATGCGGATGGAGATTTTGTTAAGTATTTGCTAGAGTTTGTTCGGGAAAGTGTTGAGTCTGGAATTGTTGAGGTGAAAGATGGTATTGAGGTTCTTGATTGTTCTTATTTTGAGAAGGATGAAATAAGTCTATGGAATATAAATCTAAATTTGGAGTATCTTGGGGTCGGGAATAGAATGAAATGTGTAAGTTTTGCGGAATATTTTGCTATTAGAATCTTATGGGAAAAAAGTCCGCTAGAACTCTTAAAGATTATAGAAGATCAGGTGGATTATTTATTAGAGTGCGAAAGGAATGAATGTGAAGATGGAAATTATATTCTCCGTAGAGTAATTATTAGTCAAGTTGTCTCTGTGATAGTTTTTTCGATTGTGATAGTTGGAACAGATAAAAAGCAGCGTCTAGCTTTGTTACAAAGTCAAGTGGGATTATTTCAGTGGCTAGGGGTAAATGCAATAGAAAAGACGATTTGCGATTCCAAGCAATTAAGTTTAATAAATGAGATCTCATCAGTCTTTGACAAAAATAAGATGATGTGTGTATGGATTTGGTTGATTAAGCGGAGGGTACATGATGTACGTCGTAGAGAGTTGTTTAAAGAGATGGTAAAAAAATTTTTAAATTTTTTACCAAAATCAATTGATGAAGTTAGTTTTAAAATGATGGTTACGGTATTAAGTGGGGGTGGTGATCTTTGCCAACTTGATAAATGGATTTACAATGAAATATTGTTGCCTTTGTTAATAGAATCTCGATTGACTTACGATCAAGTAAGTACAATGTGGATGCGCGAAGTATTGGATTTATTAGGTGTTGTTCGAAAGAATGTATCATTCTCTATAACTGCACAAGGAGAGATGGTGAATATGGCTGCTTTCTTTTTTGTGAATAGTTCTGAGGTGTTCAGAAAGGAATGTATGGATAGAATTAGATCGGTTTTTGATATTCAGTTGAAGGAGTTAAGGCGACCTTTGGTTGAAGTGCCTAATTATTCTAGAAGAGATAATGCAATCAATAAATTGATTTTGATTCTTTGTTTGTGCTTGTTAATTGAGTATTATCAGGAAGTCGCAAAACCGTCTGACGAGAAGTGTTTGGGTTTAATCTTGCAAGCAAAAGATGCTATTCAGCTTCGACTAAATGTAAAGGATTGGAAAAGGACATATCCTGACATAATGGCGTTTCTTGAAAGAGTAGAGCAACTTAAATAGGTTTTATAATTAGAGTTGATGTGATTTTGGAAGTATCTGGTGGTGTGAAAGATGTCAATTGGGGTGGTGGAGTAATGATGTTTTTGCTAGAGAGTTTTGATGGTTTGATATTGAGTTTGAAGTTTTTTGATGTTCTTTTCATAAACAAATTGCGAGAACTGTTTGTGTGGTTGCTATAGAAATGGCAATAATTAATTTCTTTTCTGTTAGATTGGAGAGTAAGGTAATAGAAAAATATAAGTTATACATATCAAATATTCATTTTTTAGCGAAAGTTTGCACGAAGGCACTCGCTTTGAAGAAATGCGAGTGTCTTTATAGGGGTGCGTCCCTGCTGCGCACATGTGTGTATGTGGTGAAAGTCCACTGATCGCCCGTTCAGGGAAAGATCTAGCGACTTGGCAGAGTCAGGGAGGCAACAAACTGATGATGGAAGCCGATAGCAAAGCGTCAGCACAACGCACAGGAACCTGATGAGAGGCGGAACGACTGGGGGAGCTGGCCTCGATCGGTTAACCCAATACTGAAACGGAAAGTCGTCACGTAGATCAGGTGGGTAGGACGTGTAGCGCATGTGTGATACCTGGGGAGATCCCTACCGAAGCCCGTTACGGGCTACCGAGGTCGCAAGGCGAAGGGATGTCGACAAGGAAATCAGCAGAGGCTGTAGTAGGCGTGAAGGTGATGAAGGGCTGAATTTGAACTTGTGAGTAGAGAGTGCAGAAACTGCGAACTCTACGACAGTAGCTATAAAAGTCGAAGGGTACCAAGTAGATCGCCTCGGACGGGAACGGACGGAATCCGAACCCGAAAGGGAGCGGCTAGATAGGTCGGAATAGGAGTCACGCAGAGCTGCACACTGGACGAACACAGGAGTTAACCAGTGATAACGCTGGAAGAAGTACTGTCTCCTGAAAAGATGCAATCAGCATGCAGACGGATGATAGCCAACAAAGGAACCCGAGGAGTTGACGGTTTGATTGTCGACGAAGTACGGGCACACTTTGAGAAACACGGAACAAGCATCTGCGCGCACATCTGCGAGGGGCGATACATTCCCGCCGCGGTCAAACGCATCAATATTCCCAAACCGAACGGAGGCACACGTATGTTAGGCATCCCGACGGCGCAGGACAGGGTCATCCAACAGGCCATAGCTCAAGTCCTAACAAAGCACTTTGATCCTCTGTTTTCGGAGTTCAGTTATGGTTTCCGCTCTGGAAAGAGCGCTCACCAGGTCATCGAGCAAACCCAGAAATACATCGCCGAAGGGCGAACGTGGGTTGTGGAACTGGACTTGGCCAAATTCATCGATACGGTCAACCACGATCAGCGAATGTCGAAACTGGGGCAACCCGAGTCCATGCCGAAAGCCTCCAGAGGGGATTAGCTTCCGTACAAGCGTGGCAGACGTCGGTGACCGGGCGAGGCGCGTGGTGGAACGCAGGTAGCTTACACATTCGATACGCGTTCGATAACCAGATCTTCCAGAAAGTGGGGTTATACAGCATGCCTTGCGAAGGCTTAGCTTACCTCTCTTAGGTTCTAAAACCACCGGATGCCGAACTGCACCTCCGAGCACTCACTGTGGCTGTGCTGTGTGGGAGGGAAAGCCAGGGAGGACTTTCTTCACCCGATTCGAACGCTTTATGACTTCTATTGTTGGAGTAGGCGCGGGGAGAGTGTGGAGTGCCTGCAGTACAAACATTCGCTGGAATTTGGCAGAAATCGTATTTCTTAACCAAATGTTGCCGTTTATCTTTTATCAGCGTGGACAAGATCCAGATTTTTGTTCAACGACTCAATGGGGGCGTGATTTGCTAGTTAATATTTTACTCGCTAGATTATCGATATTGTGAACATGCACAATCATTTATCCAAGGCGGTCACAAACACTTTCTCTTGTACCGACTCTTCAATGATTGTGCGAATGAGGTACAGAGGCTTCCAATGTGTAAGATGTCCAGTATTTAGCTGATGGGGAGTGCAAATTTTTCGTGGATGTGCTGATTTCTTTAAATAAAAAAATGATGTAAGATAGTTGACGAAAAGTTAATTTGTATATTTTTTTCAGGATATATTTCAATTATGGTTCATATGGAATTGAGTTGGTTAGTGTTGTTCGATAGATATGATGTTAAAAATATTTTGCTTTTACATTTAATTCTGAGGTGTAATTATGTTGATTGATTCGATGTCTCTAGTTAATTTTAGAGGGTATAAGGATAAGACAGTTATCGAATTTGAAAAACTTACGGCGCTAGTGGGAAGGAATGATATTGGCAAATCGACAATATTAGAGGCTCTTGAGATTTTCTTTAATGAAAGGTCACCCATTGTGAAGCCTGATGCTGGCGATTTAAATGTGTTTTCTGCTAAAGATGGTGTGGTTGCATTTGAGATAGCCGTATCTTTTACAGATTTGCCAGAACAAGTCATTCTTGATTCTCTTGTTGAGACGGATTTGAGTAGTGAGTTTTTATTAAACTCTAGAGGTAAGTTGGAGATAGTGAAGAGATATAAAAAATCAGGTAAACCTTCGATTTATATAAGAGCTTTACATCCAACAAACAAAAAGTGCTCGGACTTGCTTTTAAAGAAGAATTCAGAGCTAAAGAGTTTGGCTGATAAAGAGGGAGTCGAATGCCAAAATAGGTCTGTTAACACTGAGTTAAGGAAAGCAATTTGGGGGAAGTTTAAAGATGAATTAGAGTTGCAGGAAGTCGACATTGATGCCTCTAAGGAAGATGCTAAAAATATTTATGAAAAGATTTCCAGTTATTTGCCAATTTATTCTTTATTTCAATCTGACAGAAAGAATACCGATAGCGATAATGAAGTTCAAGATCCATTGAAAGAGGCCGTAAAGCAAATTCTAGGCCGGGGGATTGTTCAAAAGCAACTAGCTGACATAGCAGAAATAGTGGAGACAGAACTAAAAAATGTAGCTATGGAGACATTGGAAAAATTAAAAGAAATTGATAAGGGCGTAGCATCAAGTTTAAATCCTGTTATTCCGGCTTCAGATGCGCTTAAGTGGAATGATGTTTTTAAGGGGGTGTCTATAGCTGGTGATAATGATATACCTATAAATAAGAGAGGGAGCGGGGTTAAGAGACTGATTCTTTTGAGCTTTTTTAGAGCTCAAGCAGAAAGGTTGCTAAGAGGGAATTATGATAATGATAGATCAATTATTTATGCTATTGAAGAGCCTGAAACATCTCAACATCATGCAAACCAAAAACTTTTGATTGAAGCTTTCAAGACTCTCTCTCAGAAAGGGAAAGTTCAAGTTATACTTACCACTCATAGTTCTTTGATAGTTAAAAATTTAAATTTCAAAAATATAAGACTTATTCGTGATGATGGCGCGAAGAAGGTTGTTGAGCGGCCTGATTGTGCTGTCCTGAAATATCCTTCATTAAATGAAATTAATTTTGTAGCGTATGAAGATATTTCGGAAGAGTATCATAATGAGTTGTATGGTTTTATAGATTTCTGTAATTTGAAAAAAAGAATTTCTTAAAGGAAAGAAAACGAGACGATATATAATGATACAAAATAATGGAAAAAGAGATGAGTGGAATCTCACAAACACGGAATATATAAGACATCAGATTCATCATCCAGAAAATAAAGAAAATGAGCCTTATACGATTAAGGAACTTAAAAAGTCTATTGAAGAGATGAGAAACTTTCTGGCTTCGAAGAAAAATTTGCCATATCCTCATCGGTTAGAAGGTGAAACAAATTAAATTTTCAAGATCTGATTCAAACAGATAGATGTAGAATCTACCCCATATGTTTTATATGGGGTAGACACAGGAATTTCGGAAGAATCTAGATATTTGGATTGTTATCGAAATTCTTTTTTAATGAATCATTGTTGGATTTTTGTTTAATATATTTTTATTATAAATGTAAATATTTGTATATTGTTTTGTTTGTTTGGAAGAGATTGTTTTTTTATTCTGGATTTGAGCATAAAATTAGAAAAATAAAGCATTTGCAGTTTATTGAATGCAAATGCTTTAAAGGGGAAAGGGTTTGATGTGTGATATGATGTTTTATCAAACTATCTTCACATAACCGACACCATCTCGAATTTCAATGATCGTGCCGTATGGTTCAGATAAGCGTTTGATGTGCTCCAGGGTAGATGTTGATCTGGACAACTTCGGAGTCCCTCGCTGAGAGCGTGTGCCTTTCTGAGCAAGGTCAATCGGATAAAGAGCAACGTCCTTGATGACTCCGTCTTCAACGGTCCACGCCGGGAGAATTGCTCGCCAGATATCCTCCTGAACGATATATCCCTTGGTGCCGTTCTTGCTACGGTGATCCATATAGGCACCGATCTTGGTATCAATCGGCAGATTTTTGCCGACGAACGCGTCGTACGGTTGTGTGGCGACTGTTTCGGTTTGGAAAATAAAGTTCCCGAGGCTATAGAAAATCAATCCGCCGTTGTAAACCTCAATGCCGCGCAGCTCATGCGGACCATGGCCGATGACTGCACTTGCGCCGGCATCAATACAGGCTCGCGCAAAGGTTTCGACAAACTGTGCGGCAACCTTGGAGTCGGCACCTTTCATTTCATGGGCGTGGACGCTGACAAGCACGACGTCAGCTTGCCGACGAGCCTCTTTGATTTCCTCAACGGTGCGTGTCAAGTCTTTGGGATTGGGTGACGTTTCGTTGTATTCCGGACCGTTTGTGAGCACGAAGTTCATATTGCCCAACGGCAACGTGCCTTCGGGGAACGGATTTAGGTAACCATTTCGGATTTTCTGTTCCGTGCGTGCGTTAATCTGAGAAATGTCAGACAACGTTTTGGCCATGGCGAAGTGCTCGGCATTGACATGATGGACCGTTTTGAAGCGCAACGGATTGAGTCCCGGGCGACCAATCATGTCTCCGCCCTGACCGCCTGCGATGGCCGCAGGATCAAGCGTTGCGGTAACGCCAATCAGAGCAACGCGAGCCTCGCGGGTTTCCAAATAGCAAGCACGAGATGCTTCCTGCAACGTGTTACCGGTGCCGGCAAAAACCATGTTGCGTTCGTTTAAGTGTCGAATGGTGGCACTCACACCGCCCTGACCGAAGTCTCCGGAATGATTGTTCGCGGTATTGAAGATGTTGAAGCCATACCGAAGCATGTCGTCCAACATCGTCGGGTCAGTCATAGCCCAGGTACCGCCGCTTGTTGCTGACGGATAGCCTTCTTGGCGGTGAAAGGTCATTTCAAGATTTGCAAAACGAACATCATATTTGCCAATCAGATCGCAGAGAGCGTCAAAGCCGTCGTATCCGTCTTTGGCGACGTGACGCGTAATAAAACTGTCGCCGCTGGCGATGAATGTAGTTCTCATTGCAGACTCCTTATGACGGGTTTCCCGCCGAATTTACAGAGGCGAAACCAATGCCTTTTCGCCCATTGTTTCGATGCTTAGTTTCAACTGATTTGGAGAAAGCATCAATAGAGCTTGCTATCACGATTGTTATCGTGAGGGTAACGATCGAGAATTTTGACGGGAAAAAAAGCGGTCTTCAGTTATGAGGACCGCTTGGAAATGACCACTGGGGATAATCAGGATATTGAGAGAGAATGCTTAATATTCATCGAAAATTCTTTGAATTTCGGCAGGATCGTTCGTCTTGGTGAGTGCCAGCATAAGGAGGATGCGAGCCTTTTGCGGATTGTGCATCATGGCGCTCACGAAACCTTCTTTGCTGAACTTACCCACAGGGGTGATCAGACCGGTACCGACGCGTGAGTCAACCACAACGGCGCAACCGGCCTTTTTCGCTGCAACCAGACTTGACATAACACTATTGGGCACGTTGGCGTGACCCAAGCCCGCGTTGACAATGCCTTTCGTTCCGAGCTTGACCATTGCATCAATGACTTTCCCGTCGGTGCCGAGCGTGGTGTAATGCACTTCAACACGCGGCAAATCTTTCATGCCTTTGATGTCAAATTCGCTTTTTGTCGTGTGGCGCTTGGTTACGGTGTTGATGAAATAAGGCTTGTTGTTCTGCATGTAGCCTAGGTAACCCGTGTCCGGACATTTGAAAGTGGCCACATTGGTGGAGTTGGTTTTGGTGACGCCGAAAGCTGACGAGATCTGATCGTTCATGACAACCATAACGCCCTTGCCAGCGGAGGTTTTGCTGGCAGCCAGCGCGACAGCGTTGACCAGATTCAAGGGACCGTCGGCACTCAAACCGGTTGCGGGGCGCATCGAACCGACGAGCACGACTGGTTTGTCGGATTTCACAACCAAGTTGAGGAAGTAGGCTGTTTCTTCCATCGTGTCGGTGCCGTGGGTAATCACAACGCCATCCACGCTGTCTTTAGCCAGCAGTTCGTTGACACGGTTGGCCAGCGTCAGCCAGTTCTGAATGCTCAGCTTGGAGCTTCCGACATTGAAAACCTGTTCGCCGGAAATATTGGCGAAATTTTTAATTTCAGGAACAGCGTCAACCAGCAGCTCAATACCAACAGGTTTATGACCTGAACCGACGCCGTAATCCGTTAGGGACAGAGAGTTTGCGCCTCTGCTCGCGATTGTGCCACCGGTTGCCAAGATTGCTACGTTGGGTAGTTGCTTGACAGCTTGGACAGCGGCTGGTTGTTGGGTCGGAGCCTTCGTCTGTGCGGAAACGGCAAACGGGCTGACAAAAAGCATTGAGACGGCAAGCGCCGTAACGGCAAATCGTTTCATGTTCAGCACCTCGGAGCGGGTTGAAAAAATTGAGCACAATCGGAAAGTTCATTGAATTTGTCCTATGCGCTCTGTAAGTTTTCCGTAAACTACATCCCCGAATCAATAAACCTTGGTGTAAGGATCCCTGCGCTGAGGCTAACGGACGAGGCTGAGCACTTTGTACATGATTATCAAAGGTGTAATCGATGTGACGAGGGCGTGATGATGGATGAGCAGATCACATTAAAGAAACTGGAAATCTTTGCTGTGTTCATGCATGTGGAAAATATCGGCAAGGCAGCTGAAATCCTCAAAATGAGCAGCGTGAGTGTGCATCGCGCTCTGCACTCTCTCGAAGAAGGCATCGGATGTCCGCTGTTTGTACACAAAGGACGCAATTTGTTGCCGCTTCAAACGGCTCGAGTGCTCTACCAGAACAGCCGGCATGTTCTTGGAGATCTTGAGAAGGCCGTTGCGGAAACCCGCCGTCTCGGAGGGGTCGGCAGCGATTTGATGAGACTGGGAACGCTTTACTCGTTGACGGTTCGAACCGTCCCTCAGTTGATCCTGGGAACTAAATTCAGACGGGAAAACATCGAATACGAGCTTTGCATGGGAAGCAATGAGAATCTCATGTGCAAACTGTCGGAAAATCAACTTGATGTCATCATCATCGACGCCCAAAAAACGCCGATCAATCGCTCGCGTTTTGAGGTTTTGCCACTGTTTGTCGATGAGCTTTACTTGGTGGTTCCGTCAAGTTACAGAATCGACTCCGACGGTCGCTCGGAGATGGACTTGAAGGACTTCAAGGATGAAAAGTTCATCACGCTTTCCGAAGGATTCGCTACGAGTGCCGACTTTGACAGAGCATTTGAATTGGCGAATTTCCAACCTCGGATCGTGACGAAAGTCAAAGACATCTTCTCCCTTCTGAGCTTGGTGCAGGCTGGTTTGGGTATGGCTTTGTTGCCTCATCGAATGAGCCGAGTCTACGAAAGTACCGTCAAGTTTTTGCGTCTGACGGAAAAGTACCGGCAGTACCAACATATCAGCATTATTTTCGACAGAAGCCGCGAGCATGAACCCAACTTGCTGGCTCTAGTCGCAGAAGGGCGTATGTACTCGCGAAGACGAGATCTTATTGTGCCGAAACACTTCGACATTCCAACCAGTCTTTGAGCTTTTCGACGTTTGTTTCAGCGCAAGAGACGACATTTTCCGAACCGAATTCGGCCGCGTTGAGTTTTGTGAGTATGTTGCCCGGCGGCAATTCGATGGCCAGACGCGCGCCACGTTCATGGGCGGCAATGGCTACGTCGTGCCACCGCGTCATGCGAGCCATGTTGCGTACAAGATCCGCTTTGATTGCCTCAGGTTGCCACACGGCTCTTCCCGTACTTCCGCTCAAATAGGTGCAACAAGGGCGTTTTAAAGAAACCGAATCAAAGGCTTGAGCCAGCTGTTCGGAAGCATCCTGAAGAAGTTTGCAATGTGATGGAACAGAAATGTTGATGCGTTGGACGCGATTGGCCCCTTTCTCTAGAGCTTGTTGACAGACGTCAGCCATGCCTTCTTCGCTTCCGGCAATCACAATCTGGGTTTCCGCGTTGTAGTTGGCAATGTAGACACCAGACGTTGCCAGACACAATCGTTCCACTTTATCGAAATGCAGGCCGATGATGGCGGTCATTCCGTAACCGGAAGGATACGCATGTTCCATCAGTTCACCACGCAAGGCGACCAGTCTTACCGCATCGTCAAATTCAAGAGATCCGCAGCAGACAGCGGCGGCAAAGGCACCGATGGAAAGTCCCGCTACGAAATCGGGACGAATACCGGCAGCTTTCAGTGTTTCGCCTTGTGCCGTTGCGCTGATCAAAAGACAGAGCTGTACAGCGTGGGTGTGTTCAAGAGCTTGAGCTGAGTCGATACCGAAAAGGTCTTTGTTCAGCGCTTCACTGGCTTGGGATAACCATTTTTCGCGGTGAGCAATGTTTTCGAGCATCCCGGGATACTGAACGCCTTGACCGGGAAAACAGAAAAAAAGTTTGGCAGTCATTGCACTTCCTCGAAATTCCATGGATCGTGTGTCAAAAAGGGGCCAGAGGCGGTTTTGAGCAAAACTCGTTTAGCTGAGAGCCATTCGGTCAAAGCAAAGCCTCCGACTCCCGTATCGATTTGCGTATCAACGCTGCAGTGGCAGGAATGAATGGTTTCGGTCCATTCTTGAAGTTGCGCTCGGTGAAGTTTTTTTCGGGAACGAATCACGATATCCAAGTCGCTTTGGGGGTGTATCGCGCAAATGCCGCTTGCCAGAGAAAATCCAGTGCTTCCGGTGATTCCCCAGGAAAATGGCCAAGGTTTACCGGCTAAAAATCGGGCGCTTTGAACGCAGGCGAAGTTTTGCCAAGGGCATGAACTTAAGTATTTAAGCGTTTCCTGTGGTCGCATGACGCGTTTGACGTCCGAAAGAGAAAGCCACAGAGCTGCACGTTCCGAACGCAGTCGACCGCGTGCTCCTACAGCAATAAGTCCGGGTCGCGAGTGAGCTCGGCGCACCACGAAGGGCATATCCGGCGTCCAAAGACGGATGAGCCATGACGGTTTGTCGCCGGACAAAGCTTCCAGAGAATCCGACCACACGAGATCATGGGCGTTAAGCGGTGTATTCATGGCTGAGGGAGTCTGGGACTTTTGTTTCTTTGATGCGGAGCTTAGCGCAGGATTCTTTCGGTTTTTGTCGGATTTGTTCGCATTGTGAATGTAATGGTGTCATCTAGGTATTTGAATTTAAATGGGAAAAACGCATTGACCAAGGGTGTGCTTGCTGGATTGTTACGTTGAAGGTAATGATTGTTCGCTTGGCTTAATTGATGCTCTGATAGCAAAAAATCCATACTCAACACCGATAGACGAGGCGTTTCCGAAATGGAGGTTTCGGATAAGGCCGCAGATTTGGAGACTGGCATGGTGAAGAGTGAAGCCAAGATATGGGACACAGGGCGGCGAGCTAAGCAGGAACGACTGGCGCGACTCGCAAAACAGTCAAAAGTCGTTCAGACGGCTGATGCGGTTGAGGTGCTTGGTGCACTGCTCAAATCCGGTGACAAAGTCGTGATTGAGGGCAACAACCAGAAGCAAGCTGATTTTCTTGCACGTTGTTTGGCTCAAGTTGATCCCGAGAAGGTACACGATCTTCACATGATCATTCCGAGCATCAGTGTGCCGGAACATTTGGATATTTTTGAAAAAGGGATTGCCCGCAAGCTTGATTTTTCGTATTCCGGGCCGCAGAGCTTGAGAATTTCACAGCTCTTGGAAGATGGCGTACTGGAAATCGGCGCGGTTCATACCTATATCGAACTTTATTCTCGCCTCTATGTGGATCTGATTCCGAATGTAGTGATGATAGCTGCCTACAAGGCGGATCGGGCCGGCAACTTGTACACGGGACCGAGTACGGAAGACACCCCGGCTTTGATTGAAGCTGCGGCCTTTCATGACGGTATCGTGATCGCGCAGGTCAATGAGGTGGTCGATGACGTCTCGGATCTGCCGCGTGTGGATGTGCCGGCATCTTGGGTGGATGTGGTTGTTGTTGCGGACAAGCCGTTTTTCATTGAACCGCTTTTTACGAGGGATCCCCGACAGATCAAGAACCAGCATGTGTTGATGGCGATGATGGCAATCAAAGGCATCTACGCACGACACATGGTGACGAGCCTCAATCACGGTATCGGTTTCAATACGGCGGCAATTGAACTGCTGTTGCCGACCTACGGCGAATCGCTGGGGCTCAAAGGGAAGATTTGTCGAAATTGGTGTCTGAACCCCCATCCGACTCTGATTCCGGCCATCGAAAGCGGCTGGGTGGAAAGCGTGCATTGTTTCGGCGGTGAGCTGGGTATGGAGGATTACATCGCCGCGCGTCCCGATGTGTTTTTCACGGGTTCTGACGGCAGTATGCGTTCCAATCGTGCGTTCTGTCAGATGGCAGGGCAGTACGCAGTCGATATGTTCATTGGTTCGACACTGCAGATTGACCCGCAGGGAAACTCGTCGACTGTTACCAAGGCGCGTCTGTCCGGGTTCGGCGGCGCTCCGAATATGGGACACGATCCGCATGGACGCAGGCATGCTACCCGTGCATGGCTCGACATGATCAAGGCTAAGTCGCCGACAGCGCGAGGACACAAGCTTGTTGTGCAGATGGTCGAAACTTTCCAGGCCAAAGGGCAACCGACGTTTGTGGAGAATCTGGACGCTGTTGAAGTTGCCAAAAAGTCCGGCATGCCGTTGGCTCCTGTCATGATCTATGGAGACGATGTTACGCATGTGTTGACCGAAGAAGGCATTGCCTATGTCTATATGGCAGACAGTCTGCAGGAAAGAAAGGACATGATTGCGGCAGTGGCGGGAATTACGGATCTCGGACGCAGCGCCAGTCCTGAAACGGTCAGAAGATTGCGCAACGAAGGAAAAGTCGCTTATCCCGAAGACTTGGGGATTCGGCGTACTCAGGCAACGAGATCGCTGCTTGCGGCCAAGAGCATTGCCGATCTCGTGGAGTGGTCGGGCGGCTTATACAACCCGCCGGCGAAGTTTAGGAGCTGGTAATGGCGGCACGCCGTTCGACCATCCGCAACCTTGCCGATTTGGCTGTCGAGTGCCTGATTGACGAGGTCAACGTGTCGCCCAAGCCGGGTCTGGTTGATCGAAGGGGAAGCGGTGCGCACTGCGATATGACGTTGGCACTGATGGAACGATCCGCAGAAAGCTTGCGTTTGGCGTTCGAAGAGATGGCGTACGTTTCGTGGAACAGACGAATAGAGCTGTCTTTGCGAGAAGACATCGGTCGCATCGGACGACAAGCTGAGGCGGCGATGTTTGAAGCCACCGGCGGAGTCAATACGCACAAGGGAGCGATTTGGACGCTGGGATTGGCAGTGAGTGCAGCGGCGAGCCTTCAAAACGGGACTTGCCGGGAATTATTGAGCCGCACTGTTTCGCATTTGGCCAATCTGACCGACCGCTATGCCGGAAACCAAGAGACACACGGTTTGCGCGTCAAACGACTCTACGGAGGTTGTGGCGCGCGCGAAGAGGCACAAGCAGGGTTACCGCACGTTTTTTCGGTTGGTTTGCCAATGCTGATGCAATGTCGTCACCGGGGAGATGACTTGTGGATGCAGAACGTCAATGCTCTGCTAGCCATCATGGCAACGCTGGATGACACGTGTGTCATGTATCGCACGGGGCCGGCAGGACTGAGACAAGTGCAAAAAGGAGCCGAACGGGTGCTTTGCGCAGGCGGGATCGGCTGTGACGCGGGACAGGATGCTTTTGATGCATTGGAGGCGATGATGGTGCGGACAAAGGCTTCTCCCGGAGGGGCGGCGGATTTGCTGGCGGGGACATTCTTTTTTGATCGTGTTGCACATGTGATTTGAAGTATCAAAGGGGAAAAGCATATGCAGGAACTTTCCTTGACATATCCGGCGGGACAGAAGCTGACCAAACACGTCGGTGTTCAGGTGGGCGTCGTGAGTTCGGGAGACATGGAAGTGCTGTTTGTTCCGGACGATTCGACGAATTTGGAAATTGAGATTGTTTCGTCGGCTGACAACAGCGCAAAGCGTTGGCAGGACTTGTTTGAAAGACTTTCGCTTTTCACGTGTTTCCCTGCCGGAAAAATGCAGATTCACGACTTCGGTGCAACGCCTGGTGTCGCTCGCTTGCGTATTGAACAATCTTTTGAAGAGGCGCTCTATGCCTAACCGTGAAAGCTTTATTGAATTGAGCGCTCGGGAGCGAGCCAAGGTTCTCTTGGACAAGGGAACATTTCGTGAACTTCTGGGGCCCTTTGACAGAATCGAGTCGCCGTGGCTGAAGCCGCAGGGAATTGTGCCGCAGGCTGACGACGGCATGGTTGTTGCCAAAGGCACGCTTGATGGGAAACCAACCGTTGTTGTGGCGATTGAAGGCGCGTTTCAAGGCGGCAGCATGGGTGAAGTGTCGGGAGCCAAGATGGCGGCGGCATTGGAACTGGCTGCACAGGATTGTAAGGCGGGCAAACCGGTTCAAGCGGTGCTTTGTCTGGAGACCGGTGGAGTGCGACTGCAGGAAGCCAATTTGGGACTGGCGGCCATTGCAGATATCCATGCGGCCATTGTCAATCTGAGACAGTACGTACCGGTCATCGGTGTGATTGCGGGTACCGTCGGTTGTTTCGGCGGTATGTCCATTGCGGCCGGTCTTTGCAGTTATCTCATTGTGACCAAAGAGGCGCGGTTGGGACTCAACGGCCCTCAAGTCATCGAACAGGAAGCCGGTATCGCCGAATATGACTCCAGAAATAAGCCCTTCATTTGGGAAATGACGGGTGGTGAGACTCGCAGTCAGGCGCATTTTGTCGATTACTTGGTGGCTGATGATTCCGAGACGATCCGCAACGCGGTTGTGCACTGCGGACAACGCGGTGTACCGAGCCAATTCAGAAGCGACTGCTGTGAAGAATATTTGGCAAAGCTCAAAAGCTTTGATTCGACCAAACAGGCAAACAAAACGGAAATTCTCAATCTTTTTGGAAAGGAGTCGTAGATGACACAGTTCAAAAGCCGGGGAGAGCTTTGGTTTTCTCTGCTGACGAACGGAGCACAAAGGGTTCCGACGTCGTCGAACTCCGTGATTTGTGCGGATTATGAGGGAGTGCGCTTTCTCGCTGTGATTCCGGATGAAGAAAATCCGTATCCGCGTGCACGACATGGAGAAGTCGGACTTCTGGAAGGATGGTCGCTGGCAGACATCATTGAGCGAACGATTCAAGAGGATGCGGACAAATCGCAAAAGCGTCCCATTGTGGCTGTGGTGGATGTTCCGAGCCAGGCCTACGGGCGTCGGGAAGAGGCATTCGGAATTCACCAGTCGTTGGCCTCAGCCGTAGCCGCCTATGCCAAAGCTCGCAATGCAGGGCACCCGGTTGTGGCTCTTATCGTCGGTAAGGCCATGTCAGGAGCTTTCTTAGCACACGGCTATCAAGCTGGCACGCTGCTTGCTTTTGATGATCCAGGGGTACTGATTCACGCGATGGGGAAAAAGTCGGCGGCGCGTATTACCTTGCGTACCGTCGAAGAGCTCGACGCGTTTGCATCCACGGTTCCGCCGATGGCCTATGACATCAAGCATTACGCAACGTTAGGACTTTTGCATGAACTCTTGGAGGTGCACCAACCCGATGCACCGAGTCCGGAAATGGTGCAAAAGATCAGAGATGCTGTAGCAAAAGGGATCGAACACGCGCGTGCGACGCAGTCGGAACTGCTTTCGGATCGCTTCAGCTCGCCCAATCGACAGGCTTCAGTATGCGTCAGACAGCGCATGAGGGAAGTTTGGAACTGATTTCGACTTTACTTGGGAGAAAGTAAAAATGACAATGCTTCTCGCGACGATCATCATTATTGCGATGGTCTACGGCTTAATTAAGAAGTATGAAACCCGAACCGTACTGATTGCAGGCGGTTTGGCGCTTGCCTGTCTGGCGGGAGATCCGTTGGAACCTCTGAAGTCGTTTTCTCAATCCATGAAACAGGCAAAGGTGTTTGAAGTCATTATCGCCTGTATGGGTTTTGCGGCCGTGGTGAAGCTTACGGGGTGTCACACGCATCTGATAGCGGTGTTTGTGAAACTTCTTAAAAAGGCCGGACCGCTCATCATCATGGGTGCGGCACTGGCTACGATGGTCGTCAATAGTGCCATACCAAGTGCGGCCGGCACGTCGGCAGCTGTCGGTACGATTCTGATTCCGCTTTTGATCGCTGCAAAAGTGCCGGCGCCGATTGCTGCGGCAACGATTATGGCGGGCTTGTACGGCGGCAACCTGAATCCCGGACACGTCCACCCGACTATCGTGGCTGAACTGGCTCAGCGTCCGTCCATTGAATTCGTGAGTATGGTCGCGTTCCCGCTCATCGGTTCCGTTGTTTGCTCCTCTCTCGTGCTGATCGGACTTTCCTATTACATGCGCAAAAAGGGCATCGGGATGGACACGCAGCTCGATGAAGGTGCCGGGGAACTTCCCGAAGGATTCAAGGTCAACTATCTGTATGCCGTCATCCCGTTGCTGCCTCTGATTATTCTGTTGCTTGGTAACACCGGAGCATTGCCGATGCTCAAGATGCCGGTTTCCCACGCCATGATTATCGGTGCGGTGGTGGCAATGCTCGCAACGCGCACCAACCCGGGTGATATTTCGAAAGCTTTCTTCAAGGGCATGGGCGATTCGTTCGGCGCCATTTTCGGCATCATCGTTGCTGCCAACATCTTTGTGGCCGGTATGAAGTCCTGCGGCATCATTCAGGAACTCATCGAAGTGATGACGACGTCGCCTTCCATTGCCAAGGCAGCTTCCGTGATCGGACCGCTGTTTGTGGCTGTATTGTCCGGTACGGGTGAGGCTGCTTCCATCGCGTTTAACAATGCTGTGACGGCGCATGCTCCTTCCTTCGGTTTGGACATCATGAACATGGGTGCCATGACGGTGCTTTCCGGCGGTATCGGACGTTCGATTTCTCCGGTGGCGGGCGCCATGATCATCTGTGCGGGGCTTGCAAAGGTCAATCCCATTACGGTCACGCGCTGGATTGCCTTGCCGATGCTCGTGGCTTTGGCATTCGTCACGATTTGCCTCTATGTGATTTAGTGAGGTGAAGCATGTCCAAAGAATCGTTGTTGAAGGAATTTTGTGAACTCGTAACCATTCCGGTGCAGTCAAAAGACGAACGAGCAATCTGTGATGTACTCAAGGCCAAGCTTAACGAAATCGGCCTGAGCGTTTACGAGGACGGTACTGCGGAAAAGGTGGGAGGTAATACCGGCAATGTTCTAGCGGTGTTAAAAGGCACTGTGGATGCTCCTGCCGTGCTGTTCTCCTCTCACATGGATCGAGTCAAGAACCCGGGAAAGATCACGCCGATCATTGATGAGGAGGCAGGCATTATCCGTAGCGACGGGACCTCCATTCTGGCAGCCGACGACGTTTCGGGGATTGTTGCGATTCTCGATTGCCTTCGTGCGATCAAAGCAAGCGGAGTTGACCACGGTGATATTGAAGTAGCGTTTTCCGTTTGCGAGGAAATCGGCGTGCAAGGTTCAAAGCATATGGACTTCAGCCGTTTCAAGGCCAAGCAGGCTTATGTCGTTGACTGCCCTGGGCGTATCGGCAAAATCGTTACCCAGGCACCCACGAAGTGCAAGATCGTTGTTCATGTCAAAGGCATCAAGGCTCATGCCGGCAATGAACCCGAAAAGGGACTCAACGCTATCAAAGTGGCTGCGACGGCTTTGGCTCAAATGCCGGAAGGTCGCATCTCTCCTGAGGTGACCTCCAATTTCGGCATGATCAGTGGGGGTGCCGGAACAAATGTGGTTTGCGACAGCGTCACCATCACGGGTGAAGCACGCGGAACCGATGACGAAGCGCTAATCCGTTATCTGGAGAAAGTCAAAGCGATCTTTGCTAAAACGGCTGAACAGTTCAAGACCGAAATCGAGGTAACGGTCGATCTTCTGTATCACACATTCCGAGTGGATGAAAATGCTCCTGCTGTTCAGACACTGCTTCAGGCAATGAGGCAGGAAGGTATTGAAGGATACTGTACGGCCGGCGGAGGCGGCAGCGACGGTAATCATTTCAACTGGAACGGTATCCCGGCAGTCGTGATGGCATTGGGGTACTCGAAGAATCACACCAACGCGGAACAGATTTATTACGACGATATTTTTGCCTGCAGTCGGGTGTTGCGGCATGTTGTTGAAATAACGGCGAAACAGCGATAGTGCTTCGGGGACATTTTCGCAGAGACAAAAGCGACAGGAATTGGCAGTTTCTGTCGCTATTTTGTTATTTCACAAGCCACGCAGTTATCCACATCGCAACAGCACTGTTTACCAGACAAATCCCGAACATGACAGGCCAAATTTTTCGGGAGACGCCGGCGGTTCCCAAAACCCTGGCGGCAAATTGAAACAGAGCTCCCATGAGATATAGCCCAGGCATCAGAATAGTGGCATCGGCAGCCGAGAGGGTGCCGGAAGCAAAAAGGGAAACGATGGTACCTACAGCTGCGGCATTCGAAAGGATTGCGGTAGCCAACACGACAGCGGCCTCTCCGGGAAGGGACCACACGTGCATAAGGGGAGTAAAGATGTCGCCGATAAGGCTCATGGCTCCACAGGCTTCTAAAACGGAAATGAAGATAAAAGCCACCATGACGCGCGGCAGTATCCCGTAAAGAGCTAAATTCAAGCCGCTTTTGCAACCTGAGAAGAAAGCCTGAGAGGCAGATTGAGGTGTTTCGCTCATCGGGTTACCTCCGATTGGCGGAATAGCCGAAGCGTGAGTCGCATAAGGTTTGCACCTAAAAATTTGGCGGCAATGATGACCAACAGGATATTTCCGATGGGCGTCACAATGATTGGCAGCAACGCTAAGCCGTTGGAGTAGACATTGATGAGCGTTCCGCTTGAGGAGAATTGCCACATGGCAAGAATATTGCGCTCCTTGTCCGTAATGGCGCCGGAGTTATGAAGTTCCTTGGTTGCCATTGCTCCGGCATCACTGGATTGCAGTGAAATAAACATGGCTACGGTGGTGATTCCCGGCAAGCCTGTCAGGAAGCGAACAGGAGCGGAAAAGAGGCGTTGAGCAGCTTTATCGGTATTCCAAAATTGCAATACGTTCAAAATGCCGCAGGTAATCATGATTGAAGGGATCAGACCGAGGCAGTAAATGAAGCCAGCTTTGGCCCCGGTACCGTGTTTGAGTGTCACGTCGCAGACTTCTGTGCCGTTGGGGAACTGCAAACAACCAAAAGAACCAATGAGTGATTGGAAATCCAGAAAAAAGGAGGAACCCTCTGGCACGAACCAGGCTCCAATACCAGCGAAACAAAATATCAGAACGGCCAGACCGAAGTAGGCCAACAGTGTTTGACGCATGAGGCTTAACTTTTCAGATCAGGATGGCTACGCCATCCGTGTTTGATGCATTTGAGAATTTCCATCACGCAATGAGATCGGTAACGATCCCGAGCCACGACAGCGTGGACCAAATGGTCCGGAATCGGCCAATCCGGCAAAACTCTGACAAGCCGTCCGGCTTCAATATCTCGGCGACACAGGTAGTCGGGAGTCGTCAACGCAATGCCCATTCCGGCAATTGCCATTTGATTGATGGCATAAACCGAGCTTGAAAAAACGGTTGCATTGAACGTCAGCGGTTCCAACACGTGCCCTCTGCGCACAAATAGCCGCTTTTCGGCCATGCCGCCGCTGTAGCGAAGTGCACGATGATTGATGAGTTCTGACGGGTGCTTAGGCATGCCGTATTTTTCGATGTAGGCGGGACTGGCCGTCATACCGCGGGAAAACGTGCCGATGTGTTCACTGCCTGATGGAATAAAGGAACCTGTTACCAGCGCGATGTCAACGCTGTCGCGATTGGGTTCCTGGGCTTCCGAGTTTGCAAGCATGTTGATATGCACGTCTGGGTGCAGCCTTTGAAATTCGGCAAGCCACTTCCAGAGGAGTTCATCGATGATGGTCGGCGGAGCTGCAATGCGAACAAGTCCCTTGAGGTGGGCGGTGTCGGGCTTGATCTTCTGCAGAAAATCGTCGTAAACATCCAACATGGACTGCGCCTGCATCAGGGCATCAACGCCGGCGGTGGTTAATGACAAAGAACGAGTGCTACGGGATAAAAACCTCACGCCAAGCGAGGATTCGAGCGCAGAAAGCTTGCGGCTGATGGTCGAAGGATCAACCTGATGATCTTTGGCAACTGCACTGATGGAGCCTTTATGGCAAACCTCAATAAACAAACGCCACAGCGCCAAATTATTGGTGAGATTTGTGTGGGAGAGCGACATTAGAGACAGTCAAGCTTCTGTTTTTTTACCAGTTAAATTAGCGCGGAATAAGGGGATTTTATTGCATGACAGTTTTGTGTTTTATGCACAAATCCGACAATAAACTGACAAATATAGACATTTCAAACACTTTTGTGGAATGTACAAATCAGAAAAACCGGAGGAGGGAAAAATGCAAAAATCTCGTCGAGACTTGTTGAAATCGGCTGTCGCAGGCGGCCTAACCATGGGTGTTTTGAGTAAAGCATCTGCTATGCCGACAGACCGGCCGGATAAATGGGATGCATCCTACGATGTGGTCGTGGTGGGTGCTGGCGGTGCAGGTTTGGCCGCTGCAGCTCACGCAGCCGAACAGGGGCTCAAGGTGCTTCTGCTTGAAAAGTTGGCCTTTGTGGGCGGCTCATCGGCGATTTGCGGCGGCGGATCCACGGTAGCTTGCACGGAGCACCAGAAGAAATTGGGCATTAAAGACTCCAAGGAGCAGCTCTATCGAGACATCATGAAGGTGGGCGGCAACCTCAATGATCCTAAAGTGGTTCAGACATTTACGGATCATGTGCTTGAGGTTTACAACTGGTTCATGGCTCACGGTGGCAAGCTCAACAAAGAACATTTGACGGGCAATGTGTCGGTTCCTCGTAACCACCAGATCAATCCGGGATCCGTTTTATCGGGGCTCCAGAAATTGGCCGAGTCAAAAGGTGTCAAGATCATGACTTCGACGCCTGCCGTTCGCCTGGCTTATGACAGTAAGAAACACGCGATCGTGGGTGTGTACGCGAAGTCGGAAGAAAAAGAAATGGCCATTGAAGCAAAGAAAGGCGTTATTCTGACGTCGGGAGGCTTTGCTCGCAACAAGAAGATGCTTGCGCAATATGTTCCCCGTATGGCCAATACGTTGGCCATTTGCGGAATGGGAAGCGACGGCGACGGATTGAAGATGGCTCAAGCCTACGGGGCGGATGTTGCCGACATGCCCTACATCAAGGCAACCTTTGCGTTCAATACCAAACCGCAGTCAATCAGTGACTCCGCTTATCCGTTCTGGCTGGGCGGCATCGTGGTCAACAAAGCCGGCAAACGTTTTGTCAATGAGTCCATTCCCAAGAAGGATGTCGGTGATTACGTTCTCGAACAGGAAGGCGGTATCGGGTACATCGTTTACGATGAACCGGTTCGTCAGGAGTCCCTGAAGGCAGCACGTAACAACGGTAGCGTGTTGCAGTCCGAAGAACGTGGACTCGTCTTTAAGGGCCAGACAATCGGAGAAGCTGCGGCGAAGGCAGGGTTGGATCCGAAGGTCGTTGAGGCGACGGTCAAGGCTTATAACAGCGATATTGAGAAATACGGTGAAGATCGCGTATTCGGTCGCAAGCATCAGGCCGGTGAAATGGGTAAGTTGCGTCCGATTAACAAGCCGCCGTTCTATGTGTTCCCGGGTACCGCTGTGCTGTTAGCTACCTATTGCGGCGTCAAGATCAACGAAAAAACGGAGGTCATTGATGTCTTCGGCAACAAGATCCCGGGACTTTATGCGGCTGGCGAAGTAACCGGTGGCTTCCATGGAAAGACGTACATGTCAGCGACGGCCTTCATCAAAGGCTTGGTGTTTGGTTATGTCGCGGCCAATACGGTTGTACAGGCATCTAAAGGAAAAGCCTAACGAGAAGTGAGTCTCTTTTAACCGAGCGGGACTTTTAACTGAGTCCCGAAATTCTCGCCGCTATCTTTGTGCACTTTTAAGCAAAGATGGCGGCGAAATTTTATGTTTCGAAGATCAAAGAAAGATTTGTTTCTTTTTGTTCAAAAATTTAAAGAAAAATTTTTTTGATCTCTCTAATTGGAAACAAAATTTTTGTCAATGTTCTTTAACTTTGGCGGGACGATTTTGCAAGATAGCGGGAAAAAGATGTTGAATGTCATAACGGATCCGTAGATATAACAATCTAAAACTTTGTTGTTGTATTGCTCAGGAACGCTTAAATAAAAATGGACATGAATACAATTTTTCCCGTCCATTCTTTGTGATATGTAGAGATGATTTAAGTGCAATCTTTCTTCAAATTTAACTCGGTCAGTCGAAATCAAGCAATTTTTGACGTGTATGCCAGAGATTTTTGTTTCATTTTCACCGGGAATGATGTCAAGACACACGAGAAATCTATTTTCTGATTGATCGTTTCTTATGTCTCGGATGTAACATTTGGGTCTCGACTGAAGGTTTGTCATCATAAAGGCAGCAAGCGCAATTATCAGTGCAATTATTGCAACAAAACAAGTGAAAATATCTAGGAAGTTAAGTTTCTGTTCGATTGGGGTGAGAAGAAAGTCTGTTCCTTTTAAAGGGATGCCTAAAATGTCAAGAATTGCAACGATGCATAATACGAAAACGAGAGTGGCAAGAATAATTTCTTTGCTGGCTTTGATATAGTCTTTGATATTTGGAGAAATATTGAATTTCATAGCAGTTTTAGCGGATGGTGGAGCGTAAGATCATTTATTTCGACTTGAAAGTCGAAATTTGAAGAGTATTAGGCATAGCGTTAGAAGTTTTATTCTAAAAAATGAAATATAGATTGAGTGTTGGAATGTTCGTCTGATAGGTAAGTTTTGAGTCAAGGTGAAATGATAGAAAGGAAACGTTGATGTTGTACAACATGCGCGCGCAACTTCAAATCTAAATTGATTGCGAGAGAAGACCGTCCCAATAGACACAGGTGGGATCAAAGGTCAATGTGGTCAGCCAGCACAGATGGATTTCCAAAAGGAGGGAAATATGACTAACCGACGCAATTTCATTAAAGCCGGATTGTTTAGCGCTATGACAGCAGGCTTGTCACATGAGGCTGTTGCTGTGCCTGTGAAGGCACCTGTTAAATACGATGACGCATATGACTTTGTTGTGATTGGAGCAGGAAACGCAGGATTAAGTGCGGCCGGTTATGCTGCCCAAGCAGGTCTAAGTGTTGTGGTACTGGAAAAGATGCCGACTGTGGGCGGGTCTTCTGCAATTTGTGGTGGTAGTTGGGCTGCCAGTGGAACACAGATGCAAAAAGACGCAGGGGTGAAAGACAGCGAAGAAATTTTTGTTGAGGATATGCTTAAGACTGGTGGGCACATGAATGATCCCGAGCTTGTGAAAGCCTATGTCAGAGAGACTAATCGAGAATATGAGTGGCTATTGAAGAACGGTGTAAAGGCTCTTGATGTGCACGCAGCCGGAGGTATGAGTGTTCCGCGTGTACATGCGTTCCGACCTTCGGAGGTTGTTGAGTTTTACAGAAGTTATGCAGTAAAGCATGGAGCAAAGATTGAGCTCAGAACGACGGCAGAACGCTTGCTGTGGGATTCTGAGAAAGAATGTGTGTCAGGTGTGCGTGTAAAGGCCCGAGGAAAAACCAAGAATATACAGGCGCGTTATGGCGTTTTGTTGGCTTCTGGTGGTTTTGCTCGAAATCCAGAGCTTCTGGGTAAATATGTTCCGGCGATGAAGAGCGCATGGGCGGTTGCTGGTCTTGGCAATACCGGTGATGGTCTGAAGATGGGGTTATCTTTGGGGGCAGATGTTCTCGATACCAATTACATCAAGGCTACCTACGGTTTCAAACCTCAGGGCTCAGCGAGCGAGAAAAGCTACATTTACTACAACGGCGGCATTATTGTGAACAAAGAAGGAAAGCGATTTGTGAATGAATCGATTTCCTACAAGCTTATTGGGGACAAGGCTTTGACACAGCCGGAAGCCAAGACGTTTACGGTATTTGACAACAAGGTTCGTCAGGCAGGTATGAAGGCAGACCGTCGTGAGATTCCCTTCTGGAAGGATGTTGAGACCAAGGGGACGTCGCCCATGGGGTTTGTCGGGAAGACAATCGAGGAAGCGGCTGAAAAGGCAGGAATCCCGCCCAAGCAACTTGCCGAGACAATTAGGGCGTATAACGAAACAGCACCTGTTGGAAAGGATCCTCTGGGGCGCAAAACTCTTTCCGGGGGTGTGGGTAAGCCAGTACCGTTAACTGAAGGTCCGTTCGTTGTAATGCCGGCGACTGCGGCCATGATTGCGACGTATTGCGGCTTGAAAGTTGACACGAAGGCCAGAGTAATTGATGTTTATGGGGAACCAATTTCTGGACTGTATGCGGCAGGAGAAATCTGCGGCGGATTCCACGGCGCGGCTTACATGACGGGGACGGCTTTTTCAAAGGCTGCGGCTTTCGGACGCGTGGCAGCTGGGCAAGTAGAGAAAGTGAAGAAAGCGGGGAAATAATCGATTAGCCCATAAAACATAAAAAGGTGCTCGATAGACTTTTATCTTGAGAGCACCTTTTTTTTTCTGGACTGTTTTTAGGGAACATTCCCGAAATCAAATTTGTGGCATTGATTGCAGTAGTTGACAGAAGCTTCATGCTGCATATGACAAAGTGTGCATTCGCCGTTATGCGGTGCAGTGTGAGGGTTGGGCGTGAATTTCTTGGTCTTCTCAACGAGCGCAGCTTTAGGATGGCATTTCACGCACGTTGTCTCATCCGGATATTCGATGTTATTCATATCTTTTCCGTGGCAAACAGTACAAGCAACACCTTTGGCAACATGGCGATCGGCTCCGAAAGGACCCTTGTCTTGCGCGTTGACGGCAGTACAGAGAAGAGCGAAACCAATCGAAGCGACCAAGTAAGTCTTTAGGGGCATAAGGACTCCGTTAGAAAGAAATAACGCTCGGCTAGGGGAGAATGGAAAAACCGAGCGTTATGGGGAGAGTTAAATACGACTAACCGGCTTTACCGACAATATCTTTAACAGCGATGCGGCCGAATGCCATAGCCTTGGAGAAGGCTGTGCCGTTCATGTACGCAGCGCCGTGAACGCCACCGGTCATTTCGCCGGCAGCCCATAACCCGGGAATAACGTCACCGAAAACATCAATCACTCGTGCTTTGGGGTTGATGCGGACACCGCAGTAGGTTGCAATCATTGCTCCGGTTGCAGGGAAGATAAAGAACGGTGCTTTTTCGATCTTTTTGAGTTTGCTCTTTCCGGCCGCAAGCCCCTGGCGACCGAAGTCTTCATCCTTTCCGGAGTCGACAAAACTGTTGTAGCGTTTGACAGTTTCAGCGACAGCTTTGGGATCAAGCCCGGCTTTTTGTGCAGCCTCTTCAATCGTGTTGCCAATGCTTACGTAATCCGGTTTCTCGCCCTTGTCGATGGGATTCCACAGATAACCGTCTTGTGTTGGGTTTTTCTTGGCAGCATCACGGCGGATCTCGTCATCAAGAATCAGCCAGCTCTTCCCTTCTGGTTGAGCAAAAGCCCAGTCAGCAAACAGTTTGTAGGAAACCGACTCATTGCCGAAACGCTTGCCGAGTTTGTTAATAGCAATGGCGCCCATGTACTGACTGTTGGATTTCTGAGCGATGGTAGTTGCAGTGGGAGCAAAACCATAAGTGGCTTTGATGTAGTTGGTGTCGATCATGTCGGCACCGTAGGCCTGAGCCATGAGAATTCCGTCGCCCTGAGTTCCGAGACCGGCAATAACAGCTGCATTTTCAAGCTGCGGTGCGTATTTTTTGAGCATTTGAGGATTGCGAGAGAATCCGCCGGCAGCCAGTACGACACCTTTCAAAGCGCGAATGGTGATGGTTTTGCCGCGTCGGCTTGCCTTGACACCGCAGATCCGATTTGATTTGTTGTCCCAGAGAAGGCGTTCCGCTTTGACTCTGGTCATGATCTGAGCACCTTTGTCTGTTGCTGTTTTGCGCAAGAATTCGATCACTTGGCCGGGCTTTACGACGAGTGAACGAGGGACACTCTGACCGCCGGCCATGTTGAGAGCAAGCGGTTCAATTTTTCCAACTGTGTGTACCCACTTCCAGGTTTCGTTGTTTTCTTTGACGTAAGCTTTGACGACTTCAAGGTCGTTTTTCTGCATGCCGCAGTCCATCATGTCCTTGACGAAAAGTTCCTCGCTGTCTTTGACGCCCTGCTTAATTTGAAGTTCCGATCCGCTCACTGCCCACTTGCCACCACAGATGACGGAGGATCCGCCAACGACCGGTTCTTTTTCCAAGACGATGCATTTAACGCCAAGCAGCCCGGCTTGTGCAGCAGCAGCCAGTCCAGCCCCGCCAGCGCCCACAATGACGATATCGGTTGTCATATCCCACTTCTCGGTGGTGGAAGGAGTGGCGAAAGCGGGCGCAGCAACAGCAGAGCCGATGAAAGCGCTTGTGAAACCCAAAAAGTTTCTACGATTGAGATTGGTCATAGCGTTCTCTCCATCTTCTACAGTGGTTAGAAGGATCAGGGAAACTCGTCATGCGACCAGCCCCTGTCCGAGCATTTTTTGATCTCTATTTCAATTTAAGAACGCTTGTGCGCGCGCACCTTGCTCGTGGTCAGGAAATTGTGATTTAGAAATATGGCCTCTCAGAGAGACATGGCAAGATGGCATTACAAAAACCGGGCCTAGGCAATAAGGAGGAGCTTGTGAGCGGGTGGTTGAAGAGGTTTTTGACCATCGGTCTGTGTTGTTTCTGCATGACGGGTGAATGTCTGACCGCAGAAAGCGACGAAATAGTCCTTTACAGTAATGAATTTTCGTTGCCGGGACTCAAGATGAGTGTGGCAGATCGAACGATTGATGTTGTGTCAAAAGCAGTGGCTCCGCGCAAGTTGGTTATAAAGACAGTTAGTTTGCCGGAGCTTGAGGGAGCGATTCTGCAAAGAAAAGCTGATATTGCGATCGTCGGTTCGGCTATCTATTGGCGCAACATCCAAAACGGAATGCGTGACATTGCTACGCTTGTGACGCCATTGCAACCGGATCCCGATCATGCTGTCGGAGCCCTGATCGTTACGCTCAAAGATAGAAGTGACATCCAGAACATCCAGGATTTGAAAGGCAAACGGTTGGGGGTGAATTTGCCCAACGGATTTCAGTGTTACTTAACACTGCTCAAGGACTTGGCTGACCAGGGATACGATCACAAGCATTTTTTCTCAAACGTCACAGCATATGGGTTGCTGCCGCAACGACGTCTTGATGCCTTGAAGCGAGGGGAAGTGGATGCTGTGACTCTCAATGCATGTTACGCAGAGCGAATGAGGAAACAGGGCATTGATGTTTTGGACGGACTCAAGCCCGTTGGTGTTCGAGATCAGTCGGAAGTTCGATGTATGACTTCTACGTCGCTCTATCCCAATTGGAGTTTTCTGATTTCGCCGAATTTGGACACTCAGACAATCGTCAAGATTGCTTCGGCATTACATCGCATGTCACCGGGCGAAGATGGACAGTATTGGTCGATTGCCAGTTCCTTTACGGCAGCCGATGAGTTGTACAGAACGCTGAAGATGGGACCGTATGCGTATCTTGACGATTGGACGCTGGAGCGTATCTGGTCTGAGTATAAAAGCGCACTGTTGTTGTGTGCTTTGCTCTTGTTCTTTGGAATTTGGCATTCTTTGCGGACTCAGCAATTGGTCAATGTGAGAACGCAGCAACTTAATGAATCCTTTGCTGTTCAACAACGGCTCCAGGCTCAAGCAAAAGAGGCGGCTGACAAATATACGGCAATCAAGCACGCGTTTTCAGTCAGCCAGCTATCGAGTCTCGTGGCGCATGAGTTGAGTCAACCTTTGGCGTCCGTGCTTTTATATGCACAAGGCTTGAAGGTGATGACACAAGATGCTGGACCGGATAGATGGGATCAAGCAAAGCTCAAAGAAGGAATTGACAAAATCATTGCAAGGACGAGCAGAGCACAGGAAATTGTCAAAACGGTACGTGCGTACGCCAAAGCAGATGACATTGACTTTTTAAGCATTGATCTTTGCAAGCTTCTGCGGCATGTCGTCAAACAAGTGTCGATTTCTCATCAGATAAAACGCACTCGGTTTTGCCTTCAGTTGCCAGATGACGCGGTGACGGTATCGGGATCACCGTTGGAATTGGAACTTGCCTTTGCCAATCTGATTCAAAACAGTCTGGAAGCAGTGGCTAAACAGCCGGAGCCGATGGTGAGCATCAGATTAGACAGGATAGATGACACTCGATGTTTAATCGTTTTTTCCGATAGTGGACCAGCGGTTAGTGATGAGGTCATTGACCGGATAAAAGAACCAGTGAAATCCTTAAAACCTGGAGGACTAGGGCTGGGATTGTCGATTGTGCACGCGATTGTAGAAAAGCATATGGGGCGACTAACTTTCGATAAGACGCCACAGGGTGGCGTTCGCGTCACAATTATTTTGCCGACTGAAGAAAAGCAGGACTGATATGCAAACCTTAAGCAAATCAAGTTTCATGATTCGTGCTGTAGATGATGATCCCGGTGTTTTGGATGCATTGCGCTTTGCCCTGGAGGCCAGCGGCTGGAAGATTCAAACTTATAAGGAGCCACAAAAGTTTCTTGATGAGCTGGATTTGTCTCAACCGGGTTGCTTGATTTTGGACATTAGGATGCCTGAGATGACGGGTATTGAGCTACAGGAATTGCTCAATGCCCGCCAGTTTGATTTGCCCATTGTGTTTTTGACTGGACACGGAGACATGAACACAGCCATTCATGCTTTTCGGGCAGGAGCGTTTGATTTTCTGCAAAAGCCGGTTGATTTGGGAGAGCTGATTGCTGTTCTAGAGCGTGCGCTCAAAACGTGCGAACAAGATTACGCCGTTTGGGAAGCTTCGACGCCCACGGCGAAGTTTAGGCAGTTGACTCAACGCCAAAAGCAAGTGCTGCGGGATTTAGCAGATGGATTGGACAGCAAGGCAATCGCGGAACATTTGAACATCAGTTGTAGAACATTGCAGCGGCACCGGCAAAACGTTTTGAAGATTCTGGGACTTTCATCTCCTCAAGATGCAAGAGAATTTCTGCAAAAAGTTGAGCTTCCAGAAAAACTTTGAGTGCGTTTGGTAGACAAGTTGTAAGGATTAAATACCGGCTTACTGTTTATTAAAAAGACCTCAAAAGAAGCTCTTAAATGCTTTTGAATTTGTCTGTACGACATAGCTAGTTGGTCGCCTTTTAACGCATTGATTTAAAAGGAAATCTTAGAAACCGCAAAATGAGTTGTTAAAGCAGAACAACTGCTTTAAAAAAATTTAATACCCAGTGTCAGAAATAACTTGGCAGTGAGGGTTAGGGCGATTGTTAGACTGAATGCATGCAGTTGGAGCTGCATTTGAAAAAGTCTCTTACGATGTCTTTTTAGGAGAACAGTCTTGAAGAACATCGCCACAGTCAAGAAGAGCACGTACTTTGATTCAGTTACTCTCATGGGAGTCAGCAAACGACTCGAAAAACAGGAGGGTATCGTCAAAGTTTCCGTCAGCATGGGGACGGAGCTCAATCAGGGGCTTCTCAGAGAAGCTGGTCTTAATACTCCCGAAACAGATGCGGCAGGTCCCAACGATCTGATGATCGTCGTCGTTTGCGAAGACAATCACGACGAGGCGGAGATTCTACGTTTGGTTGAAGACGCATTGACGCGCCGAGAAGCTGCTGATGCGGCTCACGAGGCGGATCCGGCAACTATTCGTACAGCTTTGCATCGTACGCCGGACGCAAATCTTGCCTTGATTAGTGTTCCGGGTGTGTATGCGGGGTTTGAAGCAAAACGTGCACTGCAAGCCGGTTTGAACGTCATGATCTTTTCGGACAATGTTTCCGTCGAAGAGGAAGTGGCGCTCAAAAAACTTGCGCATGAGAAAGGCCTGCTGGTGATGGGGCCGGACTGCGGTACGGCGGTTATCAACGGTGTGGGACTTGCGTTTGCCAATGGTCTGAGACGAGGTGAAGTCGGCGTTGTCGGCGCTTCGGGCACGGGTATGCAGGAAGTGACGGCTTTGCTGGACTGCGCCGGTGTCGGTATCAGTCAGGCGATCGGAACGGGTGGACGGGATCTCTCGGACGCTGTTGGAGGAGTCATGACGGCCGATGCCCTTTCAATGCTTGCGGCCGACGAACAAACGAAAGTGTTGGTAGTGATTGCGAAGTCGTGTGCTGGAAAGGCCGCGCAAAAGATCAGCGCAACGCTCGCCAATATCGAAAAGCCCACGGTTCTGTGTTTCCTGGAAAGTGGGGCCAGGGTTGTGGCGGCGGGCAACGTTGTGGTTGTTGATACGCTGGAAGATGCCGCACGTGAAGCAGCTCGGTTGGCAGGTGCTGACTTTGATGTTGAAAACGAAGCTGTGTTGTTCAACGAGGCTGCTCAGAGTCTTTCTGATTTGGCAGAGACTCAGCGGTATGTGCGCGGCATTTTCTGCGGTGGAACGCTTGCCAACGAATGCCGCAAGATCTTTAAAAAGGCATGTCCGCAAGCTTCGGTATTTTCCAATATTGCACACGAAGCCGATGAGAAATATGACGGCACGCAGGTGAAGGCCGATCTGTTCTTGGATATGGGCGACGATGAATTTACGGTGGGGCGCGCACACCCCATGATTGATCCGTCCATCCGCAATGATCGCGTGCTTGCAGAAGCGACCAATGAGAATGTTGGAGTCGTGCTCTTTGATGTTGTCCTCGGTTACGGTGCTGCGAGAGATCCTTTGGACGGATTGACGCAAGCGATAGAAACGGCACAGGCGGCTGTCAAAGAACAGGGCCGTCACGTGATTTTCTTGGCGCATGTGCTCGGCACGGATTCCGATCCGCAGAGTCGAGCAGCCGTTGTGGACGCCCTTCGGAAACTCGGCGTGATTGTTGCAGCGACCAACGCGCAGGCAGCTCGTCTGTGTGCTCGCCTTAAAAAGGAGATGGACAAATGACCGCGAGCGAACTCTTTTCCAAAGATCTCAAGGTTCTGAATATTGGCCCGACGTCCTTTGCCGACGAGCTGCGTGCACAGAATGCAGATGTGACGCAAGTCGCCTGGAAGCCGATTGCCGGTGGAAATCCTGAACTGTTAAGTGCGCTGGCCTCATTGGATGATGCTGCGATTGATGCGGCAAACCAGGAAGCTTTGTCTCGTTATCTGGAAGGTGAACCGTACCTTATCGATTACAGTCTTGCCAAAGATGTGATTCCCGGAATGGAAGACCATATGCTTTTGCATGCCGGTCCTCCTATTACGTGGGATCGTATGTGCGGTCCGATGAAGGGCGCCATTATGGGGGCCATCATTTTCGAAGGCTGGGCAAAGACGCCGGAAGAGGCAGAACAGTACGCTGCCTCGGGAAAGGTGAAGTTTTCGCCGTGTCATGAACACAGTGCCGTGGGCCCGATGGCCGGTGTAATTGCTCCGCACATGGTGGTGTCCGTGTTCGAGAATCGGCGTTTTGGCAATCGGGCGTACTGTCCGGTTCCAGAAGGTATGGGCGGAAAACTTTTGCGTTACGGCGCCTACAGCCAAGAAGTGATCGATCGCTTGCATTGGATCCAAACGGAATATCTTGAAGTGCTACGTGCTGCGCTTGCGGTCAGCGACGGTGGCATCGATACGAAGTCGCTTCAATTCCAGGCTCTGCATATGGGTGACGAAGGTCACAATCGCAACAAAGCCGGCACGAGCATGTTCCTGCGGGCGATTGCGCCTTTGATGATGAAGAGCGGTTTGCCGGCCGAAAAGATCATTCCTGTCTACGACTTCATCAACGGCAACGACGGCTTTTACCTGAGCATCAGTATGCCGACGTCGAAAGTGACGCTCGATCCGGTCAACGGAGTGAAGAACTCGACCATGGTGACAGCGATGGCTCGCAACGGTGTGGATTTCGGCATTCGAGTCGCAGGACTTCCCGGCGAGTGGTTTGTGGGACCCGCACAGATGGTCGACGGCCTGTATTTCCCGGGCTACGGGGATGAAGACGCCAATCCGGATATGGGTGACAGTTCCATTACGGAAACGGCAGGTCTGGGCGGTTTCGCTTTGTCCGGAGCACCGGCCATTGTCCAGCTGGTTGGCGGTTCGGCGGCGCAAGGTGTGGAGATCTCCAAGCGTATGTACGAAATTACCATCGGCGAAAACCTCAACTTCTCTCAGCCGGTTCTCAATTTCCGTGGATCTCCGACGGGGATTGACATCCGCAAGGTGGTTGAGACGGGGATTGTGCCGAAGATCACCACCGGCAGCGTGCATAAGTTGCCGGGCGAAGGTCAAATCGGTGCCGGTATCACGAATCCGCCGCTTGAGTGTTTTGAAAAGGCATTGATGCGATTTGCTCAAGTCTACGGACGCTGATCCTTTGTCCTAGAGGGGTACGGCGGTAAAGCGAATCGTGGTTTTGCCGCCGTACGAAACTAATTTGTTAGAGCGTGAAATCATGAACGAAATTATCAACAATCCCGTCTTATGGCTGATCTGCTCGGTTACTGTCTTTATCGTTGCCTTGCAGGCGGGGCTTTTTGTGCGGTTGGCTCTGCGCAATGCTCAAAGTTTCGGGCTTTCCAGAGAAAAATGCTTTAAGGCGTTTCGTATCGGTATGGTGACGGCCTTCGGTCCGTCGTTGGGCATTCTCATCGTGATGGTCGGTCTGATGACCGTGCTCGGTGAACCGCTGACCTGGATGCGTTTGTCCATGATCGTGTCGGCAGCCAATGAATTGACGGCGGCCCAAATCGGTGCGCAGGCTGTTGGCATTGAATTCAACAGCCCCGACTTCGGTACGGCAGCTCTCTTTGTGGCCTGGTTCGGCATGGCTATCAACGGTATCGGTTCGTTGGTGGGAGCTCTGGCCTTCTCGGGATCGCTTGAGAAAATGAAGGAAAAGATCAATGCCTACAACCCGAAGATTCTGCTCTTTGTGAGCGGTGCGGCCATGGCTTCGATCTACGGCAACCTTTCTTCCGGTGAAATCAAGACGGGCGGAGCTAACCTGGCAGCCTGGGTCGTCGGCGGCGTGTCGATGTACGTGTTGCAAAAGATCGGTGAAAAGTTCCCGAAGATTAAGGAATACAACCTCGGTTTGGCGATGATCCTGGGCACGATTGCCGGTGCTGTTGCCAAGTTTGCCTAACGGGAGAAAGGATATGTTGAACGAACAGACTTATCGTCAAAACTGGATTAATCCCGTACATCGAATCGGACGTTGGACGCTTTCGCTTGTATGTATTACGTCTCTTTTCCCGGTGGCCTATCTGTACTTCGGCTATGACGTATTTCCGCCACTGGATTGGATTTGGAAGGATCTGCTGCTGATTACGGCGGGCTTCGGTTTGATCTGGATCATTGAGCCGTTGACCTTCTATCCGGCACTTGGTCTTTCGGGGTGCTATCTGGCCTTTATTTCCGGCAACATCGGCAACAGTAAATTGCCGGCGGCGATTCTTGCGCAGGAACTGACCGGCGTTGAACAGGGGACAAAACAAGCGGAAATCATTACCACTTGCGCCGTGGCCGGAGCAACGACAACAACGCTTATCGTGGTGGCAATCGGTGCTATCGGCGGTTCGCTGATTTTGGATCTTTTCCCGCCAGTCGTTGTTGAATCGGTGAAGAACTACGTTGTTCCGTCCATTTTCGGGGCTCTGATCATTTCCTTTGCCATGAAGTTCCCGAAGATCATTCCGTTTGCGGTACTCGTGCCGTTGGCCTGTCGCCTCTGGACGCCCTTCATCCCGTCGTACTGGTACGTGTTGATCACGATCTTGGTGACGGTGGCCGCAACGCTTGTGATCTATCGACAGCAGATTTATTCAAAGGAATAACAGTTGCGATAGTTGATCTGCACTTTCATCTTCACGGCAGCGAGCTTCAGCAAGCTGTCGTGAAGTCCACCTTTTTGGCTAGTAACAGCAAATCGGTATGCAAACCTTTCAGATCGCGCCCCGCCTCAATTTTGAGGAAATCCGTACTTTTGCCGCCGTTGTGGAACTCGGAAGTTTTTCAAAGGCAGCGGAAGCTCTGTTTCGAACTGCGGCAGCCGTCAGTTACCGCATCAACTCGCTCGAAGAGACGCTCGGTGTAGAACTGCTTGAACGTACGACGCGAGGGGTGGTGCCGACGCCGGCCGGCGCATGGCTCTACGACAAAGTGTCTGCGTTGCTGATCTGGCAAGAACATGTTCCAGCGGAAATTCAGCAGATTCGAAACGGCGTGGAGTCGAAGTTTGTGTTGGTCATCAACAACCTGCTCTACGACTCAACGTGTGTGGCCAATCTGTTGGCGGCGATCCGCAAGCGCTATCCGTACACGCAGCTTGAGGTCATTGAGAGCGTGTACAACGGGGTATGGGATGCGTTGATCTATAAGGAAGGCAGCGTTGCCATTGGGCTGCCGACGCATCATCCCATAGACGATCGCTACGAAACCAAGCCGATCGGAGTGATCGAATGGCACTTTGTGGTGTCGCCGACGCATCCTTTGGCGAAGTTTTCCTCTATCACGGGGCAGGACTTGCTTGAATTCCCCGTCATCAACATCGAGGACTCGTCTTTGCAGATGCAAAAACGATTGCCGTGGCGCATGCCCGGGCAGGAGGAAGTGTTGGTTCCCGATATGGCCACCAAAATCGAATGCCTGGCTCAAGCTGTCGGTGTGGGATTTCTGCCTTACTCGAGTGCACGCCCATTGATCGAGAGCGGGCGCCTGGTTGAATTGCCGCTTTCGGAGAAGTTGCGATCCTCGTCGCCGATGTCTATCGGTTGGCCGAGAGCCGGCAGAGGTCGCATCGCAGAGTGGCTATTGCAACTTTTTTCGGAAAACTCTCCGATTATCCAACCGCTTCTTGAGCCATTGCATCGAAAAACGACTTCGTAGGGCTTTGCGGCCGATTGCGTAGCGAAAAAATTTAAAAAGGAGCGCCGAATGTCAAAGTCCGACTCCACCAAACTCCTTCAAGTGACTCTGGCTTCCCTTTTCGGGACGATGCTGGAGTTTTACGACCACTTCATTTACGGCACGGCTGCCGCGGTGATTTTTCCCACGGTCTTTTTTTCAGGACTTGATAAAGATCTTGCGCTCCTGTTGTCCCTTGCCGTGTACGGAATTGCTTTTGTTTCGCGTCCTTTGGGCGCTCTGCTCTTCGGCCACTTTGGCGACAGAATCGGACGCCGCACGATTTTGATTGTTGTCTTGGTCTTGATGGGGACGGCAACCTTTTTAATCGGTTGCTTACCCAGTTTTGAGACGGCCGGCATGTTCGGCGCCTGTGCGCTTGTGTTTTTGCGACTGATGCAGGGGATTGCCTTAGGCGGTGAATGGGGCGGCGCGGCGTTGATGGTCAACGAATATTGCCGCGGGACGCGCTATCAGGGGTTGCTCGGCAGTATTGTCCAGATTGCCTCTCCTTTGGGCTTCTTGTTTGCTTCCGGTGTGTTTGCAATTGTCACGTATGTGTCAACACCGGAAGAGCTGATGAGTATCACTTGGCGTTATCCGTTCTTCGCAAGCATTGTGCTGGTGGGACTCGGTGTTTTTATTCGCAGTCGAATTGATGAATCTCCGGAATTTGAAAACCTCAAGGCAAATAAGGATCTCTCCGATCATCAACCCGTCTTGATTGTGTTCCGTCATCACTGGAAAAACCTGCTGCTTGCAATCGGTACTCGCATTGGATCGGATGCGGCGTTTTATGTGTTCGCATTGTTTCCTTTGGTATTTTTGCCCGCGATTGGAGTCGACAAACAGGTGGCGATCAATGCCGGGATTGTGGCTTCAATCGGTCAGGCAAGCGGCATTCCGCTCTTTGGTTGGCTCTGTGATAAGTGGGGAACGCGCAAAGTTCTGTTGCTGGGATCGATCATCAATATCGCATGGCTTTTGATCTTTTTCCCGATGCTTTCAACGGCGTCGTCGGGGGTGATCTACTTTGCCGCATTCGGAGCGCTTTTCTGTCTGGCAGCAATGTGGGCGCCGCTGGCTGCGCATTTGCCGAAAATGTTCCCGGTGGAGGTTCGTTTTACGGGGGCTGGAGTTGGTTTCCAAGCGGCCGGCATTCTGGGCGGAGCCATCGCACCGACCATTTGTGTTTCCCTCTTTAGTGCCTGGCAATCAACAGTGCCTGTCGTGGTGTATCTCACGATACTTCTGCTGCTTGCCTACGTTTGTGTCTATACGACAAAAACGGAATAAGGAAAGTGGGAGTTCGGCATGTCGAATCAAATTCAGGCACTTAGGCATGCGGTCAGTCGACAGAGACGGATGGCCAGCGACTTAAACGGCCGTGTGCACTCAGTGTTTCGGCATGCCGTTAATTTCTTGATGGAAGACGATTGTTTCGTGACGCTGATGTTCTCCGGCAAACCTCTCTGTCCGGAGGGGATTGTTGTGTCACCCGATGCCTTTTTGAAACAGACTGCCGGAATTCTTCAATTGTCCGCTGACGGCTTATTGCCGTTTATGCAGGGCGAAGCCGTTTGTCTCAAGGAAAATTGGCTCCTCAGCAAAGCGTTTGCCATTGACTTGAATGGTGCGGAATCGGTGGAGTTATCTTTGTCGGGATGTGCAGTCTCCGACGTTGTTCAACAAAGGCTGACGCAGTGGTTGCCGGAGCAGCTTGATAAGCATGGCCTTCTGACAGGCTTGAGACGCGATGCGTGTTGTGATCATGAGAACATTTCGGCGTTTCGGGAAGGCTTGCTCGAAACAATGAGTCAGCCAGATCTCGACAGAGCTGTTCGCTTTGAAATATTTAGCCGACAACTTAATCAGTTTATCGGCTTAGGTGAAGGCCTTACACCTTCCGGGGACGATTTTCTTGTGGGATTGCTCTGGGCGTTGTGGGTAGGTGAGGCAGATCGTCTTCCGGGATTCGAAACATTTTTATATGCAGTGCAGTCGACTCTGCACAAAACAAACGATATCAGTGCACAAATGTTGCGGTTCGCGATTCGTAAGCGCTTTACTGAACCGTTGATTTCATTGGCTCGAGTATCCGGTCCAACGGATTGTGCGGAGGCTTTCAAACGAATTGCGGCATTTGGGCACACATCCGGTTTTGATACGCTTTGTGGGTTACTTGTTGGCCTAAAAACAACTGAGCGTATCGCTTATTCCTTTCTCAAATCAGCTCCAACTGCTTCGAATCGCGCTTAAAGAAGAATTTATATCAACTTGAGCGTTCTCTGAACAGGTATTTCTGAAAGGATTTAGATACATGAAAATTGTGATTACGCTCGGCGGCAATGCCTTGCTTCGTCGGGGAGAGGCGCTTAGTGCCGACAATCAGCGACGCAATATCGAAGTCGCGGCGCAGGCGCTTGCAAGACTGGCTGCAAAGCATGACTTGGTTCTCAGTCATGGCAATGGTCCTCAGGTAGGCCTTCTGGCATTGCAAAACGAAGCCTATGCAAGAGAGAATCCGGCTGTACCGGCATATCCCTTCGATGTTTTGGGAGCCGAAAGCCAAGCCATGGTGGGCTACATGTTTGCTCAAGCTCTGAGCAGGGCGCTGCAGACAGTCGGCTCCGACCGGCCGGTGGCTTCTATTCTGACGCAATCGGAAGTTGATCCCGATGATCCGGCGTTTTCGAATCCCACCAAATTCATCGGTGCAATGATGACGGAATCAGAAGCCAAGGAGGCTGAGCGAGAACATGGTTGGGTAGTGAGGCAGGACGGCAAGGGGTATCGTCGTGTGATTGCCAGTCCGAGGCCGCTTCGAATTGTTGAATTTCCGATCATTGAGAATCTTGTCGACACCGGAACCTTGGTGATTTCCTGCGGTGGTGGCGGGGTACCGGTTATCAAAAGTGAAAAGGGACTTCAGGGCGTCGAGGCAGTGATCGACAAGGATTTTGCGGGAAGTATTTTGGCAACTGAGTTGTGTGCCGATTTGCTTCTCATTGCGACAGATGTTGATGGTGTGTACGAAAACTGGGGGACGCCTCAACAAAGACTGATCGAGCGCATTACACCGCAAAAACTTCTGCAAATGGGATTTGCTGCTGGTTCCATGGGACCCAAGATTGAAGCGGCTTGTCAGTTTGTTCTGGAAACGGGGTGTCCGGCAGCGATTGGTCCTCTTGACAGAATTGAAGAGGTTGCGGAGGGGAAAGTTGGGACTTGGATTGTTGCCGAGGATACCTGACGGCTGTAACCGAGGTGAGTGTGCGATAGGAAACACGGTTTAGGCCTTGCACACGACCTTGGGTATTATCGCGAAAGGGGAAGTACGTTGAGGTGATCTCGGTACTTCCTTTCTTTTACGTAAATCCGAGGGCGACTACCGATGGCACTAGATGTAATGGAATGGCCAGAAACATTATGTTTGGTTATGACGAGTTGCCAACGCAACTTGTGGAAACGTTAAAAAAGATTAATCGGACATTTCCCTTTGATTTAGACATCGTCCGGATTGCGACTTCATTACGGTAGAGCATGGCGCAAAACGGAGACTCGTGTCAGAATAGCGAAACTACAGTTCCCGATTGCGGGAGGGGAGAGGTGTATCTTCATTCTTACCGCAAGGTCTTATTCAGAATACAAAAATGAGTAGCTCGCAGCGATTGATTTCTTTGATGACTCTTGGTTGTGTTGGTGTGGCAGTGAGTGTTTTGTTGGCAGGGTGTTCTTCTCCGAGAGGATTAGGACATGAGCCCTCGCCTCGATTGCCGGTGGCAGATGCGGCGCAAAGCGAAGTCGAAAGTGCTTTCGCAAGGGAGGCTGGCGTTCTTCCAATCGGCTCTTCAGCGCTTTTTGATAAAACGCCCATCGGTACTGCTCAGGTGAGTGCCTTGATGCAATACACCAACGGTCTGGGCGAGGTTTGTACCAAGGTTGAACTAAAGACTCAGGCAAGTAAGTCTCTAGCCGGTCTTTGTGAAGGCAAAGACGGCGTGTGGCGCTATGTGCCGCTTTCCAATTGAATGATTTTTGAGTGGAGAATCAGGCATGACGCTTGATCAAGAGCTCAGAAGCGGGTTCCTTGTCCAGTGCCGAGTGATTGCGGCATTGATGCTGCGCGAAGTACACACCATTAACGGCAACAGCAAACTGGGCTATCTCTGGGTGCTGGTGCAAAGTGCCTTTTCTATCGCAGTCTTCTGGGGGCTGCGTGAATTTATGAATGCCCATGCGCCACACGGAATGAGTATGGCGCTGTTCTTGGCTTTAGGCTTTGGTGTGTGGGCTGTTTTTAGTGACGGCGTTACCAAAACGATGTCCGCGGTTTCAGGAAACCGAGCTTTGCTGACGTTCCCTCAGGTTACAGAATTCGATGTGATGTTCGCGCGCATCCTCGTGTTGTCTGCAACACAGCTTGTCGTGACTGCGATTATTGTGGCGGTGAGCCTTCTTTTTGGTTATGTGTTTCGACCTGGTGATTGGCTTTTGGCACTTGCTGTCATGATCCTCATTCCTTTGTGCGCACTGGGAATGGGCATGATCATTGCTGCATTAGCAGTTTTTGTTCCGGTACTTGAAAAGATTGTGCCGATGATCTTTCGAATACTTTTCTTTGTCTCTGGAGTGTTCTTTTCAGTGGATATGTTCCCGCAGTACATCGCCGAAATTCTCATGTGGAATCCAATTTTGCAGGCGATTGAACTGATGAGAACAAGTTTGCATCAGGGGTATACCGTCACAGGACTGTCTTTTGGTTATCTTGTGATTTTCACGGTTTGCTCGCTGGGATTGGGCGGGTTTCTGGAGCGTTACGTGCGTTCAAGGAGAGTGGATCAATGATTGAACTCTCTCACATTCACAAAGCTTATCCGCTTAAAAACGGCGAACGCAATATCGTTTTGAACGACGTGAACCTCAAGATCGAAGAAGGTAGAAGTATTGCGATTTTGGGATTGAACGGTGCTGGAAAGTCTACTCTGATGCGCATTATTGGCGGAGCAGAGGCTCCAGACTCAGGCAAAGTGATTCGTACGTCCAAAGTTTCATGGCCGATTGGATTTTCCGGATGTTTCCACGGGTCGTTGACTGGACGAGAGAACCTTCGCTTTGTGTCTCGCATTTACGGAGCAGATATCAAGGCGGTGACGGAGTACGTGGAAGATTTTGCGGAACTGGGCAAATATCTGGACATGCCGGTGAAGACATACTCTTCTGGTATGAGAAGCAAGTTGGCTTTTGGTCTTTCCATGGCTATCCAATTCGATTTTTATCTGATTGATGAGGCGTTTAGCGTTGGAGACGCAACGTTCCGAAAAAAGGCTAGTGAGGAAATTCAAAAGCGGACATCCAGTGCAACGTTGATTTTTGTTTCGCACTCGATGGCCGCAGTCAAACAGTCCTGCGTCTGCGGAGCAGTACTTTATGGTGGAGAACTCTCCTACTATCCTGAGTTAAACGACGCAATCCAACACTACGCGGAAATTTGTAATGGCAAACGTTGAAAACAAAACAGCAGCAGTGCCGCCGGTCGAATCTCAGCAGGCACCTAAAACAGCAGCTGCAGCAGTGGCAACTCAGTCTCAAGCGCAGGCAGAAACAGGTCCTGCGGAAGTATCTGTTGCTGTGGGGCAAGCTGAAATGCCTGCTGGAGTTACGGATAAGGGACTGAGGCGTACATTGTCCCCTTGGGCTGAGAAGATCAAAGAGTGGTGGGGAAAGCGATCATCCTTTGAAAAGGAGGTGATTAGCTTCGTGGTTGTGCCCACCATTGCCGTCTTCGGGTATGTGTCTTTGTGGTCTTCCCCCATGTACATTTCCGAAACGCAGTTTGCAGTGCGCTCCGGTACTGAGCAGCCGATGGCGGTGGATTTAACCTCGCAAATTTTTAGAACCAACACTCAATCGGTTCAGGATGCTCAGGTCGTTGAAGCCTACATCCGTTCGCCGGATGCATTCGCCGCTGTAGATGACAAGCTCAAAATTATTGACTACTACAGTTCGCACAAATGGGACATTATCAGTCGTTTAACGTCTGAGCCAACACTGTTTGACAAGCAAACATTCTGGAATCGAGTTTCCAATCCAGTTGTTAATCCTGACAACGGGATCGTGACCTATCAGATCAAAGCCTATGATCCCAAGATGGCTCAGGCTATTGGTGCGGAAGTTTTGCGCCAAAGTGAAGGTCTCATCAATGAGATGAATGAGCGTGCTCGCAAGGACACGTTGGAGCTTGCACAAAAAGAGGTTGATCTGGCTCGTGATCGTGTGTCCGCAGCGCAGAAAGCATTGGAAAATTTCCGTGATAAGCATAAGGAATTGGATCTACAAGCAACAGCTACAGGTCTGCAGTCGTTGGTGATGCAACTCGAGGGCGAACGCGCGAAGATCAAAGCGGAAATCGCTGACGCTAAAACATACATGCAGGAAAACGCACCGGCAATGGTAAGTATGAAGAGCAAACTCGCTGGTGTTGAGCAGCAACTCGCTCGAGAAAAAGCGCGTCTTGTAGGTACACGTGAAGGGCTCGCAATCAACGCCTGGGTCTCCGAATACGAGACGCTCATGATTGAAAGCGAGTTTGCCAAGAAACAACTTACGACAGCGATGACGGCACTTGAAACGGCGAGAGCCTCGTTGCTTGCAAAAGCTCGCTATATAGTGCCCATCGAAAAGCCGACATTACCGGATGAATCCCGTTATCCGTTGGCTTGGGTGTTCACGTTAGTGACTTTCTTGGGGCTCTTCTTGCTTTATGGCCTCATCCGATTAATCATTGCTTCAATCCGCGAACATGCGGGTTTTTAAAAAGACCAAATAGGTTGTTGAAATATGCATTTCACCAAGCAAGGGATCGTGCTGGCGGCACTGGCACTCACTCTGCCTGCTGTTAGTCCTGCAGCATCGGCGGCCGACGTGTTGACGGCTGCCGTGTTCGGCAGCACCGGATCATCTTCCTACTCGAGCAATGCTCGCTCTCGTTCTCTCGGAACGAGTACTAACCCAACTCCGGCCAGTACCGGCATGGCAGTTAATCCAGCCAATATGCCGACCGGTACTGTTATGGGGCCTAACGGCACGGTCATGCCGGTGGCTGGGACACCTCTGGTGATTCCGACCGACACCAACAATGTCACGGTGGCGCCTCCCGCCTGGGCACAAGGTGCCTATAGCAATTCGACATCAATTGCTCTAAAGCCTTTTGCATCCAAGCTGTTTGAAGGACGATTTGCTTCCACATTCAGTGACGCGGCAAGCGGTGACTATGTTTTGGCGCCGGGCGATCGCGTTGTTGTTCGCATTTGGGGGGCTCGTTCATACGACGATGTTCTGATTGTTGATCAACAGGGCAATCTCTTTATCCCGGAAGTGGGACCGGTACACGTGGGCGGAACGAAAAATTCGAGTCTGCTCTCCACCGTTCGATCGGCTATCTCGCGCGTCTATACCGACAACGTACAGGCCTATGTGAGCCTGCAAAGCGCACAGCCCGTGGCTGTCTATGTGACGGGTTTTGTCAACCACCCGGGCCGGTATGCCGGTGGATCTCTCGATTCCGTGTTGTCGTTTCTGGATCGTGCCGGAGGGATTGATCCGGAGCGCGGCAGCTACCGCCGAATCGAAATTATCCGCAACAAGAAGGTCATTGCCGATTTGGACCTTTACCAATTTGCGTTGGCAGGGAATGTCAACACGCTTCGCCTGAAGGACGGAGACGTCATTCTTGTCAAGGAAAAGGGCATCAGTGTTTCGGCCTACGG
>OOAG01000324.1_pt1 | contig 47328 bp, 51 predicted proteins | sample 1671461 | NCBI WGS metagenome assembly OOAG01 (sample SAMN06348159, study PRJEB24527) | human gut metagenome | biome: human gut; feature: ankylosing spondylitis patient; material: feces | host: Homo sapiens | place: China | collected 2015-10 | reverse complement strand
TCCTTCTTTGTGTCGATTCAATGTCGTATATTTCGCTTCTAATGTTATAAATATAACACCTTTTATAGAAATGTCAAGTCCATGCTCTAGTTTTCATTCCACTGCACTTTTTCTGCAAAAAAGGGGCTTTTTCCCTGAAAAGCCATTGACAAGGTACTCTTTGGCTGATATACTTGTTAAGCCGCTTTGAATGGGTATGCAAGCGTCCCAGGAGGACCGCCCCCGACAGCGAGCCCGTAAATGAAGGAGTTGAAACAAGCATGAACGCAATTATCGTAACCGGCGGCAAGCAGTACAAGGTGGCCGAGGGCGACGTGGTCTACATTGAGAAGCTGGACCAGGAAGCCGGCGACACCGTGAAGTTTGACCAGGTTCTGGCCGTCATCGATGGTGAGAAGGCCACCTTCGGCACCCCCGTGGTAGAGGGCGCCAGCGTGGAGGCCACCATTGTCAAGAACGGCAAGGGTAAGAAGATCCGCATCTTCAAGTACAATCCCAAGAAGGGCTACCGCAAGCGTCAGGGCCATCGTCAGCCCTACACCAAGGTCGAGATTCAGAAGATCTCTGTCTGAGTATGACCACAGTTCAATTTCGCATGGAGGGTGGCCGGATTACCGGCTTTGATGCCGTCGGACACAGCGGCTACGCCGAGGAAGGCACCGATATTGTCTGCGCCGCCGTCACCAGCGCGGTCCGCCTGGTGGAGGCTACGGTCAACGATGTGCTGGGCCTTGCGGCTTCCGTCAAGGTGCGGGAGAAAGACGCGGCGATTCTCTTTCGTCTTCCCGGGGGACTGGACCCTATGACAGAGAATACCTGCCAATCCCTGCTCACCGGCCTGATGGTCTATTTCACCCAGCTCCATGACGAGTATCCCGACAATGTGGAAGTTTTGGAGGAAGACGAGCCTTCCTCTCCATTCTAGAAATCTATCAGAAAGGATGGTCCTATCATGATTCGTATTGGTCTTCAGTTCTTCGCTCACAAAAAGGGCGGCGGCTCCACCAAGAACGGCCGTGACTCCGAGTCCAAGCGGCTTGGCCCCAAGCGGGCGGATGGTCAGTTCGTCAAAGCCGGTAATATCCTGGTTCGTCAGCGTGGTACCCGCATCCATCCCGGCATGAACGTGGGCATCGGCACGGACGATACCCTGTTCGCCAAGGTGGATGGTGTGCTCCGCTTTGAGCGTCTGGGCAAGGATCGCAAGCAGGCTTGCGTGTACGAAGCTGAATAAGTGAGAAAAAGCGAGGGTCTTCTGACCCTCGCTTTTTTCACGTCCGGCGCACCTGTGGAACCCAAAAAATGGATCAGGTATCTGAAATCCCCAGCAGCTGTACCGGTGACACCCCCAGTGCCTTTGCCAACAGCAACAGCTCGTAGTCCGCGATCACCCGATCCCCCGTCTCCATCCTGCTGATGGCCTTCTGGCCAATACCGTAGCCCATGAGTTGGAGCTTCGCCGCCAACTGCTCTTGAGACAGGTCTCTTTTCGTTCTCCAAGCCCGCACCTGGGGGCCTGCCACGTTCAGCGTCTTGCCATATGGATTGATCTTCATGGCTCTCCTCAGTCATCTTTAGAATACTTTTTCTTGACAGTATCATGCTTGGTCTGCTAAAATTATTCTAAAAATGACTAAATTGGAGGAAATTGTCAGTATGGCAACAAAATACGCTCCCAGACACCGCCGGAAAAGTTGACATAACGAAGCAGAGTCTCCTCCAGAACGCTGTCCTTCCACCGGGAGCGGCGCAGGTCCGCGCCGTCCCATTTGCAGCCGGAGAGGCGGCAGTCCTTCCAATAGGTGGCGGAGAGGCGGCAGTTCTCCAGGAGACATCCGGTGAAGGTGCAGCCGTAAAAGGCTGCGCCGGTGAAATCGCAGTTCCGCAGGCGGCAGGACTGGAACCGGCAGTCCCGGAAGTCCAGGCCGGAGCCGTCCAGCCCCTCGGCGTTTTCCTGGGAAAGGACCGCGGCGGAGAGCACCTCTCCGGCCTCCCGCGCCGTCTCCAGGGCCTCAGGCAGGCCGCTCATGGGCGGAGTGCCTGCCGGGGCGGGAGCAGCAGCTCCTCAAAGCTCCGGATATACACGTCGCAAAATCCCCGCATGGCCGCCTCGTCCTGGGCGAAGAAACCGTCGTAAACGCCCACCACCCGCATCTTTGCAGCCCTGGCGCCCTTGCAGGCGGAGAGGCTGTCATCGAACACCGTGCAGTCCTCCGGTGCCACGCCGTAGTGCTCTGCGGCGGCACGCCACAGGGCCGGGTCCTTTTTCTCCAACCCCAGGTCGTGGGCCAGAGTGACACCCTCAAAGTACTTCATCAGGTCCAGGTGGGTCAGGGCGGTGCGGCAGTGCTCCGGCACGCTGGAGGTCACCACCGCCATCCGGCGGCCCTCTGCCCGGCACTGCTTTAAATACGCCCGGACGCCGGGCTTCACCGTGACATGGGCATAGGCGTCCCTGGCCATCTCCATCCACTCGGCAATGATCTCCTCGCAGGACTCCGTGAGGCGGCAGTACTCCTTGGTGAACTTGGCGGCCAGGGGAAGGATGGTATGGGCTACGCCCTCGTAATAGGCGTGGGTGTACGCAATGCCCCGCCGGGCCAGAAATTCCCGGTCCACGTTTTTCCAGACGCCGTTGGAGTCGATCAGCGTCCCGTCCATGTCAAACAGCAGCATGGGCCGCCTCCTTTTCTCGGGGAGGAACCGGGTCTTGCCATTTCCGCCCCGTTGTGTTAAAATTTTTATTTGTTCGCGGCTTTTGATCCCGGACATCAAATCTACGGGAGTTTGCAAAAGTATAGCATAGATCCTGGTGAGGAGCAAGTCTGATGAAAGTCAACCACATCCGTCAAAATGTATTCCCCGTGCTGGCGGCTCTGATCTGGGGCACCGCCTTCGTGGCCCAGAGCGTGGCCGCCGACCATGTGGGTCCCTTCACCTTCACCGCCGCCAGAAGCGCGGTGGCCTTTGTGTTTCTGCTGGTGCTGTGTCTGGTGTTCCGCTGCCTGCGGCGGCGGGATTTTCAGGAGGAGGCCCAGGCCCGGCCCGGTTCCTGGCGGGATCTGGCCATCGGCGGTATCTGCTGCGGCGTGGTCCTGACAATGGGCACCAACCTCCAGCAGATGGGGCTGGAGACCACCACCTCCGGCAAGGCGGGGTTCATCACGGCCCTCTATATTGTCATCGTGCCCATTGCGGGGATTTTCCTCCGGCAAAAGGCGCCCCGGGCGATCTGGCTCAGTGTGGCGCTGGCGGTGGTGGGATTGTATCTGCTGTGCGTGCAGGAGTCCTTTTCCATCACGGAGGGGGACTGGTACGTGCTGCTGTGCTCCTTCTGCTTCGCCGGACACATCCTGCTGATCGACCACTTTACCCGGAAGGTGGACGGGGTGGCCCTGTCCTGCGTACAGTTCCTGGTGATGGCGGTGCTCTCTGCCGGGCTGATGCTGGTGATGGAGACGCCTGACTGGGCGGGGCTGCTGGCCTGTATCGGGCCCGTCCTGTATGTGGGCATCTTCTCCAGCGGCGTGGGATACACCCTCCAGATCCTGGCGCAGAAGGACTCCAACCCCACGGTGGTGTCCCTGCTGCTGAGTCTGGAGTCCGTGTTCGCCACCGTCGCCGGGGCGCTGATCCTAGGGGACCGGATGAGTGGGAAGGAGTACCTGGGCTGCGTGCTGATGCTGGCGGCGGTGGTGCTGGCCCAGCTGCCGGACTTCCGGAAAAAGCAGGCGGTACCGGCGCCGGAAAACTGAATCGTTCAGCAGGGACGCCGGTTTTTGGCGTCCCTGTTGATTTTTGGTTGGACAAACGCGGCGGCTTGTGGTATACTGCTATCCTGTATGAGTATGTAGCGAGGTGATTCCATGCGCATCGACGTGCTGGGCGTCGGCTTTGACAACCTGACCATGGCAGAGGCCGTGGAGCGGGGGATGGAGCTGGTCCGCAGTCCGGGCCCCCACTATGTGGTGACCCCCAATCCGGAGATCGTGGAGGTCTGCCGGGAGGACAGCGGGGCCAGGGCCGCGGTGAACGGCGCGGATCTGGTGCTGCCGGACGGCATCGGCGTCATCAAGGGCGCGGCTATGCTGGGGACGCCTCTGAAGGAAAGGACGCCGGGCGTTGAATTCGCGACCCATTTGATGGATAAACTGGCGGAGGAAGGGAAGTCCCTCTACCTCCTGGGCGCCAAGCCCGGTGTTGCGGAGCAGGCGGGAGCGAAGCTGGCCGCGGCCCATCCGGGGCTGCGGATCGCCGGCACCCACGACGGCTATTTCAAGGAGGACGGCCCGGTGGTAGCGGCCATCCGCCAAAGCGGCGCGGACGTGGTGTTCGTCTGCCTGGGCGCGCCCAAGCAGGAGAAGTGGATGGCGAAGAACGGCACCGCCACAGGCGCCCGGCTGTTGTGCGGCCTGGGGGGCAGTCTGGACGTATTCGCCGGCGTGGTGGAGCGGGCCCCAAAATTCTGGACCGACCACGGGCTGGAGTGGTTCTACCGCCTGTGCAAGGAGCCCCGCCGCATCGGCCGGATGATGAAGCTGCCGCTGTTTTTAATCCATGTCAAGCAGGAGAAGAGACACAGATGAGCGGAAAACTGATTGTATTCGAGGGCACGGACGGCTCCGGCAAGGCCACCCAGGCAAAGCTCCTGTGCGAGACCCTGGCCCAGCGGGGCATCGCATATCGGGAGATCGACTTTCCCCGGTATGGCAACCCCTTTGCCGAACCGGCGAACCTCTACCTCCACGGAGCCCTGGGCAACAGGCCCGGGGACGTGAACGCCTACGCCGCGTCGGTGCTGTACGCCGTGGACCGCTTCGCCTCCTACAAGGAGGACTGGGGCGGGTTCTATGAGGAAGGCGGCATCGTGGTGGCCAACCGGTACACCACCTCCAACGCCGTCCACCAGGCATCCAAGCTCCCGGAAGGGGAGCGGCAGGCATTTCTGGACTGGCTCTTCGACCTGGAATACGGCCGCATGGGCCTGCCCGCGCCGGACCTGGTGCTGTACCTGGATCTGCCCACAGAGGTGTCTGAGAAGATGCTCCGGCATCGGGAGCAGGCGACCGCCACCGCTGCGGACATTCACGAGCAGGACGGGGCTTATCTCCGCCGCTGCCGGGAGGGCGCCCGCGAGATTGCCCGGGATCTGGGCTGGTCGGTGATCGACTGCGCCGCCGGGGACGCGCCCCGGACAATGGAGGACATCCGCCGGGAGGTGCTCTCTCGGGTGGAGCCGCTGCTGAACTAGGGGCTGTCCCCGACGGGAGCAAAGAAAATGGGACGAACACGCCCCATTTTCTCCGCAGCCGTCAGCAGCAGCCGTTGTTGCAGCCGTCGTTGCCGCACCCGCAGCCGCAGCCACAGCCGCAGCTATTGCCGCCGAGGGCGTTCCCGCTGCCACAGCAGCAGCAGATCAGCACGACGATGATGATGAGCCACAGGCAGGAACAATTGTTGTTTCCGTTGTTGAAGCACATGATTGTCACCTCGCTTTGAGACATTCTATGCGCCCGGCTTCCAAAGGGAGCCTGGCCGCTGAAAAAAATTGCAGGGAGGGGAAGATTTCTTCCCCATCCCGGGACGTTTCCGGCGGCGCACCGCCGGGGCGAGAAAATGGAGGTTCCTATGTCTGATTACAAAAACGGCGATACCGCCAGCTGGGACGCGTCCCAGGTGCGCCGCAGCCAGGCGGGCCATACGGGGAGGAGCCAGGGCAATCCGTCCCAGCAGCCGCAGCGGCGGCGGCGCAAGCGCCGCCGGATCAACCCGGTCCTGTATATCCTGTGCGTGCTGGTGGCCTCGGCCATCCTGGCTGGCGTGGGCTGGCTGCTGGCCAGCGACCTGTGTGCTTTCAGCCGGGACATCCCCTCCACCACCAAGATCACCATTGAGATCACCGCGGATGACGACATGGGCAGCATCGCGGAAAAGCTGCAGGACGCCGGACTGATCCGCTACAAGTGGTTCTTCCGCCTGTTCGCGGCCGTCACCGGCGCCAGCGAAGAGGTGGGCATCGGCACCTATGAGCTGAACACCGACATGGACTACCACGCCCTGATCGCGGGGATGCGCAGCTCCTCCGGCAACCTGAGCGCGGAGACGGTGACCGTCACCATTCCGGAGGGCTACACCGTCCGCCAGACCATCGCCCTGCTGGCGGAAAAGGGCGTCAACACGGAGGAGGCCCTGACCGAGGCCGCCCAGACCGGCGATTTTGACTACGACTTCATCGACAACGAATCCGAGGACCTGAGCCGACTGGAGGGCTTCCTCTTCCCGGACACCTATGAGTTCTATGTGGGCCATAACGCCGAGGACGCCCTGGACCGGCTGATCCGCAACTTTGTCAGCCGCATGGACGAGGAGCGGATGACCCAGGTGGAGGAGTCCAGCTACTCCCTGCAGGAGATCATCACCATCGCCTCCCTGATCGAGGAGGAGACCGACGGCACGGATCAGGCCAACATCGCCTCTGTCATTTACAACCGGCTGGAGGGCTCCGGCAACAAGCAGGGGACCTACGGCCTGCTGCAGATCGACGCCTCTCTGCTCTATGCGCTGCCGGACCACACCGGCCCCATCACCAGCGCGGACATGCAGACCGACTCCCCCTACAACCTGTACCAGAACGCGGGCCTGCCCCCCACGCCCATCTCCAACCCGGGCCTGGCCTCCATCGACGCGGCGCTGAACCCCAACAGCACGGACTACTATTACTACGCCCTGGGCACGGACGGCAAGCACCACTTCTCCACCACGCTGGCGGAACACAACGCGTTCGTCAACAGCAGCTCCTATGGCGGTTAAGCGGGACAAGCCGGAGCTGCTGGCCCCGGCGGGGGACATGGAGCGGCTGAAAATGGCCGTGCTCTATGGCGCGGACGCAGTGTATCTGGCGGGCACCAGCTTTGGGATGCGGGCCTTTGCGGGGAACTTCTCCGATGAGGCGCTGCCCCAGGCGGTGGCCTTTGCCCACAGCCACGGCGTCCGGGTCCACTGCACCATCAATACCATGCCCCGGAACGACGAGGCGGCCCGCCTGCCGGAGCACCTGGAACGGCTGGCGGACGCCGGGGTGGACGCCCTGATCGTGGCGGACCTGGGGGCCTTTACCATGGCGGGGAAGTACGCCCCCCGGTGTGAGCGGCACATCTCCACCCAGGCCAGCATCTGCAACTACGAGACCGCCCGGGCCTGGCACGACCTGGGGGCCAGCCGGGTGATCCTGGCCCGGGAGCTGAGTCTGGAGGAAATCCGCACCATCCGGGACAAGACCCCGGCGGACCTGGAGATCGAGGCCTTCGTCCACGGCGCCATGTGCGTCAGCTACTCGGGGCGGTGCCTGCTCTCCAACTATATGACCGGCCGGGACTCCAGCCGGGGCGCCTGTGCCCAGCCCTGCCGGTACCAGTACGCCCTGGTGGAGGAGAAGCGTCCGGGAGAGTATTTCCCGGTGTTTGAGGACGAGCAGGGCACCTATATCCTGAACTCCCGGGACATGTGCATGATCGACCACCTGGGGGACCTGTGCGGCGCGGGCCTCTCCAGTTTGAAGATCGAGGGCCGGGCCAAGTCCGCCTACTACGCGGCCATCGTCACCGGGGCCTACCGCCACTGTTTGGACGCCGCGGCGGCAGGGGAGTCCGTCGATCCCGTGTGGCGGGACGAGGTGGAGCACGTGAGCCACCGGCCCTACTCCACCGGCTTTTACTACGGCCCGCCGGGCCAGTATTACGCCACCTCCCGCTATGTCCGGGAATGGCAGGTGGCGGCGGTGGTGACGGACTGCGACAGCGCTGGGCACGCCGTGCTGTCCCTGCGGAACAAGTTCCGCGCCGGGGACACGGTGGAGATCGTGGGCCCGGATCTGCGGCCCTTCTCCATAACCGTGCCGGAGATGCGGGACGAGGCGGGGGCGCCCCTGGTGGAACCCCGCACCCCACAGATGAAATTCTATATGGACCTTCCCAAGGCGGTGCCGCCGTATTCCCTGGTGCGCCGCGGGGTGGACCTGTCAGCCAAATGAGGAAAAACGAGGAGAGAAGACTATGAACGCAGATGTTGTCATTGTTGGCGCCGGCCCCGCCGGTATCTTCACCGCTTTGGAGATGATTAAGAAGGGCAGCCGCCAGAAGATCGTCATGGTGGAAAAGGGACAGCCGGTGGAAAAGCGCCACTGCCCCAAGGACAAGACCAAGAAGTGCGTGAACTGCAAGCCCTACTGCCACATCACCACCGGCTTCTCCGGCGCCGGCGCCTTCTCCGACGGCAAGCTCTCCCTCAGCTATGAGGTGGGCGGCGACCTGCCCACCCTGATCGGGGCGGACCTGGCCCAGGAGACCATCGACTACGCCGACCAGATCTACCTGGAGTTCGGCGCGGATGAGCACATCGAGGGCCTGGGCCACGAGGAGGAGCGGAAGGAGATCCGCCGCCGGGCCATCCAGGCGGGGCTGAAGCTGGTGGACTGCCCCATCCGCCACATGGGCACCGAGAAGGCCCAGGGCATTTACCTCGCCATCGAGCGGTACTTACAGGAGAACGGGGTGGAGATGTACTTCGGCTATGAGTGCAGCAACCTGATCCTGGAGAACGAGGTCTGCAAGGGCGTGGCCATCTCCGACGGCAAGACGGACCTGGAGATCTACGCCAAGCATACCGTGGTGGCCACCGGCCGCCGGGGCGCCGACTGGCTGGAGAAGCTCTGCGCCGAGCACAACATCGCCCACGCCCCCGGCACTGTGGACATCGGCGTCCGGGTGGAGGTCCGCAACGAGGTCATGGAGATGGTGAACCGGGTGCTGTACGAGTCCAAGCTGGTGGGCTATCCCAAGCCCTTCAAGAACAAGGTCCGCACCTTCTGCCAGAACCCCGGCGGCTTCGTCAGCCAGGAGAACTACGACAACAACCTGGCAGTGGTGAACGGCCACTCCTACAAGGACCTGAAGAGCGACAACACCAACCTCTCCATCCTGTGCTCCCACAATTTCTCCATCCCCTTCAACCAGCCCATCGCCTATGCCCAGAAGGTGGGCGAGCTGACCAACATGCTGGCCAACGGCCAGATCCTGGTCCAGCGGTTCGGGGACATTCTGGATGGCAAGCGCACCTGGCAGAAGGAGCTGGCCCAGTCCAACATCCGGCCCACCCTGCCGGACGCCGTGGCCGGTGACATCACCGCCGCCATGCCCTACCGGGCCATGACCAACATCATCAACTTCATCCAAGCCATGGACTACGTGGTGCCGGGCTTCGCCGCCTATGAGACGCTGCTGTACTCCCCGGAACTGAAGTTCTATTCCAACCGGGTGAAGATGGACACCGACTTCAACACCAGCCTCCAGGGCCTCCACTGCCTGGGCGACAGCTCCGGCTGGACCCGGGGATTGATGATGGCCTCTGTCATGGGCACCCTCATGGGCCGCAAGATCGCGGAAGAGGGCTAATCGGATCACAGAGCGGCAGCAGGCGCGGAAAACGCGCCTACTGCCGCGATGAAATACGCAGATATGAAAAAGGATACAAGCTATGATCACAGTCAATGACGTCAGTCTCAATTTCAGCGGACAGACCCTGTTCAAGCACGTGGACCTGAAGTTCACCCCCGGCAACTGCTACGGCATCATCGGCGCCAACGGCGCCGGAAAGACCACCTTCCTGCGGATCCTCTCCGGGGATCTGGAGCCTACCACCGGCGAGGTGGTGATCTCCAAGGATCAGCGGATGAGCGTTTTGAAGCAGGACCACTTCCAGTACGACCAGTACACGGTGCTGGACACGGTCATCATGGGCAACCAGCGGCTCTACGATATCATGAAGGAGAAGGACGCCCTCTACGCCAAGGAGGACTTCACCGACGCCGACGGCGTGAAGGCCAGCGAGCTGGAGGCGGAGTTTGCCGACATGGACGGCTGGGAGGCGGAGAGCGACGTGAGCCGCCTGATCCAGGGCCTGGGATTGTCCGAGGACATTCTGTACAGCGAGATGAGCACGCTGACCGCCAAGGAGAAGGTGAAGGTGCTGCTGGCCCAGGCCCTCTTCGGCAAGCCGGACATCATCCTGCTGGACGAGCCCACCAACCACCTGGACATCCACGCCGTGGAGTGGCTGGAGGACTTCATCCTGGAGTGCGAGAGCCTTATTATCGTGGTGAGCCACGACCGCCACTTCCTGAATACTGTGTGCACCAATATCGTGGACGTGGACTACGGCGGGATCAAGATGTATGTGGGCAACTACGAGTTCTGGTACGAGTCCAGCCAGATGATGCAGCGGCTGATCCGGGACCAGAACAAGAAGAAGGAAGAGAAGATCAAGGAGCTCCAGGAGTTCGTCTCCCGCTTCTCTGCCAACAAGTCCAAGAGCAAGCAGGCCACCGCCCGCCGGAAGCTGCTGGACAAGCTGACGGTGGAGGAGATGCCCGCCTCCTCCCGGCGCTATCCCTTCGTGGGCTTCAAGATGGACCGGGAGCCGGGCAAGGAGATTCTGGCGGTGGAGGGCCTTACCAAGACCGTAGACGGCCGGAAGGTGCTGGACAACGTCAGCTTCCGGGTGAACAAGGGCGACAAGATCGCCTTCGTGGGGGAGGACGAGATCGCCACCACCACGCTGTTCAAGATCTTGATGGAGGAGCTGGAGCCGGATGCGGGCACCTTCAAGTGGGGCACCACCATCACCACCAGCTACTTCCCCCTGGACAACTCCGCCTTCTTCAACGACTGCGACCTGAATCTGGTGGACTGGCTGGGCCAGTACACCGCCGACAACGCGGAGGAGGGCACCGAGTCCTTCAAGCGGTCCTTCCTGGGGCGGATGCTGTTCTCCGGCGACGACGTGTACAAGCCCGTTAAGGTCCTCTCCGGCGGCGAGAAGGTCCGGTGCATGTTGTCCCGGATGATGCTGTTCGGTTCCAATGCCCTGGTGCTGGACCAGCCCACCAACCACCTGGACCTGGAGTCCATCACCGCCGTCAACAACGGCCTGATCGACTTCAAGGGCGTGGTCCTCTTCGCCAGCCACGACCATGAGTTTGTCCAGACCATCGCCAACCGGGTCATGGAGTTCGTGGACGGGAAGCTCATCGACAAGATGTGCACCTACGATGCGTATATCGCCGGGGCCCGGGAGGAGATGCTTGCCCGGCTGAACGGCTGAGCTGTTACTGGATTGTAGTTGACATCAGGCAAAACCACCCTGTAAACTGTTTGCAAAACAGCTTGCGGGGTGGTTTTTCATGGACAAACGGCGGATTTTTGGCGTGTTGGCACTGGCAGTTATCACGGCGGTCACAGCGGGGGTGGCGTCCCCCCAAATGGCGGCACAGCGGCAGGAGACGGCGGAGTACCAAGCGCCTCTGGAGGCCGCACCGGTAGCCCAGGTGGAGGGAGAGACCCTGTCCCCCAACGGGCGGTTCCAGGTCCGGACAGCGGGAAAGAGTGAGATGTATGTCAGCGGATACGTGGTGCCGGAATTCCTGCAGATCGTGGACACGGAGACCGGTGAACTTCTCTGGCAGGACCAAGGGGCGCTCTGGCAGTCGGCGCGGTGGTCTCCGGCAAATAATCTGGTGGCTATCGCCTATGGCGGCCGGACCTGGACCCAGGTGAAGGTCATCTCCACCGCCTGCTGGATCAGCTTGGACTTCACCCTGCCGGACGGCAGCCCCATCCCGGAGTACGAATTTCTCCCGGAGGACTGGGGCACATGGCCGGACATGGACACCCTGTTGCTGACGGTCGGCCGGGGTGGGGACGCAGGGGAGCCCCACACCTACCGCTGCACCGTGCGTATGAACCAGGACGGAACGCTGTCTGGCTCCGCTTTGGAACAGACCACAGAGGTACTGTCGGAGGACTACGACTTCGACCACGACGGCATGCCGGAGACCACGGAGCTGGTGACGGTGCTCACCCCGGAGACAGATTACTATCCCGCTTGGTATATCCTGCAGGTCATCCGGCAGGACGGCGTGGAGTTGTGGTCCGCCGGAGCCCATCCGTCCCATGCCGGCTGGACCAGCGTATTTGCCTGCAAGATCGATGGCGAGGACTACCTGCTGCAATACGAGCCGGAGATGTACCAGGGCTGGGCGGAATACGCCTATGAATTGTGGGCCTTTGACGGGAACGGGCAGGCATACACATCGGACAACAGGTCGGTAACCTTCGACATCAACTTTGGCCGGGAGGAACACCAGTTTGACCCGGAGGCCATCGCCGGGTTTTTCTGGGAGCTGCGAGGTCTCCTCCAGGACAGCATCCTTTTGACCAGCACGGAAAACGGGGAGTTCCAGACCGGTATTCCGGGGCTGGAGCTGCAGAATTATATATTCAGCGATCTGCTGTCCCTAGACAGCCTGGAGGCCATGGAGGCCTCGGTCCGGCAGCAGGAGGCGGAGCTGGGCGCTGCATAGCAGAACAGGCGGGAGTTCTCCCGCCTGTTTTCATGAATTTTCAAATCCGGCCGTCAGATTTGCGCCCGCTCCAGCGTCATAGAGAGCAGAGGGACAGGAGGGAACGCCATGCTGGAATATCTGGCAACCATGGAGACAGCGGATGATCGGACCAGGTTCGAAGCGCTGTACCTGGCCTACCGGGGCCTCATGTACCATGTGGCCTATCACATCCTGAAAAATCCACAAGACGCAGAGGACGCGGTTCACCAGTCCTTCGTGAAGCTGGCGGAGCACATGGCGACTATCCCCGACGGCCCCTGTCCCCGGACGCGGAATCTGGTGGTGACGGTGGCGGAGCGGAAGGCCATCGATCTATATCGCTCCCGCCAGCGCCATCCGGAGACGGAGCTGGATGAACAACAGACCGTCTGGTCCGCACCGCCGGAGGGCGGCGGTCTGGCCGATGCCATGGCATCCCTGCCGCCCCGGTACCGGGAGGTGCTTCTGCTAAAATACTACAACGGCTATTCCGCCCGGGAGATCGCGGGATTTCTCTCCGCCACCCCTGATGCCGTGACCCAGACCTTGCACCGGGCCCGGAAGAAGCTGGCGGAAATTCTGGATGAGAGGGGGGAGACGCCATGATGATCTCAGAGGAGGCCCTGTACGCGGCGGCGCCGGAGGCGGCGGAGAAATTCCTCTCCGCTCTGCCGGACCGGGAGGACTGCGTCCATGACTTCTCCCCGGACTTCGAGGCCCGGATGGCGACGCTGCTCCGCCGTCAGCGGAGACGGCGGCACTGGCGGGCCCTGCTGGCGGCGGCCGCCGTGCTGGGCGCCCTGGCGGCGGGACTCTCCGTGGGGGCGGGGGACCGGACGGACTGCCAGATCTACTGGTCCCAGACAGACGGGGAACTGCGGTACGTTATCCGCCTGGAGCACACCACCACCCGGCCTTTCCAGGACGCCCAACTGCGCTGTGTGCCGGAGGGCTTCATCCTGGTCCGCGGCAGCACCAGTGAGATCCGCGGGGAGCGAAGTCTGGCGTACCGAAGGGGGGAGGATGCCTCCTTCACCCTGATGCAGACCCAGGGAGAGGACTTGGTGGGTTCCAAGGGGACCGCCTGCCAGGGCTCTGAGGTGGAGGTCAACGGCCGCCTGGGCCTGCTGGTGGAAGAGGAGACGGACAGCACAGAAAAAGACCTGCTGTGGACGGACGGGCCCTACATCTTCGCCCTCCATGGGAAGGGCCTGTCCGCCGAAGAGCTGCTGGAGATTGCCAGGAATGTGACCTGGTGACAGGAAAGGAAGGAATCTGATGAAACGCAATTACATTCCCTTTATCGCGGGCATGAGCACCATGCTGCTGTTGGTAGGGCTGGTGGGGGCCTCCCTGGCGGGGGAGACCAGGCCGCCCGCTGTCCCTCAGAGCGGAACGCTGAACGGACAGGTGGCCTACGGCGAGGCGGGTGTGGCTCTGTTCGGCAAGGAACAGGTACCTGCCGGCGCTGCCTGGACTACGGAGGACGGAGCGCAGATCCCCACTGTGCTGACCTACACTGATGAAAACGGGGAGGACCACTACTTCATCAGCGCCGAGACCGCGGCGGAGGTGCTGGACATGGTCTACGGCGCGGTGTACCGGGAGGACCTGAACTGCATTGATTTCGGCACTGAGGCGGCAGTAGATGCGGAGGGCAATCCCCGTCTAGACGGGAACGGCCAGCCCATCTACTGGACGGGGGCTGAGTTCTTCTCCAGAAGGACCACGCAGAACGAAGACGGCACGGAGCGCATCGTCGCCATCGGCGACCAGAAGGCGGAGATTCAGGTGGGGGACGGCACCTCCGTCATCGTCGGACACGGGCTGGAAGAGGACTCGCCCATCCGGGAGGAACTCATCCAGCGGCAGATGGAGACGCCCACCGTGCCGGAGTATGGCGTCAGCTGCGGGGTGTTCACCGAGGTGGACCCGGCGGTGCTGGATCCAGCCGCCTATCTGGGGCGGTTCGTGGACGGCGTGGCCCTCCAGGGGGCGGATCTGACGTACACCTTCCACTTCATGCCGGAGCTGCCCTATGCCGCCCTGGTGATCGAGAACCAGGGGGACCAGGACATCCTGGTGCGTGTCTTCCGCCCCTGGACCGTGGGCCATATCAACCAGGAGCTGTTCTCCATGGTTCGCATCCCCGCCGGGGAGACGCTGGTCCGGGCTTTCCAGGTCCAGGAAGGGGAGAGCGCCGACCTGCGGAACAAGCTGACGGTGGAAATCACCGGCATCGGCGATGGAGAGGCCCAGGTGCACCTGTCCTCGGAGCAGTACGGCGGCAGTACCCGGAAATAAACCGAACAGCAGCCGCCCGGCGAAAGCCGGGCGGCTGTGGCTTATACTCTGGAGGTCAGCCCGTGCTTTTCCAGGGCCGCCCTGATTTTCTCCAGCCCGGCCTCGGTGGGGTCGCACAACGGCAGGCGCAGGGGGCCCACGTCCCAGCCCAGCAGGTTCAGCGCCGTTTTGACGGGGATGGGGTTCACGTCGCAGAACATGGCGTCGCAGAAGTCCTTCAGATCCAGCTGTAACTTTCCGGCGGCGGCGAAGTCGTTCCGCAGGCACAGCTCCGTCAGCCGGTGCATCTCCGCCGGCAGGACGTTGGCCACTACGGAGATGACGCCCTTGCCGCCCAGCATACAGATGGCCGCTGTCTCGTCATCGTTGCCGGACCAGATGGAGAAGTCCTCCGGGCACAGGTTCCGGGTCTTCTGAATGTTGGAGAAATTGCCCCCCGCCTCCTTGACGCCGTTGATGTTGGGGTGCTTGGCAAGCTCCGCATACGTCTCCGGCGCGATGGTGACGCCGGTGCGGGAGGGTACGTCGTACAGGATCAGCGGCACATCCACGCCGTCGGCGATCACCTGGAAGTGGCGGATGAGCCCGGCTTGGCTGGCCTTGTTGTAGTAGGGCGTCACCAGCAGCAATCCGTCGGCCCCGGCCCGCTCCGCGTCCCGGGACAGGGCCAGGGCGTTCTCTGTGGAGTTGGAGCCGGTGCCGGCGATCACCGGCAGCCGCCCGTCCACGTGGTCCACACAGAACTCGATGGTCCGCATCCGCTCCCGGTAGCTCATGGTGCTGGCCTCGCCGGTGGTGCCGCAGACGATGATGGCGTCGGTGCCGTTTTTCATTTGAAAGTCCAGCAGCTTCCCCAGGGTGGGGAGATCCACGGTCTCTTTGGTAAAGGGCGTGACAATGGCCACACCGGACCCGGTGAAGAGAGGCTTTTTCAATGTACACACGCTCCTTTTCAGCTGGAAATGGGGAATTAGAAATTTTGGTGCCCGGTGGAGCTTGGAAATTTAAAATCGTTCCGCCGGCGGCGGAACACCTCCATTTCAAATTTCCAATTCCTAAATTTGATGCAGGTCTGAGGATAAAAGAGGCGGCCTGCCAACTCCGGCAAGCCGTCTCTTTTGTGGATGTATGAGATGGAATCAGTCCATGTATCCCTTGGCGCACAGCAGCTCCGCCAGGAGTACCGCGCCGCCCGCAGCGCCCCGCAGGGTGTTGTGGGAGAGGCACACGAACTTGTAGTCGTACTGGGTGTCCGGCCGCAGGCGGCCCACGGACACGGCCATGCCGTGCTCCAGGTTCCGGTCCAGCCGGGTCTGGGGCCGGTCAGGCTCCTCAAAGTAGTGGAGGAACTGCTTGGGGGCGGAGGGGAGCTCCAGCTCCTGGGGTACGCCCCGGAAGGCGGCCCAGTCGGCCTTGATCTGCTCTATGGAGGGGGCCTTGCCGTCCGCGAATTTCATAAACACCGCGGCCATGTGACCGTCCTGGCAGGCCACCCGGAAGCACTGGGCGGTGATGGAGGGGCCGTCGGCCCTGACGATCTTCCCGTCCTCCACGCGGCCCCACAGCTTCAACGGCTCCTGCTCGCTCTTCTCCTCCTCGCCGCCGATGTAGGGGATGCAGTTGTCCACCATCTCCGGCCAGCGCTGGAAGGTCTTGCCGGCGCCGGAGATGGCCTGATAGGTGCAGACCAGGATTTTGTCCAGGCCGTACTTCTTCAGGGGGTGCAGGGCCGGGACGTAGCTCTGGAGCGAACAGTTGCTCTTCACGGCGATGAAGCCCCGGCGGGTGCCCAGGCGCTTGCGCTGGGCCTCGATCACCGCCAGATGGTCCGCGTTGATCTCCGGGACTACCATGGGTACATCGTCGGTCCACCGGTGGGCGGAGTTGTTGGAGACGATGGGGCACTCCAGTCTCGCGTATTTCTCCTCCAGGGCCCGGATCTCCTCTTTCTTCATGTCCACGGCGCAGAAGCAGAAATCCACCATGGAGGCCAGCCGCTCCGCGTCCTGCTCCGCGTCCAGGACCACCAGATTTTTGGCCTCCTCCGGCATGGGGACGTCCAGGGCCCAGCGGCCCGCCACCGCCTCGGCGTAAGGTTTGCCGGCGCTGCGTGCGCTGGCGGCGATGGCCGTCAGCTGAAACCAGGGGTGATGCTCCATCAGCGTGATGAAACGCTGGCCCACCATGCCGGTGCCGCCGATGATTCCGACTTTGTACTGTTTCATAGTATGTGCCTCCTGCTCCCATGTTGCGGCGGAAAAACGCGATGCCTTCCGTCGATTTTGGTTGAATATGGCGCCGGAATGTACTATAATGATCCATATTGATGTAGAAAGCCTGTACTTCCAGCACGGACATTTGTACATATATTAGCATACTTCCGCGATTCCGTCAAGGTGCATGGCTTGGGGAGGTTCCATGAAAAAAGGCTTGTTCCTGCTGTCGCTGATTGTGACATTTTACGCCCTGGGTACTGTCAGCGCCTCCGCCGTCACCAATGATACGGTGAAGGTGGGGCTGCGGTACGGCTCCTCCGTCATGTCCTCCGCCAACCTGGAAAACGATGAGGGCAGCGGTTACGAGTTCGGGTACTTCGAGGACGACCGGACCTTCGTGTCCCTGGGTGAGACGGACGAGACCGCCATCACCATGGAGCCGGCAGGCCGGGACGGCATCCAGGTGACCATCACCGGCACAGACCGGGTCCTCTATGAGAGCAGGGAGGACACCCTGGCCGTGATGCCCCAGGGCCGGGACCCCGTCACCTGGTTCCGGGGGAACCGCTATCGGGGCGGGTTCGAGTACACCGTCAGCGGCGGCGGGCTGCAGGTGGTGAACGTGGTGGACCTGGAGGACTATGTGAAGGGCGTTCTGCCCTCTGAAATGCCGGGGAACTGGGAGCTGGAGGCCTTGAAGGCCCAGGCCGTGTGCGCCCGGACCTTTGCCTGCCTCACCACCAAGCACCTGTCCGCCTACGGATTCGACGTGTGCAGCTCCACAGACTGCCAGGCGTACAGCGGCATCGGTGAGGCCACCTCCGCCACGGACCGGGCGGTGGAGGAGACGGAGGGGGAGTGCCTCTATTATGACGGCGAGCTGGCCCAGGCCTACTACCACTCCTCCGACGGCGGCGCCACCGAGGACGCGGAGAACGTCTGGGGCACCGACGTGCCCTATCTCCGGGGAAAGGAAGACCCCTACGAGGCGCAGATCTCCATTCCTGATTACAGGTGGACGGTCACCTATACCTGGGAGGAGCTGACCTGGGTGCTGCAGAACAGCGGCTACGACATCGGGGACGTGGTGGACGCCTATGTATCGGAAGTCACCGATCTGGGCAACGTGTATTCCGTGACCTTTGTGGACAGCCGGGGAAAGACCCTGGTCCGCACGGGGGACGATGCCCGGATGGCCTTTTACAGCACCACCCTGGGCAAGAACGTCCCCAGCCTGCGGTTCACCATCACCGGCGGCACCGGGGGCGGCAGCAGCTACGCGGTGAACAGCGCCTCCGGCACCCTGTCGGCTCTGGACGGTGCGTCCGTCATCTCCGGCAGCGGCACCGTCAGCCGCCTGGAGGGGGAGGACCACGCCGCCATCTCCGCCTCCGGAACGGCGGACCTCACCGGCGGCAGCTCCGGCGGGCGGGGCTCCGCCTCCCGGGGCGGCATCACCATCACCGGCACCGGAAACGGCCATAACGTGGGCATGAGCCAGTACGGCGCCAGGGCCATGGCGGAGCAGGGCCACGACTACATCGACATTTTGGAATTTTATTTCACCGGCATCCGTGTCCGGTAACGAGAAGGAAGCAACATGAAGACCAGTGATTTTTACTACGACCTGCCCCAGGAGCTGATCGCCCAGACCCCCATTGAGAAGCGGGACACCTCCCGCCTGATGACCCTGGATCGGGTGAGCGGCGCCACGGGACACCACCATTTCTACGACCTGCCGGACTACCTGAACCCCGGCGACTGCCTGATTTTGAACAACTCCCGGGTGCTGCCCGCCCGTCTGGTGGGACAGCGGCTGCCCGGCGGCGGCATCTGCGAGGTGCTGCTGCTGAACGACAGGGGAGACAAGGTGTGGGAGTGTCTGGTCCGCCCGGGCCGGAAGCTCCGCAAGGGCACCAGACTGTCCTTCGGCAACGGGGAGCTGACCGCCGAGATCGTGGAGCAGCTGGAGGAGGGCGGCCGCCTGATCCGCTTCGACTACGAGGGCATCTTTCTGGAGACGCTGGAGCGGCTGGGCAAGATGCCCCTGCCCCCCTACATCAAGGAGGAGCTCCAGGACCAGGAGCGGTATCAGACCGTGTACTCCAAGGTCCTGGGCAGCGCCGCCGCCCCCACGGCGGGGCTCCACTTCACCCCGGAGCTGCTGGAGAAGATCCGGGCCAAGGGCGTAAAGATCGGGTATGTGACGCTCCATGTGGGCCTGGGCACCTTCCGGCCCGTGAAAGAGGACACCATTGAGGACCACCCCATGCACAGCGAGTATTGCACCATCCCCCAGGAGACGGCGGACCTCATCAACGAGACCCGGGCAAACGGGGGCCGGTGCATCTGCGTTGGCACCACCTCCTGTCGGACATTGGAGTCCTGGGCCGCCGAGGACGGACACATGGAGGCCAAGTCCGGCTGGACGGACATCTATATCTACCCCGGCTACCGATTCAAGGTGATGGACGGCCTGGTGACCAACTTCCACCTGCCGGAGAGCACCCTCATCATGCTGGTGTCCGCTTTCGCCGGGCGGGAGCACGTGCTGGCCGCCTATGAGGAGGCGGTGCGGGAGAAATACCGCTTCTTCTCCTTTGGCGACGCCATGTTCATCAGCTGATATTGCCGCGCCCGGCGGACCTGCCGGGCGCTTTTTCAGAGGAGGAGTCCCATGCTGGAGCTTCTGCACATTGAGAATATCGCGGTCATCCAGGAGGCGGACATCCAATTCCGCCCCGGCTTCAACGCCCTTACCGGCGAGACCGGCGCCGGCAAGTCCATTGTCATCGACGCCATGGGCGCGGTACTGGGCGGGCGCACCTCCCGAGACCTGGTCCGCACCGGCGCGGACCGGGCCTTTGTCAGCGCCGAATTTTCCCAGGTGCCCGGTGATCTGGCCGGGTTGGCGGAGACCGGAGCTGCCCCGGACGAGGACGGCCACCTGCTGCTCCAGCGGGAGCTGACGGGGGACGGCAAGAACCTCTGCCGGGTCAACGGCCGCCCTGTCACCGTGGCCCAGCTGCGCAGGATCGGAGAAGAGCTGCTGAACATCCACGGCCAGCACGACGGCCAGCAGCTGCTGGACGAGGAGCAGCACCTGAGCTATCTGGACCGCTTTGGCCGGACGGAGGCACCCCTGGGGCGGTATCAGACGGCCTATGAAGCCATGGCCGACTTACAGGCGAAGATTCGGGCCCTCCAGATGGACGAGGCGGAGAAGGCCCGGCGGATGGACAGCCTCCGCTTTCAGATCGACGAGCTGGAGCGGGCCCAGCTGGTGCCCGGCGAGGAGGAGAGCCTCACAGAGCGGCGGGACCTGCTGCGGAACGGGGAGAAGTACCTCTCCGCCCTGTCGGGGGCGGACTACTGCCTGAACGGTGGGGAGGAGGGAGGCGGCGCCGTCTCCGCCCTCCGGGACGCGGAGGAGGCCCTTGCCGGTGTCCGCACGCTCTCCGGAGACATGGGGGAGCTGTACCAGCGCCTGGAACAGCTGCGGTGTGAAGCCTATGACCTTGCCGAGATCATTCGGGACAAGCGGGAGGCGTTCGACTTCTCCCCGGCGGAGCTGGACGCGGTGGAGAGCCGGTCTGACCTGCTGTACCGGCTGAAAAAGAAGTACGGCGCCACGGTGGAGGAGATGCTGGCCTACCTGGACAAGTGCCGCCGGGAGCTGGACGATATGGAGACGGCGGACGACACCCTGGCCCGGCTGGAACAGCAGCTGGAGAAGGCCCGGAAGGCCGTCCTGGCAGCGGGGGCGGAGCTGACCGCCGCCCGGAAAGAGGCCGCCGCCGTCCTGGAGCAGCGCATCCAGTCCGAGCTCCGGGACCTGGACATGCACAAGGTCCGGTTCGCCATCGACTTCGGGGAGAAGGAGCCGGGCCCCGACGGCTGTGACGCCGTCCGGTTTCTGATGTCTGCCAACGCCGGGGAGGACTTGAAGCCCATCGCCCGGATCGCCTCCGGCGGTGAGCTGGCCCGGATCATGCTGGCTCTGAAAAATGTGCTGGCGGAGCAGGAGTCCATCGGCACGCTGGTGTTCGACGAGGTGGACACCGGCGTCTCCGGCCGTGCGGCCCAGAAGGTGGCGGAGAAGCTGGCCCAGGTCAGCCGCCGCAAGCAGGTGCTGTGCGTGACCCACCTCCCGCAGCTGGCCGCCATGGCGGACACCCACTTCTCCGTGGAGAAGGGGGAGCGAGACGGTCGCACCTATACCCGTGTGGTGCTGCTGGACCGGGAGCAGCGGAAGGCGGAGCTGGCCCGGATCACCGGCGGCAGCCGCGTGACAGAGGCCCTGCTGGCAAGCGCCGGAGAGCTGCTGGACCAGGCGGAGCGCTATCGGAGCGAATTAGGAATGAGGAATCATGCGGAATGAGCAATTTCTGGGTCCGGCAAAGCCGGACCCATTCCAATTGTTCCGCCTGCAGCAGAACACATGAATTCCGAACTCCCAACTGACCAAACGTCCCTCTTTCGCATACAATGGCGGGAAGAGGAGGGGAGCCCATGCGCTTTTTTGCAGACTACGACCGCAGTGCCGCCGTGCTGTATGCCCACCAGTGGGCCTATGGCCGGAACCCGGCCTTTTACGACTACGAGAACGTGGGGGGAGACTGCACCAACTTCGCGTCTCAGTGTGTGTTCGCCGGCAGCGGTGTGATGAACTTCACCCCGGATTTCGGCTGGTACTACATCGACGCCAACCAGAAGTCCCCCTCCTGGACCGGGGTGCCCTATTTCTGGAATTTCATGACCAGGCAGGCGCCCTCCGTAGGGCCGGTGGCCCAGCCCTGCGCCCTGGAGGACCTGCAGCCCGGGGACCTGGTGCAGCTGAGCTTCAACGGCCAGGAGTTCCAGCATACGCCGGTGGTGGTGCGGGTGACGGCGCCCATCACCCTGGAGACGGTACTGATCGCCGCCCACAGCTACGACGCCGACAACCGGCCCCTGTCCACCTACACGTTCCAGGACATCCGGTTTCTGCACGTACTGGGCACCATCCGGCCTTAGGCAATCGTTTGCGCAAAATGAACAGGGAAAACCGGCTGGGAGGGAGCGCCTCTCAGCCGGTTTCCTTTTGCTTTTTCCTTGATTTTTTCACGTGTGACAAGGGATTTGCCTTTGCAGCTATCCGCAGGGATTCGTTGTCGATGTGGGTGTAGATTTCCGTGGTGTTCAAATGGTCGTGGCCCAGCACCTCCTGGACGGCCCGGACGTCCACGCCGTTCTGCAGCATCAGCGTGGCGGCGGTGTGCCGCAGCTTGTGGGAGCTGTACTCCGCCGGGTCGATGCCCGCCTGACCCAGCCGCTTTTTCACCATGGCGTGGACCGTGGAGCGGCTGATCCGCTCGTTCTGAGAGGAGAGGAAGAGGGCGTTTGCGTCCCGGCCGGTGATGGGCCGCCGCACTGCCAGATATTTGGCGATGGCGTCCTGGCAGGCGTCGTTCAGGTAGATGATCCGGACCTTGTTGCCCTTGCCAAGAACCCGCAGGGCATCTTCCTGGATGTCGGAGAGGTTCAGACCCACCAGTTCGCTGATCCGCAGCCCGCAGTTGAGGAACAACGTCAGGATACAGTAATCCCGCTCCTGATTTTTGCCGTCCACGGAGTCCAAGAGCTGGATGCTCTCGTCCAAGGTCAGGTATTTAGGCAGGGTTTTCTTCAATTTCGGAGAATCCATATCTTTGACAGGATTTTCACGAAGTAAGTGCATCTTATTGGTGAGGTAGTTGTAAAACGACCGGATCGTGGCGATCTTCCGGGCCCGGGACGCGGCGTTCAGGCCGTAGCCAGAATTCCGGCTGTTCTGGTGCTGGACCCGGTCCCGGCTGAGGTACGTCATGTAGCCGTAAATGTCCGTCAGGGTCACGGAGGCCACGAAGGCCAGATCCACGTCCGTAATGTCGATCTCATCCAGAGACCGGTCACACAGGGACGGGTCCCGGGTCTGCTTGAGATAGCGGAAGAAATTCCGCAGATCCAGAAAGTATTCGTCCACGGTCCGCTTGGAGTGGGCTTTGATGGTCTCGTGGTACGAGAGAAAGTCCCGCAGAATCTGCGGCGCTTCGGTGCGGTAATCAGCCATAACGATGTCAACTTGCGGGCAGATACTCCGCGCAGCCGCCGGAGCGGCTGCTGGGGGGTTAGGTCGTGCCGGGGGCCTGAAACGGGCCCCGGAGCGGTTTGGCTCTCCCCTAAATTGAACAAAATTTTTATTTTGTTCAATTTCCTGTCTCCCCGCAAAACCTCCTTCCCTGACAGGTCTTTTGAAAATTTCCCGGCCGGACCGCAGCCGCAGCGCCGGCGGCACACGCCGGAACGCGCGGCGCATCTCCGGACCGGACATAAAAACCGCCGCTTTCGGCAAAGCTAGTCCCAAATCCATGGAGATGGGATGATGTGTATGAGTTTGATTCCCTGTACCAGCCAATGTGTGTATCAGCAGGACGGCGTCTGCACGCTGGACAGCGCCGCCGCGGCGGGCCTCCCCGCCCTGGGCGGCGCCTGCGTCCACTTCATTCCGACGGACGAAGGGCGGCTCGGATCGCCTCACCGATATTCCGCACCGGGATCAGACGAAGCCCCGCAGGCGCGGCCAGCTCCCCGGTCCGGCGGGACGGAATCAGGCACTGGGTAAAGCCCAGCCGCCGGACCTCGCTGACCCGCTGGCCCAGCTGGCTGACGGACCGCAGCTCTCCGGTGAGGCCCACCTCCCCGATGGCCACCAAATCCGCCGGCACCGGCCGGTCCAGATAGCTGGAGGCCAGGGCGATCACCGCCGCCAGATCCGCGGCGGGCTCGTCCAGGCTCAAGCCGCCGATGATGTTCAGGTACGCGTCGCAGGCGGAGACCTTCAGGCCGCCCCGCTTCTCCAGCACCGCCAGCAGCATGGCGAAGCGGTTGTAGTCAAAGCCGTTGCTGGTGCGGCGGGGGTTGCCCGCCGGAGACGACACCGCCAGCGCCTGAATCTCCGCCAGCACCGGCCTTGCCCCCTCCATCACACAGGTGACGCAGGTCCCGGGGGCGTCCTCCGGCCGACCGGACAGCAGCATCTCCGACGGGTTCTCCACCTCCACGAGGCCGCTGTCCCGCATCTCGAAGACGCCGATCTCATTGGTGGCGCCGAAGCGGTTCTTGGCCGCCCGCAGGATGCGGTAGGCGGTGTGCTGGTCTCCCTCAAAGTACAGCACGCAGTCCACCATGTGCTCCAGAACCTTGGGGCCGGCGATGGACCCCTCCTTGTTCACATGGCCGATGACGAACACCGTGATCCCCTGCCCCTTGGCCAGCTGCATCAGGGCCATGGTGCAGTCCTTCACTTGGCTGACGCTGCCCGCCGGGGACTCCAGCGCGTCATTGTACAGGGTCTGGATGGAGTCCACGATCAGCACGTCCGGCGCCTCCGCCGCCACGGACTCCAACAGGTCCCCCAGGCTGGTCTCGGAGATCACGAACAGCCGTTCGCTCTGCACGTCCAGCCGCTTGGCCCGGAGCTTCAGCTGGTGCTCCGACTCCTCGCCGGATACATACAGGACCTTATTCTCCCGGCAGAGGCTCTCGCAGATCTGAAGCATCAGCGTGGACTTGCCGATTCCCGGCGCGCCGCCCACCAGCACCAGCGAGCCCTTGACGGCACCGCCGCCCAGGACCCGGTCCAGCTCTCCCATGCCAGTGGAGAACCGGATTTCCGCATCCGCCTCCAGCTCCGTCACCGGCCGGGCCCTGTGGACGCTCCCCCCTCCTGCCGGGCGGGAGGCCCCCTTCCCTGCCGCCCGGGCGGCCTGGGGCTGCTCCACGATGGTATTCCACGCCCCGCAGGCCGGGCACTTCCCCGCCCACTTGGGCGTCTCATTGCCGCACTCCGTGCAGTAGAACAGAGTCTTTGGCTTCATTGCAACCTCCCATAGAAAGAGAAAGGAACAGACTGTCTGATCTTTTCTCTTTCAACGCTTATCTGAATTCAGCACGCCCGCCGCGATGGCCGCCGCCAGCTTTGTCTGGTAGGCCGGGTCCTTCAGCTGTTCTGTCTCCGCGGCGTTGGAGAGAAATCCGCACTCCACCAGCACGCCGGGGGCGGTGATCTCCTTCATCAGGTACACCGAGGACGGCACCTGGGCGGCCTTCTTCTCATGTCCGGCGTTGACGGCGCCGTTCAGGGACTCCTGAATGGACGACGCCAGTTCCTCCGCCCCCTCCTGGCGGTTCCAGAACACCTGGGCCCCCCGGGTGGAGGGCGACGACGGCAGGCTGTTCTGGTGGATGCTCAACAGCACCGCGCCGGGCAGCTCATTCACCAGAGCCACCCGGTTGTGGAGGTCGGAGACCTTCTTCTCCCGCAGAGTGGCGCTGCCGGGGTCGTAAATGGCGGCGTCCCCCTCCCGGGTGACGGTGGTGGGCACCCCCGCAAAGGTCAGCAGGTCCCGGACCCGCCGGGCGATGGCGAGGTTCAGGCCGCTCTCCACCGTGCCGTCGGCGGCCACAGCGCCGCCGTCCTCCCCGCCGTGGCCGGCGTCCACCACCACAACGGGAGACGCGCCCTCCTCCCCCGGGGCGAACGCCGCCGTGAAGGCGGCGTTCCCATGCCACAGCACGGCGGAGAGCCCGGCGACAAAACAACACAGCAGCACAACATACGCCACATGGCGCTTTCGGATCAGAATAATCACAGGCGGCACCCCCTGGGGAAAGCCTATTCCCGCCTGCTTATCCCATATTCCCGATTATAGCGGCTCGGACGGCGGAAATCAAGGGCAGGCTCCTCCCGGACCATCTCCGCATAGGATGGCATGGGCGCATGGTTCCCATGCGCACCCTACCCCAGAAGGAGGCATCCATGCAGATGGAGAAACCCAACACCAATACGCCGCCCACGCCGTCCGTGCCTTCCATGCCGCCGTCCGGCTCCTGCCAGCCGAACCAGGGCACTCTGCCCGGCACCTGTGCACCCATGGTGTTTCCCTTTGTAGCCATGCAGGAGGAGAACCCTGTCCGGTACAGCCGGATGGAGGCCCTGCAAACCGGCACCCTGTTCCCGGGGCTTGACCTGCCTTTCAAGGCGGCCATCCAGGCCAAGACGAAAATGGCCAACACCGCCCTGGTGGAGCTGATGGCCCTGGACTTTGCCATTGACGAGCTGGGCCTGTATCTCACCACCCACGCCCAGGATCAGGAGGCGCTGCAGCTGTACTGGTCCTATATCAAGCTGGCGAAAGAGGGCCGTGAGAAGTACCAGAAGATGTACGGCCCCCTGCTGCAGACGGACCTGACGCCGGAGGACGGCTTCGCCTGGCTGAAGGACCCGTGGCCCTGGGAGGAAGGAGGCAATGACTGATGTTCATTTATGAGAAGAAGCTCCAGTACCCGGTGAAGATCAAGAACACCAATCCCAAGCTGGCCTCCGTCATCATCTCCCAGTACGGCGGGCCCGACGGTGAGCTGGGCGCGTCCCTGCGCTACCTGAGCCAGCGGTACTCCATGCCCTATGCGGAGCTGAAGGGCCTGCTGACCGACATCGGCACTGAGGAGCTGGGCCATTTGGAGATGATCGGCGCCATCGTCCACCAGCTGACCAGGGACCTCACCGAGGAGCAGATCCGGACCGCGGGCTTTGACACGTATTTTGTGGACCGGACCGCCGGCGTGTACCCCACCGCCGCCTCCGGCTTCCCTTACAGCGCCGCCAGCATGGCGGTGAAGGGCGACCTGATCGCCGACCTGACGGAGGATCTGGCCGCCGAGCAGAAGGCCCGTGTCACCTACGACAACATCCTGCGCCTCTCCGACGATCCGGACGTCAACGACGTCATCAAGTTCCTCCGGGCCCGGGAGATCGTCCACTTCCAGCGCTTCGGCGAGGGACTGCGGCTGGCCAAGGACAAGATGAACGAGAAGAATCTCTACTTTGTGAACCCGTCCTTTGACAAGTGACCCACTGAATGGAAAGCGCCCGCCCCGATCTCCCGGGGCGGGCGCTTTTTGCGGGGACTCAGTCCCCGTTCTTCATCAGGTCTTCCACCAGGGGCATGAGCCGGGCCTGGTCTTCCTTCCGGTCGGCAAAGAGCTCCATGGTATCGCCCTGCTCCTCGATGAGGCGGCCGATGGCGATATACCGGGACATGGAGGATTTCAAATTAAAAATGTCTCCCTCCGGGCTCTTCAGGTACACGTCGCCGCCGCACTGGCTGACGGCGTCCAGGAACTCCTGCACGTCCGCTTCGGAACGCAGTCGCATGGGAAACACATCCTTTCTGTATCAGACTCCCAGCCTTCCCGGCTGGTGCTTAACAAAGATACCACGCGGAGCCGCCGGTGTCTATGGCCGAACTGGATAATGTTTCGGAGTGACTCGCTCCAGAATATTGATGAACTGCACAAAAAAACAATTATTTTTTATGCAGTTAATACAATTTCAAAAATTGCAGCCCGCAGCGTCATGAAATACCGTTGCGCGGTCATAAAGAAAGAAATTCATGCTTACGGTCTGCCCGTTTATCTGGAAAAGATGCTCTCTCTGGCCGCGGCGGCACATGCCCTGGTGTTCATAAAAGCCGTAGTTGCAGCTGGTATCTGTAAACAGGTAGAATTCATCCAATCCCTGCTGCTTCAAATAGGCAAGCGCGGAATGAAACAGCTTTTTGCCGATGCCCTTTCCCTGACAGGATGAACGGACAGCAAACAGAGCCAATTCCGCCGGATAGGTCTTTTTGCAGCCGCGCAGCAATTGCTCATCGATCTCATTGACGTTTTGGAAGATTTGAGAGACTGCCCTTCCCTCTTTGGACGCATACAGCTTCACAATGGACAGGATTTGCTGAAATCTGGCAGAGAGGGCGCATCTGTGATCCTTGATGTTCTTTACCAAAATGATCCCTGCCGCAGTTCCGTCAAGTACGGCCACCTGTGAAAAGGTGTAATTTGTCAGGCAACTGCGCAGAAAAACCTCCGCCAGCCTGGAAGCCGTTTCGGGACTGCTGAACTCATCATAGTGCCACGTGCTTCGGATGATTTCCTTTAAGGGCTGAAAGTCCTGTTTCTGATATTCTCTGATTTGCATCTCCATGATATTCCCCCTGGTATTGGTCTCGGATACCCCGTATAATAGTCCTTACAGCAGCTGTAATGTCAATACCGGAAAAGGAGCTATTTTGTGATGAGGCAAAACACTGTAAAAATGACCACCGCCCAGTTTGCGGAACTGCACGGTGTCAATCGGAGAACGCTGCATTATTATGACGACATCGGCCTGTTTTCCCCCTGCCAAAAGGGGGAAAACGGTTACCGCTATTACGACGCATCACAGAGCATTGTTTTTGAGTATATCCGTATGCTGAAAGAGTTGAATATGAGCATCGCGGAAATTGCGGACTACTGTAAGCATCCTGCTCCGGAAAAGTTTTTGCAGATCGCAGATCGGAAAGAGGCGGAAATCGATCTGGAGATACGAAGGCTGAAGCGCGCGCGGAACATACTGAAGACCAAAAAAGCGCAGGTGCGTCTTTGCGAGGGCCTGCCGGATGAGGAAATCAGGGTCGAGGCGTGCGGCGCGGTCAAAATTTCTGTTTTGCCGTATGATTTTTCCGGAGACGATTTATCCCGGCTTTTTACCGATTTGAAAAGTCAATGGGGCATTGAGCAGATACGCATGGGAATCGGGAGCTTCCTCTCCCTGGACAAAGTCACCGCCGGGTCCTTTGAAACATACGACGGGCTGTTTACCTATTCGTCCGGCAGCGCATCCGGTCCGCATACGTTCGTCAGGCCGGCGGGGCGGTATCTTTGCGGCTATCAGAAGGGACCTTGGGACAAGGCGCCCGCCATGTACCAAAAAATGATCGACTATGCCCGCCGGCAGCATCTGACACTGACGGGCTTTGCCTACGAGCTTGGATTGAACGAATTTGCGATCTCCAGCCCGGAGGAATACGTCACAAAATTCATGATCCAGATCGATGACCCCTGCTGACAGTACGCCCGCCGGGCACGCATCGCAGCGCAGCCTGCACACAAGCCGAAAGAGCGGGGGCGTGAGCCCCCGCTTCCCTGTTTATTCCGCTTCTTTTGCCGCCTCGTCCCGGCCCAGCAGGGCCAGGATTTCCGCCTTGTCGCCGGGGACCTCGTCCACCAGCACCCGGTACTGCTCCTCGCTGAGAACCGGCACCCCCAGCTCCTGGGCCTTGCGGAGCTTGCTGCCCGCGGCCTCTCCGGCCACCACGGCGCCGGTCTTTTTGGACACGGACCCGGACACCTTGGCCCCCAAAGCCTCCAGCTTCTCCCCGGCCTCCTTGCGGGAGGCGGACTCCAGCTCGCCGGTCAGGACGAAGGTCAATCCCGCCAGCAGGTCCCCGGTGGGCTGGGCGGTGCTCTCCATATTCACCCCCGTCTCTTTCAGGCGGCGGATCAGGTCCTTCGCCTGGTCGCCCCGGAAGTAGTCCGCGATGCACCGGGCGGTGATGCCGCCCACGTCGGGAATCTCCGTCAGCGCCTCCTCTGTGGCGGCCATCAGCGCGTCCATGGAGCCGAAGTGGGCGGCGATGGTCTTGGCGGCCTTCTCCCCCACCTGCCGGATGCCCAGGCCGTACAGCAGGCGGCTCAGGTCGTTGGCCTTGGAGTTCTCAATGGCCCGGATCAGGTTCTCCGCGGACTTCTCCCCCATCCGGTCCAGCTTGGCCACGTCCGCGGCGTGGAGGCTGTACAGGTCCGCGGCGTTGGAGATCAGCCCGGAGTCGATCAGCTGCTGGATCACCGCCGGACCGCAGCCGTCGATGTCCATGGCGTCCCGGCTGGCGAAGTGGGTGAGGTTCCGCAGCAGCTGGGCCGGGCACTCCGCGCCGGTGCAGCGCAGGGCCGCGCCGTCCTCGTCCCGGACCACCGGGGCGCCGCACACCGGGCAGGCGTCCGGCAGCGTGTAGGGCACCGTGCCCTCCGGGCGTTTGTCGAAGTCCACGCTCAAAATCTCCGGGATGATCTCCCCCGCCTTCTGCACCAGCACAGTGTCCCCCACGCGGATGTCCTTCTCGGTGATGAAGTCCTGGTTGTGGAGGGTGGCGTTGGTGACGGTGGTGCCCGCCAGCCGCACCGGGGACAGCACCGCCTTGGGCGTCAGCACGCCGGTGCGGCCCACCTGCACCACGATGTCCTGGACCACGGAGAACTTCTTCTCCGGCGGGTACTTGAAGGCCACCGCCCACTTGGGGAACTTGGCGGTGGAGCCCAGCCGCTCCCGGTCCGCCAGGTGGTCGCTCTTGATGACCGCCCCGTCGATGTCGAAGGGGTAGTCCATCCGCTCCTCGTTGATCCGGTCGATCTCCGCCTGAATCTCCGCCGGGTCGGAGAGGGTCTTGTGGGGGATCACCTTGAAGTGCTGGGAGGCCATGTAGTCCAGGGTCTCCGAGTGGTTCTGGAAGGTCTTGCCCTCCGCCAGCTGGAGGTTGAACACCTGGATATCCAACTTCCGCTCCGCGCAGATCTTGGGGTCCAGCTGCCGCAGGGACCCGGCGGCGGCGTTCCGGGGATTGGCCATGAGGGGCTTGCCCTCCAGCTCCCGGCGGGCATTGATCTCCGCGAACACCGCCCGGGACATATAGACCTCGCCCCGGACGATGAGCCGGGGCAGCTTCTCCGGCAGCTGCATGGGGATGGCGCGGATGGTCTTGAGGTTCTCCGTCACGTCCTCCCCCACCCGGCCGTCGCCCCGGGTGGCGCCCCGGACGAACACGCCGTCCCGATACTCCAGGGCCACGGACAGGCCGTCCACCTTGGGCTCCACGGAGTAGGCGGCGCCGTCCCCCAGGGCCTCCCGCATCCGATCCAGGAACTCCGAGACCTCCTCTGCGTTGAACACATCCTGGAGGCTCTCCAGGGGTACCGGGTGCTCGTAGGTCTCAAAGCCCTCCAGGATCTTGTCGCCCACCCGCTGGGTGGGGGAGTCCGGGGTGATCTCCTCCGGGTGCTCCGCCTCCAGCTCCTCCAGGCGCCGGTTCAGCCGGTCGTACTCGTAGTCCGGGATCACCGGCGCGTCCAGAACATAGTACAGATAGCTCTGCTGGTTCAAAAAGTCCCGCAGCTGCTTCATTTCCTCGCGGTAGTCCATAGGGTGTGCTCCCTTCTCAGCTGTTGTTCAGAATGTAGTCTTTCAGATCCTCCTCGTACGTATCCGGATCTGTGGAGAAATAAGTGTAGGTGTCCGGCACCGTGCCCACGATCACCGTCTCCGCCACGATGAAGGAATTGGACACCTTGGTGGCGGTGCGGAACCCCGGCAGCAGAACGCTGACGGAGACATCCACCGTCAGGATGATCTGATGCTTGGTCTGGTTGATGCCGGCGGAGGTGAAGGCGTTGCGGAAGTTCGCCTCCGACGACCCCACGGACTCCATCCGCACGGTGATGCGGGGCCCCCGTCCCGCCAGCAGCGTCGAACCCGTCAGGCTGCCGATGGGGATGGACAGGTCCCCGGTGGGCACCTGGCTGATGCGGGTCAGGACCGTGTCCAGAATCTCCGCCTGCAGGTGGTTGAAGGCCGCCATGTTGCTCTGCACAGCGGTGATGTGGCCCTCCGTGTCCTTCTCAAAGGACACCAGGCCGTCGTACTGCAGCTCGCCCTTCTCGATGGCCTCATACACGGCCTCGCTGACGATGCGGGTAACGGTGTTGGACACCCGGGTGGTGGCCATGCTCTCCAGCAGAGGCCGCATCTGGGTGGCGGCGATGAAGAGCACCGTCAGCGCCAGAGCCATCAGCAGAAACGCCAGGGCCCGCAGCACCCGCCGGCGGTCCATCCGCCGGCGGTAGAAGTAAAATCCGCGCCAGATCATGGCCATCACGCCCCCTTCCCGCCATTGTATGCGGGGGCGGCCTGGCCTTATTTCAGAGCGTTCACCAGATCCTTGAAGACCCGGCCCCGCTCCATGAAGTTGGCGAACCGGTCAAAGGAGGTGCTGGCCGGGGACAGCAGCACCACATCCCCCGGCCGCGCCGTCTCACGGGCCAGCGCCACGGCGGACTGGTAGCTGTCCACCTCCGTGATGGGCAGGCCGGTGAAGTTGGCGGCCTTCTCCACGGCGGCCCGGATCACCCCGGCGGTTGCGCCGCAGAGGATCAGGGCCTTCACATGCTCGTTGATCTCCGGACCGATGGCGTCATAGGAGATGCCCTTGTCCTTGCCCCCGGCGATCAAAAGGACCTTTTCCGGAAAGGACCGGAGCCCGGCGATGGTGCGGCTGGGGCTGGAGGCGATGGAGTCGTTGTACCACCGGACGCCGTCCAGCTCCCGGACCAGCTCGATCCGGTGCTCCACGCCGCCGAAGGTGCAGGCGAAGGCCCGGATGGCCTCGTCTGGGACCATCCCGTCCACGGCGGCGACGGCGGCCATGTAGTTCTCGATGTTGTGGACGCCGGGGAGCTTGATGTCGGCGGTGTCCAGCACCACCCGCTCGCCCTGCGGCCCCCGGCAGACAATGGAGGTGCCCCGGAGGAACACGCCGTCCGCCACCTCCTTCCGGCGGGAGAACCACCGCACCCGGCCCGGGGCCTTTTCGGCGCAGCGGACCGTGGTCTCGTTGTCGGCATTAAAGACGGCAATATCCCGGACTGTCTGGTGTGTAAAGATATTTTCCTTGGCAGCGATATACTCCCCGTAGCTCTTGTGGACGTCCAGGTGGTTGGGAGACAGGTTGGTCATAACGGCGATGCGGGGGCTCCGGTCCATGGTCATCAGCTGGAAGGAGCTGAGCTCCAGCACCGCCAGATCCGTTGGCGCGATGTCCGGCGTGTCGCACAGCAGCGGGCGGCCGATGTTGCCCCCCAGGTGGACGGTGCGCCCGGCGGCCTCCAGGAGCTTTGCGATGATCGTGGTGGTCGTGGTCTTGCCGTCGGACCCGGTGACGGCGATCATCTCGCAGGGGCAGACCTGAAAAAAGACCTCCATCTCGCTGGTGAGGGCGCTGCCCCGCGCCACCGCCGCCGCCAGCTCCGGCACGTCGGGCCGCAGGCCGGGGGTCCGGAAGATCACGTCCTCCGTCAGGTCCTTCAGGTAGTCCTCCCCCAGCTGCAGGCGGCAGCCGTGCTGCTCCAGCTCGTCCCCCAGGGGCCCCAGGGCCTCCCGGGATTTTTTGTCGCAGGCGGTGACGGGAATGCCCCGCTCCAGCAGCAGCCGGATCAGGGGCCGGTTGCTGACGCCGATGCCGATGACGGCCACGGACTTGTTCCGCAGAGAGTCCAGATATTCCTCAAACTTCATGGGTACGCTCCTAACGCCGCGCTGGGCGGCAGAGATTGACAGACAAGGAAATTATACCGCAGATCGGAAAAAAATACAACCACGCCCCTCCCCTTCCCAGACTTTTTCTCCCAGGGCTGCGGGGCCATGAAGCCGGGACCTAACTGCGTCTGCGGGCCATCCGGTATTTTCAGCGGAAGGCCCTGGCGGCTTCCGCCGATGTGGAGGCCGCATTGCGGCCAGGCGTTGACAATCCCGCCGGATTCCGGTAAAATAGACGGGCGAGTAAGACAGACAGTCGCGCGGCCAGGCCGAAAGGCCGGTCGTGAGGAAAGTCCGGGCTCCACAGGGCAAGGATAACGGGTAACGCCCGCCGAAGGCGACTTCAGGAAAAGTGCAACAGAGATATACCGCCGACAGAGTTACTCTGTATCGGTCAGGGAACCAGCGACGGCTGAACGCGATGCCCCGCGGAGCGGGGCGAGGGAAACTTCCCCGAACAGCGCAATCGCTTCCGCGCGGAACGGCGCAGGGGTGTTGTGTGAAGAGGGGCGAAGGGTCCCTCTTCCTAATTGCAATCAGCCCGCCGCAGCGGCCGCTCCCGCGGGGAGCGGCAAGCCACCCTTACCGACAGAGAGTAGCTCTGTCGGTAAGGGTGGAAAGGCGAGGTAAGAGCTCACCCATCGGCTGGAGACTGTCCGATGCTGTAAACTCTATCCGGAGCAACACCGGTATGGGAGCAGGGGGTCCGACCCCCAAGGCTGGCCCGGCCGCTCCCGGGGTGGCTGGAGCGTACCGGCGACGGTACGTCGAGATAGATGACTGTTTGATACAGAACCCGGCTTACAGTCTTGCTCGTACAAGAAGAGGTCCTGGCGAAAGCCAGGGCCTCTTTTTGTACCGATTGATGCCGGTACTGCCGCGCGGTGTACTGGTCGATGCAGCGGAGGACCCGCTCCCGGCTGTGAAAGGCCAGATGCTGGCTCCCCGCCTCCGGGCGGAAGGAGACCCCACCCGCCGCTCTCAGAGGGGGATGTTTTGATCTCCGTGGACCGCCTCCTCTCACTGCTCCCAAATGCACATCAGATTTTCCCGGACCTCCTCCGGCACCGCGTCCGGCCAAGAAACCGCCTGCACTTCCCCGTCCAGCATGTCATAGACGGTGTACGGCTTCTCCGGCCAGCGGGTGCGGACGGCCACCTCCAGCGCTCCGTCCCCATCCACGTCCAGCGCCTCGGCGTTGATGCAGTCCTCCACTTCCAGGATTGCCCGGGTGTTGATGCCGGTGGGGTCCGGCTCCTCCGGATGATAGGGCCAAAACCGGACGTCACATAAAAACACCAGATTTTCGGACTCTGCGTAGGGGTCCGGGTAATACCCGTCCCGGAGATACTGGACGCTGGTATCGCCGAAGAGAAGCGGCACGCTGCCGGAATCCCCCTCATAGGTGACATCCATGACACCTCCCAGAACGGTGACGCCGGTGTCCTCACAGGCAGACACCGTACCAGTGCGGGTCAGCCGGTTCCATTGAAAGTCCATCTGATAGGAAATGGTATCTCCCCGCTCGTCCCGCAGCGTGAGGGCATCAAAGTCCACATCCTCCCCGCACTTCAGCCGGATCAGGTGTCCACGGTCCTCCACATAGACACAGTTCCTGCCATTCACAGTCTCTTTCAGAACGATGCTGTAATACCCCTCCTCCGTCACCACGATCTGCGTATACGCCACCACGGCTGCAGTTACGGCCAGCAGCACCAGCACCGCCGCCAGCCGCTGCCAGGAGCGCCGCCGCTCCTGCCGCACGCTGTCACGGGAGATATCCAACAAGCTCTGCATGGTCTCCTCCGCTCCTTTCGCCGCCTGCCTCCGGCAGGCCATCAGCTCCTCCACCGTCAAGTCCAGGGCTGCCGCCAGGGGCTCCAGCAGCGTCACATCCGGGTAGCTCAGTCCCCGCTCCCACTTGCTGACGGCCTTGTCCGTCACATGCAGCCGCGCCGCCAGATCCCGCTGGGTCAGGCCCAGATTTTTCCGCTCGCTGCCGATGAAATCGCCCAGCCGCTCCTTGTTCACGTGTATCACCTCGCCCTCAGTCTACCCTATGGGTCCGATTTTGGCAACCGACCAGCGGTAGAGACGTCCCGCAGGTACTTCCGGATGTCGCTGTAATCCTTGGGCGCGGCCTGTTCCAGGGCCTGCCGGGAGATCGCCCCATCCCCCTGCCGCCGCGCCGCCGCCTCTTGGTAGCGCCGCTGCTTTTCCTTCCACTTCTCTGTATCCCGCCGAATGGTCTCCGCCAGAAACCGGTAGGCCATGCGGGTCTCCTCCCTCAAGCCCGGGTGCTGCCGCAAAACCTCCTCCGGATCCGTGGGAGCCTTGTCCGCCGCCATGGCATAGCGGTACAACAGAAGCAGCAGTTCCCCCCGCTGCTCCGCGTCCAGGGCCGCCACACAGGGAAAATTATCGAAATACAGCATAAAACTCTTCTTGTGTTCCTCTGCCAACGAAAAACCACTCCTCTCAAGAAAAGGCGTCCCCTCCCCATCTGATGCACGGCTCTATGCAATCTCCGGGAGGATTTTGTAAAATTCTCCCGTTATGGTAATAGCTAGAGTTAGGGTTATGGTGATGGTTATGGTCATTGTTATGGTAATGGTAAGGGGGACCGGTCAGGCCCGCCTCTCCGGCGTTTTTTTGCACAAAAAAAAAGTTTTGTTGAATATTCTAGAGGACGAAAAGAGGACGGGTCTCCCCGTCCTCTCTCTATCCAGCGATGCTCAGTCGTTATCCCAGTTGTGCCAGACGTTCTGCACGTCGTCGTTGTCCTCCAGCATGTCGATGAGCTTCTCCATGTTCTTCACGTCTCCCTCGCCGGTGAGGGTGATGTAGTTCTGTGGCACCATCTCGATCTCCGCGCTGGCGAAGGCGTAGCCCTTCCCCTCCAGGGCCTTCACCACATCGTTGAAGGCGTCGGGGTCGCAGGTGATCTCTAGGGCGGGACCGTCAGCCTCAAAGTCGGCGGCACCGGCCTCCAGAGCGTCCATCATGACGGTGTCCTCGTCCAGCTCGCCCTCCTCGTTGTCAATGACGATGACGCCCTTCTTGTCAAAGGACCAGCTGACGCAGCCCTGGGCGCCCAGGTTGCCGTTGCACTTGTCGAACGCGTGGCGGACCTCCGGCGCGGTGCGCTGGCGGTTGTCGGTCAGGGCCTCCACAATGACGGCCACGCCGCCGGGGCCGTAGCCCTCGTAGGTGACGGCCTCGTAGTTGTCGGTGCTGCCGGAGCCCAGGGCCCGGTCGATGGTGCGCTTGATGTTGTCGTTGGGCATGTTGACGGCCTTGGCCTTGGCGATAACCGTGGCCAGACGGGAGTTGTTGTTGGGGTCGCCGGAGCCGCCGCCCTCTTTCACGGCCACGATGATCTCCTTGGCGATCTTGGTGAAGGCGGCGGAGCGCTTGGCGTCGGCCGCGCCCTTGGTCTTTTGGATATTATGCCATTTGGAATGTCCGGACATGGTACATTACTCTCCTTCTACGTAATACTGGATGACCTCCCGGTGGGAGGCGGATTTGGTGACGGTGAGGCCCGGGAACCGGCCGCGCAGGTACTCTGCCAGCACGGTGCACACCGGATTCTCTGTGGGGAAGTGGCCCGCGTCGATCAGGCGGATGCCCTTCCCTGCCGCGTCTAAAAACTGGTGGTAGCTGAGGTCCGAGGTCACGAACACGTCGCACCCTGCGGCGATGGCCGCATCCTCATAGTCGCCGCAGGCGCCGCCGCCCACCGCGACCTTCCGCACCGGGCCGCTGTCCCCGGCGTAGCGGACGCCGTTGGCCTGGAGCGCCCGGCAGACGTGCTTTGCAAATTCCTGTAAAGGCATAGGACTTGCCAGTGTTCCCATCCGGCACAGCCCCTCCGGGTCCCCCAGCGGCCCAGGGTCCTCCAGCCCCAGCGCGGCGGCCAGCGCGTCGTTGACGCCGCCGGGGGCCACATCCAGGTTCGTGTGCATACAGATGGCGGACAGGCCGCTCCTCAGGATTTTCAGCAGCAGGTGCCCCTGGGGCGTGTCCTGCCGGACGGTCTGCACCGGCAGCCATTTGCAGTTCATCACCGGATGGTGGCTGACAATCAGCTGGCAGTTTTCCGCGATGGCCTCGTCCGCCACGGCCTCCGTGATGTCCAGGGCCACCAGGACCCGCCGGACCTCCGCCTCCGGGTCCCCCAGCAGCTGGCCCACGTTGTCCCAGTCCATGGCGCCCTCCTTCGGGGCCAGTCGGAACAGGGCCTGTTCAATTTCCCGGACAGTTGGCATGGCGCCACTCCTCCCTCATTTGCAGAAGCTCCGTGATGACGGCCCTGGCGTAATCGCCCCGTTCCCGGGCCTCTGGCGCCGACGCCCGGTTGGACCCGGCCGCCGCCGCCTGGAGCTGGATGATCTTCTCGATGATGTAGCGGTCCCCCAGGGGGTCGTAGAGCAGGTCCGCCCCGGCCCACTGCCGGCCCAGCGTGAGATGCATCTCCCCTGCCCCGGCCTCGATCACGGGATAGAGAAAGCCCCGGTCCCGCACCAGCGCCTCCCGCGCTATGGCGTAGCCGTGCTCCGCCAGGAAGCGGCGCAGCGCCTCCGCCCGGCTCTGGGGCTGGAGCAGCAGGGTGTGGCGGCCGTCGGCGGTCCAGGGTGCCCCGGCCAGAATCTGGGCGATGTTCTCGCCCCCCATGCCGGCGATGACGATGGTGTCGCACTCCTCCGGCGCCACGGCGGCCAGACCGTTGCCCAGGCGGAAGGTGATCCGGTCCCCCACACCGTAGCGCCGGCCGGTCTCCTGCGCCCGGTCCAGGGGGCCGCGCCGCAGATCGCTGGCAATGGCAGAGGCCACGCGGCCCTGCAGCGTCAGCCACACGGGCAGATAGGCGTGATCCGTGCCAACATCAGCGAGGTGCGCACCCTGGCGGACCCAGGCGGCGATCTGCCGCAGGCGCGGCGTCAGTTCCAGATGTTTTCCCATGGCGCCCTCCTGTTCCGGCTGTCGGAGGAGGACGCATACGGTCTCCCGTATGCGTCCCGTTCCGGTCATTCCGCTTTCTTGTTGGCTTCCTCGTTCACCAGGGCCAGCAGCTTGTCGCAGTCCACGCCGTGGACCATGCAGGCCTCCTCCACAGTCTCGCCCCGGGAAGAGGGGCAGCCCAGGCAGTGCATGCCGATGGACAGGAAGATGGGCGCGGTCTGAGGCGCCACGTCCAGAATGTCACCGATGATGGTGTCCTTCTTGATCTCGATCATCAGAGGTTCCTCCAATTCTAATCTGAAATTCAGCAGGGGTATTATACTCTAGTTTTCGATGTTTTTCAAGAGAAAATCTTTGAAAAGCCTGGAAATGTGGAGATTCGGCGTCCGCACCGGCACATTTTTCCGGAATGCCTCCCGTTTCCCCGGCGCGGGGCGCGGCGGCCGGCTCCCACGGCAAAAGAAGAAGCGGCGCCCACCGGGCGCCGCCTCTGCAAGAGACCAAAACGGATTGATTCGTTTATCTCTGCTGGTCCCGCATCTTGGCGAAGCACTCGCTGCAGTACACGGGACGGTCAGACTTCGGCTCGAAGGGCACGCGGGCTTCGCCGCCGCAGGCGGCGCAGACAGCGGTGAAATACTCCCGGGGACCGCGGGCCGCGTTCTTGCGGGCGTCACGGCAGGCCTTGCAGCGCTGCGGCTCGTTCTCGAAGCCACGGCTTGCATAGAACTCCTGCTCACCGGCAGTGAACACGAACTCGTTGCCGCAATCTTTGCATACCAGGGTCTTGTCTTCGTACATTTTTGGTATCTCCATTTCGGATTAGTATTTTGCCCGCGGAAGGATTCAAACCGACACCTTTGATCTGGGACCAACGCTCTGACTTAAGCTACAAGGGGCATATATAATGGCGCGCTCCCGCGCCTTGGGTACTTTTATTTCAATTTTGCACGCACACGCTGCAGGGCGTTATCCACAGCTTTTTCGCTCACATTCAGCCGCTTTGCAATGGCGCTGTAAGAATTGCCGTCCAGAAACAGGGCCAGCACCTGCTTTTCAAGTGCCGAAAGCCGTGTGTCGATGCTCTGCATCGTCTGTGTATAGCGCTCGCTCTGCATCACAAGCTCTTCGGGGCCGGGGGTGCTCTCCGTCTCGGTATAAGGCACCGAGGTATTAAGCGGCGCATGCTTGCTGCGTCCCGCCGCGCGCACCGCCGAAACAATGGCGTTCTGCACGCACACATTGGCATAGGTGGCAAAAGCCGCGCCCTTTTGCGCGTCAAAGGTCTCCAGAGCGGAAAACAGCCCGATGATCCCCTCCTGCACGGCGTCGTCAAAATCCAGCCCGGGACGCACGGCTTTTGCTGCAAGGCTGCGGATCTGCGGCATCTGCCGTGCAATCAGCCCCGCGATGGCCTGTTCGTCTCCGTTCCTGGCCTGTTCGATTTGCATGCTGAGGACATCGTCTTTCATGGATACTCCATCTGTCTGTTTCTAGACTACCTCATTTTACTTTTGTTCAAGAAAAAAGTCAAGTTCAATCGCCGCGCCCGCGTCATTTTTGTGCGTTTTTGCCTATAATACGGGCGCGGAATTGTACTTTATTCCACGATATCTTACTCCATCCCCGCCGCGCGCTGCGCTTCTTCTTCCGGCGGCATGGGCGACGTCTGCACCGTTACGTTTCGGATCCATTTGCCGCTGCGAATGCGCAGCAGCGAGAGGAACGCCTTGATGGGACTGTCCAGCTTGAGACAGACATATACCAGCGGCACCGGCAGATGCAGCACAAGGCCCGCCAAGATCCCCATGGGGATGCTCACCAGCCACAGCGCGCCGCAGTCGTACACAAAGGCCGTGCGGGTGTCCCCGCCGCCGCGCAGAATGCCCACGATGCACGTCACGTCGATGCCCAGCACAAGCTGCAGGCACGCCAGTACGCCGATAATGGTATAAGCGGCTTCATAGGTTTCAGGCGTGACATTGTAAAGCAGCAAAAACAGCGGCCGGATGACCAGCACCAGCAAACAGTTGAACACGCCCACCAGCACGCTGAACAGCAGCAGTGTATTGGCCACTTTCTGCACGCGGCCTCGGCTGCCCTCGCCAATGGTCTTGCCCGTAAGGACGGCCGCCGCATTGGCCACGCCCGACACGCTGATGAACACCAGCTGATTGAGCACGCCCGCAATACTGTTCGCCGCCACGAACACACTGCCGATGCGCCCGATGATGACGCTTGTGGCCACAAAGCCCACGCCCCACAGCAGCTCGTTGCCCAGCACGGGCAGGCTGTGGCGGGTGTAGCTGGGAAGCATCTCACGGTCGAACTTCAAACAGTCGTGCATGCGGAAGCCCACGGTATTTTCACGGAAATACATGTAAATAAGCACCATCACCAGCTCGCTGCACCGGGCAAAGATCGTGCCCACGGCCGCGCCGCGCACCTCCAGCCTCGGCGCGCCGAATTTTCCGAAGATAAACGCATAGTTGAAAAACACATTGACAAAAAAGCTGACGCCGTAGATGGCCGTGGAGATCTTCACCTTTTCCACGGCGCGCAGGCTCATCATATAGTTGTTGGAAAGGCTGTACGGAATATACGAAAACGCCACCAGCGCCAGATAGCCGGCGCCCGCCTGGACGATCGCCTCATCTTTGGTAAAGATGCGCAGGATGCCCTCTGGCATGAGCAGGCAGACGACGGTGATGCCCAGCGACGCCAGGAACACCAGCTGCATGCTGATGCGCATGACCTTGCGGATGCGCCCGATGTCGCCCTTACCCCAGTACTGCGCAATGAGCACGCTGCCGCCGGATGAAAGGCCGAAGCCGAACGACATCAAAATGGAAAACGGCTGTCCGCCCAGGTTTGCCGCGGCAATGGCCACATCGCCGAAGCTTCCCAGCATCACGCTGTCCATAACGGCCACGCCGAAACTGATCATATTCTGCAGCGCAATGGGCACCGCAATGGCCAGCAGCGTGCCCACGAAGGCCCGGTTGAGCAAAAAATGTTTGTCCAGTCTCTGTTTCACACAATTCTCCTTTTCTTTTCCCGGTTTCCCGTCCTGCCTGCCGCGCCGCGTCAGTAGCGCAGAACAAAATAGACCACATACACCCAGCTCAAAAGCCCATGAAAAATAGCCCAGCCCACCGAATGCCAGGTGGTGTAGCTGATGACCATGGCCAGGGCGCTGCCGAAGGTGATGCCCGTTTTGATCGTTTTGTTCACGATGGTCGTTTTGTTTTCTCCGTTCATGTTCTCCCTTTCCCGCCGCGTCAGTGCGCCTGCTCCGTCTTGGGCTGCTTCATCGTCAGGGCGATGCGTTTTTTCTGCAGATCCACGCTCAGCACCCAAACCGTCACCACATCTCCCACCTTCAGCACCTCGCTTGGGTGGCGGATGAATCTGCTGCTGATCTGGCTGATATGCACAAGGCCGTCCTGATGCACGCCGATGTCCACAAACGCGCCGAAATCAATGACATTGCGCACGGTTCCCGTAAGCTGCATGCCCGGCGTCAGGTCCTTCATGTCCAGCACGTCGGTACGCAAAAGGGGCTTCGGCAGGCTGTCCCGCATGTCCCGGCCCGGGCGCAGCAGCTCTTCTATCATATCCTCCAGCGTAGGCACGCCCACGCCCAGCTCTGCGGCCAGCTTCCCGTGGCCCAGGCGCTTTGCCTGCTGTTCCAGCTCCCGCGCCGCCGGCGTTCCGATGTCTGCGGGCGAAAGCCCGCACAGCGCCAGCAGCTTTTCCGCCGCGCCATAGCTTTCCGGGTGCACGGCCGTTGCGTCCAGCGGGTTTTTCGCGCCCGGCACACGCAGAAAACCCGCGCACTGCTCAAACGCCTTGGGGCCGAGCTTCGGCACCTTCAGCAGCTCCCGCCGGGTTTTGAACGCGCCCGCATCCTCGCGGTATTTGACGATGTTCTTCGCCGTGGCCGCCGTCACGCCTGCCACACGGGCAAGCAGCGGCGCGCTGGCAGTGTTCAGGTCCACACCCACAGTGTTCACGCAGGATTCCACCACGCCGTCCAGCGCGGCCGAAAGCTGCGCCGGGGGCATGTCGTGCTGATACTGCCCAACACCCACGGCCTTGGGGTCGATCTTTACAAGCTCGGCCAGCGGGTCCTGCAGGCGCCGGGCAATGGATACCGCGCTGCGCAGGTTCACATCGTATTCCGGAAACTCCTCAGCCGCCAGCTTGGAGGCCGAATACACGCTGGCTCCGGCCTCGCTCACCACCATATAGCTGACGGGCAGGTCCAGCTCTGCGATCACATTCGCCGCAAATATCTCGGTCTCCTTGCCCGCGGTACCGTTGCCGATGGCAATGATCTCCACACCGTGCTTTTTGATCAGCGCCTTCAGCGTACGCTTCGCTTCTTCCACGCGCTTAAATTCCGGAATCGGGTAAATGACGGCGGTGTCCAGCACCTTGCCCGTGGCGTCCACCACAGCCGTTTTGCAGCCCATGCGATAGCCGGGGTCAAGCCCGAGGGCCACCTTCCCCTTGATGGGCGGCTGCAGCAAAAGCTGCCGCAGGTTTTTGCTGAATACGCTGATGGCTCCCTCGCAGGCGCGCTCCGTCAGGCCCGCGCGCACCTCCCGCTCCAGGCTGGGGTGTATAAGGCGCACATAAGCGTCCTCTGCGGCGGCGCGCACCTGCTCTGCGCTGGGGGAATCGTTCTTCACCGTGCGCTCGGTAAGCAGCCGTACGGCCCGTGCGGCATCCACGGTGACGCTCACCTTCAGGAAGCCCTCCCTCTCGCCTCTGTCCACGGCCAGAATGCGGTGGCCCGCCATTTTTGCGGCGGGCTCGCTGTAATCGTAATAGCCCGAATATACGCTGTCTGTATCTTTTTTCGCGGCCTTGCTCTCCACCAGTGCCGTTGCGTTGTACAGGCTGCGCAGCGTAGCGCGCAGATTGGCCGAATCTGAAAAGCCCTCGGCCAAAATATCCCGCGCGCCCGCCAGCGCCGCCTCTGTGTCAGGCACTTCTTCGGTTATGTACTGCCGTGCCAGCAGCGCGGGTTCGTCCTCCGGACGCTGCTCCAGCAGCCGCGCCGCAAGCGGCTCCAGCCCCCGTGCCCGGGCGATAGACGCCCGGGTCTTGCGCTTGGGCTTATAGGGGCGGTAGATGTCTTCAACCTCCGCCAGCGTTTTGGCCTTTTCCAGCGCGGCGGCGATCTCCGGCGTCATCGCGCCCTGCTCGGTAATGGAATTGTGCACGGTCTCCTTCTGGTCGTCCAGCTTGCGCAGATAGGAAAGCCGTTCGTCCAGCGCGCGCAGCGTCTGGTCGTCCATACTGCCCGTGGCCTCCTTGCGGTACCGGGCGATGAACGGGATGGTGTTGCCCTCATCGATGAGGGCGACGGTGGCCGCTACGCGCGCGGCGTCCAGCTTGAATTCGGCTGCAAGAGTGCTTGCGTGGTTCTGCATGTCAATGTTTCTCCTGTTTCTTTTTCTTTTCCACAAAAACGATAAAGCCACAGTAGCCCAGCCACACGAGGATGGCCCCGAGGGTGACGCCCGTGGAGAGCTTTAGGCCCGGCGTTTCGTAGGAAAATACGATGGTGTTTTCGCCCGCGGGGCACAGCACGGCGCTCAGGCCGCCATCCACGCGCTCGATCTCAGCCTCCACGCCGTTCACCGTGGCGGTAAAGCCCTCGTCATACGGCACAGAGAAGAACACCAGATTGTCCTTTTCCAGCGTGATTTCGGCCGTAAAGCCTGTGCCGTCCGCGGAAAAGCTGGTGCTGGCCGTGGCGCGGCGGGCCGCTGCGTCCTGGACGTAGGCTTCGTAAGTCAGGTTCGCGGTGTCGGCTGTGGTGGCTTCTTCCATCAGATAACCGTATTTGGTGATCTGCTCTCCCGTCAGCGCAACGGCGCGCATCAGCATATTGGATCGGGAATCCTCCGCCAGCCCCATCAATGTGACAGGCGCGGGCTCGCCCGCCCGCAGCGCGTCCTGCGCCGCGCCCGCCTCCGTGAGCGCATCGGCGGCGTCCACCCCCTCCTCCGTCTCGGGGAGCGGGGCTTCCAGCAGGATATATTTGTCGTACGTAAAGCCCATGGGCACATAGTTTTCATTGCGGAAATACACCAGCGACGCGTCCTCGTGGTCATACACGTAGCCGTACGCGCCCCACTTTTCGGTGAATTCGCTCATCTTGTCCTGAGGCACCACCACATACTCCACGCTCAGCAGGCCGCGCAGTGCATAAAGCTTCTGGTCCGGCTTGGAGGATACGTCCCGCTTCACACCCACACGGGGGTAAAAATCCATGATGGACGGCGTGACCACGCTGTTGAAGAACTGAATGCACGGTTTTTCCATCCACAGGCCGATGTTATCGTAACAGTCGTAGGAATCGATTCGGTAAAAATGATCGTCGGGCAGGTCGTTATTACGGGCGGCCACATAACATTCGCTACGGTAGTTCGCGTCGCCCTTCCACTGCGGAAATTTGCCCAGTGCAATATGCGCCACCGAATAGAATACCGAAAAGCCCAGAATTCCTGCCAAAAGCACACGGGTGAATTTCTCGTGCCCGCGGCACCAACGGATAACGCCGTAGAAAATCAGCAGGCCCAAAGCAGCCGTCAGGTAGGTCAGCCAGAACTGGGACTGCTCCTTTACGACGCCCAGGCTCCATACCCCGTCCTCCTGCTTGGGCACAAGCGCGAATACCGCGAACAGCAGCGTTACCACGGCCACGGGCCGCAGGCCCTCCATCAGGTCGATCTCCTCGTCCTGCAGCGCCTGCATGGTGGCCGCGCACATGATGAGGATGGGCATATAATACCAGCGTGCGTAATAGCTGGAATTGAGTGCGTAAAAAGCCGAGTTCAGCACCGGCACCAGCGCCATGATAAGGCACGCCCACATGATTTTTGTAAACGGGCTTTTCCTGCGCGCCTTCATATACGCCCACACGCCCGCGCAGCTCACCACCGGCAGAAACGCCGTCATGCTGGTGTGCTTTACCACCGCGTCGGTAAAGATATTGGGCAGATACGTTGGGTCCGGCGGGAGGAACAGCGAGGCCAGGATGGCGAAATACTGCTGCACGCGGCCGTACAGCAAAAAGCCGAAGCCGCTGGAAAGGTCCACCGTGCGCGGGTTGTCCTTCAGGCACAGCACAGCCGGCCACAGGAACAGGCAGCCCAGCGCCACGCCCAGCAGGGATTCAAACGCCAGCCGTCCAAAGCGGCCCGGCGTGATCCTGTATTCGCCCGTGAGCAGCTTGATGAAAAAGTATAAAAACAGGAAAACGATCTGACCGGCAAAAAAGAAGTAATTGTTGAGCAGATTGACGGCCACCGCCAGCGGGAATACGCCCCGCACGCCGTCGTAAACATAGCTGTCCAGCGCCCACAGCAAAAACGGGAACAGCGCGATGCAGTCTACAAAATGATTGAAAAACGTATTGTAGACCGTAAAACCGGACAGCGCATACAGGCACGCGCCGATGACGGCATAGTTGCGTCCGGCGGAATACCGCTTCAGATAGGTATACGCGCCCAGCCCCGCCACGCCGAACTTGAGCATGAACATAGGCACCATGGAAAACGGCACCCATGCCTGAGGCAGCAGCGTCGTCAGCCAGAAAAACGGCGAACCGTACAGATAGAACGAATACGAGTTCACCGCCGAGGTACCGAGGTCCGTCTCCCAGCTCCACTGGCCCGCGCTGTTTTTCACGAACCCGTTCATGTAAGTGTAGAACGGGATCTGCTGGCTGTTGAAATCGCCGCAGTACTGGAACAAACCCTTGTCCACGACGAGGAACGGCAGAAAGATGAAAAACGCCGCCGCGGCGCACACGCCGAACGACAGCAGATACCCGTTCATCTGCTTTTCCTGTTTTTGCTTTGCAAGGCTACTCATAACTTGTTACTCCTGCTATAATGTAAATAGTTTCCCGGCGCCGGCCGCGCCGAATCGATCCTACCCTGATAATACGAGAAAAGCGAGGAAAAAATTGCAATGGAGCTGTATCCCTTTAATGCGCTGCTCGCGCGCATGAAATACATCGCCCGGTGGGGCCTGATGCGCGCCGCGCGCACGGAATCCCTCAGCGAGCACACTGCGGACGCCGCCATTCTGGCGCACACGCTGTGCCTTGTCTCTCAAACTATCTTTGGCACGGATGTGCGCCCTGAAACCGTAGCCGTCGCCGCTTTGTACCACGACGCCAGCGAAATTCTGACCGGGGACATGCCCACGCCCGTCAAATACAAAAGTGAGCCGCTGCGCGCAGCCTACAAGGCTGTGGAGGCCGACGCGGCCCACACGCTGGGCGCTCTGCTGCCCGACGCGGTGCGCGCCGGCATGGACGGCTATCTCTCAGGCGGTATCCTTACGCAGAAAGAGCGCCAGCTTCTGAAAGCTGCGGACAGGCTCTCCGCACTCATCAAATGCGTCGAGGAGGAAAACGCGGGCAACCGGGAATTTGCAGGTGCGCGCGCTCAGCAGACGGCGGCGCTGGCCGCCATGGAATGCCCGGAGGCGGATTACTTCATGCAGCATATGCTGCCCTGCTATGACTGGACGCTGGACGAGCTTTCCGCCGGGGGACCGCAGCCCGGCTGAGCGCCGTCTTCAGCGCGTTTCCCGCTGAAGCTCCCACGCGTGCTCGATCACACGGTCCAGGTCCGTAAAATGCAGCATGCCGCAGCATTCCCGCCGCAGCGTTGCCGCGCCGCGCAGCCCATGCATATACCAGGCGGCGTGCGTGCGCGCCTGCTGCATGGCGATATATTCGCCCTTGTCCTCGCACATATCGTAGATATGCCGGCGCAGCACACGGAACCGCTCGTGCAGGCTGGGCGGTGGGGGAACCTCCCGGCACTCCATTGCCGCGGCGATCTGCCCGAACAGCCACGGGTTTCCCATGGCTCCGCGCCCCACGGCCACGCCGTCGCACCCCGTGGCCGCCAGCAGCGCCAGCGTCAGCACACAGCCCAGCATCCCCAACTCCTCCCCAATGACGGCGAAGATGAAGTCCGTGTGCCGGAAGGGCAGGTTCACGGAGGAGGTACTCTGGGTCTGAGCCCCGTGGAGCAGCCCTTGTCCCGTCAGGCGACCGCCGCCGATGGCCATCAGGCTCCGGGTCTGCTGCCATCCGGCCCCCA